>Ga0123355_10002918_pt1 | contig 24295 bp, 24 predicted proteins | sample TergutEmb28metaG_3_FD_89872 | JGI IMG/M metagenome (GOLD analysis project Ga0123355, IMG submission 89872) | Embiratermes neotenicus P1 segment gut microbial communities from Petit-Saut dam, French Guiana - Emb289 P1 | ecosystem: Host-associated > Arthropoda: Insects > Digestive system > Gut ... | reverse complement strand
GGTTGTTTCGACACTTCGACAAGCTCAGTGTCCAACTGCCGAACTGCGGTCGTTGAGCCTGTCGAAACGCCCGCAAACCCAAATCAAAAATCAAAAATGAAAATCCTTGAAACCAAAATCCAGAACTTAAAAATCATCGAACCATCAGTGTTTTCTGATGATAGAGGCTATTTCTTCGAGTCATACTCTCACGAGAAACTGAAAGAATTAGGCATAGATAAAATTTTTGTTCAAGACAACGAATCCAAGTCGGAAAAAGGTGTTTTGCGAGGGTTGCATTTTCAAAATCCGCCGTTTGCACAAGCGAAATTGGTGCGTGTTGTACGCGGTGCTGTGTTAGATGTAGCCGTTGATATTCGCAAGAATTCGCCCACTTACGGACAGCACGTTTGTGTTGAGCTTTCCGAGCAAAATAAACGTATGCTGTACATTCCGGAAGGCTTTGCACATGGTTTTTTAACTTTAGAGGACGATACGATTTTTTCTTACAAATGTTCGCAATTTTATAACAAAGAATCCGAAGATTCACTGCTTTGGAACGATGAAACCCTCAATATAGATTGGGGAACAAATAATCCGATTTTGTCCGAAAAAGATAAAATTGCACCGAGATTTTCAGAGTTTCAATCGAAATTTTGATTTTTTTCGTATCTTTGCAAACTATTTATCAAAAAAATCCATCAATGTCTCGAGTGCCTTATTTTTTGGTTACCTTTCTCGCCATTGTTTTAACGGCTGTAGTCACTTTGAATTTTGCAAGAAAAAGCAACCTTTGTGATGACGAATATCGACGTGCTTTTGAAGAGAATTATAGAATTTTTTCGCCTCCCGTCCCTGACTCGCTGTTCATTTTTGGTGAGCGTGTGCCTATGGAAATTTATCACGTTCACGAGCGATTTGTTCGCGAATTGTTAGTTAATGTCTATTGGCAATCGAATATCATATTGTTGATTAAACGTGCCAATCGCTATTTCCCGATTATTGAGCCAATTTTGGAAGAAATGGGAGTTCCCGACGATTTGAAATTCTTGGCATTAGCCGAAAGTGCATTTACACATGCGGTATCGCCTGCCGGAGCAAGAGGTTTCTGGCAGTTTTTGAGAGGAACCGCAATCGACATGGGCTTAGAAGTCACTAATTATGTTGATGAACGTTATCACTTGGAAAAAGCAACTCGTGCTGCAGCAAGATATATGAGGGCTAATTACGAAAGATTCGGTAGCTGGACGTTAGCTGCAGCAGCTTACAATACGGGGCAAGGCAACATCAGACGCCATATTCAAAACCAACAAACACGAGATTACTACAACATGCATCTTCCGGAAGAAACCATGCGTTACGTGTTCAGAATTCTTGCATTGAAAACAATTTTGGAAAACCCAATGGCTTACGGAATTATTCTGCGAGAGCAAGATTTGTGGCAGCCGATTCCTGTTCGAACGGTAGTTGTAGATACTGCCATTACAGACTTGTTTGCTTTCGCTCGTGAACAAGGGACAACATTTCAGCAACTTAGAGCATTAAATCCATGGTTGAGAGGAAGTACTCTCCCAAATAGAAACAGAAAGCGATACGAAATTTCTCTTCCGCTAGACCCGTCAATGTTGCTGGAAAACTTGTTTACAATGAATGCGGAGGATAATATTTTTCACAAGGTAGAACAATAACAAATGTAGGGGCGAGGCATTTTTGCAAAAAACAAATCAGCATGGTTACATTCAAAGACATCAAAAACTCCAACGAGGTTAACAGCTACATCAAACAAGCCGATGCAACGCTTGAAGTATTAGGCTTCACCGAGCATAGTTTCGTACATGCCAACAAATGTGCCGCAACAGCCGGAAAACTGCTTGAAGATTTAGGTTATGGCCAAAACGACATAGAGCTGGCAAAAATTGCGGCTTATATGCACGATATCGGCAATGTCATCAATCGTCAAGACCATGCTCAAAGCGGTGCGGTTATGGCGTTTCGCATTCTTGAAAAAATGGGAATGAAACCGGAAGATATTGCAGCAATTATTACCGCAATCGGCAACCACGATGAGAATACGGCTTTTCCTGTAAATGCTATTGCTGCCGCGGTTATTCTTGCCGATAAAACCGATGTGCGTCGCAGTCGTGTGCGGTGTCAATCCACGATTAATTTCGATATCCATGACAGAGTAAACTATGCCGTAGAAAAAAACGAGGTCAAACTGAACATCGAAGAAAAAACCTTTACAGCATATTTCTCTATCGACACAGAAATCAGTTCTGTTATGGACTATTTTGAGATTTTTTTAGACCGAATGCTGCTTTGCCGCAAGGCGGCCGATTTTTTCGGACTTAAATTCAAACTCAACATGAACGGGAGTGATTTGTTATAGATAAAAAATCGCAATTCTAAAGAGCAAGAAAAATGTCTGTTGTACGGCTTATTTTCAACCGATTTATTCGACAAAAAAACGTCGGCTATACGCGCCCTATCGTTCGGATAGCGACTATCGGCGTGGTTTTGAGCTGTATGATTATGGTTTTTTCGATTTGTATTTCGTTTGGATTTAAACATGAAGTCAGCCGGCAGGTCTTTGGTTTTTCAGGACATTTACGTATCGGACACCACCAAACATCAACAACCGGAATGCCCGAACCGATTTGTCGAAATGTGGTGGATTGGTTGGAAATAGATTTTTTACAATTTCACAGACAGGCCGTTGCAACACAAATCGGGTTGGCAAGAACCGATATTTACAATCACGGTGTTCACTTCAAAGGTGTCGATCAAGATTACGATTTTTCGTTTTTTGAGTCGTGTTTGGTTGAGGGACGTATCCCGAATTTAACAGATTATACGACATCAAACGATGTTTTGATTTCTCGAACCTTGGCACGAATGCTGCATCTCGAACTGGGTGGACGACTTTTTGTGTATTTTGTTGACGGCACTCATGTGAGGGCTCGAGCATTCGACATTTCGGGAATTTACGAAAGTGGTTTCTCAACGTTTGATGAAAAAATGATTATTGGCGACCTTCGGCATGTTCAGCGGCTGAACGGCTGGAATGAACATGAAGTGGGCGGTTTCGAAATCATTCTGCCGAGTTCGGCGGTTCGAAATTTGAACAACTATGCGAGAGTATTCAACACTTTTTTGCCTTTCGATTTAGTTGCAATTCCGATTACAGCCGATTTTCCTGAAACGTTTAATTGGCTTGAGCTAATGGACATGAATGTGATCGTGATTTTAGTGATTATGGCGTTGGTTATCGCCATTAGTTTGATTTCGGTTTTCTTAGTTATGATTGTCGAAAAGACGAGAGAAATCGGTATTTTCAAAACCATGGGCATGACCCTTGCAACTCTTCGCCGGATTTTTGTATGGAAGGTGATGTATATCGCAGGAAAAGGGATGTTGATCGGCAATTTCCTTGCTCTGACTTTATGTTGGATTCAGAAAAATTTTCAAATTTTAACCTTAGATCCGGCGATGTATTATAATAAACACATTCCTGTGTATTTCGAGTGGTCATGGCTGATTTTTAGCAATATAGGTGTGCTCTCCGTTGTGTTTTTGGCAGTGTTTTTGCCGAGTATTGCTATTGGAAAAGTCCGTGAAGCAGAAGCTGTTAAGTTTTCATAAAATTTGGCAAATTCATTAAAAAGCCGGTTGATAATAAATTACTAACAGAAATTTGGTTTTTTCAAAAAAAATGCTTATCTTTGTGCCGATATTACTATAAAATAATCACATGCAACGAATACATTATGAAACAACTATACAAGATTAAGATACTCACCGCTATAGCAATAGTATTCTTTGTCACGGCAGGACTGTTTGGGCAGACCACTTTTGTGCAAATATGGGTACTATACGAAAGAGGTTTCGAAAATGTTGCAGTTGAGCGGACAGTTCCAAACGACGATATATCTACCCAAGATCCGGCAATGGAGGTTATTTCATTCTACCCAAATCCGGCAAGAGATGTTCTAAACATTAGAGCCAACAACATCAGAAAGATTGAGATTATCAATATGATGGGTACTATTGTCATCAGCACAAGCGGTAGTGGCAACAGCCATACATTGGATATTTCGGGACTAACCCCGGGGTTGTACTTTATACGTGTAACAACTGATACAGGTGTTTCTATTGGTCGATTTATAAAACAATAGGTATGCTTTCTCCCACAACTAATTTTTTAGTCATATAACTAATTTTTTAGTTGTGTGTATTCTACCACAGTGAAAATGAATATCCTAGCACAACTGATAGTGCGCCCAAGCGGTTTCCGCCATTCTCGTTTTGTTGTACCCTAAGGAAGCCATAGCTACCTCCCGCTTCAAGAAAGAAATTATGACGATTGCGTTGATAACGTATCCCCAAGTTTCCTGAAACGCCGAAATTAGCACTTCTCATTTCGCCGGTAATATCGGTTGTTCCAAAATTAACCGGATCGTCCAAGGTTGCCCTTATGTTAGGAAATGCATCCAAAACAATATCTGCGAGACCTGTCGCCTCTACTGCATTCCATAACGTTTGTTCTTGCGTAGTATTTGTATACAAACGACTTATTCCTGATGAAACTTGGTTTGCGGACAGTATAAACGACACGAAAGGACCTGCGTTGGCATACACTCGCCATGACGACGATCCAATATTTGTACCGAATTGTGCCAGAAGAGGAATTTTTATATAATCAAATTTAATGGTGGTATTTACATTGGCGTAATAATGCTGCGGTAATGATAATGCAAGAATTCCGAGTCCCATCATTGCTTCCTCAGTCATGCCAAACCCAATGCTCATACCGATATCGTTGATGAGTCGCATCGTTGGAAATGCTTGAATACCATCTTTTATACCGCCAAGTCCGCTGTATTCTACGCCGAGGCGGAATGAAATAGTCGGATTGATTTGCAATTCAGTAAAAATTCCCCAATTCGGAGCTATTCGCATATCAAAGCCATCGTTCAACGGTGTTGTTTCGCCGGCCGGCATCATGCTTGATAAGTTCACGCCTGCTCTTGCTCCGAACGTAACGGTTTGGGCGGATAATCCGCCGATCATCAAGGTGGCAAAGATTGTGGTGATTAAGATTTTTTTCATTGTTATGTGTTTTTCTGTTGTCATTCCCGCGAAAGCGGGAATGACGTTCCTATTACATTATTCCTTCGACATTCCAAACAAACGCCCGCAAACCCTGTTGTTCGGCTTTGAGATCTAATTTTCTCAAACTTTCGAGCAACGGTTCTACTTTGGATTGATCAATGATGGTCAAAATTGCCGAGTTCTTCGCAGGCCACGTGTGCGTGCCGTAATGCGGTTCGCCATGGTAGGAACCGCGTCCTTGCGCATCTTTCCATTTGGTATAACCTCTGATATTATGATGGTCAAGGATTGTGCTAACTGCCTCTGTAAGGGCTTGGTTGTAGGATATGAATACTGCTTTCATTTTTTTGAGTTTGTAAAGTTTATAAAGTTATAAAGTTTATAAAGGGGTTTGTAAAGTGGCGAAGCACTTTATGAACTTTCCACTTTACAAACTTTATGAACTTATGCATAGGCTTCTGCCATTTTTTCTTGTCTTTTTTTCTTTTGGCGAAGCGTGCGTGCACCGAAAATCGAGTAAACCACCGGAACAATCAAAAGTGTGATAAGTGTCGAGAACGCTAATCCACCGATAATCGAAATCCCCATTGGTTGCCATGTTTCAGAGCCTTCACCGATACCGAGTGCCAACGGTGTCATCGCTAAAATTGTTGTGATGGAAGTCATCAAAACCGGACGCAAACGTGACTTTCCGGCGTTGATTACGGCTTGATTGATTGACAAACCTCGTTCGTGCAACAAATTCGTGAAGTCAACCATAACTACACCATTCTTGATAACAATTCCCACAAGCATAATCGAACCCACAAAACCTATCAAACTCAGCGATGTGCCGGTTATGAACAGTGCAAGGAACACGCCGGTAAATGCAAACGGTAGCGTAAGCATATGATAAATGGCATTCGCATTGATTCGAACTGCGTGGCAAGTACGATGTAAACCAATAAGATAATCAACAAAAGGAGTAGCCCCATATCGCGAAATGTTTCTGCTTGATCCTCAGCAGCACCGCCAACGCTCACAAAAAAGCCTTGTGGCGTTTCCGTTTCGTCCAAGATAGCATTAATTTCTCTAACAACTTCACTCAACGCAACGCCGTGTGTAGCCATTGTTACAGAAATTCGGCGTTGTCTGTCCTCTCGCTGAATGCTTGGTGGCGAGAAAAATCCTTCTACGCGTCCAACATCTCTAACACGCACCACTTGCCCTCCGGAGCCAAACAGTTGAATGTTTTCAACATCTTCAAGCGATTGACGGAAGGGTTCGGCATAACGCACAACGATATCAAATTGTTCGCCGTCTTCACGGAATTGACCTGCGATTAAACCGTTGATACGATTACGAATAAACAATGAAGCCGTAGCCGTATTCAAACCGTGAATGGCGAGCCTTTCGCGATCGAAAATCACACGATATTCCAAACGTTGTTCATCACGACTCAATCTAACATCACGTGTACCTTCGATTTCCTCAAAACGATCTCTCAAATAGTTTGCAAACGTTTCGCTCACTTCAAAATCATAACCAAAAATTTTGACCTCGATACCGGTTCCGCCCGGTCCCATACCGCCTGTTCCAACGGTATATCGAACGATTTGCGGCATCGACTGAAACTTGCTACGCAACTCCTCTGCCATATCAAACACACTTCTATCGCGATAGCGAACATTCACACATCGTATGGTGAAATTGATCACGTGCGAACCTTGTGTACCTATTGCAGACCAAAAATGACCGCCGTCTGCTGCTCCGGTTTGCGAGGCAATCATTTCGACTTCCGGAAAGTTCGTTTGAATGTATTCGGTCAAATAAGCTGTAACTTGTCGAGTGTATTCCAAACCTCTACTTTGCTCCAATTCAACGACTACTGTCAATTGACTTTCGTCAGACTCCGGCATGAAATCGGTTTCGACCTGCGTAGCAAACAGCACGATACTGCCGATAAAAATACTAATTGCCGAAACAATAATCACCGCCCGACGACGCAATGCCCAGGTAAGAATTTTGGCATAACCGTTGTCCAGCCTGTTCAAAAATTTATCAATCGGCTTAAAGACAACACCCAAACCTTTGTAGGTGTTTTTTTGATGAGATGCAAGTAACTTTGAGGATAACATCGGCGTAAGCGTGATACCGGCAAGCGTTGCTACTGTGGTTACGATAATAATAATCCACGCAAACGGTGCAAACATCATGCCTGCCATACCGCCAATGAGCGTAAACGGGAAAAATACGGCAACAAGTGTTAATGTTGTAGCGATAACCGGAAGCCAAACCTCGTTTGTGCCGTAAATAGCGGCTTCTCGGGGTGTACTGCCTCGTTCGATATGCTTTGTGATATTTTCAAGAACAACAATCGCATCATCTACCACCAAGCCGATACAAACAATCAATGCACTCAACGTTACAACGTTGAGTGTTCCGCCACTTGCCATCAAATAAATGAAAGCAGCAACCAAAGAAACCGGTATCGTAAGAGCAATGATAAATGTGGATCGCCAACGCCCTAAGAAAAACAAAACGACTAATGAAACCGCCAAAAACGCTAACAAAACCGTTTGCCCCAAACTGTTGATACTGCCCTGAATAAATTCAGCCATATCAAGCAAAACGCTGATTTCTATATCCGGAGGTAGGTCTTGTTTTAATCTTGGCAATTCTCCCAATACTGCTCTCGATATGGCAACAGTGTTACCCCCCGACTGCGGCTGTACTACAATTTGAGCACCTTGCCTGCCGTCAATCATCAGTTCTTGCGTAATGGTTCGGATGGTGTCTCGCACTTCGGCAACATCTGACAAAAACACAGTATTTCCACCCAAGCGACTTACGACAAGCTTGTTGAGTTCGTCACTGCTCGAAAACTCGCCTTCTGAACGAATGGCAAATGTTCCTGAACCGATATCCATAATACCTGCCGGCATGTTGAGGTTTTCGGTCTGTATGACTTGACCGATTTGCTCGATGGTCAAGAAGTACGCTTCCATTCTTGCCGGGTCGAGGTTGACCTGAATTTCTCGAACGGGTGTTCCGGCAACGCCAATGGCACCGACACCATCAATTCGGTTCAGCGGATTGATAATCCGTTCCTCCAAAATTTTGTCCAATGCCGGAAAACTTTCCTCTGCGGTTACCGCTAAAAAAAGTATCGGCATCATACTCATATTGATACGCATAACAGAAGGTCGCATTGCATCATCGGGCAACATTTGTTCGACCATTGCAACAGCGTCTCGAACATCGTTTGCGGCCTCGTCGAGGTTCGTTCCCCACTCAAAATGTAGAGCAACTATCGAGATATTGTCGCTCGAAGTTGAGGTCAATTGCCTAAGATTATTCACCGTATTGAGAGCATCTTCTATCGGAATGGCTACACTACGTTCGATATCGGCAACACTCGCTCCCGGATAAGGCGTAAAAACGATGATAACCGGAATATCCATTTCCGGAAAAAAGTCGATAGACAGCCTTTGCAAAGAAAACAGACCGAAAACAACCACACCAAGAAAAAGCATGATGGTTGATATGGGTCTTCGGACGGCGGTTTCGTATATTTTCATTTTTTTTAGTTTGTAAAGTTTGTAAAGTTAGAAAGTTTGTAAAGTTGTCTGCGATCGGGCGAAGCCCTTTATGAACTTTATAAACTTTATGAACTGTTAATTCTCAATTTGAACAAGCGTTTGGTCTAACAATCGCGACTGTCCCGCAGTTACAACTTGTGCTCCGGATTCAACACCCGAAAGCACTTCAAAACGGCTGTCAATCAAGCGTCCTAATTGTACTTCTCGGCGATGTGCTACTCCGTTTTCGATAACAAACACAAATCGTGTGTTCGTTCCGGGTTGTCTGTTTACAGCAACATCAGGAATTACCACGCGATTAATCGCACCAAAATCCAATTCTACACGAGCAAACATACCCGGACGAAGTGCTAAATCCGCATTTGGAATGGCTACCTCAACTCTAAATGTTCTCGACATCAAATCAATGGTCGGATAAACGATATTTACCCTGCCGGCAAATTCTCTGTCAGGATATGTATCAAGCCTTACACGCACGTCCATGCCCGTTCTTACACGTGGAAAATGAACTTCAGGAATATTGATCATAACTCTTACCGGAGATAATTGCATCACCGTCAAAATGGGATGTGCTCCTGCAAAGATATTTTTTGCATCAAAAAATCTTGCTGTAACTACACCGTCAATCGGCGAAAGCAACTCGGTGTTTTCTCGAAGATTCCGCACCGTTTCACGCAACACATCTACCTGTGAAGTCAACTGATCCAACTGTTGCTGTGTAGCACTTCCGGTTTTGTGCAACTCGGTAACACGCCCGAGTTCTCTTTCGGCATTCTCCAGCTGCAATTCTGCCTGCACAAGATTAGTCCTGTCCATTCGCACGAGCAATTGTCCCCTACGGACATGGTCGCCAACTTCTACTCTAATTTCGTCAATACGTCCGGGAATAGTCGGAACAATATGATTTGTCCGAAATGCTTCGATATTTCCTGTGAGTTCGGTTAATTGTTCTACCGGCTCTTCAACGACCGTTTGCACTCTAACCAAAACGCCCTCTTGAGCATCGTCTTGAATTTCTTCTGTTGTTCTGTTGCCTCCACAAGACGCCAATAATAAGACTGTTGCTGCGAGGATTGCTGTAATTTTTTTCATTATTTTCGATTTTAATTAATTCCTAAAAGATTTTCCAATTCCGATTGTGCGGTGAATACTTGCATCATGGCATTCACATAATTCGTTTGTGCCTGCAAAAGTTCAGTATTTGCAAGAGTTACATCTAAACTTGATGCCATACCATGCTGATACCTGCGCGAAACATCGTCAAACACACGTTGCGACAATTCAACCATTGTGCGCTGCAATTCAAAAGTTTCTACGGCAGTTCTGAGATTAAATCGCAATTGACTTTCTTGCATGAGCAGTTGATTGGCGACTAAATCACGATTATTTTGAGCTCTTTCCAAACCTATTCTTGCTTGTTGTGTTCGAGCATGACGTTGTCCGGATGCAAAGATCGGAATGGTTGCTTGAAAACCGATTACGTGATCCGGGGTCATGCTAAATGCAGGCTCCGCAATTCGGTAAGTATAGTTGTAAAACATCGCTATCGTTGGCAATGTTGAAGCTCTTTCGAGACTGATTTGTTTGCTTGCCAATTCTACCTGTCCTTCGAGAAGTTGCATGTTGAAATTGGAACTCAAATCAAAATCGGCACTCAACGTTCTTTCTATATCTTTTGCTAAAATTAATTCTTCCAAAGTTTCCGTCAGCACAAGTTCCGTATCGGAATCAACGCCCAAGTGAAAACGCAACAAATTGTAAGCCATCTCGATATTTCGACCGATATTTTTGATGCCAAGTTGCATCGTCGCCACTTGTATGTTCAATCTATCGGCATCGGTTTGCTGAGCAACGCCTACACGCACCATATCTTCCGTACTTTGCGCAAGTGCTTGAAGATTTTCCAAATTTTGCTCCAAAAGCCTTCGATTTTCTTCGACAATCAAAACCATTTGATACGCTGCTTGGGTCTGATGTCTGATATCCAGTTCTGCTTGTAAACGGGCCGTTTCAGTCATTTGTTCACCAATTCTCGACATTCTGATTCCCACCCAATAACTCGCACTAAACAACAATTGCGTTACTGTCGCTTGAAAATTACTTGAGGGAGGCATCGGAAGGGCCATTCCCAAAAGATTCATTTCGAATCCCAACATATTAGAGTAGTCTACGCTTGCGTTGATTTGTGGAAGTCCTGCCGAAATCACTTCCCAAGTTCTGCGTTGAGCTTCCGTCACCGACAAGTTTGCGTTCCACATCGTTCGGTTGTTCTGCAAGGCATGCTCTTGTGCTTCTCTCAGCGAAAGCACCAATACATTTTCGCTCGTCCCTTGCGAAAAAACAGTTTTGCACCAAACTGCCATCATCATGATTAACAAATATCGTTTCATTTATTGTTGTGTTTTTTTATATTCTGTTACTATATGCAAAAACCATTCCAAAGTTAAGCACTTTCCAAATTTTCTACTATTTTTAATCCTTTTTCCGTACAACACCCTCGAATAAAAATATAAACAAACTCTCCGAATATATTTTCAAGAGAAAATTGTTCGTTAAGTCTGCCCTTGTTGTCCCACAGTTGAAGAAGAATATTTCGCAACAAAGAGGCCGTAATATCTGCGTTTAAATCTTTGCGAAAAACACCTTGTTTGATGCCCATCTCTATAAACTCTTTTGTTTTTTCCATTTCTTCCTTTTCATTTTCGACTACTTTTGTATAAACGGCAGGATGATAGCGTTTAACTTCGTCGTATAGAGAAACCATTTTTGAAAACATCACACTGTCAATGCCTCTCAGACTATCGAAAAATACATGAATAACCGTTGGGCTGCTTTCTGTGTTTTTTTTGTGACGTACTTCTCTGTGTTTTTTATAATGCTTAATTACTGCGATGAGCAAAGCATCTTTGTTTTCAAATTGTTCGTAAATTGTTCGCTTAGAAACACCGATACGCTTTGCCAATTCATCCATAGTCATGGCTTTTACGCCATGATCATATATCAGCAGCATAGATTCCGAGATAATGCGTTTTTTAACGTCGTTGTTCATCGTTTTTTCAATTTGACGGTGCAAAGATACAACAAAAAACTGAGAAAACCAAAAAAGTTTTCAGATTTTCTTAGAATCGCCATCGCACTTGAAATCTAATTTCTGCTCTATCTCGCCCCTCTATTTCCTCTAAACCACTACCAATTGTATTTCTATCAGCGATATTCGTATTGGAATATTTTAGCCAAAATGTCAAATTTCGGACAGGACGGTATTGCAACAGCACAAAAAATCGACTACCTTTATAAAAATAGCTTTGCAACGTTGAGCCAAACAACACATCGTTTTCATAAACAAAAATGCGCATATCAAAATTGTCGGTATCGTAAACAGCATATCGAAATGTAGCAGATAATGGGATTTTCTGAAATCTGTATTGCACATCTTGATATACCATAAAACCCTTGTTGTTATTCGAAAATCCATATTCCAAACGATTTTTTAAAGTCATATTTTCGGAAATTTTGTGATCAATATGTAAACGCAAGCTTTGTCGAGAATGCATGGCAAAATCCGTAAAAATTCCGGTGTTTGGAACTACACTTTCTCGGGTTTTGTAGCGATAGTGTGCGTAGACGGACAATCGTGAATTTGGCGTAAAAAACACTCTGAATTGATACTCTTGTCCAAAAACCGGCTCGTTTGAAGAATAGGAAAGCCATGGAAATTCGAAAATATCCGTCATTATAGCCACTTTCCATGCTCTTGATAATTCTGTGTACAACGACACGAATAATCCTTTTTCATTTGCTGTTCTGCTACCTTCAGAGAGTCCGTCGGCAAAGAAATTTTGGTAATTTCTATCGTAATAACGCGCGGAAACATGAGCCGAAAGCCTCTGATTAAGCAAAAATCGAGAACCTGCAATGAATGCTTTTGCACCGTTTTTCGACATCGCAAATTCACCGTAATATCTGGAAATTCTGCCGATGCCTTCCCAATCTAAGCCAACGCTAATATTCTCTTTTGGTGGAATTGTGAATTGATTGTCGGGTCTGATTCGAGGTAGATAATCAACGTCCAAACTATTGTAATGTGCTGTTGCACCAATCCTAAACCTCGACCAATGACGGTCTATGTGAGTTCCAAACAAAATTTGGCCGGCTGTATTTTTTCGTTCCAACTCTCCAATCGTGCGATGATTGACCGCCTCTATAATTGATGAAATGCTTTGTGGATTTCCGTTTTCATCAAATTCCGAAACGGTTGCATCTAAGTTTCGATACGAAAAAAACGCTGAAACATCAATTTGTCCGAATTTCAATGTGCTCGCAACACCTTGGAAATAGCCGAATCTAGCAGAAGATGTGAAAGGCCTCACGCCTTGTGCTCGTTTTTTTATCGTGCTTCCGTCAACCGATTTTCCAAGCGAGAATCCACTCCACAAAGACAAGCCTTGTCCGAATTGCAGTTGATAGTTTCCAACCACCAAATTTTTAATTCGTCCAACATCAGAAATTGCCAAAAATCCCGAATAAAAAGGAAATCCTTGCTTTTGAGAACCCTTAAAAAACTCCTCTCCTGCATTTTTTCTCGCTACAAAGCCTATACGAAGTTTATTCATTGCGTTAAATTGGTAGCGCATCCAAAGTACATCGGGCGAACCTAAATACCACGCATTTTTTCGAGTCGAATCGCGAATGATGCTACTTGAATATCCGTGTCTTTCGTTTAATCCGCGTGTGTATCGCAACATGAGATCAGATCTTCCAAATCGACGAATATTCGCCCAAGTTAAATTGAAATTTTCCGTTCTCCGAAACGAAATATACGGTTGTAAAACCGCAATAATTTGCGGCGTAAATCCGGGCACATAATGCAACTCGAAAATATCCGCCAAATCGCCAAAATCCGAACGGTATTGCAAGAGAGCCGCAATTTGAAAATCGTTCAAAATTCTTAGTTCTTCCAATTGAGAGATCGTCGCCGTATTGAGATTTAGCGGGCGATGAAGATAGATTTCCAAATGTTCGATCAATTCGGAAATATCTACTGTCTCGTCGAGTTCGACGGTTTCTAAAATAGTTTCTAAAGTATTATCAAACACTTCTACGGTATCGCCAATTGTCATCAGCGAAAGACCGGCAAACAAAATATTAAAAATCATATTGAGCAAGTTTTTGTGAATTTTTGAATTGATAACTTACCCCGACAGTTGTCGAATAACCGACAATCGGTCGATATTGGGCTTGAAACCGAAACATCATCTGCCCGAAAACGTACTGAGCTCCAAGCCCGCTATCGCTCGACGAGCTAGCGTTTCCGAAAATTGTCAATGGTGAAATCGGCGAATAAGCAAGCTGTAAATTGACTTCTGTTTTATAATTCAACGTTTGTTTCACGCTCACAGACACCTGACAATGCTTCGAAAAAACATAACTCAGCCCCATTCTTAAAAAGCTTTGCAAGGGTGCATCTTTTCTTGTATTTGAGGCTATCCTAACGGGAATATTCAGTTCCGAATCCCAGTATAAATTTTGATTTAATCGTGCAAAACTTGTCGCATTTAAATCCATTGAAAACAGCGACTCATACTCTTTCCCAAAGGTTTCGAGTTTTGGAATAGCCTGCAACCCCAACGCCCATCTCGGCGTTATGGCTTTGGAGAGTCCTATGGCAAAGCTGTGTTCGCGATACGACAAGTAGCCGTAAGTGCTGTACATTCCGGAGATGACACCGGATTGAAACGGACGTGCTCCGAAGAAATTCAGAACATTTAATTCTCTTACAAAACGATTGTTGACTTCAACCCCAAGGCATGGTTCCTTCAAATGAGCTATTCGCGCCAAATGCGAAACTTGGTCAAAAACCGTTGGAGATCCAACCACAGCAAAGTCTTGTGCATGCAAAGTCGAAACAAAAAGTAATCCCGACAAAATAAGTGAACATGTTTTTTTCATAGTTATTGATATTTTTGCGTTCACCTATATAAACGCAAAAAAGTCGTTTTTCGTATAAAAAATTCCTTAAAAAGTGTTAAAATGTTGATAACTTTCCGAAATTGTTAATAACCTTTTCGTTTTTACCGTCATTTCGAGCGAAGTTGAGACCCCCCCTTGCTATTTCAAAAAAAAATCGTATCTTTGCGGTAAGCGATGTATCATCCACGAACTCTACATATCGGAAATTTAACCATGGGAGGCGATGCCCCCGTGCGGATTCAGTCGATGACCAACACCGACACCATGGATACGTTTGCCACAGTAGAGCAGTGCAAACGCTTGGCAGACGTGGGTTGCGAAATTGTCCGAATTACTGCACAAGGTGTTCGTGAAGCAGAAAATTTGGCAAATATCAGATCCTCGTTAATCCAGCAAGGATACACACTTCCATTGGTTGCAGATATTCATTTTCAGCCTAAAGCCGCAGAAGTCGCCGCATCAATTGTTGAAAAAATACGTATCAATCCGGGTAATTATATTGATGGGCCTACCCTGAGCGGAGTCGAAGGGCACGCCAAAATTATCGAAAAAATTTCCCCATTACTGGAAGTTTGCAAAAAACACAAAACCGTTATTCGCGTAGGTGTCAATCACGGTTCGTTATCGGAACACATCACTTCAAAATTCGGAAACACACCGCAAGGCATGGTCGAATCGGCCATGGAATTTGTGCGTATTATTCATGGTTTGAACTTTGACGATTTAGTCGTTTCGATGAAAGCAAGCCAAGTAAAAACGATGATAAGTGCAACACGATTATTGGTTTCGCAACTGCAAACAGAAGGCTTCGACTATCCTATTCATTTAGGTCTTACTGAAGCTGGTGACGGCGAAGACGGTCGAATAAAATCTGCAATTGCCATGGGAAGTTTGCTGCTCGACGGCATCGGAAATACCATTCGTGTTTCTCTCACAGAAAAACCCGAAAACGAAATTCCGGTTGCGAAAGCAATTTTGCAATCCTGCGGAATTCGTATATTTACTGCAGAATACATTGCTTGTCCCACCTGCGGACGTGCACAATACGACGTTGAATCCGTATTACAAGAAGTGAAACTTCGAACGAAACATCTCAAAGGTTTGAAAATCGCCGTAATGGGCTGTATCGTTAATGGTCCGGGCGAAATGGCGGATGCTGATTTCGGCTACGTAGGTGCAGGCGACGGAAAAGTTGTTATTTACAAAGGAAAAAATCCTGTTCAAAGAGATGTCGATGCTTCGAAAGCCATTGATGTTTTAATGGACATTATTGAAAAAAATACGCCATGAGAAAAAGTGTTTTTTTGCTAATCGTCTTCTGTGTATGCGTGAGTTTTTCACAAGCACAAATCCAAAGAACAATAATTAATGCTTGTGCCGAAGGCGCCGAAAATCGCACTGCACGGTTGTATTTAGAATGCGCTGTTACAAGATTTCAGTGGAGAGTTGATGAACAAACGATCAATAGCGAAGGTTGTTTTCAGTTGTCTGCAGAAATTTCCCAAACACTGAGAGCGTTTATCAGAATAGATTTTTATCAGACCTTTATTTTTCTTCAACCCGGAGAAACTTACAACATTACTTTCGATTCGTTCGATTTCAGAATCGACGAACGAGTCAATCCGTTTAGTTTGGATCAGTTTTTGTCCTACCGTTTTGACGAACCGGATTCAAACGAACTAAATCGCCTCATTTGGAGATTTGAAAATATGCACGACATATTTATGTGGGAAAGTTTCGACTCGGACGAAGGAACCGTTACCCGCGCGGCATTCAACGATTTCGAAAATTTGGTTCGAGAAACATTTGCATTTTCCGGACACGGTTATTTTTTAGACTACAAACGTTACGCTCTTGCAGATATACAGCGAATTTTCCGCCTAACTTCTCCGGCAAATTTATTTTTAACATACATTCAAAATCGCCCAATTCTCCACAATAATGTCGCTTTTGCGGATTTTATTACCGGATTTTATGAAAGTTATTTTCCATATCAAATCCGATATAATCGCTTGGTGTTTGAGGATCAAATTAATCTAACTCAAAATTTGACGGCAATTATGGATTCGTTGGGACGCGACACTACTTTGCAAAATGAGCAGCTTCGAGAGTTCGTGTTTTTACTGGGCTTACGAGAGTTGTGGCAAAATCCGGATTTTAGTAATCGGGCTATTTTGAAATTGTTGTCGGATATTGAACACACAACTATATTTCCCGAACATGCGGTGTTGGCGAATCGAATTACCCGAATGCTTTTACGCTTCGAACCGGGCGTCAATACAGCCAATTTTCGATTTTCAAATCCACAAACAGGAGAACTTTACGACTTTTCTCAATCGGCAAGGTACAAGTACATTTTATTTGTTACGAGCCTTTGTTTTTCGTGCGATGCCGAAATTAGTATTTTGCGAGGCATTGCCGAAAATCTCAGTGATGTTGTGGATTTCTATGTCGTAAGTTGCGATTACGAAGCTAGTCAAGCCTTGCGAAATATGCCGAGAAATTTGGGAAATATCACGTTTTTGCATTTCAACAAAGATTTCGCAGCGCTTGAAAGCATTGGCATTTTTGATTTCCCAACTGCCATTTGGCTGGATGGGGAGAATATCATCCAATCGTACAATTTTTTATTGCCGAGCAGACGTGCCGAGCAGGCTATTCGACAATTAACCTCACGATAGAGATGCGATTAATTGCGTCTCAACGGAGAAAAATACCATTCAAAACAATTCCGAATTGTAGGATACATTAACGGTTTTAGCGATTCAATTTTTTCTTGAGATGCCCAAACTGCTTCTAAAATATCTTCTTCAAGTTCTGGTTTTAACGGATGTTCGTCAGAGGTTTCCATTTCAAACCAATCGCATTTTTTCAATACAATTTCATTATTTGAGCCAACAAAAACATGGTATGTTCGTGGCATCTTTTTTACGATTTTTAGGTCTGAAAGTCCCGTTTCTTCTTTCACTTCGCGAAGTGCACACGCTTCGATTGTTTCTCCTTTATCCAATTTTCCCTTTGGAAGATCCCATTTCCCATGTCGAAAAATCAGTAAAAATTCACCTTTGGAATTTTTGACCAATCCACCTCCTGCCGTAACATTTTTAAATGCTTTTTTTAGCGATTCGTAACTTGCTTGGTCAAGGGTTATCGGTGTGTTGCTGTAGAAAATGGTTTTGCTCATGGTTTTGCAAGGGTACAGAACACTACTCAAATAAAGTGTTCACAAACTCGGCTTTGTCAAAGATTTGTAGATCGGTCATTTTTTCGCCCAATCCAATATATTTTATCGGGATTTTCAAGGTGTCGGAAATACCGATAGCCACGCCGCCTTTGGCTGTTCCATCAAGTTTGGTTAGTGCAAGTGCATTGATTTCGGTTGCGGCGGAAAACTGTTTGGCTTGTTCTATTGCGTTTTGTCCGGTTGAAGCATCAAGCACTAACAGAATTTCGTGTGGTGCATTTGGAATAACTTTTTGCATCACATTTTTGATTTTCGACAATTCGTTCATCAAATTGACTTTGTTATGCAAGCGCCCTGCTGTATCAATAATCACAACATCAGACTGCTTTGCTACAGCTGATTTCAGTGTATCAAATGCTACCGAAGCCGGATCGCTGCCCATGTCTTGCGCCACAATCGGCACATCGGTGCGTTCCGCCCAAATCTTCAGTTGGTCAATTGCGGCCGCACGAAACGTGTCGGCCGCACCTAAAATTACGTTGTGCCCGGCTTGTTTGAACTGATGGGCTAATTTTCCAATAGTGGTTGTTTTACCAACACCATTCACGCCGACAACCATAATTACATGTGGTTGTGAAGTGTTTGTTAAAGAAAAACCTGTTTGTGCTCCTGTTTCCGATTCGCTTAACAAACCTGCAATTTCATTGCGCAAAATTTGGTTCAACTCGTTTACATTGACATATTTGTCTTTCGCCACACGTCGTTGAATACGTTCAATGATTTTTAAAGTTGTTTCCACGCCGACATCAGAAGTAATTAACACCTCTTCCAGATTATCAAGCACATCGTCATCTACATGTGATTTTCCAACGATGGCTCTTGAAATCTTAGAAAACACTGATGTTTTGGTTTTGTCCAAACCTTGTTGGAGGTCGTCCTTTTTCTCTTTGGAAAAGAATTTTAAAAATCCCATAGCATTTTGTATAAAAAAAGCCCCAACAGTGAGGCTTTTGTGAATATTAGATGCAAAAAAATATTTATTTTTTTGCAAAATAGCCTTTCACTTCCTCACTGGGAATGATATCCTCTTTGAAAGTATAGGCACCTGTTTTCGGCGATTTCACAACACGCACAACCTTGGCCAAACTTTTGCCGGCACCGGCTACTCTCAAACTTGCAACTGTTTTCTTTGCCATATCTTAAAATTTTACTTGATTTCTTTGTGAACCGTCATCTTTTTCAGGATCGGGTTGTACTTTTTAATCTCCAAACGGTCCGGAGTGTTTTTTTTGTTTTTCGTAGTGATATAACGCGATGTACCGGCTACTCCACTTGTTTTGTGCTCGGTGCATTCGAGGATCACTTGAATACGTGCTTCTTTGATTTTCTTTGCCATTGCTCTATGCTTTTTTCAAAAATTTTCAAAATTCGGATTGCAAAGATACGATTTTTTTTTGAAACCACCAAATTTTTTTGAAAAAACATGAAAAACATGGAATTATATCATTTTTTTTTATATCTTTGCAAACAAAATATGAACACCATGGAAAAAATCACCAAAGGCACAACTGTTGACCACGAACGCTACGGCGAAGGCATTGTTGTAAAAGACGACTTCAGCACAATTGAAGTTATTTTTGAGCGTGGCGGAAAAGTGTCGTTTTCGAAATCCAATCTTTCTGAATTTACAATTATTGAAAAATCTGAAGACGAGGAACAGTCTGATGCCGGCGTGTTTTCATACGACGATATGCGGATTATTTTGGAGGACATTTTGTTTCAGCACAACGGTATTGATCAACCTGTTGAAATCGCCGAAAAATGGCAAGGAGGAACGCTCAAAATGGAGCCTGGAAATAAGGAATTACAGGGCAAAGATGTGCCTATCGAAACGTTTTTTCACAAAATTGTTATGGTTCGCGACAGGTTGAGAGTTTTAGAACAAAACATCAATTCTCACGCAAAACTGACCGATCAAGATAAGGTTTCTTTGCAACAATATATCACCCGGATTTACGGCTCATTAACTACATTCAACGTGCTTTTCAAAGATAAAAACGATTATTTTGTTGGGCAAAAAAGCGACGCATAAAAAGCAAGGATGGCTAAACAAAAAACAACATTTTTCTGCAAAAATTGTGGTGCACAATCGGCAAAATGGATTGGAAAATGTCCATCTTGCAACGAGTGGAACACGTATATCGAAGAAATCATTCAGCGCGAGGAAAAATCGGCGTGGAAAAAATCCGCAGGATTTACAAAAATGTCGAAACCGCAGTTGGTCGCAGAAATCAGTGCCGACCAGCAAGCACGCATCAACACGCACAACGGCGAACTCAATCGTGTTTTGGGCGGTGGATTGGTAGCAGGCTCATTGGTTTTGGTGGGTGGCGAGCCGGGTATCGGAAAATCAACACTGATGCTTCAAGCAGCACTTCAAATGCAGAATCAAAAAGTGCTTTACGTGAGTGGCGAGGAAAGCGAACAACAACTCAAAATGCGTGCCGATCGTTTGGGTTTGACTAATGCACCGTGCTATATTTTGAACGAAACTTCGACCACAAATATCTTTCAGCAAATCGTGGAATTATCACCAACAATGGTTGTGATTGATTCCATTCAAACCTTGCACACCGACAGTGTGGACTCTTCGGCAGGAAGCGTTTCGCAAATCAAGGAATGTGCCGCTGAATTGCAAAAATATGCGAAACAATCGAATGTGCCGGTGTTTATCATCGGACATATCACCAAAGACGGTAGTATTGCCGGCCCGAAACTTTTGGAACACATGGTAGATGCGGTGTTGCAGTTCGAAGGCGATCGCAATCACGGTTATCGAATTTTACGTTCAATAAAAAATCGTTTCGGTTCAACGTCCGAGCTGGGAATTTTTGAAATGCAAAGTTCCGGATTGCGTGAAGTTCCTAATCCTTCGGAAATTTTGCTTTCGCAACGCGACGAGCAATTCAGCGGAACGGCGATTGCCGCAACGGTTGAAGGAGCACGTCCGATGTTGATTGAAATTCAAGCATTGGTCAGTTCGGCGGCTTATGGCACGCCTCAGCGTTCGGCAACAGGATTTGATTTGCGGCGATTGAATATGCTGTTGGCAGTGCTTGAAAAGCGTTGCGGCTTCAAACTTTCTGCAAAAGATGTGTTTTTGAATATTGCAGGCGGTATTCGTGTGGACGATCCGGCGATAGATTTGGCGGTGGTTGCAGCGATTTTGTCGTCGAACAGCGATATGGCTGTTTCGCCGAGAGATTGCTTTGCCGCAGAAGTCGGCTTGACAGGCGAAATTCGTCCGATAACCCGCATAGAACAACGTTTGGCAGAAGCCGAAAAATTGGGGTTTGAACGGATTTTCATTTCGAAATATAATTTGAGTAAGAGTGGGCGGCGTTTCGACAAGCTCAACGACCGCAGTCCGGTGGCTGAGCCTGTCGAAGCCAAAATCAAAATCATTCCCGTTTCCGGAATGTACGAAGTGTTTTCGGAATTGTTCGGATAAAAAGAAACAGGTGCAAAGCACCTGTTTCTTTATTTATGAAGTTTGTTTTGGGTTATCTTCCCCAGCGTCCTCCACCGATAGTGAAGCCGATAGTAATAGCAAAGTAGTTATTGTTTCTTGAGTCGAAACTTGGAGTTCCAATACCAGCAACAGTAGCACTAACCGGAGAATTTCCAACCAAGTGATATTCTGCGGCTACTCTAAATCTTCCGAATTCAAAACCTGCAGTCAACATACATCCAAATACTGTTCCGCCTTCTGCTTGAGCACTAACTGGAATTGGACTAGCAATGATCACAATAGGATCACCGTCTTGCATTATGTAGGCACCTAAACCTACACCGCCGAAAATAGCAAACCCTGAATTACCTGGATTAAAAAAATAGGTTCCTGTAGCCAAAATGTGGGTGTTTGTAGCAGCTCCAACAGAACCTGCATCTTCATTCACACTGACCATTGCTGCACCTCCGAACCTTGCACCAACATTCAAATTGTCCCAAATGTTGTAACCGAGATTAAGATCAAAAGCAACACCGAAACCTCCTCCGGCCGGAATAGCAGCTCCAGCATTGAGACTTCCACGGATTTTTCCGGCTTCTTGCGCAAAAAGCCCTACTGTTGCAAGTGCCAATACAGCACATACGATAATTTTTTTCATAATTTTTGTTTTTGTTTTGTTGTTAATAATAATTGACGGTGCAAAGATACAAAAAAAAATCGACTTTGCAAATTTTTCTTGCGAAAAAAATCGTTTTCTTTTTTTTGTAAATCAGTTAATTATGATGCTTTGAAACACTGAGATTGAAATTTAACAAATTTTATTGAACAATGGTTCCAACATCCTCGCCGTTTACGACTTTCAATAGATTTCCAACGTTATTCATATTGAACACATAAATCGGCATATTGTTTTCTTTACAAAGCGTAAATGCAGTTAGATCCATCACGGAAAGTCCTTTTTCGTAAACTTCGTCATACGTAATAGACTTAAATTTTGTTGCATTTTTATCTTTTTCCGGATCGGCAGTATAAACGCCGTCCACACGAGTTCCTTTAAGCAAAATATCTGCTTCGATTTCAACGGCACGCAACGCAGCACCTGTATCTGTAGTAAAAAACGGATTGCCTGTTCCGCCTGCAATAATCACAACTTTGCCTTTTTCGAGGTTGCTTTTTGCACGCGAACGAGACATTTTTCTCGCAATGGGGTCGATTTCTATTCCTGATAATAGTTGTGTTGAAATGCCTTGTTTTTCCAATTCGGCTTGCAGTGCCATGCTGTTGATAAGCGTTGCCATCATGCCCATATAATCGCCTTGTACGCGATCCATACCTTTGGCAGCACCTTGCAAACCACGGAAAATATTTCCACCGCCAATCACTACTCCTATTTGACAACCTGCCTCGTGAACGGTTTTGATTTCCGAAGCATATTGGGTTAGCATTTTGGGGTCAAGACCGTAGTCTTGTTCGCCCATGAGCGACTCTCCGCTGAGTTTTAGCAAGATTTTTTTGTACTTCATCGAGATTTATTTTTTATAAAATTTTTAGAGATTTCTATGAATAATTGTTGGTGCTGCTTGTGCTGTCGGCATGATGAGCATATCGTTGATACAAACGTGTTTCGGAAGATTCACACAATAAAAAACGGCATCTGCGACATCATCGGCTTTCAATGGCTCAAAACCTTTGTAAACATTGTCTGCACGATTCTGATCGCCTTTAAATCGCACCACCGAAAATTCTGTTTCAACTGCTCCCGGACAAACTTGTGTAACCCGAATGCCGTGCGAAACCAAATCCATCCGCAGCCCTTTCGAAAAAGCGTCAATCGCATGTTTTGTAGCGCAATATACCGCACCATTCGGATAAACGTCTTTACCTGCGACGGAGCCAATATTGACGATATGTCCGTGTCCATTTTGAATCATCAAAGGTGCAATTGTTCGAGAAACATAAAGCAAGCCTTTAATGTTGGTATCAATCATGCGTTCCCAATCGTCTACAACGCCCTCTTGTACGGAACTTAAGCCAACCGCCAAGCCTGCATTGTTAACCAACACAGCGATATTTTTCCAATCGTCCGGCAGACTTTCTAAATTTTGTTCAACTTCGGCTTGCGAACGAACATCGAAACAGAGCGTCAGCACACGATTGCTGTACATGTCCTGCAACTGCTTTTTCTGCATTTCCAAACGATCGTTCCGGCGTCCGGTCAAAATTAAATCATAACCCTCTTTTGCAAAGCGCTCTGCGGTGGCTTCTCCGATGCCTGCCGTGCTTCCGGTGATTAAAGCGATTGGATTCATATTGCAAAGATACGAATTTTATTTTACATTTTCAAAGAAACTTACCAATAATCGCACACCGAAACCAGAGGCTTGACTGCCGAAATATTTGTATGCTGAAGTGTTGAAGGCAACACCTGCAATATCCAAATGAATGTAGGGGTAATCCGTAAATTCTGCCATGAATTTCCCAGCTGTGATTGCTCCGGCATATGCCGACCCGCAATTTTTTATGTCGGCAACTTCGGATTTCAATTCATCCAAATAGTCGTCCCACAGCGGGAACTCAACGATTCGTTCGCAAACTTCTTCTCCGGATTTTTGAAGTTCTTTGAAAAAGCTTTCTGCATTTTTTTGCATGCCGACTGTTCCATATTTTCCGGTGGCTCGAGCAGCAGCGCCTGTGAGTGTTGCCGCGTCAATGACCAGTTTTGGTTTGTAAAGTTTAGCGTAATCCAATGCGTCGGCTAAAATTAAACGCCCTTCGGCATCGGTGTTTACCACTTCAACGGTTTTCCCCGAACGCATCGTAAGCACATCGCCCGGAACCATAGCATGTGCACCCGGACGATTGTCCGTTGCAGGAATCAATGCAATAACATGATGTTTGGATTTCATCGCAGCCAATGCAAAAATAGTTGCTGCAACTGTTGCTCCGCCTGCCATGTCG
>Ga0123355_10002917_pt1 | contig 24297 bp, 8 predicted proteins | sample TergutEmb28metaG_3_FD_89872 | JGI IMG/M metagenome (GOLD analysis project Ga0123355, IMG submission 89872) | Embiratermes neotenicus P1 segment gut microbial communities from Petit-Saut dam, French Guiana - Emb289 P1 | ecosystem: Host-associated > Arthropoda: Insects > Digestive system > Gut ... | reverse complement strand
TCGTAGAAATCATTCGGACTGACGATAGCCTGTTGCGCTCTTGTGTGCTTAAACTTGGGAACAGCCATTGACGGAACCGGATATTCAGACTGTTTCTTTAATTGCTCTTTTATATCCATTAATTTGTTTCTGTTATCTTCTGTGTCGATTCTTATCGGGAAGTCCGGCATCCCTGTTGAAATCTCACAAATATAGGAGGGCTGCTTTAAACTATAGAAATTAAAGTTTCCAAAAAACTTCTCATAATCAAATGAAATGCCTTCAAATATCAACTTCGCTCCCAACCTAAGTAAATAGTCAATCGGTTTGCATAAAACAAATGCCTCTCCCAGTTTTAAGCTATGGACAAGCTCAGGCGTCAGCCCAAACTGTGTACACAATTTCGTTAGGCTCTCTTCCGTAACTACGTCTTCAATAAAAGTATCAAAACTGAAAGAATCTAAAGTTGCATCCTTTTTCAAGAAATCAGAATCATTTTCAATCCGGTAAAGTAAGTTATCCAGCTCGCTTGCCAGGCTTTCTTTTGATTCACACAGAACCACCGCTGCACGAGCAAGCCCCGTCGTCAGCCCCTCGTTATATTCCTTATATTTGTCCCATGCCCGGGCATAAAGCAACTTAATCGTACTGCTCTTCGAAATTGATTCCTTCATTAATTGTATGTTTTGAATCAGCTCAGTCTCGGATTTAAAAGGAATTGGCAATGGCACCATTCGGGATGTAAGCAATTTATCTTCACTACACAAACCATTGTTTTGATGCTCTGTCATAAGTACACATCCGAAGTTCCCTCCGCGAGTATAACCGGTTACAAGAGAAGCATGTTTAGTGTCACCATGTCGTTGCCGCTCATGAAGGCTATTTGTATCTGCTGTAAAGGTGCGAGATAAATATAGTTGCAAGGCGTGACGAACAATCGATGCCGCCGCCGATAAGCTAAACCCAAATCCGAGATACTTTTCAATATTAAGTGTTAGCAATTGTTCATCAAAATATTTACCATACTTTTTTTGACATACTTCCTGAATTAACTCTCGGCGACTACTATCATAGCTTTTCGGAATTTCTATAGCGCTAATTGCACTCTTGCCCATCTTTGTTTGCTTAAATACCTTCCCTAAAGTATCATCCACTTCTTTTTTCATATCTGTAGACGCACTTGATATAGCAACCCCATTGATAACGGAATAAATTTTGTCCTTGTCCTTGATTGCTAATTCTTTGCTTTTAACAATAAGGACAACTGCACCTTCTGCAATCCCGTGCTCCAGCATCATGCCCATAGCACCCAGTTCTTTTTGAACATAAAGATGTTCAAATTCTCCCGAAAACGATGTTATACATATCACAACCTGGTCAACAATTTTTTCGGCAATGAAAAAGCGAGCAAGTTCTAAGCATCGGAAAATAGATGTTTCATTCTCCAGTACATTGAAAGAAGGGCCATAAAACTCCCAATGAGCAGATATACGGTTGCCGCGAATATTGGCAATCATTCCGGGCACATTGTCAACAAGTTCTCTTTCATCCTCATCGCCTCTCATAATGTTTATAATTTCGTCTCGCTGACTCTGTGTCAATTCCGGATATGATTTTTTAAGGCTGCTGCGGAAACTTTCATCAATTTCACAAGTTGCCATAAAAATAGGGTCACTGAAATCAGGTGCACTATGAGCTATAACTGCTGTGCGAGGTGCAGCACCTTTTTTTATTCCTACACTATCAAGAGCCTCCGCTGCTGTTTCCAATAACAACATATCTCGACGCAAAAAGAACGGATTGCCAATCACCGGCATTTTAAAGCGCATAGCATCAAATCGAAAGCTATTAATGTATGAGCCCTTAGGTAATTCTTCGAATCCGTGTTCCCGCATATATCTTTTGCTTTTGTCATGCCCTCTGAATCGATTTTCATCAGGCTCTACAAATGCAGTTTCCTCATTTATAAGCCCCTGTAAAAAGTCCTCCACCGATTCAAAACTGCCGATTTTAAGTCCCATTCCCGTTATGGCAAGTTCTGTTTTTGAATAATCAATTTTCTTCTCCGGCATCGCCTTTAAATTCTTTGTTCCTAAGCGATATTCACTAAGTACAAGATGAGCATTAATTCCGCCGAATCCAAAAGCATTAATGCCTGCTCTCCTAAGCTTTTTCCCGGCCTTCCACGGCGTATTTTCACGAATTATCCCATCGCAAAGAGGATCATTTATGCGAATGGTCGCCGGGATGACCTCATGTTTCATCGCCATAATAACTTTTGCAATGGAAGCACAAGCGGTTGCCGTAAAAAAGTGGCCTGTACTTCCTTTTAAGCCTCCAAGCATAGGTCGTCCGGCAACCATATCTTCACCATTCCGATAGTCAAATCCAAAAAATTGTTCGATTGATTCTATTTCCGTACCATCTCCTGCCACTGTCCCTGTTGCATGACATTCAATGTAGTCAATATCACGAGAAACACCTTCCGGATACGCAGATTCAAAGGCCTTAACTTGCCCTATTACTGACGGAGTCATAATTCCACTGCTGGTACCGCCATCATTAGACCAACCAAGACTTTCGATAACCGCTAAGATATTGTCACCATCACGCTCGGCATCAGTCAGTTTCTTTATAACAAAAACGCCGGCACCCGACCCGGGTATCAGCCCTTTAGAGCCTTTGTCTAAAGGCATACTTTCACCAATATCACACAGTATTCCGAATTTACTGAACAAACCCTGTATCCCGCCAATAGTTTCGTTATAACACTGAGAACCGGCAATAACCGTGTCTACTTCACCCGTGTTTAAGTAATACATTGCCATACGAAGGGCATATAATGGCGATGCGCAGGCGGCGTTAAAAGATATGACCGGACCACCAATTCCGCGCTTTCTTGCAAGGTACTGAATCGGCTCTGTGTCTGCAAGCATACTCTCAGGTCGTATATCTTCTATTTGAGAAGTAAATTTATACTTGAATTGGTCTCCACCGACCATCTGATTGACTTCTTTTTCTAAGTTTTTAGTAATAAAAGGCCCAAGAAAGTCAACTTGATCACGAGTCGTTTGTCCGACTGACCCAAGTATTAGCCCTGTGCGTTCAAGCTTTTTGGCATCATTTGTGTATCCGGCATCACTTAGTGCCTCATCGGTAACAAAAGCGCACCACTTGTATAGCTCACCGTATGATTCCAATTCCTCAAGTTCTTCGGTAGAATAATAGTTTGAAAAAAAGCCGGTTCCCGAAAAGTCTATACCTCCTATTTCAAGCGCCTTACCCATAAACTCATCTTCACGCAAGAAATGACCACCGTTCATAATGGTGTTCCAAAATTTTTCCTTGTCCGAATAATTGGGAAAAAGACATCCCATTCCTATAATCGCAATTTTATCCATCTGCTCACCTCAAATCAACCAGATTGTCAATCTTAGGTCTGATTAAACGATCTGTACAATTAATTACAATCTGAGCAGGATTATCATGCTCATAAAACTGTTCGGTAAAGTACGTTGTTCCAACGTCAATAGGAATTAAGCTCAGTTCAGTATCTTTCGTTATATTGCGAATAGATTCATCAACCATACTACCGCCATCCCATGCCCCCCAGTTGATAGACACAGCTTTGCAAGATGGCTGCTTGCTTCTGAGATAAAGCGCAAATTTGCTTAGCACTTCATTTGCTATTGAATAGTCTGTTTGACCTCCGTTACCAAAAAATCCGGCGACCGAGCTAAAGAGAATCAAATATTTAAGTCTGCTCAATTCAAGACTATGCATACAAGCATCAAGCCCTTCTATCTTAGAGCCAAACACATAATCGAAGTCTGCTTCCGTCTTGCGTTGGATTTTTTTGTCGGCAATAGTACCTGCACCATGAATAAGTCCTGTAATTGTTCCAAACTCTCTTTCATGTTCTTTTACAACAGCTTTAAGCTGCTTGACATCTCTTACATCACAACTTATATAGACTGCGCGTCCTCCGGCAACCTTAATTGCTTCGAGTGTATCCATTATCTCTATATGATTAAGAGCAATACTTACAAGCTTGTCTATCTCCGCAGGTTTCGGCTTAACTCCCGGATTCGCCTCTGTGAATCTTGCAAGAGCAAGACGCTTTAGTGTCATTTTATCTCGCTCGCCCTTTGCCCAGCTTACATCAACAGACAAATCAGTACGACCCAGCAAGACAAATCCACAGCGAGCAATTTTTGCAAGATGAACAACACAAGCGGCAGTAACCCCTCTGCCTCCGCCTGTTACAAGCAATGTGTCGCTTGGTTCAAGTGCCAAATTGCGGTCATTTACACGCTCAACATAGTTTTCAAATAACTTAGGTGCAAGTCTGCGGCCTTCAGCGTTTCTGCCGACCTCTATATGAGCATAGCCCGTATCAAAAATCTCCTCTATCAGATGTTTTGCAGTCATTTCGGACGTAAACTCTGAAGCAAGGTCAACGGCCTTACTCAACATCTGCTCTTCCCACTCTATGGCAAGGGATTTGTGCAAGCCAAATAATCCCCCTTGAACAATATTATTTCCTGACGACAATCCAAGTCCACCATCAATTCGCACGGCACTGACAAAGAAACTGCTTTCATGGCGATTGGCTTGTACAAAATACTTGGCACACAAGAATACGGTCTTCAAGATGTTGGTTTCACTTTTTGGGAACAATCCGGCTTCATCAGAATTCTTTTTCTCTTTTGAACCAATGTGAATAAATCCCGCCAGCGGTTGATTCGACTCTGATGTGATTTTTTCAAACGTATCAGCAATTGCATCTTCGCCATCTGAAACAAGGGAATAAACTAAATAATCCTTCGCCTTAGAGAGCGCTATCTGCGGCATGGTAATAATGGCAATCTCATATCCCATGCTCAGCAACTGCTTTGCAACATAACTCGCAACACCGTCATTGTCAGCATTTATGATGACCAATCCGCTTTTTGCCGGTTTTTTCGGATTATCAATGGGCAAAGCATCATCTAAAGTAACTTCATATCTTTTAATAAGTCTATCCGTATCAACTTTTGTTGACTGTGTTTCAGCTCGATACGACGTTATCTTTTTTTTTTTAATATAGTCCCCGATTTCTTGAATAGTGTGCAGCATAGAAATAGCTTCTACGTCATCCTGATTAAGTTCTCCGGGAATTTGTTTGCTTATCTCTGCAAAAATCTCAATACGCTTAATTGAGTCAATCCCCAAATCAGCTTCTATATTCATCTCTGCATCGATTAGTTCTTCCGGGTAACCACTTTTTTCACTGATGACCTTAATCATGATTTGCACAGGATCAAAATCGTCTGTATCTGAAATATCGTCCAAAACAGAAACTTCCAGCTCTTTCGTTACAACCTCAGGAGCTTCACTCGCTTCTTTTGCCGATATAATTGGTATTGCTTTGTTTTCGCGGACGGGCAAATCCTCAGTCACAACTTGTGTCTGCTGCGTAGGCTTTTGCTCATGTATTGAGCTTCCTCGACTAACCTCACTTGAAATTATCGCCGACAATTGTGGCCTCTGTGCAAATGTATCGCTTTCTAAAATTGGCTCCATCTCATTTAAGACATTTTGCTGATTACCCATATAAACTTCGAAAGCTCGAAGACTATTATTCTGGAATATTTCAGCAAATCGCAATACGTTGTTTGTTGCCGCCCCATCAGCAGCCTCTTTAAATAATTCTTTAAATACCTCCATCTGATTCCCTTGCGATGCAAGGAATTCCTCCAAAGCCCTTGCGCCCACTGTTTGCAGCGCTAATGTCGATTCCAACGTACTCTTTGACACTATCGGTTCTCCCCCCTCGTTATATATATCGTCCAGTACATAATCGCTACTTAAAGCTGTCTGCCCAATGTATGCCTCGTGACTGCCAGCAACGCTCTTCATCAAGTTCGTGCTCTGAGCAGCAGGCACTAAGTCATGTTCTATATTCACCCTTTCAACTGCATCTTCAATAATTTGCTTTTTTTCCGGGGTCACATACCCCATTGGGTGAATTAAATATGATGATTTTGGCTTGTCGCTTTTAAATAGTTCAGAAACACTCTTGCGATAGATGTCATTCGATAGCTTCATTCCCAAAACCCTTAGGTAAATCAGCATTCCCTCAAATTGCTCATGAGCATTTTTTCGTCCCGCAGAGCCATCAAGTGCCAAAATATAACATTCTTTATCGCCAAGAATTCTGCGGGTTAAGTTAGTAAGTGTTTTTCCCGGACCAAACTCCACAAAAACTTTTGCTCCATTTTCATATGCATGCTCAATACATTTGGCAAATCGCACCGGGGACTCTATTTGTTTTGAAAATGCCTTTTTTACTAATGTCGATTTTTGCTCATACAACTTGCTATCTGCTCCATTATAGAGGTTTTTCTCAAGTGCAGAAAATTTAACCGAGCTAAGTTCCTCACCAAAGAGTCTATTTGCCTCTTGCATGTATGGTGAATGAAATGCCTGTGAAACATTTAGAATCGTGTGCAATATCTCTAAATCCTTCAACTTTGTTGCAAGTTCCGTAATCTGTGCCATATTTCCGGATATTACTGTCTGCGTATCGCAGTTCTCATTTGCTATGTAAAGGTTGTCATATTCTTTAATAAGATTTTCACAGGATTTAACATCGGCTGTAATTGACATCATACCCGTATTACTTGAACTTGCCGACATAAATTCTCCGCGAGAGGCCGCAAGTTTCATAAATGTCTTTGAATCAATTGCAGAAGATGCCCAAAGTCCTGTAAGCTCACCAAAACTATGTCCAATGACAAAATCCTCTGTGTATCCGCGATTTTGAACAATACGATACAGCCCTCCGCAAACTGCAGCTAACGCAGGCTGAGTGTATTTAGTATCTTTTAACGCCTTTTCCGCATCTGTCTGCGAAATTTTCTTACCGGCTCCGTATAAAATATCAGCTATTGTGCGCAAATTCCTAGATTCAAGTTCCTCTCCGGCAAGGGATAAAAAGTCTGACATTTCAGGGTAATCTCGTGCAAGTTCATTAAACATTCCTAAATATTGAGACCCTTGCCCCGAAAATAATGTTGCCACTTTTACATTTGCAGGAAGTCCCTTTTCTCGAAAATAAATTCCTTCATCCTCAAGGTTAACTTCTTTGGAAAGGTTATCTTCTCTAAGCATATCAACGATTTTATATAACTTGTCTATCGCATCTTCTGCGTTTTTTGAAACAAACCCAACCCGAGGTCTTTTTTTAGCTATTGCTTCAGCCCTTCTTTGGCTGTCTAATAGCTCATCATAAGCGACAGGCTCTGCGATTATACGTTCAATCAGACTTTTGCAAAGTTCAACCAGTTCATCTACAGTGGGGGCGTCTAAGGTTATGCCTGTCGGTATTCGATGCACTCTACGCCAACTTTGATAGTCACGAGTACTTAAATTGCCGCTTTTCTCCCGAACCACATCATCTATATATTCCTCTAAAACGACATGAAAATTTGTCCCCCCAAAACCAAAGGAACTAACACCAGCCCTGCGAATCGGATGTTTTTTATCCGTAATCCACGGTTGTGGTGTCTCCAATGTATAAAAGGGCGATTCGAGAAGGTCAGGCCGATCTTTATTTACATTTATCGTAGGGGGAAGTGTCCGATGATGAAGAGCGAGTGCTGTTTTAATAAGACTTGACATCCCCGCTGTTAACCTTGAATGTCCAATCTGACTCTTTATGCTGCCGATTGCAACTGTATTTTGTTCGACATCAAATCCTTCAAAGAATTGCGTCAAAGCAGCCACTTCACAGCCGTCTCCAACATGAGTTCCGGTGCCATGTGCTTCGACCAAAGTTACTGCATCCGGATTTATATCTGTCTTTTCATAAGCACGGCTGAGTGCCTTTAATTGGCCTTCTTTATTCGGTGCAAATATACTTGTAGCACGCCCATCCCCTGATGATGCAATAGCTTTTATTACCGCATAGATTCTATCTCCGTCTCTTTTTGCATCATCCAAGCGCTTGAGCACGACCATAGCAACACCATCACCGAGTATCATTCCATCTGCATCGGCATCAAAGGGTCTGCTAATATTGCTTTTTGAAATTGCAGGTGTCTTACAAAATGATATGAAAGCTGTCGATGTCAAATCCAGATTAACCCCACCGGCCAGAACAACATCGCAATCTCCGCACTGCAACTCGTTAATTGCCACCTTCAAAGCAGCCAAGCTGGAAGCACATGCAGCATCCACAGCGCAATTTGTACCATTCAAATCGAATCGATTGGCAATTCTTCCGGCAACGACATTTGCAAGAAATCCGGGTTCACTATTTTCGGTCCATTCTATTGTTGAATCTAACAATCTCTCAACTATTTGTGCGATAAGCTCATCGGGTACGCCTGAATTTTTAAGAATCTTCTTTATTAGAGGGATATCCTGTCTGCGAGTAAGTGCAAAAGCACTCTTGCCGACAGATGCCGCCATAATAACGCCTGTTTTTTCATGATTGAATGCTTTTGCATTTTTGCCAATCATGTCAGCATCTAAAAGTGCCTGTCTTGCCACAACTAACGCATAAAGCTGCTCAACAGAAATAGATTCCATTACCTTAGGCGCAACTCCGAATCCCATGGAGTCAAATTCAACTGCACTTACTTCGCCTGCTTTATAGCTATACGATTTGTCTCTGATTGTCGGATCCGGATCATAAAAATCTTCAACATCCCAGTAATCCTCCGATATATCCTTGATGCTGTCTTTAGCAGCAAGAATATTGCTCCAATATTCACTCAAATTCATTGCGTCCGGCAATATCGCACCCATTCCAACAATCGCTATCGCATCTCTCATATGATAATTTATAAACCTTTCGTACTTTTATATTTCACAACCGATACTGATACTACATTTTAGGTTTATAGTAATCAAATTGGTGAAATTTGTTGCATGATCATGAACTTTGGTGTATAATATTATATGCGTCAGCATGAGGATTGTCAACACATATGTGACTACGTAGTTTTTTTCCGGATTCATCGTTTTATAGTGCGATGTGCCCATAACACTAGATTTCTGAGTCGCATTTTTAGTAATTTCGTTATATAAACTCGCTTAGAAAACCGAAAAACAGGAACCTTCTAATCACCCTGCATGACAGGCACAGTAACGTACTGCTGTCGTCCATTGCAGTAATGTTCTATTAGACGAGCACCCTTATGAACTTCTTGACTGATTATTTCTTGTGCCTTAACTGTTGTTGTTGCGATGCCGAAATAAGTGTATTAACACGCACAATATAAGCACATTATAGCGTGCTTTACGGCATCGTCTAAATAGACACTTAAATTTTAATCATAATCACAACAGAGCATAAAATTCGGAAAGGTTTTACTTAATGCATTTTTTGAAGAATATAATTGGCAAAACTATGAATCGGGTTAAAGGTATCTTAGTATGGGGCGTAGTAATTATAGCTGTATTCGCAAGCGTATCGCTGCCCTTATACACTTTTGGAGAGATATCGGAACAACCGGGAGAATCCGATACCTCTGATTCAGGCTTAGACTTAGAAGAAATAGATGCAATGATTACTGAGCAGGCCCAATCTATAGAGCAATACTATCAGGAGATACTCTTGGTGAGCGCATCCCTGCTTGAAGTTGAGGAAAAACTACAAGAATTACACACGCTCCTTTATCAAGCAACCACTGTTGATGAGACCTATGAGATGCAGGCAAGTATTGATGAGCTTAATAACGAGCTTAATATATTAACAGCCCAATTTGAAACATTGTCTACACAAGTCTACAATGCAAATGCGCAGCTGGAGCTGTTTAAAATGTTATTCCGTCCTTACACTAGCGACACAGAGCGACAACTTGCGGACGCTGCGTATCAGCCATACTCTTCCGGCTTGACTGATGTTTCTGAGTACGACACATATATCCAAGAATATGAGGAAACTTATGTTACACCTCTTTCATATAATAACATCACAGAATCCGAATCTGAGCTGTCTCCGGTTCACTCGATAGTCCCGCAAATTATCATTGCAACAGTGCTTATAGCCATTGTCATTGCCGGGATTGTACTGGTTGTAATATTTAATAAAAATCAAAAATACCGAATGAGCAGATTAGCAAGATGTGCTGTTGGGTTATTTATCGTCGCCGCTTCTATTGGCACTTTCGCAGCTCTAAATCACGCCAGAGCAACTATTACACAGCAAAACAATTCTTCTCTGACATTCGCACTGGAGAGAGGAGATATGCTCCGAACCACATCCGCTTCCGGTGTTGTAAGAAGTTCGCAAGTGACAAATATCTTCTCTACACTCAATAACCCCGTGCAAGAAATTTACGTTCAAGTGGGGGACAGGGTTCGTGTGGGAGATGTCCTTGCGCAATTAGATATGTCCGGGTTGGAGCGAGACATCGAACAGGCAGAGCTTAATCTCAGAAGTGCTCAACTTTCTGCCACAGAGGAAGCTCGCACTAATCAAAATGTTGCTGTTAATGCCGCAACGGCACTTGATGCAGCACGCATTTCATTATCCCGACAACAATTAAACACAGCAAATGCCTTGGCCGATTTAAGGGAGGCAGAAGGAAATATGAATGAGCCTTTTGACAGCTCCCTGCACGACAGAATCATTGAAGATGCGCAGCTGAACGTAGAAAGAAGGACTCTCGATGTTTACAATGCAGAACGAGAGCTGTTGGAACACCCCGGTGAATCCGTGTCAGTTGGCACTATCGCCGATTCAAGAGTTGCAAGAGATAGAGCGGTTACAGCACATATGGACGCAATTACGGAGCTAGAGGAAGAGAGAAGAAATCATCCGGATCCCTTTGATGATTATACTTTCCAAAACGCTATCCGTGATGCGGAGGTGTCACTTCAAAGAGCTCGTGAAGATGAGCAGGCTGCACAGTCAAACCTTAGTATTGCACAAGACACATATCAGGACATTATGAATGACCCCTTCGCAACCGCTAATGGTTTGGTTGTAGTAACAGCACAAAATAACCTTCACGCCGCCGAAACGCAAGTAACCACTGCTCAGCGTAATATCGAAACTTCGCAAACTAATTTATACAGAGCCAGATCAAACCTTAGCCGAGCCAGATCCGACCATTATCGATTTACCGACGAAGGTCGTGACGAGCTCCTGTCTGCACTGGAATCCGCTGTTGACCGTGCGCGAGAGGCCTCGGATGATGCTCAGAGAGCATACGATAGAGCGCGAGATAACTCGGATGACCATCTCTCCAGAACACGTGATAACTTGTCCGATGCAATAAGAGCATACGAAAGAGCCTTGTCTGACAAAGAGAGAGCAATAGATGATTTCATGGAGCTTAACAGTTCAAGACTCGAAAGCAATCAGAGACTCCATGCCGATAGCAGTGTTCAGCTGCGAACAACAGAAAATAACGTACGTTCTGCATATGACACACTTGAACAGGCTGAGGCCCGACCGGTTACATCAGAGATAACTGTTGATATACAACAGTTTAATAGAGACAGGCTTTACAATCAACTTGCAGACGGTCTTATCGTCGCTACAGTAGATGGTGTAATTACGCAAATCAATGCAAGCGTAGGTGCTTCACCCGGCGGTGTAATGTTCGTCATACAGGATGTTGACAATCTTTATATTTCTGCAAATGTTCGCGAACATATCCTTGGCGAGCTCTATTTGGGGCAACAAGGATATGTAACAACCATAGCAACAGGCAATCGTGAGTTCGATGCAGAAGTAACGTTTATATCTCCAACCGCTGTTTCTCCTGCAGGTTCTACCAGCGTTGAGTTTGAAGTTAGAGCCACTATAGACGATATGGATGCAGATGTAAGGGTCGGAATGAACGCATTTCTAAATGTAACGCTCGACATCAGCCGCAATACATTCTCCGTGCCTCTGTCTACAATCGCTACAAACGAGCGCGGCAGCTTTATCTATGTTTTTGAAAATGGCGAAATGCGTGAAGTAATGGTTACTATAGGACTCAGAACCTCCACTCATGCCGAAATTATTTCCAATGAGTTGCACGAAGGTTTGAACGTTTTTATAAGACCAATAAACGCATAGGAGAGCTGGGATTAAGATGCTTGAACTTACAAACATTGTAAAAAAGTATTTCATCGGGCAAGAAAACGAACTTACTGTACTAAAAGACCTTAATATAAGCATTCAAGACGGCGAGTTTGTGTCTATTGTGGGACAATCCGGCTCCGGCAAAAGCACATTAATGAATATAATGGGAGCTCTGGACAGACCTACAGAAGGCGAATACGTTTTAGATGGTGTTGCCGTGTCCGATATGAATGACACTCAACTTTCAGAAATCCGCAACAGGCAAATTGGCTTTGTATTTCAGACCTTTAATCTCATTCCTCGAACAACTGCACTCTCCAATGTGGTGCTTCCGTTGTTCTACAGGGGCGTATCAAAATCGGAGCGTGAAAGAAGGGCAAAAGAACTGTTGCATCTGGTAGAGATGGGCGATCGTATGCATCACATGCCAAACGAACTGTCCGGCGGACAGAAGCAACGGGTAGCTATTGCACGCGCATTAGCAAATGATCCATCCATTCTCTTAGCAGATGAGCCAACCGGTGCTTTAGACTCAAAAACCGGTGCTTTAGTTATGGATATCTTTCTGAAAATAAACCGGGAACAAAAAAAGACTGTAATTTTAATTACTCATAATGAGGAGCTTTCAAAGCTCACTCCAAGAACTATAACCATCAAAGATGGAATGATTGTTTCAGACACACTAAAATAACGGGAGTAACGTTTCATGATTCGGGAAAATGTATCTCTGGCAATATCTTCCTTACGCGCTAACAAAATGCGAGCAACTCTTACCATGCTTGGTATTATTATTGGCATCATGTCAGTAATTACCACTGTTATCATTGGGGATGCAATGGCAGCAGCCGTAGAAGGAGATTTATCTGTACTTGGCACAAACAGCATAATCATAGGGGTGCAAGAGCGAAGTCGTTATGAAGACGATAACATTGATAGGCACTTGACTCAGTTAGTACAGCCTATAGGTGTGACTGTCCGAGGTGCCACTCCTCTATCCGAAGATTTGATTTCAGATCAGATGATAGACGATATGTTGATTCTGTTTCCGGATGAAATAGATGGCGTCTCCCTCAGTCATTCCAGAGGGAGTGGCATAGTCATAGATGGTGAACTTGAGGCAAACGCTATCGTCAGTGGTGTAAATACTGACTATTTACTCTCCAATAACATCAACTTGTTGTATGGACGGCTGATATATGAAGTGGATGTGCAAGACTTTGCAATGGTAGCTGTGGTTTCAGACAGGCTTGTCGAAAGGATGTTTCCATGTGGCTCGGACCCTATAGGTCAACAGATTAAACTCTTCACGCCAAATGCTATTGAAGTTTATACTATAATCGGTGTGTACGAACATGAGGACTTTAGTTTTTTGGGCACAGCCGCAAGAGAAGATATGCCCACTCCTTTTTATATACCTCTGAGCACAGCCAGACAGGATTTGATAGAACAAAATTTCACATCCATAACTGTCTTAGGTGCCGCCGGCCAAGATATACAAGATTTAACTTACAGACTTCGAGATTACTTTGATACGCTTTATGCAGGCAATGAGAATTGGCGTATTAGCGTAACAAACTTGGAATCTATGCTTAACATCCTTGGCGATATGATGGGGACAATTTCTCTTACCATTACTTTGATTGCCGCCATTTCACTACTGGTTGGCGGGATTGGCGTAATGAACATTATGTTGGTCTCCGTGACAGAGCGAACAAAGGAAATCGGTACCAGAAAAGCACTCGGGGCGAAGAATTCTCAGATTAAATTTCAATTTCTGGTAGAGGCTCTGATTATCGCACTTATCGGTGGTATCATCGGAATGTTTCTCGGAGTCACACAAGGGGTTGTGATGACTACAATTATGGAAGTACCGCTCATCATATCACCGGTAGTTGTTGTCGGAAGCATGCTGTTCGCTACAGCGATTGGACTTTTCTTCGGAATTTACCCCGCGAACAAAGCAGCTAAGCTTGATCCCATCGAAGCTTTAAGATATGAGTAGCCGATATTCCATGTATTGCAACTGCTCAGTAGACACTAAATAATTAAATAATCAGAAAGAGTGATCTATCCAATGCGAAAACTATTGTCAATTTTGTTAATATTCATTTCTTTGCTCATCCCAACTTTAACCGCTTACGGAGCAGAGCCAACTACACCTTCCGGCATTCCTTTATCCGAACTGGAAGGGCGGATTGATGAAATGGTGGCCGATGCTCTGCATCGAACTGCGCCGGGCGTTGCCATTGTCGTATTTAATGACGGTGAAATTATTTTTTCAAGAGGTTATGGCTATGTGGATCTTCAAGGCACTATGCCTATAGACCCGGCCACTACAATATTTGAGTATGGCTCTGTAAGTAAAATGAATGTCTGGATAGCTGTTATGCAGTTGGTTGAACAAGGGCTATTGGATTTAGACAACTACGTAAATCACTATTTACCGGAAGATTTAGTACAGCAACTTGCTTTTGAAATGCCATTTACACTTAGAGACCTCATTAACCATACCGCCGGATTTGGAGGTCATCTATTTGATGTGAAATTGCCCGCATCGCACCCCCAAGCTCATATCGCTTTACAAGATGCAGTCTTGGCTTCACGCCCCTGTCAACTTTTCAAACCCGGCACAACCGGAACATACTCTAACTTTGGTGTAGTCTTGGCGGCGCTTGCCGTCGAATATGTGACGGGGCAACACTTTTATGTATACGAAAGAGAAAACATCCTGATTCCCGCCGGTATGGAAAGCTCTTTTAATCAACCTGAACTAATAAATAATCATGAACTTTTGCAGTCAAAAGCCATCGGGCACACAATTGACAGCAATGGTAGATTCCAAGAAGACGTGTGGTCCGCCTTTCCTATCTACCCGGCCGGAGGACTCAATGGCACGGCAGAGGATTTTGCTCGCTTCGCCATGGCTCTAACCCCACCTCAAGGTGAACCCGGCCCATTTTTCGAAGATGCGAATACCATATCAACTATATTTTCTCCCAGCTCCCCGGAGCCAATTACCCGACCGGGTACAACTCATGGCTTATGGAGATGGGATCGAGATATCGCAGCGTATGGGCATGTAGGTCTTACGATTTCATTTAGCTCATATTTCGCTGTAGTTCCCGATCAAAGGTTTGGATTCGTTATACATACAAATGCTTTCTTTGGCACCTCGCTTCCTCTTATCGTCGAATTAGCCGAGCTGCTTTTGGGCGACAGCACTGAGCACACTCCACAGGAAAATTTGCCTAGTGCGCAAAGTGTATCGGGCACATTTGTAGTGGCCGCTCGACACGATAATTTTATGTTGGAATTTATAGATTATACTCAGTTAACAACCGTAACCGCTTTAGATGATAACACCATAAACGTGGATATGGTATTTATGGGTGTGCCTGTTAACGCAACATATGTTCAAGTTGAACCATATGTTTTCAGACTTACCTCAGGTACTCCTTTTATGAGATTCTTATACAATGAACTTCGTTTTGGTATGGAAGATGGAGTCCCTGCACATATAATAGTAGCCAATGGCTTCGACTTAACAGCTCTGCCTCAGGGACGTGAAATGCCTATTCTGGTTGGAAGCTTGGCAATTATACTCATTAATTTTGCTTACTTTTTGATTATACCGCTCGTTGTATTATTGTGCTTCATATTTAGACGCAATAAAATTAACATCAATCGCTTTTATCATTTTAGCAATATGCTGTTGCTTTGCGGAACACTGTTTTCAGTCAATCACATGATTTTTCTCTTCCGCATCAGCATCACTGTTTGGCGTACTACTTCAGAAATGATGCCGCATTTGTGGATAAACTATGTTTTGCTTGGTTTAACTGCCATCGCTTTTGTTGGGTCATTGCTGACTTTGCGCAGGGACAGAGACAATGTAGAAAAAAAGCGTATAGTGCTTTTCATCGCAACGGTTGTTATGCACGTTCTAACACTTCTTGTTCTTTTCGATTGGGGGCTTTTTGTTCTTCGATAGTTTCTCTCCTTATTTCATGGTTATTTTATGCCTAAAGATTTTCGAAAGGAGTAGTCATTTAAATGCGTAAAAAATACACTAAGCTTACGATTCTATTGTTAGCTATTATCATGACCTCTCTTGTAACAACATCGATAATTGGTGTAGCCTCTCGCTACGGACGCTCAAACACCGAAACCGAGCCTACACAAGAGTACGGAAATGATTATCCAATCGTTTTTGTTCATGGTCTTATGGGCTGGGGCTCTGATGAACTTGGTACGTTTAATTATTGGGGTGGGCTAACAGGCGATATCATCGGCTATCTAAATAATCAAGGACATCGTGCATATGAAGCTGTAATTGGACCGTTTTCCAGTAACCGTCATCGTGCAATCGAGCTGTACTATTTCCTTAAAGGAGGCACTGTTGACTATGGTGCTTACCTTGCTGCCCGCCACGATCATGAACGTTTCGGACGCACATTTCCGGGAATATTGTCGCAGTGGGATAACGACTTTCGCATTCACCTCGTTGGTCATAGTATGGGCGGGTTGACCGCTCGTGAGTTAGCTAACCTAATCGCATCAGGCTGTTCATACGAAATTGCATTTGCTGCTGCAAACACCGATGTTACAATTTCTCCATTGCTTGCAGGCAACACTACAGGTGCAATCCACAGTATCACAACCATTGCCACCCCAAATAACGGAACGACAGCTACAGAATTTAATATACCCGGCGCTCCAAACATCAGAAGATTACCTAACATAGATTCTACTTTCATGTCATTTACGAGAACATTTCTACCTTATATTGTCGGTATGAGCAATATTGCACCGGAAAGAATCTATTATGACTTCAAGCTCGATCACTTTGGATTAGTCCGAAATGCTGACGAATCCTTTTTATCTTACATGAATCGCGTATTCTCAAGCTCAATTTGGCAGACAGAAGCCGTCGCTATACACTCTGTGTCCGTGCATGGAGTAACTGAAAACGCAGCGAATTTGCGAACACTGCCTGATATTTATTATTTCTCGCATAGTATGCAGTCTTCGGTTAGGATACTTAATACCGAAGCGCAAAGAATGTTATTAACAACAAATCCTCATTTCATATCAGTAGGAGTATTTCAGACTCTTTATCGTAACCCAAATAGCAACCCTCCTATAAATATCGGTTGGGCCGCAAATGATGGGCTGGTCAATACAGTTTCTATGCCATATCCCTTTGGTCATGCAAGGCAATCATACGACGGGAATCCGGTTCGCGGGGTTTGGAATTACCACCCTATCACACACGGTTGGGATCATCTTGATGTAGTTGGAATTGGAACAGTTCCACAGTCACGAATCAATGAATTCTACCTGGACATTGCCCAAAGACTGCATTCTCTGTCACGATAAAAATTAGTATAGCGTAAACGAAATACTGCATCACCGATTACCGTCAATATATATTATTATTGACGGTAATAATATGTGTTCGCCCGTCTCACCAAGCACATTACGCAAAATTTGAGTCAACTCTGTTTCTGTCGTTATTGAATTCATGCAGCGAATAACTCCTCATAAAAAAACCGTGAGTCTGCGCAGTTCGCCTTTGGCAAACTAATACGCAAACTCACGGTTTTTATTTGATATTATTCGGATTATTCGATTATATCGCCGCTCGACTCACCGTCTTCTGCTACGCCCATTTCAGAATCATCAGAATCACCATCATCCATTTGCGGAAGATACTTTTCTATATCAAGCTCTTCTTCATCCTTAATGGGGGAGTTTTCTTCTACGTCTTGTTCTTCTACGCCTTGTTCCTCTTCGTTTTCACCATAAACGTTCTCTTCTGCATCTTGCTCTTCTTCATGTTCAACTTCAGGCGGTACTTCACTTACCTGTACTGTAACCTGAGCTCTTGCATTTGCAAGATGTGTAGTTGCATTATCCACTTGCTCCTGTGTTGATGAAGAGTTTAACGAAACTGCTTGAGCATTATTATGTGCCGAAACGAAGCTTACCCATAATTGTAACGGAATACTAGCCGGTCGCCCTGCCAAAAGTATAGGATTGCTTATTTCAATCTCTGCCCTCAACTCACTAAAATCAACTTCTATCGGGCGTGCCATTTCTTCCTCTACTTGGATACGAAGATTTGCCAAAGATTCAGTCGCATTGTCTACCTCTGCTTGTGTTGGCATCAAGTCGGAATAAACTAATTGTGCCTCCAGCAATGCCGCCGAGAAACTTCCCCATAGCTGCAAAGGAACATTTTGATGCCGCCCTGCCGTAAATATCTCATTGCTTACTTCGATTTCACCTCTCAGGGCACTTAAAACTGCACCTACTTCTGCTTCCAGCCCCAATCTATTGCGTATACCTCTGAGAGATGCAAGCGCAGCATCAACATGTGCTTGTGATGTTGACGTGTTATACAAAACGGTTTGCGCACGTGTTATTTCCAGTACAAATTGATTCCAATCTAAGTGCGAAATATTTTGTGGTTGTCCTTCTGCCAAGATAACTTCACTGATACTAAGTTCTATTTTCAGCTCCCTGATATAGACCAACTCATCAATGGAATCTCTCAACTCTACAGTTGCTTCATTTATCAATACACGCGGCACATTAGGAGTACGTCTGACTAATTCAGCGACTACTCTTGCCTGCATCATTCGCTCCCAACTGTATCGTGTAAATTCGTACATTCTAACTACACTCGGAGCACGTTCAATCTGCTCTATCAAAATGTAGTTCGGGGCATCTTCTCTGAGCATTCCGCCTTGAACTCGCGAGTAAGCTCTCAATCCTGTATTGCCAAGTGCTGCTTGTGAAAACTCTTCCGGTAAAGATGTCCGTCTGAAATTCCTAAAGTCATTGCCTGTCAATAAGAATTCCATACGTGCCCATGAACGAGATGGGTCTCCACTTGTATTTGTACCTGAGCGCCACAAATCAAGTTCAGAGTTAACTGCGGCAATTAATGAGTATGTACCAACATTAAACGCTTGCCCTCCACCGGGTCTCGTGTTTACGATATCATACCTCTGTGCGTGATCAAACAGCAATATCGTTGTGTTTGAATTGATAACTCCTCCTAGTGCTGTGCCTGTTCTGCCTGATGCAACAAATGTAGCTAAATCCCTAACACCAACAATCAGAGGTCTGAGGACACCCCCAGCGCTTCTTATTGCAGGGCCAAAGCTTGCATTTAACTCTACAGAACCTCCCGAAAATGCATGTAGTCTACCACCGGCGGTAAAGTAAATTGCTGCGTTGGCAGTATTAGATGCCACGCCACTTCCGGCATTATTTATCCTTACACTGGCATCGCGGTATACATTAAGTGTATTTCCACGTCCCTGAAAACGCACTGCCGCTGCCGATGATACCCCGCGCAAGCGATTAACAACCAATTCTGCACCATCAAATACATTTAAGTTTTGTTGACCCAACCTTCGGAAAAGAAGTGTTGCTCCATTTACGCTATCTCCACCGATACTTGTCAGCTCGACTCTTGTGTTGGCACCTCTGATGTTAAATGTTCCTTGGCTGATTTGTGAAATAAATGCCGGCATAGCTCTGTTGCCTGAGCCAACTGCACGAAGACTTTCAACGTTTACCCTTGCACCATTATCTATGATAATAGCTGATGAGTCCGGGCTATTGGGATGGCCGCCTGCCACTGAAATGACTCCATTTGCTTGCCCTGTTCCGGTTCCGTCACTTCTGGCATTTAACACAGTTCCTGCTCCGGTAACAAAGAAAAGTACAGGGTTATTATTAGGACGATCTCGATTCATCCAAATCGCTTGTCTTTCCCTTGAGTACAGATTAACATTAGCACCATCACGAATTACAACATAGGTGTCTCTAACTCTGTTGTCCGGATTAATGTTGATAACAGTATGCCTTGCGCTTAAATCGACGACGGCTCCATCTGTTATCGTTACTCCGCGAACAACAATCATCCCTGAGGTCGATGCAAGAGCTGTAGAATTTCTCGTATTGGTAGTATTCCAGCTAATGTTGCCCGTCAAAACCAATTCACTGTTTTGGGCTTTGATAAGTGCTGCCGGTGTTTGACTTTCAACATGGCTGACATTATGTAAATGGACTATCCAATTTTCTGTAAATCTTCCAACTTGAGTCGCCGCCGCAGTTGTGTCAGTGTGAATTATGAGGTAATCCATTCTCATGTTAGAAAACCTTAAATTCTCAATCGTCAATGTAGTTTCCGCTGACTGACGAGACAGCACAAACGCTCTCACATTATTTCCACCAAAATCTAATGTGTGTCCATTGCCGTCAATTACCAAACTCCTATTGATGCTCGGCAGATGGTTAGCCGCCGCTCCTGTGCGAGTAATTGAATTGCTTAAAGTAATGTGGCCTATAGCAGGATTAGACATAGCCGCTCTTAACTCGTCCCAAGTAGATACCGTTTGGGTCGCAACATTACTTGTATCACTACGGGCGACGCTCTCAGCGTTGTCAATAGTCGATGCCCATGCACCTTCTGCCCCCATGATAATGTTGTCAATTTGATTTGCAATAAAATCCCAATCTTCAATTTCGCCAAAAGGATCATATTCAAGTTGAATAGTTAATTCGTCCCAATCAGGCCCGATAATCGCTTCGTAATCACCTTCAATATAATCTGTATTTACATCGTTTTCATCTTGTTCTTCATCTTCATTAGGTTCTTCTTCAATGACTGCATCCTGCCCTACAACTCGAATTCTTGAAGCTGCGAGTGCAACGGCCATAATATCCACCTGTGCTTGTGTTGCTGCCGGATTGTCAATAGTTGCTCTTGCCAAACGTAAATCCAACGCAAAACCATTCCATATCAGTACCGACACATTAGATGGCCTTCCGGCACGATATACGATTTCACTTAACTCAATTTCGCGTTCCAACTCTCTAGCATCAACGTCTTCACGCTCTCCAGTAGCGTCTTCAACTTGCCTGCGAATGCTTGCAAGAACCTCAGTCGCATCATCAACATCCTCTTGTGTTGATGCAGAGTTGTAGTACGTTATCTGTGCTTGAAGTAATGTGTATGAAAAATCATTCCATAATTCCATGGAGACATCCGGATGCCGCCCTGCCAAAAACAGCTCGGTACTCGCTCCGATTTCATTTCTCAACCCACTTAAATCGACATTCACATCCGGCGTGGTCAGTCCTAATTCATAGCGTACATTATTAAGAGCCAAAGTTGCTGCATCCACTTCCGGTCTTGTTGCTTCCGGATTTGTCAGAACAGTTTGCGCTCGTGATAGAAGCAGTAAGAATTGATTCCAATCTGAGTGCGAAATATTACCCGGCTGTCCATCTGCACGGATACTCTCACTTATACCAACTTCTATCCTTAACCCTCTGATATTAACCAGATTATCAATAGCATCTCTAAGAGCATCGGTAGCCTCATTGACCGCTGATCGCGTAGCTTCAGAGTCAAGTCTGAGTAATTCTGCTATTAACCTTACTTGAATCATATGGTTCCAACTGCTTGCGGTAAAGTCTTCTACCTGCGCTAAGCTTGGCGCCCGCTCTAGTTGCTCTATCAAGCGGTCGTGTGGAACAGCATATCCGGTCATTCCGCCTTGAATTCTGGAGAAGGCTCTTAAACCCGCAGCACCAAGTGCTGCTTGCGTAAATTCTCCCGGCAAAGACGTTTGAGCTACAGTAGAAAAATTAACGTCCGACAATGTAAAATCCATTCTCTCCCACGAATTAGTCGGTCCGCCGCCTATATCGGTTCCGGCTCTCCATAAATTGAGCTCAGAATTAATGACAACCATAGTAGAAGACCTATGGACGGTAAATGTCGGTCCACCGCCGGGTCTGCGATTTGCAATATCATAATTGCGAGCATGGTCAAACATAACTATAGCCGGCCGCCCTGAGTTAATCGCTCCTCCTGCCGCTGTACTCGTTCTACCTACTGCAACAAAATAAGCTAAATCTCTAACCCCTATAGCTAAATTATCGTGAAGCACTTCTCTGTTTACTATCGCAGGACCAAAGCTCGCATTTAAGTTTACCGAAGCACCTCTAAACACATGTATTGCTCCGCCGAAGGTAAAGTCAATGGCCGAATTTGCAGTATTAGAAGCTAACCCGCTTCCTGCATTGTTTATTGTTACCTGACCACCATTGTATGCGTTAAATGTGTTTCCTCTTCCTTGGAAACGCACCGCTGCAGCTGATGATGCACCACGTAAGCGATTAACAACTAATTCCCCATTGTCAACAACATTTAAGTTTTGTTGCCCCAGTCTGCGGAAAAGAAGAGTTGCCCCATGTAGATTATCGCCTCCGGTACTCGTTAATTCGACTCTCGTACCCGCACCTCTAACAGTGAATGTTCCTTGAGTAATCTGTGAAACGAAAGCCGGCATTGACCTATTGCCTGCCCCAACCGCACGGAGACTCTCGACAGTCACTTGAGCACCATCATTTATTACAATAGCGGATAACTCCGCTCTTCCGGGATGACCACCTGCAACCGAAATAACTCCGTTTGCTTGCCCTGTTCCGTTGCCGTCACCTCTGGCGTTTAGAACAGTCCCCGAACCGGTAACAAGGAAAAATACAGGATTGTTGTTGGGGCGATCACGATTCATCCAAATCGTTTGTCTCTCTCTTGAATATAGATTAACATTCGCTCCTGAACTAATCACAACATAGGTATCCCATGTTCTGGCACTTGGATTAACATTTATAACCGTATGCCTCGCTCTTAAATCAACAACAGCCCCGTTTGTTATCGTTACCCCGCGAACAACTATCATTCCCGATGTCGATGCAAGAGCCGTCGAATTTCTCGTATTGGTAGTATTCCAACTAATATTGCCGGTCAACACCAACTCACTGTTTTGAGCCTTGATAAGTGCTGCCGGTGTTTGATTTTCAACATGACTAACATTGTGTAAATGAACTACCCAATTTTCCGTGAAGTTTCCGACATTAGTCGCTGCTGCCGCTGAATTGTTATGGAGAATGAGATAATCCATTCTCATGTTGGCAAAGCTTAAATTCTCAATCGTCAGGAGTGTTTCCGTTGATTGGCGAGCTAATGTAAACGCTCTGACAGTATTGCCTCCAAAATTTAATGTATGTCCATTACCGTCAATTACCAAACTCCTATTGATACTCGGCAAGTGATTAGCCGCCGCTCCTGTGCGAGTAATTGGGTTTGTGAATGTAATGTGACTTACTGTAGCATCAGAAATCGCAGCTCTCAGCTGAGTCCAGTCAGATACATTTCGAGTTACAATAGTACTCTCTTCATTGTTTACAATGTTTTCAATATTCTCAATGATTGGTGTCCAAGCTTCTTCTACCTCATCAATAATATCTTCTATTTGCTCTGCAATGAAATCCCAATCCTCAATCTCATCAAAAAACTCACTATCAATGTTCTCGGCTATTTCGTTCCAATCAGGCCCAATAACCGCATCGTAGTTACCTTCAACAGAATCCGAAACACCGTATTCGTCTCCGGCTGCAATGGCCCCTATTGGTATGACCAGTGAAAACACCATAATAAGGGCTAAAATAAATGCAATACTTTTCTTTCTTTGTTTAGACATAATAATCCAACATCTCCTTTTTTTTCATGTGAGTCTCCCTGCAAACCCCAAGCTCTAATGGCACATATGCACCAAAGAACTCAATTCTACTATTGTTACACCTTATATAATATATACCGATGCACTTTCATAAGTTAACAAATGTTTCGCATAATGTCAAGTTTTTTGTACAAAAAACGCTACAAAAATATGCGTTTTTACCCACTATGTTCACCCCCTTGTTCAGCGATTGAACAACAGAGAGAACTCATGAAAACCTTTTTGAGTTTTCACCTACTGTTGCTAATGTAAATTGATTATGTCACTATACAAAGCTAAATAATAGCAAAGGGCGAGATGTTTAATACGGCATCTCGCCCTTTGTTGTTTGCGCGGATTAAAGTTTGTGAACAAATAAGATGACACCTCAGATGATTACGGGGTTCGGATTTGAGACGGATTGGCGGAAGAAGCAATTACCACACTAAGTTTGGGCAATTGACAGCAAAGATGCTTGATATTTGAGGAGAGGCTGTCTACGATACAGGTATACGAATATCGCCTATGATGATGGCTGTGACCGCTAAAACGTCAATAGGGGTGTCTGCTTGCCATTTAATGTTGAACCTGTTCCCATCACTACCGCCTTCGCCAACGTTGTCGCTAATGGGTCTAAGACCATCCGCTGTTTCT
>Ga0123355_10002916_pt1 | contig 24301 bp, 11 predicted proteins | sample TergutEmb28metaG_3_FD_89872 | JGI IMG/M metagenome (GOLD analysis project Ga0123355, IMG submission 89872) | Embiratermes neotenicus P1 segment gut microbial communities from Petit-Saut dam, French Guiana - Emb289 P1 | ecosystem: Host-associated > Arthropoda: Insects > Digestive system > Gut ... | reverse complement strand
GAAATAACTAACTTCAGCACCAAATACCGAGAAAAGCTACTCACACATCCCAACGAACTCATACCCGCCCTACTAGACGAAGAAGAACCAAGAAGATTAAAACGTTACAAACCAACTGAACTAACCACAAGGTTCTTATAAGTACCGTACACAGATGCGAGAATATCTGCTGCTAGGATACTCAATGGAATATTACTCCACAGGTCATGCGATAGCAACGTAGGATATAAGGTTAAGAGTACTTATAGTCTGTAATAGACTGGTGGTACAATAAAGGAGACAAAAAAATTATATGAAAAAGTAAAAGCGTGTGTTAACACCACGATACACAATTACACGCTTGCAGCATTCTTGGTTTGCTAATCAGTAGTGTGCGGAAATGAGATCAGCAGGTTATGTAATGTTGATGCAAGACATGAGAAATGCATACAGCATTTTGATAGCGAAACTTCAGAAACGGAATGGTAACATTAAACCATATCTTCCAGAAACAGAGCGCGAAGTGTGATGGTAGGAATTAGATTCAGCCGGCTCAATATAAGGTCCAATGTAGCGATGCTGTGAACATCTCGGGGCCGCACCAACACTGTAGGTGTCCAAATATATAATTTATAGATACAATTAGAACTATTATAAAATATTTAAAAATATTTTAAATTGCTCAAACATGTTTCGGATCACAGGGGATCCATCATCAGGGAGCTTTATACGGTGCTTGGCTAAAATTACAATAATGGTTCTATCGTGTCCGTTGATATGGACGTAGTCGGTGTTATGGCAGCATATTTGCCCGTGGTGCGTGTGTGTACTGCATAGTCTAGAGAGGCCTCTAGACTGTGCAGTGTGCAGTGGTGCGTGTGTGTATTGCACAGTCTAGAGAGACCTCTAGACTGTGCAATGTGCAGTGGTGCGTGTGTGTACTGCACAGTCTAGAGAGGCACTCTAGACGGTGCAGTGTGCAGTGGTGCGTGTGTGTGTGTGTACTGCACAGTCTATAGAATGCCTCTCTAGACTGTGCAGTACACACACGCACCACGGGCAAATATGCTGTCACAACACCGGCTACGTCCATGTCAACGGACACGACAGAACCATTACTGTAATTCTTAGCCAAGCACTGTATAAAGCTCCCTGATGATGGATCCCTTGTGATCCGAAATATTTTGGAGTAATTTTAAATATTTTCTAATAATACTAATTTATCTATGAATTATATATTTGTGCATCTGTTGGATAATAAAGTGTTTTAATCGTCATTGATGCACGGTACAAACATGAAGACTGTAGGTGTCGGAAGGAAGACATCAAACAATTCCACACTGATGACCCATAAATATTAGGCACCACAGCACAAAGTTTAGTAGCCAGGCCGACCTGGCGCCGGGTGTTTTTGTATTCTGCCATAAAAGTTAGGACGTTTCTTGACTAAGCCAATGATATCTTATCAAGCACTTTGCGCTATGGAATTAATCATGTATATAAAAACCTTTGTAAGAGGAAAAATTCTTCCACGTGGTTAGAATCAAGAAACTTATTTAATAAACCGTAGTGGGCATAAGGACGAAGCTACGGACTGGTCAAACCAGGATTCGAACCTCGGCAGGGGCAAGTGTTTTTCTTTCTTCAAAACGTCCTCACCGGACATTGGGCACATTCAGCCACAAATTCAATGGGTACAGAGTTATATCCCGGGATAAAGTGGCAGGGCGTGATACTGAACACTTACCGCCACCTAATGTCAAGGTGAAGAATGAGAGGAGCCATACCTCTACAACCCTGTACGTTTTCATGGTGTGGACAGGGGAAACTGTGACCTTTTTACCTTTCTTAACTCCCTACCTTAATTAACAATAATTTATCTTTGCAAGTACTGCAAGTTACATAAGAAGTGTGAGAATTACTTGAAGAAATACCACACAGCATTGAAGTGATTGGTTATTTAGTTAAACGGCCAGTTTACTACATGCAAACGTAAACATATATAAGAAACTGCCTTAAGATTTATCTCAGTGACACCTAAGATGCATAAGGCCTAGTTTATGTGAAAGATTTTTCCTCCGACCTTACACCTTCCTTTCATTACACTCTGTTCACCTCCTTCAGGTACTCTACCAATTAAACTCCGATCTTTTTTCAGTTAAGCCCAAGACTTATAATTCTGCTTCTTAAAAACAGGGTCACCCTTTGCAAATGCCGATTCAAATTACAGAGTACGGGAAACTGAAATTCGTTTTAAATCGTCAAAGCACAATATGAATCCAAAAATACACGTAATTTCATCAGAATTTTGAGCAGTAATCAGAGATGTGGCATTTTACTTTTACAGCTTATTTAAAACCCAGTGAAAATGATGTGATCTTGAACTATGAAAATGAACATATATCTCAAAACAGGAGGATGAACCAGTGACAGGCAGCCAGCAATATGAAAATCGTGCTGAACAGGAAGAAGAGGGGGAAGGGGAAACATCAGGTTATGCAAGTGACTCAGGTGGAAATCCTAATGATCGTAATAATGACATGTGGAATCAGCATCATCAACAGAGACATCACTGCCAGGACTACTGGATGAGCGAGAATCAGAGAGATGAGAGGATGTTCAGAAGGTTCAACAGGCAAACACCTTGGATTCCTTCAAACAGGTGACGTTGATCGAAATGATGACTCATAATTCATTGTCCACAGCTGCAATAACGGACAAAAATACAGGTTATTCGAAATGATTGTCGGTGTTTTAACAACTTGTCACGCACAATACACTTGAGATAGGTGTATAAGTGTTTTTTTTTTATTTAATAGAACAACACTTCAAGTTTTTATTCCACACCTTACATATCCCGGAACTGGAGGTATGAATCAGAACCGCCATTGAAACCATCACCGTTGACAAGCTACAAACAGTTTGGAACGAACTCGATTACGTGTTGATGTCTGTAGAATCACAAAGGGTGCACATACAGAGCACCTGTAAGGTATGTAACAAAAACGTGGAGTGTTGTTCTATTAAATAAAAAATACAAATACTCCTATCTCAAGTGTATTGTGTATGACAAGTTGTTAAAATCCCGACAATCGTTTCGAATAACCCAGTATAACTTAGTGTTTAGATAGTAGAAAGAAAATCTAATTACATATGCCTTCGTGTTATTTCTCCTGTAGGTTAGTCGGCATAGTGATGAGGTTACAGGATGGATAATCAAACTTCATGGTTCGAATTCCGGCATAGGCACGAGAGTTTTCATTTCTCAGAAACTTCCAGACCGGCTCCGGAACCAAGCCGGCCTCTTATTGAAAGGATGCCACGGTTTCTTTCTCCTGAGATAAAGTGGCCAGAGCGTGAAGCCGACCTGTCACTACCACATAATGCTGAAGTTAAGAATGCGAAGAGCTAGACCTTCACTCCACCCTTCACGGTGTGCACAGGCATAAATTTACCTATTACATTTCACATGTTTCTTCTAACTGAAGCAACAATTTAGGGTAACAACGAATTCTGTAGAAGTTAGGACAGTGACACAGAAAGAAATCAGTTCATGTCACCTCCGAATATACGCGCAGAAATCAGTAAAATAACACAGGATTTACCCAATATCGAAATCAATGACCAGATGCAGTGAATTCTAAGATAAGCCGCTAGCTGCACATTCCTGTTTTACGTGAAAGCACATCATTGTATGCTTGTGACAGTGCATGTTCATTGTTTAATTACGTGCTAACGGTAAAGGTGAAGACTGCTCTGTGCAAACCATGAAGGTATGTGGGGCAGTAGAGCATTAGCTCCACTCATTCTTAGCGCCGGCGCTAGGGTGAAGTGAGTGGTGAATTTAACTCTCCTGCAACTTTACCACTGGGGGGGGGGGATTGAGTAGGAGGGTCGGTGGCCCACAGGACCGGTCTCGACTTTCGAGAAAAAAAATACTTTGTACTTAAGGCAGAACTCGAATAGAGTTACTATCCCTCGGTTGTCCAACCCATAGCCTAATCTCTTTATATTAGCTTGATGCATTCTGTTGTTTGCTATACAGACGGATAAATCTAAAACCCTGTTTTCAGAACTACTATATTATTGCATTATTAAGTACAATACCAAATCATCTGTAATAACTGACATGAATTGTGGCTACATGTTTCGGCTAAACAGGGACTCGCTACAGTCTTGACGGTCCGGGTATCGAATCCCAGTGGAGGCAAGATTTTCTGCACCTGTCCAGCCCGGCCCTGGAGCCCACCCAGCCTCCTGTACAATGGGTACCGTCTCTCTTTCCCGGGGGAGTAAAGCGGCCAAGGCGTGAAGTTGACCACCTTCCCCATCAAGTGCAGAGGGTAAAGAAAGAGTAGAGCTATACCTCACTCCCCCTCGGGCCCTTCGTGGCCTGTTCTAGGATGACCTTTATCCTTATTAGCCATTCTTAACTCATTTCGAGACATTTTCGTTTCCAAACGCACTGTAACGCATTTAAAATAGACAAAACCATCGTCTAGCATGATATATTGATTCATAAAGAGGTTGCAACATAAAAGGTAAAGGTATAGTCTTCCTTGTCCACGCCATGTAGGAATACAGGGGGAGTAGAAGTACAGCTCCACCGTTTCTTAACCTGAGAGCTAGATGGAGGTCAGTGGTTAACATCATGCCCCGGCCGCTTTACCCCCGAGAAAGAACTCGGTATCCAACAAATATGACGTGGCGCTAGGTGGGCCCCACAGTCGGCCTGGACGTTCGTGGAGAAGAGAAACATTTTTTGATCCTACCGGGATTCGAAACCCGGACCGTCCATCCCGTAGCCTAGTCGCTATACCGACGACATATTCAAATGCGTTACATTCAGTATGTCTGGAACTACAGATTTCTGGAATTTATACGTTAATGCCTAATTTTAGCCGAAATATGTAGTCACAATTCAAGTCAGTTAATACAGATTACTTCATAGTGTACTTACATGTATCAATACAACAGCTGTGAAATCTGGGTTTTAGATTTATTAATCTCCACAGCCTACTCCATACACAGGCTGTGCTGTCCAGCTCCTCTTAGCCATATATATGCTTCAAATAACACATCCATAAGATTTACAGTTTCCACAATAGTGATGTTACTATCAATAACCATTTTGAATTCACAGATCAGAACTTGACGACCATCACCACATGACTCGTTTAACCCTTATCCTGCTAACTCTGAGAATATGGTGAGCTCCTAATAATGCCAGCAAATAGCAGATGGGATTTAATTCAGTGTTTAAAGGGTTAAACTAGACACAGCTCTTCTGCAAAACTTTTCCCTTAACACAATACAAATTGTTGCATTTACATTCAGGAGGTATGGAACTCCAGACTCTGTTGTGTCAACGCCTCCATTTCGGCTGTGGTCATCAGGAGGTAGTGATGAGGTGAACAGACTGCGCTGGGGAGATCGAGGAGTTGGTGTTGGGCATTTATGGGAACCAACCCTTCATGAGCCTGATTCTAGACTACCACAGGTACCATCCCATTTGCTAGTAGAATAAATTTAATATTTTTGACACAATGCATCTTTGTTATTTTAACCTAGTGTCCTGGTAAATGTTCAATTTAAGACTTTTTTGGGTATGGAGGGGAAAAGTATCTTTCATATGTTTGCAGTTACAAGCATAAAAATTTTGTAAAGCACAGACAGTTAACTGTGTTTTATACTATCAACACATATACATAATTCTTGGACAGCCTAGGCAAATGTCGGCTTTTGAAGGACTCTGACCCATGGAATCACTGAGTCAAACAGATATGTAACTGGTTCTTCACTGTTTTAGGTGCAGACTACTGGCAGAGGGACACCAGGTTGGCTGGAACGAGGCCTCAACAAACTTGGCAGCTGTGATTTGTCAACAGTTTCATCCACTCAAGTGCTAGTGATCAACCATGACACTCCAGAGCAGAGTACCCTCAGTAGAGAGCTTGCTGGCAGTTGTGATACTATCAGTACTCAGTCACAAAGCGAGTGTAACAGGTGAGCTAATCCTCGAAAGGTTTATAAAGATATTCAGTACAACATAAAAGTGTTCAACATAGCAAGATCTGAGTTTCTTACAGCATTGCTAATATTCATTACAACATAAATGTGAGCAACATTGCAAGATCTAAGATTTTCACAGAATTTCTAATATTCATTACAACATAAATGTGTTCAACATTGCAAGATCTGAGTTTCTCATAGCATTGCTAATATTCATTACAACATAAATGTGAGCAGCATTGCAAGATCTAAGGTTCTCACAGAATTTGTAATATTCATTACAACATAAATGTGTTCAACATTTCAAGATCTGAGCTTCTCACAGCATTGTTAATATTCATTACAACATAAATTTTTTCAGTATTACATGATCTGAGTTTCTCACAACACTGCTACTGACAATAAAAGTCTTATAGCATGCAACACTCATTCAGTAGGATATATTAAATTATTTGCATGCCTATTAAAAACATTAAATCATCACCATATTTAATGCAGTCAGATGCAATAAAAGCAAATATTCCCATCAATACTCTACTGAAACTTAATATGTGTAAATTCCATTCAAAGTAGCCAGTCTGTGAATAATTGTCTACAGAGAATTTGTTTGATGTGGCCACAGGGCTAAACTTCTAATTCTGACTACAGATATGGGATAAAATGTAATTTGGTGAATGTTAATAAGAAATATAAGAGAAGCTTTCACAGTGTCAGTTATAAGTAGCCTAAACAAAACCCACTTAGAAGATAGGAGATCCAGTCCTATCTCTGGACCACGTAGTAGACTGTTTCTGCCAGTTCACAAGTGTATTTTATGTTCTAAATCCCTTTATAATTTTTATGGGCAGGACATTCATACGAGGTCAAAATGCACCAGTAGAACCTGAGATCCTACTAGAAAGAGAACGAAAGAGACAGAAGGCTCTCGAACACCAGAATGCCATTCGTTTACAGGTAACAAGTTACTCTTGGGTGATACTGTCCCTTTGTGCGTTTCTTACCAGTAACGTGTTAATTATCCGACCAAACACAACATATAGATATAGTACAATAGACTCTCATTACACACTACAACATGTTTTGGCTGTCCAGATCAGCCATCATCAGGTAGATGCCAGATAAACAAAAATTTATATAAAGGGAAGCCAATAGTTTTCTTTTTGTGTTCCTATAGGCCTACATACTGACAATATGAGCCTGACTAGCTAAGATAATCTTGGGTGACACCTTCCCTCTCTCCGTTTATATTCTTTCTGTGTATCCAACACCTACCTGATGGTAGCTGATCCAGACAGCCAAAACATGTTGTAGTATATAATGAAAGACTAATATACTAGATCTCGATGGTTGTATTTGGTCAGATAATAAACATCTTATTAACAATTTACAAATTTGTTATATAATTACAGTCGTTAACTTCCCTCTCAGACATGCTCCTTCTCAGTCAGGGCAGAATGTTCTCTGACTGCCTTTAAGGTATTTGGGGACAAGGAGAATATACAGACTTGAGAAACAGGAAGTACCTGGAGATAAAACTGCATAATGAGGAGCTTCAAAATCTGTACTTTTACACAATTAACCCTGTCTTGTGTTTCCAAAATTCAAAACTAATCAAGAACACCCACTCATATATGTCACTGATAAACAATATGGGATGGTTTTTTTTTACAGAGTTATATCTATCAGTGTAAAAAGAGAACAGAAAACAATGAATAATAAAATTTATTCAATTGTACTTTAAGTACTATTTGTATAATTACAATGTTCGCAATTTCTAATCACAACAAGCAACTTGTTGATGTTTTACTTATCATATCTGATCTCTCTTGTGCTTTAATTGTAACTGTATTTCATCTTCATAACAAACGAGGATTTATATCAATGAATTTGTATATTGGGCTGGTTCTTTTATATGTATGTTTTGTTTTTTGACTGGTTCTATATTTACATGGAGACTGCATAGACTGATTTATGACATGTTCTATATCCGAAGGTTGTAACCATCTCTGGATTTTTGGAATATAAATAAATGTCAATATAATTCATTAATTCCAGCTTTTTTTAGTATAATTTTACAAATATTTTTGTACATTCATAGTTGGAGGAGAGAGAACGCAAGAGAAAGGAAGAAAAAGAGAGGAGAATAAGGGAGGAAAGAGAAGAGGAAGAAAGAATAAAATGTCAAAAAGAAATAGAGAGAAAAAGGATTGAAGAAGAACAAAAACGGCTCAAAGAAAGAGAGGTAACAGAATCGTACTGCTCAGTAACAGCACATTTTAAGATTATCACAAAACTGTCAGTAGCAGCAGCAAAACTAGCACATTAAAATGGAAAAGAAAATAGACTTGTGAAATTTCTTCCCAGAGTTTATTGGACCAAAATGTTTTATGTACATAGAAAATCATGTAAAAGAATTCTGACAAAAATGGGAGATCAATGTCAGTAATTTGTATATCAGATACGACCCTGACGATATGGCACAGAGAGGTATGTTTTTGTCTCATATTTATACTGTGCATTTCAGAATATGTCTAAAATTTGTCCATGGCATCTACAATGGAAGGAATAAGGAGAATAAGTATTCACTAGAAAAGTAAAGTACGTTAAATTATTTGTATGTTTGCCTACAAGAGACTCTTTCCTTTACACATGCCATTAATCAAATAATTTCCTTTTGGACTGCAGAAACTTGTCTGTTCTCTGTTGAATTTCTGCACAACATAACTCCATAAGAAATAGTTAAAGCAAATTTGAGAGTTAAATAGGATATAAGTTGGAGGATAAAATCTCCTGGGATATGAAACAGTTTCAATTGGTAGACATGTAAGAATGTTTCAAAGGATCAGTGTGCCTTCATCTTCAGGATCAAGCAGTTACAGAAGAGTAGAACACATCTTGACCCTGAAGAGGAAGGCACTAAAATCTTTTGAAACATCATTAACTATTTATCAGTTGACACTGTGTAACGTCACCAGCAACACTACTGTGAGAGCCTCAAATCTCATTCAGTGTGTGTTGTGTTCCACATCACAGCCTTTCAAGTAAATTCCAGGGTTGTTCACTGGGACTCTCAAGAGCACCAGGGCATCATCGTTAATTAGAATCCATATTGCCTGTTCAAAATTCTGTTCTTTAACAAATCACTGATGCTAAACAATGTTAGCTTTATTAAGCGAATTATATAATGGTATTGTAAATGATCTTACCAAGTGACAGCATCGTTAAATAAAACACTTCTGTCTCTCCCTCACCCTCTCTAGCAAATCGATTTTTAATAACATAAGTATAAGAATTAAACTCCTACTTCATAAAATATGCAATAATTTTCATTTCTGTCTATGTTCATGCTTAACAAATTTTATGTCATTAAATTCAGGAGTAAAAATGTGTCACTTTTAAATTTTTTATTAGGAGAAGGAGGTTCGCAAAGCTGCAGCAATGCGAGAAGCACTTGAAAATGCTGAAAAGAAAGCTAGAGAAGAGAAGAGTCTGGCAAGCCGCAAACATGTGTTGGAATATAAACAAGACACTGCTAGCGTAACTACAGACACATATGAGAATAACAGTTGGTTTGACTCTAATTCAAAAGCTGAATGTTCTACAACTGGCAACACAATTTTGACCACACAAAACGTGACAGAAGTTAAAGACTCTGTGACAAAACTGTGTAATGCAACAGTACCCAGTAAGAGTTTCATCACTGTTCCAGCACAAAATGCAGACGTTCTGAAGATGCATGATGGTACACAGACTGGAATACAAACACATAATGAAGCTTTACTGATATCTGCAGAGACAGTTACAATGCCTGCAGATAGCCTAGCTGTAGTGTTAGGAACTTCAACAGACATAAATCCTCTTGAAATGATACCCAATCCAGGTGGTGTGCAGTTAGCACTCCTGATGTCCCCTTCACTGCCACAGCCCCTAATGTTGGAAAACCGACTGCTCACACCAAGCTTGTACCGTGCAGCAGGACGGGAGCGGGGAACTCAGACTGACTCAGAGCTTATTAAAGGAAGCAGAGGCAGATGTAGCAAAGACAAAACTGAGAGTCGAATTATGGGAAAGAACAAAAAGAAGTAAGAATACGTATGCTTGTTTTTACTCACACAAGTTTTAGCAAACTAACAAAACCCTCCTGAAATGCAATTGGAAATTCAGCTTACATATATACGCTTTAACATTACCAGTACTCTATGCATACAAATGTATCCTACCACACTGTTGGAATAAGGAGCTATTTAAAGCACCACAAATACAGATGAGAATATCACAACAGCATAAACGTGATAGATTTTGTATCCTTCCTGTTACACAGTATTACATTTTAAACTTTAAAGTTCCTCTCTGGTCTTAATAAGTTCCACATCTGTGCATTAAAGGAAAATTTAAACTTATGTAATAAAACCAACAAATGCACATGTAAAAAATGAGTTTTATCAAATATTATTAATTAACAATATTTTTCAATGGACTTCACAATCATCATCTGGGTAGTTTTACAGGAGTGTTAAGAAATACCTTAAACTGCCAAACCACTCAGCATTATAACAAATGCCTGAGTAATTTCTCCTTTGTATTCTTGTATAGATGAATTGATTGTGCCTGTTAGGCATTAATGAACCTGGTATGTTCCATATCCATGCATGAAAGGAATACTGAAACTTATTTATTCATTATAACGGTGAGTCGTTACACATATATGATTTAGCAGTTTGTAGTACTCTTAGTGCGCTTGTATTGCTCCCCAGATGACTAATGAAAAAGCGATCAAATGTCAGTAATTAATAATATGTGGTAAAACGTATTTTATACATATGCTTTTGTTGGTTTATTACACATGTTTAAATATTCCTCTTGTGTCATCAATTTCTTCAACTTATTTTGTGTTTACAACAAAATGTTTCTTGCAGTTTTACCATTGTATTCACTACTGTGTGTTCTGGGACTTGGGAGATCTTAGGTACATCACTATGCATTGTTATGGGACACTGCAAATAGTGCAATACACATGCTGTATGCACGGGATAGGTTCACGTAGTGTAACTGTGTGCCTGACAGATTTCTTCTGTCGCCCGAGTAATAAAGTGGTAAAATGAAAATATAAATAGAAATTCAGCTACTTGTCAGACACAAAACCCCACACCCCAGCAGACTGCAGTCTTAAATATCACTGCCATGAGCATTTCAAATGACACATAGTACACCATAACAGAATTAAAAGCAACCCAAAAAGAAATCACAAATTTCCATCATACACAACAATTTCATTGTAATTTGTTCCTTTTTGGGTAATTCCCCGGCGTCTGAGTTCTAATTTCCGACGTTTCGGAACTCACTATCGGTTCCATCTTCATAGGCAGGTCAATACTTCATTGACCTGCCTATGAAGATGGAACCGATAGTGAGTTCCGAAACGTCGGCAATTAGAACTCAGACGCCAGGGAATTACCCTAAAAGGAAGAAATTACATTTAGAATATGGCGAAAGCTTAAAAACAAGAACAATTTCATTATATTCAGTAATATATGCTACATGTGTCTGTCACATTTTGAACATCCTCAGGCATTAATGTACAACATGTAAAACCAAGGTGAAAGTGGGCTAAAAAAAGGTTTATAGTTGTTTTATATGTTGTATATTGATGTCTGATAATGGTCAAAATATGACCAAAATATGTAGCATATATTATTGAACATAAAAAAATTGTTATGTCAGACAGAAATTTGTAATTTATTGTCAGAGAATTGTACGTAGCACAACGTGATGAATTCCATCAAAATAGGAGAATATTGTCCTTCTAATGCAGTAACATCATAAATTAGTGTATTTCAGTCATAACAAACTTATTTTATGTCAGTAGATAATTGTTTGCTTCACAGAGGTACATTGTCTGCCTTCAGTCCTTCCAGGTGAAATCTGATACAGTACATTGAAAGAGGGCATAGTGGAGAGATACTTGTTTTCTAGCACCAGGCAAAAGGTCAAGTAACTAAAGGGTCTAAATGTGTTAATTAATATAACATCACATTCCTCTGCTTTGCAAGTTTACCAGTAATAGAGTTTTTTCCACTTCATCGTAGTTTTAAGTACATTATTTAACAAAAATTCGGGTTTCAAACAAATATTACAGCAACTAAACATTTCTTTCAACCGTTTGGTGAAATCAGAATGCCAACTCTCCAATTTCTATCCACTTCTATCACCAAGAATACACAAAATTCAAAATGTGCCACGTGACAACCCTCTCTGAATACAAAGGCTATATTTTAAAATATATGACCTGATATATTAATTCTAACAACCGAACAATTCAAATTTACTTTAGATCAGCGAGTCTGGAACGACCACATCGAGGGTGTAAACTGCCACTACGTTGTCGCTCACAGTCACAACCAACACAACCCCGACTGAAGCTGGAGGATCGCCCCAAGTGGGGTGTCAATAGACCGGAAACACAATACATCAAACAAAGTGAAAAAGACCCTTACTATCAGCGCCGATTAAGACAAAGACTCCTTAGATCAACCATAATGGTTGGTGCAGATACTGGAACAGAGAGTGACACTGGTTCACATCACAGGCCCCATCACACCAGAGGCAGCAGTGACGACAACAGCAGGTACCACCATGACACATAATGGTTAGAATAGGACAGAATGGATATAACTTTAACTTAATTATTCTTATTCCTGATTCTGAATTGTTAATCCCACCCAGTTTACAAGAAGTTTATCGCAAAATTCTGGTATTAAAGTTTCTCCCAACATCTTTCTTATAGGTCTCCATCTCCACAGCAAAGGCCACATCATTCCATGAACAAAACCAACAAGAATGTTTATTATCATCACAGGAAAACAAACTTGGACAGAAATGCAAATAACGTGGATGACCGTGAAGATAAGTGTCTTGTGTCAACAGTAGGAAATGAGCAATTAGACAACAAAAGTGAGATACTGAGAAACAACAATTATACAATAGACACTACCAGCAGACAAGTGCAAGTGGCTGCTTGTTCTTTAAATATCAATCAAAGTTTTACAGAAAATACAGCTAAAAGAAAAGGTACACAACTGCACACTTCAGGCCATGGATTACAACCAAGTGAGTCACAGTATTTCTCAGTTAAAGGTAAGTGCAGACCCTCAAGGTACAGGCCATTTTCTGTGGAGTCTTATCAAAGTCAGCAAGCCACCCAGGTAACCTGGGCTGCTCACCACCATGTTGTGTAAGACTCTACATAATTTTCCTGCATAATACAGTGTCAAGATAAGTAAGATGGGAAGGATGCAAAACTAATAAACAAATGGCATAAACCAGCTTTCACAGAAAAAAATTTCATATCCATAATTAACTTTTGTGTATTCCTATTGAAACAAATCTTAACCCTTACGAGGTAAAGCTTACTGTATAACAGACCATGAGGGCCCATAGACGGAGCAGAAGTAAAGCTCTACTCTTTCTTTAACCTCGGCATTATTTGGGGGTGTGTGGTCAATGCCGTGCCCCGGCCGCTTTACCCCCGGTAAAATCTTATACCCTACTGTGGTTACAAGGATACCAAAACATATTTCTTCTCCATTCAGTTTCACACAGACTGATAAAGTGTTTGTATTAATTAACAACTCTGTTACCAAGATTGTATAGCATCAGTGATAGATGAATAAATGAATATGGAATATTTGCAGAATGATACTGACAGGGGAAAACCAAACTACTCAGAGGAAAACCTGTCCTAGTGTCATTCTGCCCTAAATAAATCCCAAACAAAATGGCCTGGAACTAAAGCTGGACCTCTGAGGTGAGAGACCAGTGATGAACTGCCTAGCCATGGCACATCCCTGCTTAGTAGAAGCTATACTATGTGGAGTGAGGATACCGTAGGATCTCACCTAACAAGGCCAGCTTGAGTTAAGGGTTTTGCACAGAGCTTCCATAGGAATATACAACAGTTCACTGCACATCACTAACAACAACAGAAAAACCAAATGCAATTGTTTCCGTCAATCATACGTAAGTAACAGCTTCATTTCCTAATCACTTCATAAATTTTTTGGTCTTGAGAATATGCATAACCAAGCAAAGAATATATGAGGTATGAAGAATCAATAACAAGAGTGATGTCTTTTTGTACCACCAGAAAACTTTGATACATTAGCACGTGCTGAACCATGTAATTTACATGATTCAATAGTTTCTTGTCAGTTAGTGAAATTTAGTTGTGATGTGCATGCATGTGTGTATGTGTTTGTTTGTATGTATGTATGTGTGTGTGTGTGTGCACGTGCGCGCACGCGCGCGCACGCGCGCGCACGCGCGCGCACGCGCATTTGTGTGTGTGTGTGTGTTTGTTTGCGCTGTGTTTTGTTCATGCAGTGTGTATCTGTCGAAGGCATAAACAGATTGCTAGAAAAGACACTCAGCATTAAGACCTGAGTAACACTATAGTAAAACATCACTAATATTTACAATACGTAATAGAAGGTATGCAGAGAGGAACAAGCAAGCAAAACATAGATGTCTGTATATTCAAGACGGAAGGAACGGCACTACAGATGATAAGACTTCTAGAAAATTGCCTGCTGGAAGAATTTAACAAACTCGAAAAGATGCTCAAAATATCTCTAGCCCACTCTTTGAAGGTTAACAGAAAAATAATGGGCATGAGTAGAAAAATTTTGGAACTGATTGTGGCCAGCAATCTGAACACGAAATTAGTCTGTGCCAGAAAGGTACTGCACCAAAACTTCTTAGTGGTAAACAAGAAATTAAAATTGTCCAGTTTTCTAAGAAAGATTGTTTCTGATCCTCTGGAAAAGACAAATTGTTGTAACTGGAGATGAGACCTGGGTTGCTCAGCATAGTGTAGAAAAAAAATCAAAATCTCTCTGAGGAGAAAGCCCGTAGCATATGATGCAGATATAGGTGTGAATGTCAAAATGCGAAGGAGAACCGTGCTTAACATAAAACAAATGAGTCCAATATTTAATGAATTTGTTTCTGTGGAACAAATTGGCAGCAAAATTGGATTTTGTATGATGACATTACACTCAGGACTAAAAGCTTGCAGTAACATTTATGCAGAGTGATACACTAAATAGCTGAAATGTATGGTAATGAAAAGGCATACTTTCAAAGCAGCATGCTGCACAACACTGGTTCTTCATTAGTAAACAAATATATATATATATATATATATATATCTACATATATATGTTAAAGGATGTTGAATTCTATTATATTGTGTATATGTATGTAGTACAGGCACAAATAGTATCTTCATTCTTGTTTTATACAGAAAAATTATGACAGTGAAAACATTAACGAACCATACCATGGCCCTGTTCAATCCTTACAGGTTCACGGCGTTTACTAAACAGACAGAATGAGACACCCATCACAGTAGGCAGCAGCTCAGAAGCAGAATGGTCAACAACAAAAGATGTACTAACACAACTGTCTTCTCTTCGCCAGGTACATTATCATTTAGCTTAAGCCAGTGTTAACTAAAACTTACAGCTTTGTCTTCTACAAAGTGGCATAATTACACTCAAGTGTAAAAGAAACAGCATAAAAATGGGAAAAATTATACATTCGATAGCAAGATGATAGAATACCACTTACATTTCCTGTGAATTTAAGACTATACCACACATATTATATATCTGTAATAACTGCTGCAGCTTGCAAGTATTTGCTTAGTATCAAAGAACGCATAAGCCATAATACTACCTTCATTCTTTAACATAAAATTAATTATGGTAGTATAAAATATTATAAAAACAGATTAAATTGTACCAAAACCTTTCACTTTATTATCTTTGAAGTTCATGAAGTGTAGTCTAGAATCTCTAGTACCTAAATATTGGAAAAGATGTTCTGACTCCTCAGCCCTAACATTGCAGCCCAATAAGACCACAACATTCATCTGTGTGTGTGAGTGTGTGTTTGTACATATACACAATAAATAAAAGAGCCCATATTTTATCCACTGTAAAAGTTGTTGCAGTTAAAATTCTAGAATAGTCGAGGCCAATTATTCTAATGATCTGCCGCAGTATGTCATGCTGCCTCTTCTTTCTGTAAAACATGCACATTGAGGAAATGCACTTCTGAAATTTGTAATGTACATGCACCTGCACTATCAGCCTCCAGGATGTTTTTATTTTTAACAGTTCTTCAAACAAGTGAACGTCTGCTACTCCTTTGGGCTTGTTGTATACAATTTACTACTTTTCATTTTATCACATGGTATACTACATACAATTTGGGGTGCCAAAGTTACCTATCACAGATATTCAGCAAGGTCTTTTGATGGTGCAGTATGCATTTTCTTCACATATAGAACTTGTGTTTCAGAAAGCACAAGTCTCTCTCATCTTTTCTTAATTTTGGTCACTTACCTGTCTCTTCTTCTTTTTCGATTGAAGTTTCTCACAAATTGAACTCATTTCCTTGTTTTCATATCTGCACATAACCTACATAATATCCAGCCTATTATATCACACTGTACTATACAGCATCTAATGTAACTACTATAATGTCACAGCAGAAAGTTACAAAAGTGGCTACACAACACATCATACACTTACGGCTTCAAAGGGAACATGTATTCGGTGAAATTCACTTTATAACTTCGAAATCACCGCCCATCCACCATTGAACAAGCAACTACTATATGACGATTAAAGTGCTTATGGTGGCAATTGGTGAATACATCATTATGAGAATCTTATGCTTCAAAATGGTATAACGAAAGGTCACATGTTTATGTTTATTGTAAGCAAAGCTATAATATGTATTCGTTAAAATTGTTAAATGCAACACTTCAATGTATTTACCTTCAAGACTACAGATTTGTGAAAGTTACCGAAATAATATGGTTGGTTTCTGCGTAGAAATATGGCAAATATATTTTTCATATATCAGCTGCAGTTGTGGTGCTAAATTTGGAAAGTGTTTAAAGTTGAACTTTTTGTCCTTGTTTAAGTAGCGTTTCCCTTTAAATAATATGCTAAAATAAGATCATAACAATTACGCTTTTAACGAAATGGCAATCATTATGGTCATGAATTAATTTGTGAAGTCTAGTATGTGTAGTATGTTTGGAAGACTGGCTGCTAAAATGAAGTGTAAATCAACACCACGTTTCGTTGCAGGGAAATAGCATCCAACAGTAGTTCAGTTATTATTCTATAGGTTTCTGACAGAGGCGTATGACATTTGAACTCACAGACTTTTTGGGCCTTCTCTGTCCCATTTATTGAAATTATGAAATATGTACAATGGAAGAGTAAAGTCTATGAGTTAAAGAAGTTGAGTTGCATTCATAATATAAATAAGACCTAACATAAACTAAATTAATACTTCTTCCATGTTTCAGGGACTTATAATGAAAAAGCAAGAATGGGACTCAAGCAGGAGTTACACCCCTTATTCAGAATCTTCATGGAATTCTTGAGACGATTTACTGCCAAATGAAGTTAACACTATGACATTTACTTGCAGCATTGCTCTCAGAGCATGATGCAAGTGAGCTGAGTGATCTTGAGGAATTGTCAATTGGAGGAAACTGGGTGACACGTGTTCTGTATACAAATAGTATAACTTATTTGTTGAACAGTTCAGCAGTGAACATAAATCACATTCTTACTGTGTTATTATTTTGAATTAATTTCATTACAAAAGTTTTCTGGAGAACTGTATGTATAACAATGTTCCTTAAAAGTGCTTCTAATTGGAAGAAATATATGACACAATTTTGGATTTTGAAAATAAAAATATGAGTATAAAGGTAGCTGAATGCCCTTAATAAGTCTGGGGAAAAAGTGCATTAGAGAAGTGGTTACTCTTTGGAGACATACTGCCATCCTCTTTCCTCTCATGAAGTAGAAGTACAGTACAAAGAAAATAAACAAATTCAACTTGAATCTTCTGTGAAGTTTTGGCACAGTAGGTACTAACTGTTATCTGTATGTCATTTACATACTTTGGCAAGAAGTGTTGAGTGATATGTTGAAGAGACGTGTCTGTAAAAATATGCAATTTTGGAAAACAAAGTTTGTGGTTTTATTGTACGGTAATATTTGTGGCTGTATGATTTAATTGTGTTTTAACTTGCATTAAGGAACTGGATAACGATGTTATGAACAAGAATAGTGGCTTTTTATCACACATAATTGTAGGAGTACACATAATCAGAAACCTACAAATGTAAGCGTCCAATGATCTACATTTTTTAGAAGTCCTCATGTAGAAAAATTAATTCTTGGAGCTTCATAAACAAAATCAGGTACTCAAATCATAAAACATGCATACAGTTTTTTTAACGATTTTTACCATCATTCTAACAGGGACCAAGCTAAGTGCTGTGAACAGTAACGTTGGAATTGTTTAAAGAAAAGGAAGCTAGATTTTGCAACAAATAATACCAACAGTAACATAATGAGAAATTATCAAATTGAAAAGTTGGAAAAAAGTTGATTAAAAATATTGTTTTTAAATGTTCTGCCTTTTTTTATGACTCCAGTGAATATAATAAACCATTTTACTCTATTCTCATTCATCGCTATTCTGTCATATTTATATTCTGTTCTGTTCATAGTAGATGGTAAAGGACTGGCACTACAGCCAACTGTGATTATTGGCTTTCTTGTACGGGTAAGCTTCCAGGCTCTCATAACTTTCAGTGCTAAATGGAGGGGAGTGAGTGGTTAATGACATCCCTTGGTTACTGTACATCTGGGAGAAAACCTCCTGATTCTCATTGCATAGAAGTCGCAACGTTCTGTTCATGGCATCTGTACATAAACAGGAATTTTTAAACCCAAGTGAAAATTAAAGTCCATTAAATTTTTTTGAGGGGGATTACAACCCCCACAGGCACCCTTACTGCATTTTCATCATTATCAAAGTCTTTTGAAGCAGATGTCATGCTTGAATGAAAACTGGCACTTTCTGTGTAAATAATTTCATTCCTTTACAATATTACTAACTCTGGAAACAGAACTCAGATGTTGGCAGGAAGTATTCAGTATATTTCATATGATTATGTACAAGAAATATTCAGGTATATATTTGATTACAGTAATTATTAGTCAGATGTATATGTTACTAAATATGACAATGAGTTGCTTTGGATTTGAACACAGAATATTGTTTTACTAGAAGACACCTAGAGGACCCATCATACAACTGAGAGAATTAAACTGACACAGTCATCATAACTATAGGAATTACTTTCATTATCAGTGTTCACACTTGCAGGAGTTATATGAACAGTCATGTGACAGTAAAGGCTCTTCAGCACATTTTAATAAAAATATTTTAAAACTGTTTTGAAGTATTTTGAAACAAATGCACAATTGGGTACCCCTGATAACAGTAACTTTTTTAGTATCATAAATTGACCAACCCTGTACACAAGTGATTTAGTTGCTGGAAGATGAGATAAAGTTAAAACATTTACCACGTGTGAACATCAATAATAAAAGGAATTTCTATAGTTCTGCTGATGTTTAACCCTGTGAAATATACAGTAATAAAACAGCACAACAGGATACACCAAAGATAGCAGTCCCATGTTGTGGTTGGATACATAGTAAAAATAGATGGAAAGTAATGTGTAGTATCTATTCCAAAATAGTCTCTTGCAATGATGTGATACCCTTAACTTCTTGATGTAAGACATGAGTGTATTGTATATATCTAGGTTTTCCAATTGCAGGTCTGTGGGTCACAAGTAGCTTGTGGGTTGACTTTTTGTACCCACACAGACGCTCATACAAAATCTCAGTTCTATAATTGAGGCACTTTGGGAAGGGTGTGGGAAGGTACAGAACTCTGAAGGAAATGAATACACATATTTTCCACCAGCAATACTTCCCCTGCAAGAAACAGTGTAACTGTAGTTGTGTTATAATATTAATATGTATGTAAACAGTGCTGTGTAGAACTTCCCAAGCTATAGAACATGAGAATATTCATACATTATTACTCTCAGTCTTATATTGTCTTACAAGATAAAATGATCATGTGTGGCCCATCAGGTGTAGATCCTGTCTTTGCAACCCATGAGGCATAAGATGTGGATCCATTTTGTCACGCATACTAGACATATTTGTACCACAGTATGATGTAACCAGCAACACCAGTATAAAAATTTCTAGACCCATTATTTGACTAGAAATGGGGAAGAAAATTTATATCAACAACTGACATAACCGCATTCTGTAATAAGAAAATCATATGTGCAGACCATGGATCACATAAGTGAGAGTAAGGAAGCATATATACATGGGTGAAAGGTTATTTATTTTATAAAATATGTAAATGTTGTTTATCTTTGTGTTTAACATTTATGTATGCTTCACTGTGATGCATAATGAATTAATATTTTATTATTGGTATAATTAAAAATAAATGTACAGTATTTTTGTCATAGTTTAGGAAACTAATGTAAAGGTTGACGTGAGTAGGGATGATATGTGGCTAAGTTGTATAAGCTGTTCATCCCTCAGACCCACTTTAGAAGGAGAGGAGTTAGGACATTGCTCAGCCCTATAGGAATTATTAATGGGAAATTATGAAAAAACGAGTATTTTAAGGGCCACTGCATTAACCTAAAGCCATAGGTTCATGCTGTGCCTGCATTTATACCAGTTACTGCTTAGGAACAACATGTGGTAGTGGTTTTTGCTTGAAATGATGGCCATTTTCAGGTTTCATTTTCACTGTTCCTATTGGTCCACATCAGAACTTAGATCTTCTTTCCTTCCTTCCTACCTGTATAACCCAACCACTTGTTCACATTACACACTTTGATTCTGAAAACAAATGCAGTTTTTTTCCTTAGAAACATTGACAAAAAGCCCACTACATATGGTACCAACACCCAAGAAGAGAATCAGCATCAAAAGTGAACAACCATGAACTTCTAAAATGTGTAATTTAAGGAATAAATTTTACAATAACTTTTGTATATGAATTTGTTTATATATTTTATTTTTTCATCTTCTTAATTGAAAGAAAGAAAAAAGCAGCCGCTGTCATCCATAATTATGTCTGTTCATTATGTTAGATGCGTCATATAAATATCACACCTGCCCAGCATGGAAATAGTGAATATCACATATGGGCGGTTTCCACCCCTTTAAGTTTGAATGGAAGACACTCAACCCTTTGCCTTATATTACATGGCAGAATTCAGACTTAAAGTGTCCAATGTTATGTCTAATATTCTTAGTAAATTAGGATTATTCAATAACAAGGCTGGAGGCAGTACAAATAAAATAACCCAACAGAGATTTAAACTTCAATGATGTAAGGACATTGTAAGTTTGAAATACAGTTAAAAGATAAATGTCTCTCTGCATGTCACGAAGGCATATTGGGGTAGCAGATGTGTAAATCCACAATTCTAGAATTTTGATTTAACTTGTCACTTAAGGATATTTACTGTCAAACAACTCAGAAGGTCCTTAGCTACATGTAAATATTTACTTGAATACACTATTCAGGTTTTTTGTTTTGCCATACTTTGCTTGTTTTCTTAAAAATTATTTATATATTCATGCAACATAACCACATACCTGGTGGTTACAACTTCCATGAAAACTGCAGCATGATATATACAGGAGTGTAATAGATTTACTTAAATGTAGTTTTTATAAATACTCATAAGGAACTATTTGCAGATAATCAACTACGCACAATGGTACATTTACACAATGTCGCTATAGCCATAAATTTTCACATTCTAAATCAGATGATGATGATAATGGCGATGGTGGTGGTGGTGGTGGTGGTGGTGGTGGTGATAATTTTATTAATAATCCCATAGATGCATCTTTGGTTGCAGATACCACTGCATGTGGAATTTGTCCAAATACAATATACAATATAGCTATATAACTCATTATACATTGTTAATGCTATTGAGAAATACAATATTAGTAAATGAAGCAGGTATTTATATCATTAACATGCATTACACGTAATTAAAATCAGACACGGATTATATAGATGTAATTTCTGGAACACTTATAATGCATAACTGAAGCTTATGATTTAGCACTATTTAAATATTCTTCTAGAGTGTAGAATGATTTAAGCTGGAGATATTTATCTAAGTCAAATTTGAATCTTTTAACATCCACAGATTCTTTTTTTTTTTTATGTTTGAGGGCAGACTATTAAATTGGAGTATGAAAATACACACTTTTTTTAATGCTTTTCAGATGGCATGCTCTTCCATAAAAGTAAAGCAATTTGCCAAAACAACCATAAAATGCTGTTTTGTGTGACCAACATCATGTGACTAACACACATTGCAGTAAAGAAGGAAGAAGTAAATGGACAGTTCGTATAAAAAAAATGAATAATAAACAATGTCAAACGTTATTAGAAACAATGTGAAAGTTTGAGCATAAAAGCACTAAGTAAGTTCTGAAATGTGATTATTAAATGGGAACAAATGAAGATACAATTACTGGTTCCTCTGTTATACTGACAGTCGCCACTCATTAATTTTTAAGTGTGATATGCTTTCCATAGTGTGAACAAACTAGTTTAGGAATAAAAGAAGACAACGGTTCTATTTGGAGAACCCTGCAGTAAATGGCTAAAACAACATGGCAGCACTTAAATTGGATGATTTATTTGGGAAGAAAAAGGAAGCTCTGCAGGTGCTGGACTTATCCCGAAACACTGTGCAGTCCAGAGAAGAATTTGATAGGCTACTTGATAAAGTGCCTGAGTACAAGATAAGGCCAGAAAAGGTGAGTTTAACTTTGAAAGATTTTCTTGTGTATAATGACATTTATTTGGTTCATTCTTTTAAAATCATTCTCTAAACAGAGAATATGAGATTTACTGCATAATAAAGAACTTCATAATTTGAACTCCTAGTCCAGTATTCTTTGGTCATCAAATCAAGAAGGATGAGATGAGCAAGACATGTGGATCATGTGAAGGAGAAGAGAGATGTATGCAGGAATTTGGTTGGTGAACCTGAGAAAAAGGGACCACTTGGAAGTGCTAGACATAGATGGGAGGGTGTGGACTGCTGTCATGTAATTCAGGATAGTAACAAGTGCTAGACTGTTATGAATATGGTAATGAATCTCTTGATTCCATAAAGCACAAGGGATTTCTTTACTAGCTGACAAGCTGTTAGTTTCTCAAGAAGGTCTCTGATCCGTGGAGTTAGTTAAAACTTTAAAATACTCACACATCAACGTTACATATTCACAATCATCATTATATTCATATTGTTCACTGCCATGTGACATAACCTTATACCACTTTTGTAAACTCAGAGTATTGTTATGAAATTCTTTTATCAGGTACGACAAGATGATGTGAAAGTGCGTGACAAGGACTTCGGATTTCATCCAACAAAGCGAGAAAACAGGGAACAAGATTATGCTTATGCTAATCCAATCCCACCTGATATGCGTGCTGTACCTCTTGAAGATCTCAATCCAGTTGCCATTGACTGGAAAATGTTGACATCCATCCGCCCCAAATCAAAGTTGGAAGAAGAAATGTTTTCTAGGTCAGTTTATTGTAAAATGTATTGTAAGAACTGTAGTAAGAATGTGAAGGGAAGCTGTGGTGGCTCAGGCTGTAGGCCTGAAGACCAAAAATCACCAATGGTTCCCAGCTGGGACAAGAGATTTTTCTGTTCTCCAAAAGTTTCCAAAACAATTGTAGGGCCTGACCACCCACCTTCATGTTCCATGGGTACCAGGGACTCATTCTGCAGGGGAAAAGCACCTGCGGTGTGTAGCTGACCACTCACCTCCATCTAACGATAAGGGTGAGAATGAGTGGAGATAACTTCTCCTCTGCCACGTCTTTACACCATGGTGCATAATTAAGCACACGAATAACTTTGTACCTTCAATAAGAATGTGAAAGCATCTGTCAAATTTAAGAATGAAAATGTGATGAAAGGTGTTTAATTAGAGATTTCGTCACCATCAAATCCTTTTACTCCTTGTGGAACACAGGGCATCCATGAACAGCTTCCAGGCATTGCGGTCTCCAGCTGTCCCCTTGACCTCGTTCCATGATCTTCTTGTACTTCTTATCCATTCATTCATTCATTCATTTATTTCTTCCATAAGGTTACATAGTAACATAGGATTCGTCAATCAACTTAGTATACTTATTATATACGGAGATGTTAGGATTCTAGTGAGACATTTTAAGTGTATGGATCACATTATATAAATAATACAAATTGACATTTATTACCATTTATGCTGTTGGTATGTTCTGGTGAGAACAATTCAGCTGGGAG
>Ga0123355_10002915_pt1 | contig 24305 bp, 16 predicted proteins | sample TergutEmb28metaG_3_FD_89872 | JGI IMG/M metagenome (GOLD analysis project Ga0123355, IMG submission 89872) | Embiratermes neotenicus P1 segment gut microbial communities from Petit-Saut dam, French Guiana - Emb289 P1 | ecosystem: Host-associated > Arthropoda: Insects > Digestive system > Gut ... | reverse complement strand
GAGCGCGGCGTTACGGATTCCGTGGGCGGGCGCGAGTATCTTTTGATGCTTGCAAGCGCGGTTTCTACGAGTGCTAATTGGGAGCATTATGCACGTATCATTGAGAAGAAGTCTATTCAGCGAAAGCTTATACAAGCGGGACAGAAAATTACCGGTGACGGATATGATTCAGGCAAAGAGTTAGCCGAAATGATTGAAAATGCTGAAAAAAGTATATTCAATATAGTCCAAGGAAAGTCCGGAGACGAGTTCACGCTTATGAAGGACTTGTTGGTTGATGCAATTGGCGATATTGAGAAGATTTATAAGAACAAAGGGCAAACGGCAGGCATTTCGACCGGTTATAGGGATTTGGATTTGAAAACGGCAGGACTTCATCCGTCCGATTTAGTTTTGATAGCCGCAAGACCGGCAATGGGCAAAAGTGCGCTGGCGCATAACATTTGCCAAAACATAGCCATCGGGCAAAAAGTTCCAACGGCTATATTTTCACTTGAAATGAGTAAAATTCAGATAGTCAACAGGCTTTTATGTTCTGAGGCTAAGCTTGATTTCCAAAAAATTAGAACCGGAAACCTGGATAGCAACGATTGGACAAAGATAATTGGAGCAGTCGCACCGCTTTCGGAAGCACCGCTATACATAGACGACACGCCGGGAATAACCCCGACAGAAATAAGGGCGAAATGCCGAAGGCTCAAGATGGAAAAAGGGCTTGGGCTTATTGTGATTGACTATTTGCAGCTCATGAGTGGCGGCGGAAGAACGGAAAATCGCCAGCAGGAGATTTCCGAGATATCGAGGAGCCTAAAAGGGCTCGCACGTGAGATGGACGCGCCCGTTATCGCGCTTAGCCAGCTCAGCCGCGCAGTTGAACAGAGGGCGGATAAACGGCCGATGCTATCAGACCTAAGAGAATCCGGCGCAATCGAGCAGGACGCGGATGTGGTTATGTTCATCTACCGCGATGAGTATTATAACCCGGGCGAGGATAATGCGGGACAGGCTGAGGTAATTATTGCCAAGCAAAGAAGTGGTCCGACCGGGACGGTTGAGATGACTTTCGTGGATAGGTATACTAGGTTTGAGAGTAAGGAATGGTAGTTTATTCGGTTCGGTAAGCGAGGGTTAAACTATGAAGATGCTAAACGTAACACTTGCGTTTTTGATTGCTATTTTATTAACGGCATGCAACTATGGTTATGTTGATGTTGGTGAGCATGAGGCGTATGGAGGCGTGCAAGATATCGCGGACACAAACGCCGTTGTTTACGCGCCGCAAGATGAGCAGTTGGATGCGGCGGAAGAACCGGATGAGCCACTTGTAGTCTTGGAGTTAGAGCTCCAAATTGATTTTGCAACAGACGAGTTATTGGCTACATTTGACTACATTTATGAGGTCGATTACACGCTCTTGCGTAGAGCGCGCAGTGGTAATGATACTATTGAAACGTACGGTGGAGAGCGGCTTGTGATTTGGGCGAATGTTCCTTTGTATGACTTTGCGTTGATTTGGGTGGCTTATGATAGCTTTGAAGATGGGAGGAATATCATTTGTATTCCTTCGGAAGAGGTTTTTGGTGAGGTTAGCGAACTTTTGCTCGGGCAAGCGTTTGTGGTGAACTCTTATTATGCAGCAGGGTTTAGTTCAAGGCCTTGGAGCGGAGTACGGTTCACGGATTACGATGGTGAGATGCGGTATTTTACGATGCAGAGGAACCATCTTTACGCGCATCCGAACTTCAGCGATTGCGCGTGGCTATTGAATGAGTTTGAGAATCGCATGGATGAACTTCCTGATAATTGGGAGCCATGGTGGGTGAATGTGGATTTTATTCCGCGCGTGGCGATTGATGCGCCGGATGAGGAGTTGCGTTCAAAGCTACTTGAAGAATCAGGCATAAGCGAATACGGCTGGCGAGTGGCGGCTGACTTTTTGAGTGAGTTTGATAGTATACTCTATGGGGTTTATTGGGCTCACACTCCACATACTCCTAGGGATGCAGATGGAAATATCATAATGAGTTTTTCTCGATGGTATAATATATCTCAACAATTTGTTCATACATACGAGTGGCCAAAAATTGTTTTTCTAAATGCATCACAAGAAGAACATGGAGGTTTTTTCGATAATAATGGCGATAGAATCTATGAAGCTTTGTGGGCTTATATTCAGCGATTTGAATATGACTGGCGTGACGAGCCAACGACGGCTTCTTATAGTCACCATTATGCTAGTTATTTTAGCCTTTTTGACTTTGACAATACCGGAATCCCTGACATCATCATACATTTCAGCCAAACATTTGAAGGATGCTATGGTGGATTTTACCGTATATTTAGATATATTAACGGAGAGTATCAAATGATCGAAATGTCAACCTATGAAAACGGTGAGCAGTTAGAGTGGACGAACTTTGGTATGATTCACCAGTTGTTTAGTGACGATAGCGGCAGGATTATAACCCTTTTTGACTCTGAGTTAGGCGGATGTATGCGATATGAGCATTTAGTGCTTGTAGACAATCGTGTCGAGTTTCATGTTATCCCGGACACGGGCATCGACTGGGACTGGCATGAATGGCGCGCCCATCACTGGCGAATTTGGAGGCATACGCCTTATCATGGGCACCAAACAATCGACTGCTGGACCTTCCACAACCCAACCATCTTCCGCACCAACACTCCAATAACCCCACTTCACCCCTTCTCAGACCTAGGGACAGAGATGCTCGCTTATTTGCGACACACAAGATAATAAATTGAGAGGTAAAAATACATGCTAAAAAAAGTGCTAAAACTAATAAAACCCGAAAGCAAACGCTTCATTATCGCGACAATAGCGGCACTATTTGCCGTCGCTTTTTTATTGATGAAGCCTTTGGTAATAAAGTTCGTGCTAGACTATATTCTTGCGGGAGAGCCTGCAAGCGAGAGCATATTTGTGCGAATTGCGGATTTGCTCGGCGGGGTTTCTTACCTGCAGCAAAATGTTTGGATATTAGCGATTATTATTGTGCTTATATCTGTTTTACAGGGTATAGCTATTTTTGTAAGGGGTAGCGTTTCTGCGAAGGCAGCTGAAACTATTTCTGAAAAACAGAAAAATGATTTGTATGATCATATTCAAAAGCTTCCTTACGATTATCATGTGAAGGCAAAGACGGGTGACCTAATTCAACGCTGCACGACTGACGTTGAAACGGTTAGGCGCTTTATAGCGAGCCAATCTATGGAGATTTTTAGGATAATATTCGGCGCGACTATTTCTTTTACGCTGATGCTTACTTTTGATGTGGGTTTGGCATTTATGGCGATAATATTTATTCCTATCATTTTCTATTCGGCCTATAAGTTTTCGAGTGTTATAGCGAGTTCGTTTTTAGCGGTTGAGCATAAAGAGGTCGAATTATCGACTATTATGCAAGAGAACTTTACCGGAGTGCGCGTTGTGCGTGCGTTTGGGCGCGAGGTTTTTGAGCTGAACAAGTTTAGGGTCAAGAATAAGGACTTTCGCGAGCTTATGTATAAGCATCTTATGCATATCGCCAGATTTTGGGGCGTCTCCGACATGTTATGCTTTTTGCAAATTATAACGGTTATTATAACGGGTGCTTATTTTGCTTATACCGGGCGTATAACGATAGGCACGCTTGTTGTTTTTACAAGCTATGTAAATAGCTTGGTATGGCCGCTTAGGCAGCTCGCAAGAGTAGTTAGCGATATGAACAAAGTCGATGTTTCGCTTAATAGAATTAATGAAATACTTTTCACGCCTGTTGAAGAAAACGAAAAGGATGCAGTTACCCCTGATTTAAGAGGCGATATCGTTTTCAAAGACGTGACATTTGCGTATGAGAAAGATAAAACCGTGATTAACAACATTTCTTTTACGATTAAAAAAGGTGAAAAGATTGCAATATTAGGCGCGACAGGCTCAGGCAAGTCGTCTCTTATGCATCTTATTTTAAGGCTCTATGATTATGATAAAGGAAGCATTACACTTAACGGAACGCCACTTAGAAAGATAGATAAAAACTATCTGAGGCAGCGTATAGGAATTGTGCTGCAAGACACATTTTTGTATTCAAAAACTATTATGGGAAATATTAAGATGGCAAAAGACGTCGTTGAGGATAACGAGGTCTTTAAAGCGACGAATATTTCAAACATACATAAAGATATAGAGGGCTTTGAAAAAGGGTATGAAACGATGGTTGGTGAACGCGGCGTTACGCTTTCGGGTGGGCAGAAGCAGAGAGTCGCCATCGCAAGGACCTTGGTAAAAAACAGCGATATATTGATATTTGATGACTCGCTTTCGGCGGTTGATACGCAGACGGATGCGCTTATTCAAGCTGAACTAAAGGACGCCGGCGAGGGCGTTACGACTTTTATAATCTCTCAGCGCATAACGACGCTTATGGGAGCTGATAGGATTTTGGTCATGGAAGGCGGCAAAATAACTGATTCAGGAACACACGATGAGCTTATATCGCGCGAAGGGCTCTATCATAAGATATGGAATATACAGAATACTCTTGAAGAAGAGTTTGAGCGGGGGGTGTAGTCATGGAACAATTTCAAGAAGAGGATTTTTCAAAAAAGCTTGATTTTGGCTTGTGGAAATCTCTTTTAAAATACGCAAGCGGCGCGAAGAAAGAGTGTATAAAATTAACAACGCTGAACATTCTCTTGTCGGGTCTGAATACGTTGTTGCCGCTAGCCAATAGATACGCGATAGACGTGTTTATTATGGGCAGAGATATGTCAACATTTGTTCCGTTCATTTTCTTGCTGTTGTTATGGGTTGTTATCAATGGCATTGGCACATATAAGTTCATTGAATACGCGTCGGCTATTGAGGTGAGTATTGTTCATGATATGCGTGAGGCCGGTTTTGTGAATTTGCAAAAGCTTTCGTTTTCATACTTTGACAGAACGCCGGTTGGATGGATACTTTCAAGGATGGCGGCGGATATTCAAAGGATTGGCGATGTTATTTCTTGGAGCTTGCTGGACATATCTTTTTCGCTGCTTGAGATAGTTTTCTTCTCGGCAGCCATGTTAATACTTGCGCCAAGACTTGCGCTTGTAACGCTTGCGGTGATTCCGATAGTCGTTGTTGTCAGCGCTTATTTCCAAAAGAAAATACTTATCCGCCAAAGAGAGGTTAGAAAGTTTAACTCAAAGATAACCGGCGCATATAACGAAGGAATCACGGGAGCAAAAACCACAAAAGCGCTTGTAAGAGAAGCAAAGAATTTTGAAGAATTCAGCGAGCTTAGTGGAGATATGAGAAAAGCGAGCGCGAGGAGTGCGTCGTTATCAGCACTTTTTACGCCAATTGTGACGGCTCTTGGCAGCGTGGCGGTCGCGGGTACTATATATTTTGCGAGCGGTGACGTTTTAAGTGGATTTATTACGTTCGGTACTTTGGCGGCGTTTATTAACTATATAATGAGAATGTTCGAGCCGATTCAGCATATGGCGAGGATTTTGTCCGAGATGCAATCAGCGCAAGCCGCCGGCGAGCGGACTATTAGCCTGATTGACACAAAACCTGAGATACTTGAGTCGGATGATGTGCTTAGAATCTATGGCGATTCGCTTAACCCAAAGACTGAAAACTGGGAATCGATTCAGGGCGAGATTGAGTTTCGTAATGTAACTTTTGCCTATAAAGGCGGCGAAAAAGTGCTTGAAGATTTCAGCGTGAAGGTAGAAAAAGGGCAAAACATAGCTCTTGTAGGCGCAACAGGCGCAGGCAAAAGCACGATTGTAAACTTAATCTGCCGTTTTTACGAACCAACGGAAGGCGAGATATTAATTGACGGCGTTGACTACAGAGAGCGTTCGCAGGGTTGGCTTCATGCTAATTTGGGATACGTTCTTCAGACGCCGCATTTATTCAGCGGCACGGTTATGGAAAATATTCGCTATGGCGAGTTGAATGCGAGCGACGAGGATGTTATAGAAGCCGCTAAAACCGTTGGCGCGTACGACTTTATCATGAACATGCAAAAAGGCTTTGATACGGATGTAGGTGAGGGCGGCGGCAGGCTTTCAGTAGGCGAGAAGCAGCTTGTGAGCTTCGCGAGAGCGATACTTAGAAAACCGGCGCTGTTCGTGCTGGACGAGGCGACGTCGTCCATTGACACTGAAACCGAGGTCAAGATACAAAAGGCAATAGAGAGCATATTGAAAGGGCGAACAAGCTTCCTAATCGCGCATCGTCTATCGACCATAAAGTCATGCGATAAAATACTCGTTATTGAGGACGGCAAAATTGTGGAGTCCGGCACGCATAGAGAACTGATAAAGGCAAAAGGCCGATATTTTAACTTATACACAAATCAATTTATTGAAGAGAACGAGAGGAAGATTTTAGGTTGAGTTTTATCTTATATGATAACATTGCGGCATTCAACAATGATGTGCGCGAACTTCTTTGCGAAGATGAAACCAAAAACATGGTGTTTTTAGGCAACTTGTCCGTGGGGCTTTCGGATGAAAACCACACGGGCTGGCGCGACTCGTCGAAGTGGGTAATGGCAAGCGTTAAAAGAGAGAGCCGCGTCGTAATTGCGGCTCTTATGTTACCGGAAGATAGATTGCAGCTCTGCACGAGTGATGATATTAGCGCGGATGATTTTGTGTGGCTTGTTGCAGGGTTTAAGGATGCAAAAATCGCTATTCCCGGCGTGAGCGCGGAGCATTCGCTTGCCGAAATGTACGCTAATTCAAATGGCGCAAAATATTCAATCGTCAAAAGAGGACGAACTTATCGCCTTGAACATTTTAGTCGCGAAATAGATACAAGCAGCCGAATCAGGTTGGCAGAAAACAAGGACTTATCCTTTCTGCCTTTCTGGTGGGTCGGCTTTTTTGAAAGCGCGGAAGTATCTGATAATTTTGAGGCATATGCGAGGTTAATTCGTGAAAAAACTTTATATATTTTGGAAAATGAAGGTATTCCCGTGTCAATGGCGAGGATTGACCAGCGGCTTAATCACGTTTGTGGCTTAGGAATGATATATACGCCGCCGTATTTCAGGAACAAAGGCTACGCTACAAAAATAACTGCGAGCTTGACTAAATTATGCTTGGATAATGACTATGTTGCGGCATTATCAACTGATTTGGCTAATCACACCTCGAATTATATATATCAAAAAATAGGCTATCGCGCTTTTTGCGATACGCTGGAGATCGATTTTTTAGGTGACATATGTGATTAACTTTGTCCATAGAATATTAATGAAGCATATAAGCGTTGGTAAAAACTGACAAAAAAACATGTAGGCTTTCGCAACCGACTAAGCAATTTGACAGTTGAATGCGGATGCGGATTAATGATATTGACAATTTTTGTCTGAATTGCTACTATATTATTAAGTAGATTTTACATATGACAATAAGCATAACACGAATTTAAATTGTGTCATGGGGGTGGTTATTTTAGCCGTAGCTCCACGAATATAGCTCTTTAGGCAGTGCGAATATCATGTCCACACTACCGTTTAATTTGAGAGGAGATTTATTTATGTACGCAATTTTGGCTGCTTTGCCAATTGTTGTAGCTCTTGTTATGATGGTTGGTTTTAGGAAAAAATCAGGTATATCCTTAGTGGCTGCTTGGTTTGCAAGCATTATACTTGCAATCGGCGTTTGGAATTTAAGCTTTGGCGATGCTGCCGGTCTTACGATTCTTGGCTTTGTTTCGGCCATCAACGTTCTACTTATTGTTTTTGCGGCAATATTCTTGCTCAATGCTATGATCGAGTTAAAATTCATTGAAACTATCGGCAATGGCTTTAAAGACATCACCCAAGATAGACGTATTCAGATAATTATTATTGCGTATTTGTTCGGCGCGTTTATTGAGGGCGCGGCCGGGTTTGGAACGCCGGGTGCGCTGGCTGCTCCTCTTCTTGTAGGGCTTGGCATACCGGTGTTTTTTGCTGCGTTGGCGTCGCTTATGGCTAACTATTCGCCAGTTCTTTTTGGCGCGGTTGGCATCCCTCCTGTGCAAGGCTTCGACACGATAAGAGAGCCTATCACCGCCTTGGGCTATAATGCTGACGTAGTTTTCCACAACCTAAACACAATGGCAGCTTTTACAAACATTTTTGTAGGCTCGTTTGTTCCTTTCCTTATCATTTCTGCAATAGTTGTAAGAGACGGAAGAAAAGAAGGGTTGAAAAACGCGCTTAACATATTCCCTCTTTGCCTTTTCGCAGGCGTATTGTTCACGGTTCCGGTTTATATAATTTCTCATGTAGGTCCTGAAATTCCTACTCTTTTGAGTTCTCTTATCGCGCTTCCTGTTTTTATTTACGTAGTTAAAAAAGGATTCTTGGTGCCAAAAGAAGAGTATCGTTTCCAAAATGACCCTGTTATTGAGGTTGACAAATCTTTGGACACAGGAATCTCTTTGGCAACTGCATGGTCGCCTTATGTAATCATTGCAGGCCTCTTGGCTATTACAAGGCTTCCTTGGCTTCCGTTCAGAGATTGGCTTACGCATTCAAGCGTAACTATTGCTATACCTGATTTCATGGGTATGGCAGGAAGGAACTTTAGTTTGGCGCTTCTCAATAACCCGGGTTTGCTACCATTTATACCGGTAGCTATAATTTTCCTCTTAGCAAGAAAAACGTCGGGAGAAACTTTAGCTAAAATCTCTACGAAGACTTTCAATCAGCTTAAAAACGCCATTTTGGCTATCTGTTTTGGTGTTGCGCTCGTTCAGGTTATGCGCTTCACTAACCAAACTGACGCATCGGTCATATCTATGACGGCTCAAATTGCAAGCTCTCTTGCGGATGCATTTGGCGCAGGCTTCCCAATTGTAGGACCGCTGATTGGTGCTTTCGGAGCGTTCATTTCAGGCTCGCACACGGTTTCTAACCTCATGTTCTACTCACTGCAGCTAGATGTTGCTCAAAATCTTGGTATGCCGATTGTTCTTATACTTATCGGTCAAACCTCGGGTGCTTCTATCGGTAATATGATAGCGATACATAATGCAGTTGCAATCTCAGCTACAACAGGCTTCAAAGAAGGCGAAGGTAAGCTTATTACCGCAGCCGCAGTGCCGTTTATCATCTGTAGTTTGGCAATATCTGCGATTTTGTTCCTCTACCTAGCAATTGGCTTTGTGTTTGCAGCGTAAAGGGCAATGGTACATGCTAGAAACCAGGTAATAAACGGTGATTATAAAGACTTTTCTGTCATTTCGGTTTTAGGAGAGGTGCAGATACTTAGGGCATTGGGCGACCCGGTGTTCATTGACTCAAACTCGGTTGAGTTGTTCGAGACGCATGAGGATAATGAGCTAAAGCGCAGTGAACGAGTGCATTATTTGACTATCAAATTCATGGATGGCAAAAAAAGCATTTTAGAGATAGACCGCGATATATGCAATGCGATTATAAGAAATTGTCAAGTGAGCGGAACTATAAGATGCGGCGTAACACCCGAAAAAATTAAAACGTGTGACCCGCATACTAAGAAGCATTGCAGCGATTGCATTTGCGTTAAATGTATAGTTTGGCCAAAATGTTGTTATGGTCGAATGTTTGCGAGGCGTAAATCTTATAGCAATCGTTAGCTTAAACGAGCTTTATGTAACAAAACATAAGTTTAAAATTGCCGCCGGTCGCATAACTTGCTTTCGTTAGATTTGGTTCAAAGATAGCGCAATGGGGTTGTGCATCCGACGGAAATACTAATTAGGAGGTTTAATTATGGCTTACAATCAAGTAACACCTGAAATCATTGCCTTGCTTGAGAAAGTAGTACCGGGCAGAGTTGTTGTTGGTGATGACATCAATCCTGACTATTCTCGCGACGAAATGCCTATTTATGGTACGAAAATGCCATCGGTTTCGATCGATGTTCTCACAACGGAAGAAGTTTCTGAAATCATGAAAATATGCTATGAGCATACAATTCCTGTTACTACCAGAGGCGCAGGTACTGGCCTTGTTGGCGGCGCGGTTCCAATGCTTGGCGGTGTAGTTTTATGTACTGCGCGTATGGATAAAATTATTAGCTTTGATATGGAGCATTTCGGTGTAGTAGTTCAACCGGGCGTACTTATTCAAAACTTAAAAGAAGCCGCTCTTGAAAAAGGCCTTTTCTATCCTCCTGATCCGGGTCAGAAGCTTGGAACAATCGGCGGTAACGTATCGACTAATGCGGGTGGTATGCGCGCTATTAAATATGGTACTACAAAAGACTATGTTCGTGGTATGACAGTAGTTATGCCAAACGGCGATATCATGAAGTTCGGCGCAAACGTTGCTAAGAGTAGCATGGGCTATAACTTCAACCAGCTCATCACAGGTTCTGAAGGTACTTTGGGGATAATTACAGAGCTTATCCTCAAAGTTATCAAAGCTCCTAAGTTCGACGTGAGTGTAATTGTACCGTTTAAAGATTTAGCAACTTCTCTTAAATGCGTACCGAAGATATTCATGAATAACTTCCGCCCGACTGCTATCGAGTTCTTTGAAAGAGACATGCTTTTACTCTCTGAAAAGTATGTAGGCAAAGAAGTATGGCCAAAAGAAATAGACGGCGAGGAAATTCAAGCATACCTTCTTCTTATTTTTGACGGCGACTCAATGGAAGAAATTGAGCCGCATTTGGAGAGAATAGCGGAGTTCTTGTTAGGTGAAGAGGCGATGGATGTTATGATAGTTGACACGCCTGCTCAGAAGAAAGAAATTTGGGATATTCGCGGCGCTTTCCTTGATTGTATCTTTGAAATGCATACGTTGTTTGATGAAAATGACGTTGTTGTTCCTATTAATAAAATCGCGGAGTTCGTTGCATATTTCAGCAAAGAAGCTGAAAAGTATGACTTTGAAATTACATACCTCGGTCATGCGGGTGATGGAAATCTTCATATCTTCGGCGTTTCTAACACTATGGAAGAGGAAGAGTTCAAGCGTCAAATCCATGAATGGATGATTTCTATGTATGCGAAAGCGAAAGAAATGGGCGGCGAGCTTACGGGTGAGCATGGTGTTGGCTACGGTAAGATTGATTATTTCGAGGACTATGTTGGCAGACCAACTATCGACCTTCACCAAGCAATCAAAAAAGCAATTGATCCAAAACTTATCCTTAACCCAGGTAAAGTTTGCTTTAAGCTTGAAGAGTTAGCGTAAGTTTAGCAAAAATAGTAAAGATATATACGCATCGGCTCTAAGGGAGTTCCGGCCTTTAGGGTCGATGTTATATAATATAGTTACATTATTTGCAAAGGAGAGTTGAACTATTATGAATATTTTAGTTTGTGTTAAGCAAGTTCCTAACACACAAGAAATATCTATCGACCCGGTTACGAATACATTGATTCGCGATGGCGTTGAGAGTATCTTAAATCCTTATGACGGATATGCGCTTGAAGCCGCAGCAAGGCTTCAAGATAATAATAAAGAGGCGAAAATTTATGTGCTTAGCATGGGACCGCCTCAGGCGGAAGCGGTACTCAGAGAGTGCCTTGCGATAGCTGCCGATAAAGCTTATCTTGCATCAGACAGATTCTTTGCAGGATCGGACACGCTCGCGACAAGCTACATACTAAGCGAGGCGATTAAAAAGATTGAGAAGCTTGAAAATATCAAGTTTGACATGATTTTCTGTGGTAAGCAGGCTATTGATGGAGATACTGCTCAAGTAGGTCCGCAGATTGCTGAATGTCTCGGATTTGTGCAAGCTACTTGCGGTTTGACTTGCGAGATGAAGGGCAACGAGCTTCACGTTATGAAAGAAACGGATGACGGCAGGGAAGTCGTTGCAGTTCAAATCCCCTGCATGGTTACGTTTACTAAGCCGAATTTTGGCCTTCGTTTTTCATCAATCAAGCGTAAGTTAGCCGCTAAGAAGATGGATATACACATGATCGGCGTTGACGATTTAGATGGAATTGATAGAGAAAAGATAGGCCTTAAAGGTTCGCCAACGCAAGTTAGAAAGACTTATGTGCCTCAAGTAAAAAAAGGCGGCGTAATCTTTAGAGAAGGCGAGCTTGATGATTCTGCGAATAAGCTCGCGGCGTTGTTAGTCGAAAATAAAATAATCGAAAATATCGAGTAGGGGAGGCTTGGACATAATGGGAGATACAAGTAAAGATTTATGGGTATTTATTGAGACGCGCTCCGATGGTACGCCCAGAAATGTCGGGCTTGAGCTTTTAAACCCCGGCAAATCTCTTGCTGCTGAGCAAGGCGGCAAACTCGTAGGTATAGTAATAGCAGAAGATGCGTCAATTGCAACTAAAGCGGCAAGCAAGCATGGAGCCGATGTGGTAATCGTTATCGAAGGGCCTGAATTTAAGGAGTATTCGACAGATGCGTATACCGCGGCGTTCGCTCACTTGATTGAAAAGTATAGCCCGCTTAGCATAATGGTAGGCGCTACAAATAATGGGCGCGATTTAGGGCCGCGCGTATCAGGCCGCGTAGGAACAGGGCTTACCGCAGATTGCACCGAGCTTAGCATAGACGAGCAAACGGGCTGCATAGCCTGGACAAGACCTGCTTTCGGCGGTAATCTCATGGCTGTTATATTCTGTCAAAATCATAAGCCGCAAATGGGAACGGTAAGACCGGGCGTATTCAAAAAGCCTGCTCAAACGGCCGATAATGCGGAAGTTATAAAAGAAACTTTCTCATTCGACCAAAAAGATATCAGAACGAGGATCGTTGAAACGCTTATCGAGGTTGGCGATAAAGTTGACCTTGAAAATGCGGATATTATTGTGACGGGCGGTCGTGGTTTGGGTGATGCGGCGGGCTTTGATACTATTCGTGAGTTTGCTCAGGCAGTAGGTGGAGAGGTTGGCGCAACTAGAGCAACTGTCGAAGAAGGTTGGATATCTTATTCGCATCAAGTAGGACAAACCGGCAAAGCAGTTTCTCCGAGAGTATATATTGCGTGTGGCGTATCGGGTGCTACTCAGCACGTTGCTGGTATGAGCTCGTCTGAAACGATTATCGCGATAAACAAAGACCCTCTGGCGATGATATTCCAAATCGCAGATTACGGAATAGTAGGGGACTTGTATAAAGTTCTCCCGATTTTGAAAGAAGAGCTTGCTAAAATGCTTAAAAAGTAGGATGAAATGATAGCATAACTATAATATTAGGCAGGCATGGTGCTAAGCTATGTCTGCCTTTTGCCTAGCGAGAGGAGTTGCCGATAAAAGTTAAGATACCTAACTACTAAAGAGGAGGCTGAAGCGACATGGAATACGTTTACGTCATTGGTGCTATATTTACTGTGCTTGCTTTTGCTTGGGCAATAATTGAGTTTAGGAGCAATTTAAAGTTTAATAGAATGAAGAATACTATGGACACTTTTACGCCAATAAGAAAAGAATTTCATGGTATACTAGATAGAATTTTAAATGATGATGACAAGCTTATCCCTACTCCTGAAAATATAGCTCTTCTTAAAGACTATTTAGGTGTAATGGAGAGGTTTGCGGTTGGCGTGCATTACAATGTCTATGATATTGATGTTATAACAATGATGAGCGGGAGAATACTAGAGGGTCAGTATAAAAGATTCATTAAGAATTACATACAAGAGGGAAAAGATAAGGGCAATATAAAACGTACTACACTCGATTACTATGAACAACTAATCACAGAGATTAGGTTTAAAAGAGATGAAGAAAAAGATGCAAAAAAGAGAAAAAAGGAAGAGCTACAAGTGAGTAAAAAGAAAGAACTGCAAAAAAGAAAAAAAGGAGAGTGTAACTATGAAAGAAGATTTACGCACATTAATAAAAGAGTTGGTAGCTATCGACGGAATTTCAGGTCAGGAGCAGAAAGTGGTTCGTGCTTTGCTTGCCCATTTACGCCCGTTGGCGGATGAAGTGACGGTCGATTGTTTCGGCAATATTATCGCGGTAAAAAACGGAGGCAAGCCCGGCCCTTCGGTTCTTGTAGCGGCGCATACTGATGAAATTGGCGCGATCGTCAAAAGTATCGAAAAAGATGGTTGGATTCGCTTTGAAAAGATTGGCGGAGTTGGTGATGCGCTTATTTTAGGGCGTCAAGTATCGGTAGGCGGCCATTTCGGCGTTGTTGGCGTTAAGGCGGGACATTTCATGACGCCAAAAGAGCGCAGCGAGGTTAAGCCACATAGCGATTTATACATTGATGTTGGTTGCACGAGCGCGGAAGAGGTTGCAAAGCTTGGCATTGAAGTAGGCACGCAAATTTGCCAATGGCCTTATTATAATGAGTTTGCAAACTCCGATCTACTCTGCGCTAAAGCACTTGATGATCGCGTTGGATGCGCGGTTTTGGTACAGTTGTTGAAAGACTTGCAAAATCAAGAGTTCGCGGGCACGCTTTATGCAGTTTTCACGGTGCAGGAAGAGGTCGGACTACGCGGCGCGCAAGTGGTCGCGCATAACATCAAGCCGGATTATGCAATCGCGCTTGATACAGTTCCGGCAGGCGATACGCCTGATGTTAATTTCATCAAAGAGTTCCCTGTGGGCATCAGCAAAGGTCCGCTGCTACAGCTAATGAGCCGCTCGTTCCTTCTTAACCCGATTATGAAAAAGCTGATGATTGACGTTTGTGAACGCTCGAAAGCTCCTTATCAATTAGCACTTTTTACGGGCGGTAATACTGATGCAGCGGCGATGCATCTTGAAGCAGGCGGCATTTTGTCGGCGGCTTTAACCATTCCGCGCCGCTATTCACATTCGCCTGTTGAGGTGCTTGATATTAACGATTGTATCGCGTCGCTTGATATCATTAAGCAGTTTGTGCTTGACATGGGCGGATTTGAGAAACTCAAGTTTGAAGATATGTAGTGGTTAAAATACTGCAACTTGCGCGGCCGGGCGCAAGCGTTGTGCTCGACCGCTTTGCAATCGTGTAGCAAGAGTTGGAGGGTTAAAGCATATGATTCGCAGATATGATAAATTGGTTAGGGATAAAATACCTGAAATTATCCAGAGTAAAGGTGAGATCCCGAGGATTGTAAAGCTTGATGATGAACAATACTTCAGCGCACTTAATCAAAAATTAAGGGAAGAAATTGATGAGTATTTTGAAGCATATGAGCTTGAAGAACTCGCGGATATTTTAGAGGTTGTTTATGCGATTGCGCAGTATAAGCAAGTGTCTAAAGACGATTTGGAACGTTTGAGATGGGAGAAGTATAATGAGCGTGGCGGTTTTGAGGAGAGGATTTTTCTTTTGGGGGTTGAGAAGAGTGAATAGTTGTGATTACTCGTAAAACTTAAACCGAGAAAGCAGGTGATCGTATGCGGATATATGTTTTAAGAAGGCTTTTTGCATGGGCTCTGATTTTTATTGGGGCTATGTTTGTGGTGTTCGTGGTGGTGGGTTTAGTTCCGCGGCTCTACAGCACTTTTATGATTCCTCATGACGCCGCTCCGGAAGCCATTCATGAGTGGCGTTATATGCATGCTCCCAACCCTCCAATTTTAGCTGAATTTGCAAGATACATGGCAAACGCTTTCAAAGGTGACTTTGGTATTACATATAGGGGTATGACATACCTAAGGCCTGTGCCTGTTGTTGACGAGGTTATGTCACGCTTCTACTACACATTCTGGCTAAGCATGTTTGTCTTGCCAGCTTCTTTCGCTCTAGCCGTTCCGATAGGTGCTCTAGCTGTTGTCAAAAAAGGTACGTGGATTGACAAATCGGTTAGAATTATTACCTTGTTGGGTAGGTCAGTTCCTGTATTTGGGCTTGGGTTATTTGTGGTGTTGGCATGGGTGCTGGCTACTAACTGGTTGCCCTCGAGTGGGCCTAGAACACTCATGCAAGTGATTGGGCTACCGGCAATCACCCTAGGAATAGTCACCTTCGCTGCAATGGCCGAGGCCATTCGCGTATCTCTACTTGAAAGCCGCAATCAGCGATATCTCCAAACCGAATATTCATCTGATATTTTAAAAGGTAAAGCTACATACAAGCACATCCTAAAAAACGCACGTATGCCTGCATTATCAGCACTTCGCATTTATCTAGGCACGTTCTTTTCAGGGATTATTATAACCGAGAGTGTTTTCGCTGTTCCCGGAATTGGGCGTTTGCTTTTACAAGGCGTCGTAGCACTTGATTACTACTTGATGTTAGGATGTATATTTATGTTTATCCTGAGCTACGTCGTGCTAAATTTTCTTATCGACATAGCCCAAGCCGCAATCAACCCACGGGTTCGTGAGCATGGTAAGTGTTGAGGCTCGACTTTTGTAAAAGAAAAACACTTTCACAAAAGATCTCGCTGTGCAGTTAAGGAAAGAACGCTAAAGCGTTCTCTATTATGCGCATAATTGGACAAATTTTGCCAAATGTGTTAAAATACCCCTTTGTGAGGAAAACTATAGTAAACGCTATATCTAAAGGGGAAAAGATATGCAAATCATGCTTAACATTGCTATGCTGGCGATAGGTTTCGTATTGCTTGTGCAAAGTGCTAATTTTTTTGTTGCTGCGAGTGTTGGAATCGCACGGTTTTTGAAGATTCCGCCGCTTATAATCAGCTTGACAGTAGTAGCTATGGGAACAAGCGCGCCGGAGCTGGTTATTAGTGTCTCAGCGGCTCTTAGCGGTAGCTCGAATCTGGCAATTGCAAATGCGGCTGGTTCTAATTTGTTTAACTTGCTGTTTATTGTGGGTTTTTGCGTGATGCTGCATCCAATTTCTATCAAGATGGCGAATATTTCGAGGGATTATTGGGTTTCGGTCGCGGCGACGATTGTGCTGCTTTTGCTGGTAATTATATTTGCAGGCAGCGCGATTCCGAGATTCGGTGGACGTTTGTTTATCGCTGGCTTTTTCGTATATATGTTTTTTGTTGTAAAAGGCGCGCTAAGGAGCAGAGCAAACGGAGGCGGGGAAGAGCGTGAAGATGGCACAAAGCAAAGGTCATTATGGCAAAACATTGCCATAGCAATCATAAGCGTTGCTGTTATAGTGTTTTCAGGGAAGCTTACCGTGTCGTCAGCGATAAATATCGCGGAAATATTGGGCGTGTCGGAGCGCGTGATAGGGCTTACAATTGTGTCAATCGGCACGTCTTTGCCAGAGCTTGTTACGACATTAATCGCTTGTCGCAAGAAAGAAGGCGAGTTCGCGCTGGGGCTGATTATCGGGTCCAGCATATTCAATATCATGCTTGTGCTTGGGTTGGCCGGCGCGATTATGCCGCTTAGCGTGGGTGATGGCGTGATATTTGACGTTGCGGTACTTACACTTGGAACTTTGATGTTTTTTGTATACGCGAAATCGGGGCAAAAACTTGTTCGCACAGAAGGGCTTTTGATGGTTTTTACGTATTTGGTATATATGGGTTTTGTCGTGTTTCAGTAGTTGTAATTATAGGAAATTTATGGTAAAATTATATGGTTATAAAAGTAACACAAAGAGGAGCGAATACGAATGAATGAAAAATACAACCACAATGTAATCGAGAAAAAGTGGAGAGCACTTTGGGAAGAGAGTCCGGTTAATCCGCCAAGTGATAAGAAGCCAAAATATTACTGCCTCGATATGTTTCCGTATCCTTCGGCGGCGGGGCTTCATGTCGGGCATTGGCGCGGCTATACTATAAGTGATGTTATGAGCCGTTATAAGATACTTCAAGGCTATGAAGTGCTTCATCCGATGGGGTTTGATTCGTTCGGGCTTCCGGCGGAGAATTACGCGCTTTCGCAGGGAGTTCATCCGGCGGCTTGTACCGATGAAAATATTGTGAATTATATACGCCAGTTAAAAGAACTCAGCGCGGTTTATAACTGGGAGCAGTCGTTTTCGACAACTGATCCTGATTATTATAAATGGACACAATGGATATTTGTGAAAATGTTCAAAGCAGGCTTGGCTTATGAGAAGGAAATGCCGCTTAATTGGTGTCAGTCTTGTAAAGCGGTGCTTGCCAATGAAGAAGTAGTCGGTGGCGCCTGCGATAGATGCAATTCTGTCGTTACGAAAAAGATGCTCAGGCAATGGATGCTTGGCATTACAAAGTATGCAGAGAGATTGTTGGTTGATTTGGACAAGCTCGATTGGCCTGAGCGCACTAAGAAAATGCAGGCTGAATGGATAGGCAAAAGTTATGGCGCTGAGATTGACTTTAAAGTTGACGGCTCGGATAAGAAAATAAGAGTATTCACAACACGCCCTGATACTTTGTACGGAGCGACTTTTATGGTTTTAGCACCGGGGCATAAATTAGTGACAGAACTTACTCAGCCAGATGTAAAAGCGGATATTGAAAAATACATTTTCAACGCAAGCACAAAATCGACCGTTGATAGGATGGCGGATAAGGACAAGACAGGCATTTTCACTGGTTCATATGCGACAAATCCAATAAGTGGGGAGAAAATGCCTATATGGATTTCGGATTATGTGCTTGAGGACTATGGAACAGGGGCGATTATGTGTGTTCCGGGTCATGACGAGAGGGATTTTGAGTTTGCAACGAAGTTTGACTTGCCTATTTTGCAAGTTATTCGTCAAGCGGATTCGGCGGAGGAAAGCGAACCGCTCAAAGCCGCCATTGTCGGCGATGGAATCATGATGAATTCAGGTCAGTGGAACGGCATGGATTCAAACGAGGCGAAAGAGCTTATGACAAGCCATGTTGAAAAGCTTGGGCTTGGCGAGAAAACGGTTAATTATAAGCTTCGTGATTGGGTGTTTTCACGTCAGCGTTATTGGGGCGAGCCAATTCCTATTGTGCATTGTGCTAAATGTGGGCTTGTTCCTGTTCCCGAGGAAGATTTGCCGGTTTTACTTCCTGATGTGGAGAATTATCAGCCGACGGACACAGGTGAGTCGCCGCTAGCGAATATCCCCGAGTTTGTAAACACAACTTGCCCCGCTTGCGGCGAGGCGGCAAAGCGTGAGACTAATACCATGCCTCAATGGGCAGGTTCGTCGTGGTATTTCCTCAGATATCCGGATAATAAAAACGATGAGTGCTTGGCAAGCAAGGAAGCGCTAAATACTTGGCTTCCTGTTGATTTATACATCGGCGGGATAGAGCATGCGGTACTTCATTTACTGTACGCGCGCTTTTACACCAAGTTTTTATATGACATAGGCGCGGTTGAGTTTGAAGAGCCGTTTATGAAACTTTTTAACAACGGAATGATTACTTACAAAGATCCGAAAACGGGAATCGTGGCAAAAATGTCTAAATCAAAGGGAAATTATGTATCGCCGGACGGACTTGTTGAACGTTATGGTTGTGACTCGCTTCGCATGTACGAATTATTCGTAGGTCCTCCAGAGCAGGACAGCGAATGGGACGATTCAGGGATTGAAGGGGTTTATCGTTACTTAAACAGATGCTGGAGATTTGTTTATGAATATAAAAACAAGGGCATCAAGACGAATAAAGACTTTGATTTCACGCGTAATAAGTTCATATACGAGATCACGAGCAGATTGAACAACTTTACGCTTAACACGGTTGTGAGCGGGTTTATGGAGTATACGACTAAGCTATCGGATTTGGCTAAGGTTCACAATGGCATTGATGCGGAGTCATTGGACGCGCTTATTATAATGCTTTCGCCGTTCGCGCCTCATATAGCTGAGGAGATGTGGCAAGCAAGGGGCAAAAGCAGCTCGGTCTTTGAGAGTTCGTGGCCTGTTTATGATGCGGATAAGCTTGTTGAGGACACGATTGAGATTGCGATTCAGGTTAATGGTAAGCTTAGAGGCAGCATGAAAGTGGCGTCTGATATATCTAAAGAAAATGCGATTCAGAGCGCGAAAGAAGAGATAGGCGCGAAACTTGAAGGCGTGGCAATTGTTAAAGAAATATATGTGCCGGGCAAAATTGTGAATTTTGTAGCGAAGCCGGTATAGTTATAGGAGCAAACATGCATCTTACACGTTTAGATATGATCGGGTTCAAGTCCTTTCCCGAAAAGATAAAACTAGAATTTGACAAGGGAATTACCGCTATCGTTGGACCAAACGGTAGCGGTAAAAGTAATGTTTCTGACGCGATGCGCTGGGTGCTTGGGGAACAGAGTGCGAAGTCTTTGCGCGGTGCGAAGATGGAGGATGTTATCTTCTCGGGCACGACGAATAGGAAGGCTTTGGGTTTCGCCGAGGTTACGATGGTTATTGATAACCAAAGTGGCGGACTGAAGCTGGATTATGATGAAATCGCTATCACGCGCCGCGTGTATCGTTCGGGCGACAGCGAATATTCTATCAACGGCACTTCATGCAGGCTCAAAGATATCCATGAACTGTTTATGGATACGGGGCTTGGCAAGGAAGGTTATTCGATAATTGGGCAGGGTAAGATTGAAGAAGTTCTCGCTTCAAAAGGCGAGGAACGCAGGCTTTTGATTGAGGAAGCCGCAGGCATTGTGAAGTACAAAACGCGCCGAATGGAGGCTTTGAATAAACTCGAGAAAGAACGCTCATCACTCGAACGCGTGGAGGATATAATTAACGAAATCGAACAAGGGCTCGATTCTCTTTTAGAGCAATCGGAGAAGGCAAAGAAGTTTTTGAAGCTTGCAGAAGAGCTGAAGCTCGTACAAATCAATATATTTATCTCGGAAGTTGACAACGCACAAAGCAAGATTGACAAGATTGATGCTAATTTGGAGATTATAACGAGCCAAATCGCGGATATTGAGAAGCGCAAGCATGAAAATGAAGCCAAGATAAGCGAATATGAGGACGAAATTGCAAAGTTCGAGCTGATTATTGAAGAACTTAGCGCGAAAATCGCTGAGAACCGATCTGAGTTTGAGCAATCGGAGAACGATATTTTACTCAAAGAAGAGCAAGTTCGCCATATTGATTCGGATATCAAAAATATCGAAGCACGGATAACGGAGCGGCAAAAAGCGATTACGCTTGGCGCAGACAGGCTCTGTGCGCTTGAGGGGCAGCTTAAAGAGCTATCTGAGGAGCTTGCCCAAAAGAATGCGTCGCTTGAGAAAAAGAATGAGCAGTTTGCGGACTTTTTGAGCGTTGTGACTGAGGAAGAATTAGAGATTCAGACCTTGAATCAAAACATATATGAGTTTATGGGCGGGATAACTGATGCGAGTAATAATGTCAGTCGACTAGAATCGAATTATGAGCAGCTTGAAAATCGTATGGAACAAATAGGTGCGGAGATGAGTGCTGCGTGGCAAAAAAACGAGGCAGACGGCGTTGAAGCAGAACGCATATCCCGCGATATTTCTGCTTGTGATGGGAGAATTGACAAGCTTAAAGATAGCCTGAAAGAGCTTGAATCGGAGAAGGGGCAATTTTCAACCGAGCTCTCAAAAAACAAAGAAATGCTTAGGGCAAACGCTGCCAAACAAAGCGAGGCGGAGTATAGAACGAAGATACTCAAGGAGCTTGAGAGCTCGCATGAGGGTTATAGTAACTCGACTAAGTCCATCCTTGCCGCGAAAAAGTCAAGTTCTGCCGAATGGAGTGGGGTTGTTGGCGCGGTTGGCGAGCTTGTTTCTGTGGATAAGCAATATGAAACTGCTATCGAGATAGCTCTCGGCGCGTCGGTTCAAAATGTCGTGACAAAAACTGAAAATGATGCAAAAAAAGCTATCGAATATCTAAAGGATAAGAAAGCAGGCCGTGCGACGTTTCTGCCGATAACCACAATTAAACCAAGAAATACAACGCTCGACAAAGCTCTTTTAAATGAAAAGGGCGTACTTGGGGTTGCGCTTGATTTGTGCAGTTTTGATAAATCTTATCAAAGTATTTTTTCAAGCCTTTTGGCTAACACGGCGGTTGTTGAGAACATGGATACGGCGATTATTTTGGCGAAGAAGTATGATTATGCAAATCGTATAGTGACACTTGAAGGCGAGCTTTTGAGCCCCGGCGGCTCAATTACTGGCGGCTCGGTGTCCGGCAAGACAAGCGGCATATTTAGCCGTAAGCGTGAACTTGGAACTTTGGAGGTTGAAATGGATAGCCTAACAGTCGCTGCTAACAAGCTTGAAGTCGTTATTGCAAGCATAAGAAAGCAGTTAGACGCAATTGATTTTCAGACGGATGAGTCGGCGAAGGAGCTTCAAAGTGCAGAAATTCATAAGTCCGCGGTAGTCGAGAAGTTGAACCAGCTTAACATATTGCTGAAGGCGCATGCTGAGCAGTTGGACTTGCTCGCGGCGGAAGAAAAGTCGCTTATGGACGGGATTGTCGAGTGCAATACGCGCATTCGTGAGTTTGAATTGTTGATTAAGGCCAAAGAGCAAGAGATAGAGCAATTAAAGGCGAAAATAGAGCATCTGAACGAGCAAATTGTAACAAAGCGCACTGAAAAAGATAGTCGCTATAACGAAATCACAGAGCTGAAAGTGGTTATTGCCTCGCTTGATGAGCGGCTCATTAGTCTGAACGAGCAAATAGAAGCGTTGAAGCAAAGCGGCGCATCGGACATTAGCACGGTGGATAAATTAAAGGCTGAGATAGACAAAAAGAGCGCGGCTATGCTGCAACACAAGTGTGAAATTGAAGAGCTGGGCGTCAAAAAAGATGCTTTGAAAGAGCTAAACACCTCGCTCCATGCCAAGATTGAAGCGAAGCAAAGCGACTTTAGGTCAAAGCGTTATGAGCTTAAAAACCTTGAAGAGTCGCGCATTGACGAGCTTAACCAACTATCCGTCTCGAACAATGAAAAGGTCAAATTGGAGCTTCAAAAAGAGCATGTTGACGGCGATTTGAGAAAAGTTTATGACCATATGTGGAATGAATATGAGCTGACTTACAACAGCGCGAAGGAGTATTCTAAGCTTGATCTGTCGCCGACTAAGCTAGCAAGCACTGAGCGCGCTCTAAAGAGCGACATCAGGAACTTGGGCGATGTTAATGTCGCAGCAATTGAGGAATATCGCACGGTGTCAGAGCGCTATGAGTTCTTGACGAGCCAAGCGGCGGATATAAAAGAGGCCGAGGAGAAGCTGAAAGAGCTTATTGCACAACTTAGCGAGATGATGGAAAAGCAGTTTAGGGAACATTTCGTTATGATTAGCGAGAACTTTTCGTCCGTCTTTAGTGATATATTTGGCGGTGGAACGGCGAGTTTGAAGCTTTCGGATGAAAACAACGTGCTTGAATCGGGCATTGAGATTATCGCAAAGCCTCCGGGTAAGGCTTTGCAAAATTTATCACTACTTTCCGGTGGCGAGCGCGCGCTTACCGCTACGGCGCTCTTATTTGCGATACTCAGGATGAAACCGTCGCCGTTTTGCATACTCGACGAGGTCGAGGCGGCGCTTGATGACGCCAACGCCGCAAGATATATCAAATATTTGCAAAAGCTTAGAAAGGACACGCAATTCATACTAATAACACATAGAAAGAGTGTTATGGAAGCCGCCGATGTGCTTTACGGCATAACAATGCAAGAGCAAGGGATATCGGCATTAGTCAGCGTAAAACTTGAAGGAGAAACGGCATAATGAGCTTATTTAAGAAGTGGTTTTCGGCCCCGGGCAGGGATGATGAAAATAGAGAAGCGGAAGTGGTTGAAGATATTGAGATTGGGGACACAGTAGAATCTCAAATGGAAGAAAAAACTACATCGGATGAGTCTTTGGTACAAGAATTTTCACATAATGATGAAGAGCTTCCATCAAAGGATTTTGAAGAGCTTGCTCCCATTTCTGATACGGAATCGGTGGATGAACCCGAAGGCATCTTCGGCAAGTTCTTCAAAGGTCTTCATAAAACACGCGAAAACCTCATCGGAAGTGTTGAGGACATTTTGAGCGCGTTTGTTGTAATTGATGAGGAGTTGTTTGAACAGCTTGAAGAAGCATTGATTATGGCTGATATCGGCGTTGAAACGTCCGTTGCTATCATGGATTCTGTACGTGGACGCGTAAAAAAAGAGCGCGTCGCGGAAGTTTCGCATCTCAAAGCTTTGGTGGCAGATGAAATAGGTAAGATTCTCAAATCTGACGATGAGCTTGTCTTAAAAACGCCGAGCGTGATTTTGGTAATAGGCGTTAATGGCGTTGGCAAAACGACGGCCATCGGCAAGCTTGCGAACAAAGACAAAGCCGAAGGCAAAAGTGTTATCTTGGCCGCCGCCGACACCTTCAGAGCCGCCGCAATCGACCAGCTGGAAATTTGGGCAGACAGAAACAACGTGCCGATTGTCAAACATCAAGAAAATTCAGACCCCGCTGCCGTTGTATATGACGCGGTTCAGGCGGCAAAAAGTAGAAACATTGACATACTAATCTGCGATACGGCGGGCAGGCTTCATAATAAAAAAGG
>Ga0123355_10002914_pt1 | contig 24306 bp, 8 predicted proteins | sample TergutEmb28metaG_3_FD_89872 | JGI IMG/M metagenome (GOLD analysis project Ga0123355, IMG submission 89872) | Embiratermes neotenicus P1 segment gut microbial communities from Petit-Saut dam, French Guiana - Emb289 P1 | ecosystem: Host-associated > Arthropoda: Insects > Digestive system > Gut ... | reverse complement strand
TGAGGAGCTACTTGAATACAAAAGTAGCGGCTCCAGGTTCAGAAAACAGAGATTAACGGCCGTGGGGACTCGTTGCGCTAACCACGTGACACCCCTCTATCCGCAAAAGTTGGCACTAACTTCCGGCGGCCGCTCTGTCGGTATGGTTCGCTCGCGGACTAAAGCCACGGAGTTTAGTTTTAGTTTAGATTGTAATGTCTGTGAAGCGACTTACAAGACTGTGTTTGTTTTATTGTGAAGTAATATAATGCAGTTCAATGATGCGCTGTGTGGTTTACTTGATGATGATTCATCTGTATTTATAACATTTATGTGTTCCTACCGTCGTCATTTCTTAGAAATGTGTGTGCTCAAAATTGGAGCGTGTATACTTGCGTGAATTTTGTTTTATCCTTCAATGTATTGTGTTGTAATATAATTTAATTTATTAATATGGTTGTATATGCCCAGTCACATGGTCATAATGCATTGCGTGTGCTTGTAATATTTACATAATTTTATTTTAGTCAGATCTCATAAAATTCTATGCATTACTCATTTTTAACCTTGTCGATTTGTGCCTTCCTGTCTTTCTTGTAGTCACTGCTATGTTGAGCTGTGAGAGACTAAACGCAGTTGTCTGTTGCTCTCAGCCATGTAAAAATACACCACATATATCTTAGAACACGGAAAGGAATAAATAAGTTCTGGTTTCCTAAGGCAAATATTCACGTTTGTTTATAAATACCTTCCACGTACACGCCATTGTCTCAGTTCAAACGTAAAATTTAAGCATCGAACACAAAGTATATCTGCCGGTTGTTACGCCATACTCTTAAACTGAGAAGGATGAGCTACAAAGTATGCTGCTGTTTGTGTCGATGGTTTACCAAACTGTTAAATTTTCGTGTTGTAAAATTTTCCTTCCGGATGTTGTTTTATTTTTAAATGAACAATGGGAAAATTTGATATGAAAATTTCTGTTAATGAAATGAAAACAGCTACCTTTAAAGGGAAACAATTTGCAAGATGCGAAACCGCGCTACGTTTTAAAAACAAACGCATATGCGCATGAATTTAAAAAAATTATAAAATCTATTTTTGTATCCTCATGAATGTGGAATTTAGCACCAGACGTGTATAAAAGTAAGGGGTTAAATGAGATATTTTACACGTTCAAGTTCCAAGCTTGCTATGGGTAGGGATTTTTCACTAAGTCACTTATTTGGGATGGTCTCAGTAGCCCACCCAGCTTTCTTCCAATTAATGTCCCGTGTTCATACCTACCTTCATCCCTTATATATGACTTCGAGAAGAGGGTATTCGATACAGGGACAATATAATGTTTAATGCATCCTAAGCATTTTCCAAGTCGTCGTATGGCACGCTGCAATGCAGATACGTCATAATGGAGCAATAAAGGCAATATGTGAAAAGGATCTGTAGGCATGAGAACTTAGCACCGTTAACGGGAAATGTAATGTTTAGAAAAACGAGGGATGAAATACATAGCATAAATGTCGAGTTCCATGGCTCGACAACCCTAGTCGGAATACACCTACTCATTGTTGAAGTTCCGCGATCACACTCAAGACACACCACAATTGGTAGGACTCCACTGGACGAGTGATGGGCCCGTCGCAGAAATCTCTACCTGACAACACACAACGCACAAGAGACAGATATCCATGCCCCGGCGGGATTCGAACCCGCAGTCCCATTGGGCGAGAGGCCGCAGACCCACGCCGTAGACCGCGCGGCCACCGGGATCGGAGAAAAAATAATGATTGGTAAATGTGAATTGTCAAAGTCCAAATTACGCAACTTTCTCCAAGCTCCCGTTACTTCCTTCCCCTTCGGCCCTCTTCTGAAACGCCCTCCGTTTGTAGCACGTTCTTCCTGTAATGAGAAAGACCCATATAAACTAATCTATCTTATTTTGTATTTTAGTCGTTACGTTTCAAGACATATGATGAGAAAGCGAAAGTTTAACTGAGTTTTAGCAAGAATACCCCCGAATTGAAACAGCTTTAAGTTTTTTTTTGTGTGTGGTGAGAATGCAATTTTATTCTGTTACTTAATGCTGAGAATGTTATTAATACGTTACGCCTTTATGGTTGTGGGGCTATACTGTTCGTGATTATCAAGTGACGACAATGGAGATAATCTGCTATCTTAAACTCGCAGGGCTAAAATTAAGGACAGACAATAGAACAGGATATGTGGGCAGTGCAAGCAAAAGATCGTTATTAGGTTTTGTTTGGCAGTAGCTCATACTGCATACCGTTGGTATTGGGATGATTATTAATTGCAGATTTGTAAAATATATGTGATAGTCTATTAGACTATTAGACTGTTAGTCTATTAGAGGATGCACCGTCCCGGAATTTGTTTGGAGGGTGCAAGGAAGACCACGACAAAAATAAATGCTTCTTGTTTATACAGTATAATGTGTTCGGCTATTATCAGTTTATTTTCGTAAACGTGACCAACACTTATGGATTATCATGTAACGGTTCTTTGTACAAAGTGAATAGAGTGAGTATAGGCGTGCTATAAAGAACTTTACTTTTACTCCGTCTAGCCTATTTTAACCTCCGAAACTACCCAGTAGATTTCCAGCAGCAAGACATGCTTACATACGGACAGATAGATGTTGGGCTATATACCTAGTGGTAAAGTCGGATTTTGTCGGTCTTTTGTACCTTCGAAATTAGCAGAGGACTCGCTTGAAATTTCTTGCTGGGAATTTGCACTAAAATTTCCCCAAAAAAGCATTATGTCTCTTGAGTCTGACAAGTGTAACCTCTATTTCATAAGAAACTAGAATGGAATTGTATTGGGTAGATATAGTCAGAAAAAGCTTAAAACAAGCCACCACAACACATTCGTGGGCATATAATAATTTTAATTAAAGTATGCAGATTTGTTTGATAGTGTATTCCGTTGTGAAGAATGTTTAAAAAATTACGAAAAAAAAAAATACATTACTGTGATATAAATATCTTTGTAGCAATAACTGCGAAGATTGTTGGAGGAATTATCGAGTACCGTCTTTCGTTTCTCGAGGCTTTTGGCTTCTGGTTCGATGGAGACATTGTTTAGCGTAAGTGGGAAAATATATCTGTAACAGGCCAAAATGTAGTCCAGGACGTGATGTATCCAGAAGTGTAGAAGTGTCTTTGAATTCTGCAGTTCGCTTGCTGCTTTGAGCTATGTACCTTGCGTTTGCATAGCTACGCATTAAAAGAACATAATAAGGGTGGTGACGGGGGGTTGTTGAGTGGGGAGAGAGTGAGTCGGGCGCTGTGATTAGCATGACTTAAGTCAGCCGAAAGGAGCAAAACAGATGAATTCTAGATTTGCTTAATACAGAATATGCAAATGAATGGATTCTCCCCCAGGCACTCTTAAAACAAGGGGCTCGCTTGGGTTCTGAACTTCAACCAAGGCCACCTGGGAAGATGAAAACGAAAGAGAGAAAAAATTTCAATAATAACATCATGAAGTTGAACATTGTTCGGTGTTGAAGCTTTAAGCATGGATGTTGAAACCCTCACGGGAAATCTCTAATTTGCACGAACACGCTATGCGGCATCACTGCCTGGTGCCGAAAGGAATGGCCATTATTAATATTTTCCTTCGTGAAAAAATCGAAATGGACTAATGGAAACATTGTTCGTCACCGGTACTTGTTATTCTGTTTTCCGTTCTTAAAAGGGCGGGAACGAAGCTTTGTATGAAAGTTGGCCATGAGAGGACACTTCAACTTCTTAATTTTTATTTTCCTATAATTAGCAGTAGCCACATGGCCGAAATACCAGCTTGGTGGGCGAGAGTAAATTTAGCGACATTTGTGTGCGTACTGAAATTATGCATGTCATAACGGGTCTTTAAAGAAACTATTCATCCTGTGTAATATCTTTCTTAAAGAACGTGACGTAACAAATTGGCGGACACGCGAAAAGTTTCTTTAGCTCTCAGTTTGACATGTGAAATGTCATTAGAGCAACAGATCAAAAGCGTATTATGAATGAAACAGCTATTTGTAATTAACAAACATGACACTGATTCCAAATTGGAGGTTACATCCGCCACGAGTAACTCAATTTGTTCTTAAATATTGTTTTTAATAATAAAATAAAGCAAAGATGATAATACTAGTGTGCAGGACTGTATATCCCAGCAACAAGTAAGTGGAATAAGTTCGTCGTGAACTCCTTATCTTTCTGTCACTCAGTAACAATGGAACGCAAAATGAGTTTACTTTCATACAAACGGGTTTGTGTGTGACAAAAAGACTTCCGAAGATTTTTTGTAATCAGACTGGTTAAAAACAAAGAATTATTATTGTGCGGCATTGTTTGATAATTTGGCCAACGAAACGGTATAGTTAAAATCTTCTTTGCAGTGTTGATAGTTTATCAAATAATGAATAAATTTCCTACTTTTATGAAAATCGAATTTTCGTCCTGGTATTTCCAAAAGCCGCGTGTCAGATCTTTACATTTCACTTCATCGCGTCTAGGAAGAGAGTACTGATTAATAACGGTATCTGTAAATATTTTCGAGTATGTAAATTACCTTTTGCACAAAACATGTAAGATTCCTATAGAATTTATAGAGTATATGAGAAGGGCACACAGAAATTTAATTGAAAGGTAGCCTGTGGGAGTAGTCCGTGGGCATTAACTGGAATCAGCTGGCTGAAGATGTGGTACAGTGGCGGGTTTCTGACGAACAGGATGATGAACCATGGAATTCCATGGAAAGAGACAAGCGGATCAACTATTAATTACCCGAAATTGCTTCGTAAAGATAAATAGTTTTTCAAATTTAAAATAACTACGCCGTTTTTCTCAAAATCGGTTCGTCATGTAGAAAACCGTCACGCAGTATAAGTCTGTGTACCACGCTGCGATCTACAGTTTTTATTCGCACATTGATTTGGTTGTGGAAGCTTTTTAAACTTTTAAAACACGGTAGTGTTGGTGGTGGTGACATTACGAAATACTGCATTTTGTCCACGGAATGTATTTGTGTGTTTCGTGTTGTTACTAGAATAATTAGCTTTTAATTCCTAATGCAGTATTAACCCTACAGATTAAAACACTGCGTTTTGTCCACACAGTGTATAGGTGTGTTTCATGTGACTTACAGTAAATAGCGGTTTTTAGGCGCGTTCGTAAAATTGCGAAACGAAACTATTAGCTTTGTTATGTCTCTCTCTCTCTCTCTCTGTCAACCCATCCTTTCTGATGGAACAGCTTGGTTTCCACTGGACGGATTTTTATGAAATTTGTTATTTGAGTATTTTTCGAAAATCTGTCGAGAAAATTCCAGTTTCATTAGAATTTGACAAGAAAAACTGGTACTTTACGTATTGGTATTTTACGTACATTTTTAGGCTATCTCGGAGAATTATTCTTAGAATGAGAAAAGTTTCAGACAAAATTTGTAGAGAAAATCAAGTCACACATTTTATGTTCAGTAATGAGATAATGTGGCAAAATATGATAGAGCCAGATAGGCTACCGATGACGATATAATATGGCGCATGGGCTTTGCATGTAGGATAACTAAGGCAAAAAGACAAACACGCGCTCAGAATGTTTACTTATTGTTTTTCCAACGCAACAATGGTTCCACGAACGCGCCTAAGTGTTACGTTATACCTACTTGCCTGTCTTGTTTTTTTAAGCCTTTGCTGCATTCACCAATTGTTCATTCTCACGGAAGCTCACTGCTTTCTCTGTCAGGTATGAACTGAAATTTTTGCATATTCATAGCACGAGATTCGCGTTTCAAAATGTTACAGAAATACATGAGAGGATAATTTGTCTATGTACGATGTGATTAGTGGGCCGGGTAGCTCAGTCGGTATAGCCACTGACTACGGGCTGGACGGTCCGGGATCGTCTCCCAGTGGGGAAATTTTCCGCCCGTCCCGACCGGCCCTGGGGCCCACCTAGCCTGCTGTAAAATGGGTACAGGGTCTTTCCCGGGGGTAAAGTGCGGCCGGGGCGTGCTGCTGACCACTCACCCCCTTCTAGTGCCCTGGTCATGGAAGAGTAGAGCTATACCTCTACCTAACCTCTGGGCCACACTGGGCCTGTAACGGGAACGCTTTACCTTTACGTTGTGATTAATTTTTCAAAATTATATTTCTGTATTCATTCAATACCAAAACCGAGGCACACAAATTAGCAATAAACCTACTGTATTTGAAAACAGCAGTATATGCACTCCGCTGGATTACACTTGTCTACTCCTTTTAGTACGAAACTTTTTGTTTGCGGTTAAATGTTGGGGGTACCTAGTGCGTAGATATAAGCAGCATTTGCCTTATACACAGTAATACTGTATTGGACACACCGTTTCATGCTGCAGAGGTTTGCTATGAAATGACGTAACCATATGGATGGCTAGATTACGTCACGATCCGTGGCCGTTTGGAAGCAAAAGCTGATAAGCAAACTGCACCGTAAATTTATACACATTGTAGTTTGATGTGGTGTAGGTGCAGTGTTTGAACATTGTCTAGTTATCGGAATAGAACTGGTGCAGCTGTGTAGGTAAAGGGTGCGGAGTACAAGCGACACCACACACTGACAGGTATCGAGTTTAATTAGTGTACGGCCTTATTTACTAACAACGTAGCTAGTTTAGTGATCTCTGCAACGTCGACTTCCATTTCGCAGTGATACTCTACAAGCACCAAAGCACAAAATACTAACCTGCTAACTCCAAAGAGTAGATTCGTTCTTGAAAAGCCCCCAGCTAGGCAAGATATTTCTTGTATTTTGTGGAGCCCGAAGGTTCATTAATGCGTTCACAAGAGCTCGCCATCTGTCCCTATCCTGATCCAGATTAATCCAGCGTTTGTCCTTCCATCCTGTTGCTTGAAGTTCCAGTTTAATATTATTTTTCCCTCTGTGTCTTCCAAGCGATTTACTTCCTTCAGGTTTCTCCACCAAAACCCTGTATTTATATCTCTTTTCCCTTTGCCTTCTTTCAAGCGCAGCTGTACATTTCAACTTTAAAATTGCTGTCGTCATGTCTTCACGGGCCGAAACAAGAGGTGAAAAAAATTTTGAGTTGCGCTTTGCTGGCTGTTTTCTGTTGATGTTTACTGAACAGTAATTGGGTTTTCCATTATTTAGTAACGCTGTTTCAGTCGGGGAGTGTACACAATTGATCAGTTGGAAGGATGATAATGCATGTTGGTTAGGCAAAGATGTGGATACTGGCGGTCTTACTAATGACCACCACAATCAGAGATGCCGAATAAACCCAGTAAAATTGTGTTTTGACTGGATTTATTTTGCATCTCTGATTCTCTAGAAATACAAGGGGAGTGAACTGTCTAAAATTAATAACCGCCAACCTATCGAATATTTGGGTGGCAAATGACTTCTGAAGAAGTTTTCCGCCCCATGTAAATACTTCTCTATGTTTCTTGCGTATATATATATATATCTATATCTATATCTATATATATATATATATAGAGAGAGAGAGAGAGAGTATATATTTGTTCGTCTGGTCTCTTTGCATGTTTATTACTGAGATTTGTTTTTGTTTTTCTGTGTATGTTTATGTGTGTGTGTGTGTGTGTGTGTGTGTGTGACTTTATTTGGGCTATTATTTGTTTTCATAATAAACAAACACAAGAGCTGTCATACCTGTAAACCAACTCGTTCCACAGAATCTCGTGCATTCAGACCTTCGTCGTGCCATTCGTTTTGGTGTGTGTGCATTTTTCCTCCCCGCTCTCCCGCTTATAGCACTAAGGGTTCCTTCAGAAGCCTTTCGCGTTCTCACCCTCTGACCTCTTTCTCCTCCGTCCTCTTATCCATTTTCCTCGTCCTCTACAAACATATCATTTTCATTACGGTCATCCGCCCGGACCTCAGACGCTAAAGTGACCACCTTCCTTGCAACCAGCGTCTATAGATGACTCTCCCTTTTGTCCTGGTGATTTGCCGCTGTCTTCCCTCTCATCCCAGCATGCAGAATATTGCGAGTTCCACCACGACCGAAACCCTTGAATTACTGTCTAGTACTAAGGGATGAAAAGGGTAAACCAATGCTATCCAATCATAACCTGCAGTCCCATAGTGCAATGTTTCACGTGAATTCATGAAAAGCAGGAAATGGGTCTCCAGAGGTCTGTAGTAGCTTTGTATGAATCAGTGCATCCTCTTTCTGTAATGATTTAGCCGTTGTTTTGGGTACAGTTCAGAATAAATAATTTTATCTTATAACCTCTTCCAGTTAGTTGCACACAATATTGCCTGTGGAGTAGTTCACTAGCATGGACCAACAATTCATAAAATATCCTTACAAAACTAAGATGGGTACTTAATTGAAGGGAATAATATTGTCACATAGTTAAAGATTGTGCAGGAATGGACACTTTCCCAACGGCGGAACATTCACCTTATGATAAGCCCGTACGTTTCGACTTATATTTTTAAGGAGAAATTTTATTTCAGTTTAACTGTGGAGTTCCATCCTCTTCTGTGAAGTAGTGTTTGGATTGGAAGGAATACGCATAAGAAATTTTATTTCTGGCATAATGTATTATTTCATACTGATGGATTGATTGTAAGGTACCTGAGGGGAATATGGCCACCGTCAAGAAAACTGAATTTTTTTTACCTTGAAATAGCAGGAAAACTCAGGAATTATCATGATTGTTACTTAGATCATTTGTCTGTATAAACAAAAAAGTAATTGATGAAATCCTATTGGTTATTAAGATGTAAGAGTTTTCTTAAAAGTTTGCAACTGACCATATTTTCAGCGCCCCTGAGGGTAATATGGCCAAGGAGTGCTGGTAACGTTTCCGGTCAACGTTTCTTTAAGCCAGGTGTACAACTGATATTTTATTGAAGGTATTTATTACAGTTAAGTGTGAAAACGTGAAATGGACAGTACCACAAAGTGAAGTTATAATTCTGATATTGCTGTATTGTTTAAAGAAGCAGAAATTCTTCTTTATCTCTGCTTGTATGTCTAGCACTTCATCACTTCGGCAAATAAAACAGAAGAAACTTTATTTAGACTTCTGTAGAGGGGGCTTTGCCCTTTCTTTTGCTCAGAAGAACGAGCGACAGTCTTCTTATTCCTGATTGATGGCTATTTTACACTGAAAAGATTAGTTTTCAGTACTAAGCCCGGTTTTTCAATGACACCCTTTTTCTTGCTATTGCCAGAAATTTCCGCGGGGTTGACAAAATGCTCTGAAATGAATTTGGTTTTAAGACTTGTGAATGTTCTTGTGTTTGTTGTGAAGGTGTAATGATGGCATTCCTCTTCATATCAGCCACATCTCTGCTGGCACAAACCACATCAGGGTTACTTGTGCTTATCGCAACTCTGCTAGATGTACCAGACACCGGAGAAGCCTTGCGAGTCTTTTTCTGTGACAGAGGAGCAACTGCTGGCGTCTCAAACACTGTCACAATCCTGGAGACTTGAGCGTGGTAATTATGTGTTACAAGACTTGGAGCAAATGCTTCGTCAGAAATAATCGAGGGGTTGAAAGGATAGATGCCAGTGGCACGAAATCCTGCTATAATGTTGGCTGGTGTTGCTGCATTATCCCATGCTTCAGTGAAAATCTTGCCAAATATCTGCTTGGTGAGAGTGCGTTCTGTGCTGTGGCTATAAAACAGTATAACAGCAGACTGACTGGTCTTCCCAGTAATACTCAAGTGGTCCAAAGACAGATTTGTAATCATGGCGGTCTGCGGCTCCCACTGTGCTATGATTCAGGTGTGATGTCGCCCCGTCAAACACCAATAAACAGGACCTGCAATAAATCTTATTTTAGCACCGTGCATTTTCGCAGAATCACTTCAATTCATCAACCAATGAATGCACATATAATTTCACATAAAACAATTTAAAACACTTTAAAACACTCCAACATGTTTCGATCTTGTCAGATCATCACCAGGGAGCTTTGTTCCATGCTAAAGTTTTATTACGGTATTCACAATTCAATTCTTATTTGCAAATGAGGTGTTGTGGCAGCATATCATGTTGTGTGGGAATGTGTTGTGGAGCAGTGGCTGGGTGTGCGTCGTATACGACTTTATAAATTTATAATTTTAGCAAGGAACAAAGCTCCCCGATAATGATCTGACAAGATCGAAACATGTCGGAGTGTTTTAAAGTGTTTTAAAAGTGTTTTATGTGAAATTATATGTGCATTCGTTGGTTGATGAATTGAAGTGAAAAGGAACCTGCAACTTTATAACGGCTGAAATGCATAAGCCAATTAAAAAAGGCTTCTGTTATCACACTGCCACGACTTGTCATCTGAGCTATAGCTCCTGTAGGTAATGCATCAAGCCGTTTTCCCTTCATTCTTTGTCCTTCAAAGAGTATCATTGGCTATATAGCTGATCCAACAGCATTTCCACAGGACATGATGGTGACTTTGTCCCCATGCTCGGCAGCAACCATTTTAACACGTTTTCCGCGTTATTGTGTCAGTAAAAGAGGCTGTTTGTGAAGGCACAATCTACATCCTTTATCGACATTATAAATGCACTCTGGTTCGCGCATTACTTCTAGTTTTTCCATTGTCTGCTTTAGTTTTGCAAAGCAGTCATTCACAATGAAGCGGTTCAGTTTCTGGGCTCTTCCAGGATTAAGATTTGCGCTTTGCAGGGTGCAGTCATGGTATTTCGACGAAATAAACCCTCTACTCAAGCACGACCAGCCATTACTTTTTCCCTCACAAATGGACTTGTAATGTTGCTTTTCTCACAGTATGTGAACACCATATTCTCTTTATCTTCAAAGTTATGGGGTACCCAGTTTGAGATAGCCTATTAATTCTCTTGAATAACTCTTTCTCCTGCTGTGGTGAAAATACAGTTTTCCTCCCCAGTTTAGATTTGCTCTGCTTATTTCCAGCCAAATATGCTCTAAGAGTCCTTCTCGGGACTTTATAATGGCTGGCAGCAGCGTTAGGTAAGAGTTTGCTTGTTCTCACGGCCCTCATTGTATTCAGCAAATCCTCCTCCTGCCAGTTACCTCCTAGAGTTTTCTTACTTCAAGTCTTACATAGTTCAGATTATCTACACTGCCCGCAGCAACACCTTTACATATTCTGCCCAATGTATAGTTCATCTTGAAGGTCTCATTGGATGCAGAATAATTCCTTGGCAATTAACAGTTAATATTTCTCGACGCATTTATAAGGACTGTCATTGACTTTCTTTTCGCTTCCGACGCAAACTGTCCGCTTTGCTTTCATCCACATTTTTCTCCACTCCTTTCTTGAGTAAGCCATTTGCCATCAAATAGTAGGACGGCATGATCCGAGTGGAACGAATGTGGGACCTCCTGGAATAATTACTGAACCTTGACATTTGGTCTTTCCCAATCCATTCTGGCTGATATGTGGCAGGAGAGTTGACACTCATTTCCTTCCACGTCTTTACGCTCTATTGAACTGGGAAAAGTCAGCAGACGTGTTCCGAATTTTATGGGCATATGACTAACTCTGTGGACCTTAGGAAGCCGGTAGCTAGTTCCTTAACTACTCTAGAAATTCATCGGCTTCTATGGGACTCTAACGTTCATTAACGTGTTGGCTAGAGCCCACCACTTGCTTCACATAGTAAGAGAGATGAACCATTTCCACATTCGCCCGTTTCACTTTCTACATTAGTTTTAATACTACACTTTAATATAAGCGTAGATATACCAAGTGATCTCTTACTTTAGGTTTCACTTCATGCATGCTACAGCTCGCGCACTTCTAGTAGTTCTTTGTTTCTTCATCGTTGCATTTTTTGGTGAAGTGTAAAATTATGAATTAATCATAAGCATTTTTCTCCATCCTCCTGTTTCTTGCTTTCTCTGTTCCAAATTCTCTCAACACTTTGTTCTCATACAGTGAAAAGGAGAAGAGAGCAAGTTTCGAAACGTAAGTGATAAAATTATACTTTCTGGATGGGATACAGTAGATAAAGGAATCGTCACTGAACTTTTGCAAGCACTTCCTTCCCGCCGCCCCAGTTTAGTCTAATCTAAATTCTTTGTAAGTTCAATTTTGTCTTGTTGCCGAACTGAACAGAATATCTGAACGCGGTCAATGTTTCGAAAATTCATTATCCTTCTTCATACGATGTAGAAGGCAGTATAGTGTAGTTGGTATAGTGACTAGGTTACGGTTTGGACAACCGAGGAACCAGTGTGCAATTACCGGTAGGGTCAAGAGGTTTTTCCTCTTCTCCAGACTTTCCAGACTGACTGACTCGGGTCGAATGGTACCGGGCGCGCTTTCTCGGGGGGGGGGGTTCAAGCGACTGGGGCGGGAAAATTAACACTCACATGGGTAGCGCTGGGGTTAAACCTAGGCCCACGCGCACTCCTTATGTAATGTGACAGCGGATCGAAGGTCCGGCTCGCCGGGAGAATGGTCGGAGCTGCTGTCGGTTGTTCAGCGAGCATTAGTGGGTGTTACGTCAGGCCATCAGAGCTGCTGTGGACGTGTTTCGATCGTGTCCGACAGCCGCACGACTGTTGTGTGGGTAACAAGCTCGCCCGAATGCTCGCCTTCCTATCGTCACCTGAGCCCAGGGGCGAGTGGAATTCCACACTGTTTCGCTAAGCCTTTACATTTCAGCAGAAGCGCTGATGTGGAGTTATACCTCCATTTACCTTTGTGACATTCAGGTGGACAACTGTACTTTCGTTGTATATGATTGTTGTGTGGCGGCGAAACGTGGACATACGTATCGAGTGACTTTCGAGCCACTGACACGTGTACTCCAAATGTAAAATGTTAATGAATTTTCAATTAAATGGGTCCTACGGCGTAGGGACTTTTATTGATTGCTAGTGTGATACATGTAAAGGTCAAACTTTCTGTTGCAATCATTGTGCAGGGTCACAATGCCGACATAAAACATCTCGAAATCTACAACTTTAGTCGTGAAACGGACCTTTGTGTGCGGCGTGATAACATCGACACGTCAAGGAATCATCAGTCATGGTGACGTCACGGATATACGTAACCATGACAACCGGCTGAAAGATATAACATTTGGAAGTAGAAGTAATTCAATAGGAACAGAAATCCGCCTACCATGTTGTAATACGCATATGATCAAAAGAGATCTGCTATTTTAACACCCTCCTGCCTATTATTAGCATTTATTGCTATAGTAGTCACTTTACTGCGTAGAACCATAAAGTAATTTTCCTTGCTTTTAGTTAAATATAATTTTAAGAAAGGGATTGTTTAAACAAAACATACGTGGTTTAACTAGAGAAGTTTTAACCATTCTCGACAAAGTAAAGAAGAATTCCTCGTATGAAAGTCACGTTATCCTGCCTGTCTCTTCGTCTGTTCGCCTCTCTGTGCCCTAGTATCAGAGCCTAAAAAGGTGATACGAATTTTTTAGAAGTTCTGAATTGGATGCTTTCTCTGAAAGCTGTCGGGCAATTCCAGTTGTCAGGTTCACTGATCCACAGCAAACTTGATTTACACAAAACTGTACGTGATCTCCTCTACGTGGCTCATACACCCTTTCCAAGATTTTGGTGAAATTCCACATGGAAAAGTTGCTAAATTTGTTGGCGATACAGAATTTCGGGGATATTTGGTCATTATTAAGCCTGTTACGTATTAGGCCATAAATTGACTTTCTCACTTACTCACGTACTTCCGACATACGAGCGTTTGTTGAAATTCAACTTCCTAGGCTTCCACTAATATTAATGTAATTTTTTCCAGTTTTTAAGTGAATGTAATAAACTCCAAAGAATGCCGCCGGTAGCGCGGTGTGTTACGTTACGAAATACACCCTTTCCGGTTGTTATTACATTCTATACAACGCTTTAATCGGATAACCTTGTAAGTAAATTATAAATTTTGTTGTCACCATTGTGTGACACAACGAATTAATAAACTAGAGCGCCATTTTATGCTTTTTTCATATCAGCTCAGTATAAGAAGATTTCGTTACTAGGCGGTAGTTTTGATCGGAAATCTGTGAAACGGACTCGAAGTTTGCAATTATAGATACTATTTGGGTACTGTCGCATAGTATAATATAAAATGTATGACTTTCGGTGCTGGTTACAGAACGGCGGTCGTAGTACTGGTAGGAGGTCGACTGTAGCTACAGATCTGCGGTTGTGGCTTAAGATCAGTACGGATTACAGGTCTGTCGTAGTTGCACTGCCGTATCTGTGATTATTCTTGCACGTATGATATTTTTTTGCAGATATTTGACCCAAATCAGTTCAGCATGTTGTGGCGTTAGGTAGCAGTAAAATAAAAGGTGAGGTTGACCCCGCGCACGCCGCGAAGGTGTATAGGGGAGCGGAGTTGCAGCGCCACTCTTTCTTCAACTCTGCTGTGTGTGGGGTGGGTGGTCACTTTGACGCCTCGGCCGCTTTAATACCAGTGAATGATCGTTTTGCACCCTTTGAATAAGGGGCAGGGTGGGCCCCAGAGCCACCCTAGGCGCTGTGGAGAAAAGTTAAACCCCTTGCCCTTGCCGGGAATCGAACCACGCTTTCTCATATGTGCATTTCGAAATCTGTTCATTATATGATTACGGAATTCCGACCCCTTTATTAGGTAGAAGTTCTGTTAATTAATTAGTTTACTCTGTAGGAAATATATTTTGTCCCGCATGCAATGAATTTGATTTTTGGTTTATCAAACGATGCTGTTCAGGTCTGTGCTATATGGCGTCGAATATAATATGTTAAAATGTTGACTGAGGCTGTCGTTCTCGGTCCTCATTTAATCGAGTTTGTAACTGGAGAGAATTATAACAAGACAGGCAATTAAGTATAACGTAACATTGAGGCGCATTCTTACAACCATTGTTGAAGTGGAAAAGCTATAAGTATTACATATTTTGTGTGTATGTGTGTAGACTTAGGTACCCAGCATGCAATACGCATGCGCCATATTGTCATATGTGAGCTGCTCGACTCTACAATTTTTTTCCTCATGATCTCATAAACGGCAAGCTTTTCGGGGGAAAAAAGTTATTAAACAAAATATGTGTGTTCCGAATTTCTCTACAACTTTTGCCTGAAACATTTCTCATTAATTCTTTAAACGCCGAATTAAATCCCACCTGCCATTTGCTGCCATTATTAGGAGCTCACCATATTCTCCACGTTAGCAGGATAAGGGTTAAAGAAGAAATTAGCGAAATATGATGAAACATTTATATTGGTCTTCATGTAAAGTACCTGTTATTCTTGTCCGATTTTAATGAACCTTGAATATTTCGTATAGGTGTTCGAAATATATTTACATATCAAATTTTATGAAAATGTGTCCAGTGAGAGCCTAGTTGTTGCGCGCGGACGGATAGACGGCGCGAGCAGACAAACACAGACATGGCGAAGTCAGTAGTTTATTTTCGCAGTTTTGCGAACGCGCCTAAAACTTGTGAATTCCCTCAGTCAGAAAAGCCGGTCATCCCGTGAACCTCCAGAAACAGGTCTCGGTTTTACGGCTGCAGCTACGGGATTGGGTAACGTCATTGTCATCTTATTATTAAGGGGAAAAATAGCAATCCCTGTAGGTCAGTTTTTAATTTACTGCCTTCCTGCCAACCAACCTAACTACTAATTCGACCGTACCACATTTCAGGCAGTTGGTTGTCGGCTTCTCACCGCAAAGGTCATGTTCAATCCGAGGGCAGCATATGCGGAGTTTGTGGTACATGAAGTGGCACTGGGATCGGCTTTTCTCCTAAAATGTCTACGTATTTTTCCACCAGTGTTGTATACTTATTTATCGTCAGAGAATGGTACAAATAGACACATTTGAGTCCGTGTGAAAAAGGGACTCGGTCTTACGCTGCTCCTACACGTAAGGGAAACCTACAAAACCCGAAGGTTCCACACCGTTTTAGGACATCATTCTGAGCCAGCTACATCCAGCTCCTACCATCATAAAATGTTTGTGCAACATTTAGTGTCATTCTCCATATTGCAAACTGTTTCCGTTTTAACCTTACTATTTATTCCATCTTTGCCTTTCTACTAACACGTAAAGCTCATCGTAGTCCTCTTGATTCCAGTATTCCTGAATTCCTGTTGGCTATCCAGTATAATATGTGGGTTTGTACTTTTGCACTTTCCAGGGCAGACTGGTCAAACATATTATCACTTGCTGTCACATATCAAAAATATCATATGTTATTCCCACGTTGTGGCGTTCGATTCTTTATATTATGCTTATAGGAATATAAGAAATGTTTTTAGTTCTCATTTTATAAAATAGTTCTCAATTTTGATTCTTTGAAGACACCGCCAACATCTGTTTGAAGCAGTAAACTGTTAATTCATTAACGCCTACACCCCACCGCTAGTCCCCTTCAGTTGCGATGAATTTCAAGTCAATTAGCATTTGCAATTCATGACAATTAAAACGAGTTAGCAGTGAATTAGTCTGCCGCTTCGTTACGGCGATTAATTTTCTCGCTGGCGCAGCAAGTGCATTGCGTGCAGGGACAGGATCCCTGCGAGTCACAACAGCCATTGGAGTATGGCGGTCAGCTTCCTGAATACAGACGTAATGACAGAGCCGGGGTTGACTGCAATTCTTTGCATTCGCAATTACGAGGAAAAGAGTTTAGCGATAGGCCTGTAGTCGGAGTGCTTAGATTTGATTCTTTGCATTAGGGACCTCCGGGTTTAGAATTTCGTTACAAATACCGAATGCTTGAGGTTTAATACGTGAAGCCTTATGTGTCATCCTCATATTTCCCTTTACACAATAGGTATTGAACGTCTTAATTAATATACCTATCACGAATGAATCCCCTGTCTCCTGGGGTTACTTCTTTTATCTGACTGCTTTGTCATCTCCACCCATGTTACTACGCTTTTAATATAGTACATATTACGTAAGTAACATTTAACGCCAGCTTGTTGCACATTTTTTTATTTCTTAATTATTGCTCCGAATTGTTTCGGCCTCAGCTCTCGGCCATCTTCAGGGAGCTCGTAAGTTGGCACACAGTTTGCACACGTCGAGAAACTTAACCTCTCTGAATATGGCCAAGAGCTGAGTCCGAAACATGTCAGAGCAATAATTAACAAATAAAAAGGCTATGCAGCAGTTTGGTGTTATATGTTATGTTTGTTGCTACAGTTTCTACAAATATGGTTTTTAGGCATCCTTTTCAAATATTCCAGCCATTCACTTGGACGGATAACTGTATTATTATATCCTACTCGTGGATGCTTTTGAATTTTAAAAATTGATAACCCCTCTCAGGGCGGCTCTGAAATGTTGTTAAGTAATTCATCATTATTCTGTAATTCCGTTTAGGAAGAATTCAGTACGTTCCTTCGGATATGCTCTTGCATTAGAGTTTATTGGTAGTGTTAATTTTGTGAATTTAGACTGAGCCTTCCGCAGCTGAATGTAGAGTTTCCAAAGACCACACTAATTTGTTTAAGACTTGGGTGAAATATGCGAGCTGTGCAAAGAGCAGCATGATCACTTGGGAACAATAGTTTGACCCCATTTCAGGTCTCTCGATGGAACAATCACTCTTGTTTCAGGTAGATGCCCATTTGTTTGAACACTAGAGAAAGCAAATTTAGCATTGGAAGTCACCCCGTGAATATTAAACTATCCCCATCCTATATTCGTTGCCAAACTTTGAAGTAATCGGTGTTGCAACATTTCTGTTAAATTGTTCTCTTCAGACATTATGGTCCACTCTGAATTTAAATTGTTAGACGCAGTAGACCTTATAGTTTCTGTCGTTTCTCATTACACTGGTTCCAGATCTTTACTTACATCAGCTGCCCGGGGCCAAGAATATCAGCCGCACAGCGGAGTGCTGTAACGTCAAGTACAATTCACCATTAGAATCAAAACAAGTGGCAAGACAGTGAATTAAATACTGTTTTACTGGAACGAACAAATTGCATACGTGACTGAAAATGTCTGAACACGTATGTATATGAAGCCTTTAGAAAACGACACCTCATAGGCAAAAGGAACTTTCTACTTCAAAATTTAATGCATGTCTCACGTTCTGTCATAGAAAGTTTTTACAGCGTGTAGGTATCTCTGACGTCACGTTCTTGTAAACTGTACATAGAATGAACTTCGTGGATTACATTAGTTTATCACAGTAGATAGTTTGTTCCCGTAAAACATTATTCACCGATTTTTTTGTAACTAAAAATCATTTTGCGCTTGTCAAAGGAAGCGTTTAAGGAAATGTTCACAATAAATTTGACGTTTATGTTCAGATGTCCGCCTGTAACAACAATTCGAAGAGAGATCCGCTGATAATCACAAGATTTTGTATTGAGGAGTTAATCTACAATTTCTTGATACCTTCCAATTCTGCTTTCGTTTGGCTGCAGCAGCGTACACTGTACCTGAAGACTTATTGTCACATTTTGCACACATCTCGAAAGCAAGTCACTCAGTATTCATCGGAGCGTAACATATTTGAGCAAATTTTCCTCAGAGTAAAGAAATTGCTCTTTTATGTGTCCATTACACCTTTCCGTTAAACTTAGTCTTTTCAAATAGTTGCGTACGTTTGTTGTACTAGCTCGGCAGTCACGGGGTTGCCATCTGATCTTCCATAGCAACTCCGTTTAATCCTTCTCGACCTCAGCTACCCGAGACATCACCTCCTTCAGCCCGTCTGTCAACGTAGCTAAAGAAACGCATGGTGTCACAGGTTTAAACCCATCAGCACAGCTGCCTGTCTTGGAACTAAAGTTTTGTTTCCTCATTCCATCTAGAGTAACTGCTTGGATCTGGGGACTTTATGGTAGCATACAAAGTACGTAAGCTATCTTCTGCCCTTCCTCATTCCATCAGCTCTCATCATTTATTAAATCTATCCTTATACCGTTATTTTGCCAAAACTTAAAAAGCATAGTTATGATGTAAAGGGTGTATTGTGAGAGACGCAATATAATATCGCCAGGTATATGTTTCAAATCCAAAAGGACGAAGGAACATAGGACGACCGAGGAAGAGATGGAGGAACCGACTTAATCTTGAGGATCAAGGGGCAGGAAACACGCCTAACCTTTCAGGAACATAATGATGATGATGATGATATGTTTCAAATCTTTATTATTCTAACGCTCAGAATGAACTGTTATTTTTGCATGTAGATTATTGCCTTTCTTTACAAATTCAGCAGTGAGAGGGATTAAAGATGTAGGTGGATTTTTATATGCATATGTCGTACAAATAAAAACATCAATATTGGAAGACTGTAGCCGCATATAATAACTGATGATGGAATTTCAGAACATCGGGCATTGCTTGAAAGTTCCAGTGAACGTGGGCTAGAAACTTCTATTGTATGTCGTTCTTCACGTGTCATCTCCGTCTGTTCTCTGTCCAGCAGGGCCCTACTTGAGAAGGCTGTCCATCGTCTGTTCAAAAAATTCCCCGTCTCTATTTGAACCCCAAGCTTCATAATTGCCTTCCCTAGCGGAAGTCGTTGTGTACTATCCGAGGCCAGTTGGATCCAGTCCATACCCTTAAAGTTTGAGATGCTTTATAATATTAATTTTACATCTGCGTCAAGGTCCCGCAAGTTGTTTATTTCCGTTTCGCTTTCTGACAACAAGGTGTCGCACATATCTCTTTTGTTCTATACTCGCTAGATGCCCCACAAATCTTATACTCCGTTTTAAATCGTCCCAGTAATATCTGTCAAACAGTAAAAATTGTGGAGCTCGCGTCTTTTCCCTTTTTTTCTTACTTCTTGTCTTTTGGATTTAAATGACAAAAGGTTGCAGTTAAACTCAGGAAGACAGACTTCAAAGATTCGTTGAAAATAGATCCGGAAATTATTCCATAGCATATAAAGAGAGACATGCGCTCTTTCCTGTGGATATTTTATAGCCAGAAAAACTGAAAGGTGAAAGATAAGAAAAGTGATCCATATAACAGGCCGTGAAGGCACAGAAGGGCAATAGGGGATAGCTCTACTCTTTATTTAATAATGGTGCTAGATGAGGGTTGGTGTTCAACGTCATGCCCCGGCCGCCTTACTACCGGGAAAGAGACCAGATAACCATTATACAGGAAGCTGGGTGGGTCTCGGCGTCATTATGGATACGTACGGAAAATCTGGCCGCCATCGGGGTAATAACTCTATACCGTCCAGCCCATAGCGAGTCGCTGTACCGACTACGCCATTCAGCTCGCCAAGAAAAAACCTGAAATGATTGTTGTTAAATTAATTATTTATTCCTAAATTTATTATTCTGAATTAAAATTTTTATGACCTTAATGAGATACTGAAACTGGTAACACAAACGAATACACATTTCTACGATATATCTATTCTTTCATGTTACTTAGCTCCTACATGTTTAGGCATTGCCGCCATTCCCAGGGAGCGTACATCAAGTTTTCATTTTCAGATGTTTGAACGCCACTGGTAGGTAATGTTGGATGATAGCCAGAAACTGATTCCCGGAGTGCTGGACGCGAGCACAATGACGTCACGCTTCGGGTCACTTTGTCATGAAGCTGAGAAATCTCAAATAGCCAACCCCTCCGGTTGCCACTCCCGAAATCGAAGCACAAATTGATGCATCGCAATGTCGCTTGAAAATCCTTCCACTTGTGGCTGTGTCTGGATTTATAAAATTGAAATCCTCGCACCCGGCGACGTTGAAATATTTTCAAAGAAATTCTCATAGTCCCAGGCCGCATTCTAGCGACATCTAGATTTCTGTAAAAGTGTCGTGAAAACGACACCATGCGGGGGGAGCCTTAACAGTGTTATAGCTAGCAGGATTTTGTGCTTTCCTCCTATTTCTGATTTGTCGAGTTCTGAATACGACATTAACTAATTAGCCAGATTTAGTTAGTTACATTTGTAATTATCTACTTCGTGGAACCCGAAGTTTCATTTTCGTGTGCATAATAATCTGCCTTCATATGGTACCGTCAGGCAGTTCAGCCCATTCTATACCATAGAGTGCCTTAATTTCCTAAGATGAACTTCATTAGTTCTGTTGCATTAAATTTATGCTAAGTTTTGGAAATGCGTGTTTTTGTTGTTGTTGTGTAAGAACTATCGAGTTCCCTTCCGTTATGCTCTAACCTGAATATTAACTAATACAAACAATACGTATATTCCAGAGGGAACATAAAGCAACGCGTTTATGTACGTAAAATAGCAATATTAGGTTTCGAAGGAATCGAAGCTCTATTTGATTCTTGGACGGCTCAAAAATCTTGGTCGCTTTGTACTCAGAAGGTATGTGAGATGCATCGTGGCTGAAATATGTCATACGTAGAAACATTTTCTGTTCTTATCTTTGCCATCGTGTCGGTTTGCGTAATTTATGTTTCTTTTCTTATTTATTTGATTAAGAATTTGTTGATTTAGCGCTGAAATATCGACAGTAGTATGATCAGAACTTTAATATTTTTGTTTTTTCCTTAAATCTTTTTTCTTTAGAAATAATGGACCAATCTCACAGACATATAGGACGATCAACAAAAATGTTACGGGCGTCACAAGAATATATGAGGCTGGAAGAGCTGTTGGACTAAACCAGTACAAAAGAGGAAGAAAATTTTGCATGTTAATGGACCTATATGTACAAGGTAAATGGCGCGAATGGTTGTCTCTGACGGTTTAGCGTCAGTGAGGCATTTTTATCTCATTGATCTCGAACATGAAATAATGCGCGATGGAACGTCCGGTGTTTCTGACCACAGCAGTTCGTGCATAGCATGAAAATTGTCCAGACTGATCACGATTGGGCGTATAAATAAACGCTAGCGAACTAAATGGAGACTTGTCTGTACTGAGAGCGATGTGTTTAGATGACGCAGTAATTATAGCGACAGGACAGGATTAAAGATAACGAGGTTTCACTTTCGGCATCCGACCGGTGTCACAGCAACACCAATCGGCACCGTATGAGACTACATACATGTTCTAGTTAATTATATGAGTGATCGCGTCTAGTCCTGGAATATCTCGATCGAGTTCTTGCAGATCTGTTTGGTCAGTAATCACGTGCACATAACTTATTGAAACACGTCTTTCAAAGCAGACTCGAGGTTTGTTATGTCCAGTGGTAAGCTATCCGATAACTCCATCCTTGCTTGCAAACAAATAAGGGTCGTAGTGGATGTCATCGAAAAACGACGTAAAATTTTATTCACAGTTAGATTGTAGCGTTAGAGATTTAGTGTTCATTTTGAAAGGTGTGCAGTACGTTCATAATCCGTAATTAAACTCCACCGAATACAGTCAATAATCTTGAATGTCGTTTTAAAACGCCGTCATTTTTAATAACCCATTCACCCAGCAGTCAAAAGGCCATTTGCATTGAGCGATGCGTTCTGTCAATAGATATTATATATCGGAGACAGTAGATTCAGTTTTGTTTATTTTATGTTCTCTGTTTTTTCTCAATCTTCTGCATGCATTTTCTCTTCTTTTCCCGCATATCCACATCTGTTCTCCCTGCTTTTCCGTCTAGGCTTCTCGCATTGCTCCTCCTTATTCTTGCTCCTTAGTGCCATGACTTATAGGTAGGTACGTTGGAAGAGACAAGAAATCCATGCAGAATTTTGACTTTAAACCACGTGGAAAAGTGCGACATTGAAGACGGTCAAGGGAATTGGCCAATAATAATACTTGGTAACTTCGAAATGTTCCCAGAATCCCTTTATTTTTGAGAAGTACAGTGCAATAATTTATGCTATATTTTCTTCAAAATAGCTCTCTTGTGTAGCTATATTCTTCTGCAAGCAACTGTAAAGGTGTTGAAAATATTCCTTTTGTGAAAACCTTTTCAGCTCTTCCATTGCATTCTTAATGTCAGTAGCGTCACAAAAGCGCTGACCCTTCAATGACGATTTCAATCGAGAGAACAAGTAATAATCAGCGGGAGGCAGGTCAGGAGAGAATGGTGGATTCTCCATTGTTGTCACATTCCTTTGCCTATTCCTTTGGCTGCGTTGGTATTTCCTGTAAATTCTTCATTTGTACACTTTCAGTTTCGTTCTGCAGGACTGGCATTGAAAGGAAAGTGGGCAATCGGAAACGAAAATTTCGTTAGATCTGTCGTTAATCTGCGTTTAGATTTTAACAATTTCCTTGCCACAAACGAGGTATTTCGCTATTTGAGTTTCTAGGTGCTATCACAAAATTGCGAAAAGCAATCATTACCTTCGTCATATCTGAACTGTTCCCTTCGGACGGATTTTCATGAAATTTATAGTGGATTATTTTTAAAAAATTTGTCAAGAAAATTCAATTTTGATTTAAATCTGACAACAACAACTTGCAGACCTATGTACAGTTATGATAACATCTTGCGTAATTCTTCTTGGAGTGAAAAATATTTCAGGCATAATTGTAGAGAAAATTAAAACACATTATATATGCAGTAACTCCCCCTCCCTTCCCCCTCACCCCCTCGCCCTCCGCCCCCCGAAAATCGTGCCATTTATGAGATAATGTGGAAAAGCTTGGTTTAGTCAGACAGGCCGCAGAGGAAAGTATAATTCTTCGTAGGATGCGATTTGCATGCCTGACAACTAAGGCCACAGACACACACTCAGATTATACAACACTTACTGCTTTTCAACGCAACAAAGCTTAACGCGAACGCGTCCCAGTGTTACGTTATACTTATGTTACCTGTTTTGTTTGCTATTAGGCCTGTATACCTGAAGCCTTGTAGATTAGAACCGTAGTACCCTTTAGCCCTGTATATCGTGATGGGAACAGATCCAGTTTTAGACAAGTGTTGTACAAAACCCAAGGTGATAGAACGTTCAGGATAGGGACAGGTGACGTGCCGTTGTTAACACTGCAATTAACTGTTGGGTTGCATACAGTTCGTTGAATTTTCTTGACTATCTGAGGAACTGTTAGATTCTTTAGGAGGACTCTGCTCCATGGACTTAGTTAAGACGATGGACAATGTTCATAATAACAAAGATTTTTGCAACACGCTGTTGCTAGAAACATGTAGACTTCGCTTAAAAATGAAACCTGTCGCGCCATCTCTGAACACTTTACGATAAGAGATAAGATACCCTTATCTCGCATATTGAAATTACAGGTTGCGGAGAATGCGTAAAACACGAGAATGTAGTTGTCCTGTCACTGTAGACTATGTTAAAACATGATTCAATTCATATGTTTATGGAGTCGTGCATTATCTTGATAGTTGAGTAAAGAGAAAACCAACTTGATGCCACTTATTTTATTATTTTATTCAATGTTCATTCAATGCTCAACATGTTTCGGCCGTTAATACGACCATCTTCAGGAG
>Ga0123355_10002913_pt1 | contig 24310 bp, 23 predicted proteins | sample TergutEmb28metaG_3_FD_89872 | JGI IMG/M metagenome (GOLD analysis project Ga0123355, IMG submission 89872) | Embiratermes neotenicus P1 segment gut microbial communities from Petit-Saut dam, French Guiana - Emb289 P1 | ecosystem: Host-associated > Arthropoda: Insects > Digestive system > Gut ... | reverse complement strand
TGTCTTATGGACTCATATTTTGGGGAAATTCTACTGATAGTGATGATATATTCAGGATCCAAAAAAGAATAATAAGAATAATCACTAACTCCAATAGAAATGCATCATATAGAGAACTATACAAAAAACTGAATATCCTTCCACTACAGTCACAATATATATATATACTCAGTACAATTCATTACAAAAAATAAAGATCAGTTCCCCTTAAACTCAAATACGCATACAATTAATACAAGACATAAAACAATATACATGTGCCTCCTGCTAACTTAACAATGTACCAAAAGGGTGTCTACTACTCAGGAGTTAGGATATTCAATCATTTACCAACAACTATTCAAAATCTATTGGATAATAAAGAAAGATTCCTAATTGCACTAAAAAGTTCCTCCTGAACAACTCATTTTACAGTTCGGAGGAATATTATAATTCATAATAAACTGGTTAAAATTTTCGACTTTTACACCTATGATCACTCAAACCTAATGAACTTCATTATTTAATGGCGACAATTGAGAAATTATTGTAAACATCCTAGATACTTATGCTTATTGATGGCAATGTTTTACACTATTTTTTAATCCGATTAGTCTTATAACTAATTAATTACACTAACTTAGTTATGATTAATAATTAGTGATAGTAAGCTTAATTAAAGCTCAAACCTAACTTACCTTATTGATTATATTATTGTAATGCTATACTTCATAACGATGGTATATACTTCTACCTATTATGTATAAAAGGACTAGTTCCATATCTGTATGATCTACGGAATGTGAAATAAATACAAATGCCACATAGTATAGCAATTGTACAATGCCTGACCTACTGGAATGAAATATCTAGAGATATGGTACGTTATTGTTGGAGACAGGTGCTTCTGTGCGTTCCTTATTTTGATTTTTTTTTCTTCCGTTTTTTTCTGCTGCATTTCTTTGATGGAGGTTTTCCTGGGGGGGGGAAAAAATCCTTCATATAAAAAGAAATGATCAGAAATAATGAAACATGTACCAATTTCATATGTATGTCCACAGTTCTGATGTAAGGTAGGATTTTCAACAATCTGAGGTACAGAAGTGCCAATATAAATATATAAACACAAACACTGTCACTTGTGTAGTGGCAGGTGAACTCCAATAAAGTAGCATACAAGTCCAGGAGTTCAGGCATAGCCTGAAAGCTCCTGCTGATTCTTGGATTTTGAGGTATGTGTTTCAAAGGTAGCAGGTCCAACTGATACATGGGGTCAACATAAAATGCATAGCCAAACCTACAGAAGATAAGCCTATACCACAGCGTAAGAAAAATATTTATATAAACATATGCCTTCTAAAGTATGGTATCCAACTGACAGCCTTAAGGAAAGTGAGCTTAAATGCAGGACATTGCACACCTGAACAGCTACTGTCCGACTCACTGGAAAATTCGAAGTGTCAAACAAATCTTAAATCTATTCTGCAATGTCTTCTTTAGCATAAACCATAAACTTTGGATGTTTCCATATATTAAAATCTAGGAGATTTAAATCAGGAATGAGCATGCCATGCTGTTTCATCTCATCATATCCACCATTCCAAAAACATGTTCAAGAATTTGTGAACTGCAAGAAGAAAATGTGGTGGAGCACAATAATGCATGAACCATAAAAGAATACTTGTCTTTATATGGAATGTCCCTGTTGGCATATCAATCACAAAGATTTAAATAATCTCCATTCACAACCAACACACTTTTTGAGTATGTTTATAAATGGCAACTAGTTTCAGCCCCAATGTGGGCCATCATCAGTCAGCAGCAGATCTCCTCTTTGACATCAAGGAGCATTACAAACATATGCCGAGAATGCAAGGTAAAAACAGTATCAAAACATAAAAGCCCCAAAGACATGTTAAAATTAAATATTTTGGTATAAAATAGTTATTAATACAAATTCCAAGAAAATTAAAAAAGTAAAATATGTATATGTTGTGCATCAACTGTAGATTCTTAACAATTATATGAAGATAACAGTATACTTTGTGTGGTGTTGCCACGGGCCTTTCCCTTTTGTGATTGGTCCAGAATTTGTTGCTATTTTGTAACAAAAGGATGCGAATTTATTGTAGAAGAATTATATTGCAAATGAAATGAAGTTCTTGTGGATTTGTATATATGTTAAAGACTTTCCAGTTTTATGTTATAATGAGGATACTGAAATTTGATCAATAAGTAATGAACAGATAAGAATCAAAAGTAAAAAAATAAAAAGCAAAAACGACATAAATAAAATGAATAACTTTATGTAAAATGAAATTTTTGTAACACATAATGTTACTGATATGACAGTCATACTGACAGTAAGAGGCAGAATGTAAAGGGGTTTCCTATGCAGGTCTCTGGCTATCAGAGGATCTGGTGCTTGTTTGCTAACTGGTTTGTTTACAGTTGACTGTTGTAATATCACAGAAGGAACAATAAAGGGAAACCAATTACATGATAAACACACTTTCACATATAACACAATATTTGATATCCTGCTAAAAAGAGAAATTCAATTGAACAACACTGCTCCCTTATAAAAACACTTTCCTTCTGTGATATTACAATTTCAGTATCCTCATTATAACATAAAACTGGAAAGTCATTAACATATATACATATACTTCCTTTCATCTGCAACATAATTCTTCTACAATAAATTCACATCCTATTGTTATAAAATAGCAACAAGTTCTGGATCAATCACAAAAGGCCAGTGGCAGCACCACACAAAGTATACTGTTATCTTCTTCACATAATTGTTAAGAATCTACACAGTTGATGTACGACATACATATTTACTTTTTGAATTTTCTTGGAATTTGTATTAGTAACTATTTCAAAACTGTTTTGTACCAAAATAGTTATCTCAATACATCTTTGGGGCTTTTGTGTTTTGATACTGTTTTTACCTTGCATTCTCAGCATACGTTTGTAATGTTCCTTGATGTCAAAGAGGATATCTGCTGCTGACTGACGATGGCCCAGTTTGGGGCCAAAACTAGTTGCCGTTTAATAAATGTACTCAAAAAGTGTGTTGGATGTGACTGGAAACTTTTTAAATATTTGTGCATCCAAGTCTGCAGATCCGCACCTTGCAACAGCTCTGGAAGAAAATCATGGTAAACAGCCCCAGTGAGACATGGTGGAATAAAATAGGGTCTTACAAGTCTGTCTCACTGCAATGCCTGCATGAAAAATGAAGGTGGACATATCAAATATTTTTTAAATTTTTTAGGAGGCTGTAGCTTGGACACCACATTTCAGACGGCCATGTGCATATAACATTTTTTTTTATTTTGGTGTACTTTCAACTTCTGTTGGTTTGGACATGCATTTTTTTTTTGTTCATCCTGTACATGTCTTTAGGGTGGGGTGTGGAGATTATTTCATTTTTGGTAGGAACTGACAAAACTTCTGAAGGAACCAAAGATGAGATGAATAGGAGATTGTCAATTTATACTTGTTCACTGCAAGTGTACTGCACATAGCAGACATAAAGTATGTGTTACCTTCAGCCAAGTGAACTACATGTTTCTTCCTTTCCACTCTGAAGAACAGTCAAACTAGTCACATGCCTTTCTGATGCTGGGCTGGGTCAAATACGATGACAAGGTTTCACGTGAGTTTTGGCAGGTACCAACTGTGGTGTCAGTAACAGAATTCGGAAGGACCAGGGTACTGACATACAGTTTCCACAGCAAGTAGTGCAGTTGGCAGCTCAGACACACCGCCATTACAATTATAAATGGCAACATATCAGATCATTAGTTTATCTGACAACTATCAGTTGCTGGTTCCTGTTGGCTCATTTATCATATTAAGGTAGCCCACATGATTGACTCTCCATATGCAGTGTATCAATGGTAAGTTACAAATGACAATTGTCACTATGTTAATACCACGAATGACCTAACTGAAAATGGCAGCCGATAGCTGTCAGATAGAATAATGACCCCATATATTCAACAGCAACTCAATGTCTCAGAACTGGCCACAGCAAACCAGGAAGAACTTGGCTCTGTGGCAGGAAAATATTAACCTTATATCCAAAATGAAGTGTGTTATGAGGAATTTGTCTTACTGTACCTTTGACAAAGCATGTTGGAGGAAACATTCCTGGCACTCGGTTGCATGCCCGGTGAAATGGAGTCACAACATTATGATCAATTGGAATCCATAGTGAGCCATCACTTACTGCAGTTGCCTTTGTATCGATTGTGTACATATCATGGAGACTGAAGCGGCCACTGCTGACAGTGGATACATAAGCAAATATTAGTATTGAACTCCGAACAGTGTGACAAGCAGCAGCAAGTTTAATACTACTGTTTTGTAGGATGTGGTTGGTAGGTAGGTACATAGATATGCAGAAACATTTCATAGGAACAGTCTCTATCCAGAAGGTGGAGGGAGCATGCACCTCTGAATTGTTGGTAGCTATCTACTGACAATATGCCAACACATTCCAGAACATTGTAGTGTTAATGAGTGTGGCACAACCAATGAGACAGTGTCCCACTGAAGAGGGGGTTAAGTACCAACCTGAACTATACCGAAGATTTTAGGTACGAGGTGCAGTCCAGAAGTAATGCATAAATTTTTATTGTGACTGTACAAGAGTTGCTGCTGCAACCCTGCTGGTGGGGGAAGAAGCGGTTGACCTTGGGCTTGGAGAGAGCCACCAGTCAGTCTCCAGGGGCTAGTGCATGCAGACTCAAATGTAGTTTCCGTAAGTGACTATTTTGATACTGATAATTATGGAGTTCTCATGAGAAGAACAGCGTGCCACCATAAAATTGTTTTGTGCAAATGGTGAAAACTGTGTTAATATTCATCGTGAGCTTGTCTCAGTTTGTGGGGATAGTGCTCTGGACTACAGCAATGTGAATAGATGGATGGCAAAATTTAAAAAGGGAAGAGTGTCCAGCACCGACTTGCTGCGCCCAGGGCGACCAAGCTGATCTCGCACGGATGCCAACAAAGAATGTGTTGAAAATCTCATTCTGAGTGACCGCCAAGTTACCGTAGAGGATATTTGTGCTCATACGGGCCTAACTCATGGGACAGTGATGAGAATCATTAAAGAAGACTTGCAAATTACAAAAGTGAGTGCTCGCTGGGTGCCAAAAATGCTCGACGACAGCAAGAAAGAAATTCGAATGACCTGCTCTGAAGAAATGTTGACAAGACACCACTCTGATCCACATTTTCTGGAGAAGCTGGTCACTATGGATGAGACATGGATCCCCCTGTTCAATCCCAAAACAAATGGCAGTCAAAACAATGGAAACATTCAGACTCGCCACCCCTGAAAAAATTCCGAGTTGGTGCGCCTGAAGAGAAAATTCTCTATTCAATTTTCTGGGACCAGAAGGGCATTATTCTCTCATATCCTCTCCCAAAGGGCATGACCATCACTGGAGAATGTTACAGAGACATTTTTCAGAATCATATGTTGCCTGCAGTTGCAGAAAAGCGACCTGAATTGGTGGAGAACTTCATCCTCCATCAAGACAACGCTCCACCACACAAGGTTCGAATTGTCATAGAATTCCTGGTGGAACAGGGGATTGAGACACTTCAACATCCTCCCTATTCACCTGAGCTTGCTCCGAGCGATTTCTGGTTGTTTGACACCCTGAAACTCTCTCTCCGAGGAAGACAATTTCCTTCAAGATCAAGTCTAGGTTCAGCAGTTTACCAGTCTCTAAAACACATATCTAAAGACTCTTATAAAAAATGCTATGAAAAGTGGGTTGGGCATTGGCAATTGTGTCTAGATAAAGAAGGAGACTATGTAGAAAAATAACTTTGGTGTTATAGATGACTATGCAATTAAATATATTTGAGAATTTTTTATGCGTTAATTTCGGACTGCACCTCGTATGTGGACTTGAATACTTAAGGATGGGCAATAGTATTAGAACAGGGTGCTGAGGAAGATATGGAAATAACAGGAGGCTGAAGCAAATTATGATGAGGCACTTCATGATTTGCACTGCTCACCAAATTGAATGAAGGGAACTTCATGATTTTCATGCTCACCAAATTGTATGATAAGAACTTCATGATATGCATGCTCATCAAATTGTATGATGAGGCACTTCATGATTTGCACTGCTCACCAAATTGTATGATAAGAACTTCATGATTTGCACTGCTCACCAAATTGTATGATGAGGCACTTTATGACTGGTATGCATCACCAAATGCTATTCAGGTGATTACACCCAGGAGGATATGGTGAGTAGCAGGGCATGTAACATTGGGGGAGAAGAGGGTTCTGGTAGGGATACCTGCAGAACAGAGACCACTGGGAAGACGCAGGCATAAATGGGAAGATAATATTAAAGTGGATTTTAAGGCATTATAATCCAGCCCTTAAGGCATTACTTTCTGTAGAATGTCAATGGCACAATTAAGATGCACTGTATTCTTACCCAACACTCTGCAACACATTAACAAATGCACCCAACTTTGGGGTGTGAGAAAGAAGGTAACTTCCTTCTTCCAGGTCTGTCAAACCAAGCAATACATTGTACAGTGTTCCCAACATGACACTATTAGGATGACCCACTTGGACAGCTTCCTGAGCAACTTCTTGCACTGAATGTCGTTCGATCATCATAACTTCTGAAGTATAGGCGTTCACACGTGCTGTCAACATAACGTAAAATTCATTTCTATGGATTGTGTAATTTATGAGCGATCGGTAGGTAGGTAACACTTTCATGTGTTTATTGAGAATTAAGAAGTGAGTGTACAATGATGTGAAGTGTATCAGTTATTATGAAAGCTCTCAAAGTTTTTCACACTTTTCACATCATTATAGGCTCAATGGTTACTTCACTATAAACATGCTAAACCATTACCTTCTTTTTAAACTATCCTGTACTGTACACAGCACAGGAATGAAAACATACCCACACTATGGTAGCCACTGGTAACCTAGTTCGCTCCCTCAAAACTTCTATTTAAGATTCATGGCTGTGCACCACATGTGGATGGTCCAACACAATGTATACTGATACCATTACTTTATTGACCAAGTTGGATTGAAGTTGGAGAAGGTTCCTGGTTCAGGTCTAGCTAAGACATTGACTATCCTGAGATTCATCACACAGATGCTTGGATAGTACCATAAATTATGCCACATCTACAACCTTCAAAATATTTTATTTTCCATTTCATTGCTCAATATCATCCAATCATGCAATGCTATACAGTTTTACATACTGACAATGTCAGTAAGTAAACTACAAACAGTCAAGTCTAAAGATGCTGTGTCAACTGGGCAGTAGTTCCCACTGTATTGTCTTCATCCTCAGGGTCAAGCAGTCAAAGACTTGGACTACTTCACCCTGAAGATTAGGGCAATGCAATCCTTTGAAACATCAGATACTATGCACCCAACACCACAGCATCACATCCCAGAAGACTTGGATCTTCAGCAACACCAATGAGAACCCCACAACTTACAAATACATTATAAACACTGTTAAAACCTGACTGCCTGTGCCTACAGTAATAGAGGGGGGGGAAACATTACAAGTGAAAACATTCTCAGTGCAAGCCTTTAATCAAAAAAGGTGAAGGGGTTAATGGTCCATAGTAACAGCTCAGTGTTATCCCCCAGACATTCAGTGTTATAGAGTTCATTCCTAAAGCAAATCAACATACCTCTATATAATTCAGATCCAGGTCTGACATACAATGAAATCCACTGGTGAGTCTGTTCGCTTGGTGTCAGACACTGTGCTCCATATTCAGGCAGATATTCCATTTTTGGAACCACACAAAAACTCTGTTTTTTGTTGTGCTCTATCTGCAATTACACATGACATATACAGTAAAATGTTGTAACAAGTACATCAGCTTAGGTCGGGCAACCCAAAATTGTGGACTGCCAGATTGTTTTATATGGCCTTCTCAATGATCTTATTCAAAGTACAGAATGTGACCTTACTGAATGTAAAAGATTTTTTTATGTTTATCATGAGCCTAAGGCTCAAAAACATTTCCTATTTCTAGATGCCAAGGTACAACATGTGAGCACAGAAAATGCAATGAAGCTGCCTAACTAATTCACTCCATGCAGCACAGTCCTTCCTGAGAAGCTAACAGTTCCTCGGCTAGTCGTGCAACTTCCCGCATTTTAGGGAACCTGAAGGTTCAATACCACATTCACAAGCGCCCACCACCTGTCCCTACCCTGAGCCAGTTTAAGCCAGTCCGTCCCTCCCCATCCCACATCTTGAAGATCCATCTTAGTATTATCCTCCCATCTATGCCTGTGTCTTCCAAGTGGTTTCTTTCCCTCAATTCTCCCCACCAAAACCCTGTATGCACCTCACTTCTCCCCCAAGCGTGCCATATGCCCCACCCATCTCATTCTTCTCGATTTGATCACTTGAATAATATTTGGTGACAAGTACAGATAATTAAGCTCCTCATTATGTAGCCTTATCCACTCCCCTGTTACCTTGTCTCTTTTAGGCCCAAATATCCTCCTCAGCATCCTATTCTCAAACACCCTCAATCTATGTTCCTCCCTCAATGTGACAGACCAAGTTCCATACCCATACGAACACAACAGCCAAAATTACAGTCCTGTGTACCTTAAACTTTATATTTTTGGATAGCAGACTGGAAGACAAAACACTGGCACTGAATGATACCAAACGTTCCCTGGCTTCAGTCTAATCTTGATTTCTTCATGAATTTATTTGTTATGGTCATTCCAAAACACTTCAACTACTCCACCTTTTCAAAGGATTTACCTATCTTTATGTTGTGATTTTGCTGTGCACACTGATCTCAAAACATGACAATGTACTTAGTTTTCTCAGCATTTACTTCTGGACCAAACTTCTTAGCAGTGATTACGGCAGCTTCCATGTTTTTCTTCAATCCAATATATTAAGATCATCAGCATAAACCAGTAGCTGATGTGTAACTGAGGATTCCAGTCTTCTGATTGGTGATGCTGACTCACTGGTTCAAGGTCCAGGAACCTTGAACCTTTAACCTGAAGCCACTACATTCCTTCACAATGTCAGGAATCACTTACCCAACAGCAGCATCATATACCAGAAGGCTGGAAGCCTTGATTTCTCCCTTTAAACCAAAGCAAAATAATTCAACTTAATTCAGATAAGCCACTCCCATGTACATCGTCTGGGAAAACATGGAAGACTCCTGCCTATTTTGTCAAGCCACAGGATTGACACATTCACCTGCTGATGTTCAAAGCAACACTGCAGTTAACTCAGTCATCTCCGCTGTCTCTGTACCTACAATAGATGTATCTCAACTATCCTCCACTCTGCCACAATGATGATGTCTCTTCCTGTGTACATGACTTCCTGCACAATATTCACATACTTTGTACAACATACTGACCTAAACAGTGTCATAATACAGCAGTTGAATATGTGAAACATTGGCTTGGAATTCTGTTCTCTTTATTTGTATTACTTCTTACGTGTAATTGATGTCACACTAATATAGCATACAATGTGAAATATTTTTTTCCCCTAGTTCAACTGAAAAACAAGGGATCACATTACATCATGTACAAATTTAAATATATTCTGTATATATACTTTCCTGAGAACTGTGGGTTGAAGTTATGGTAATTTTACCTCACACAATACTTTTAAAATTCAAATATTATGTTTGTTAGGAAATGCCCACACCTGTTTTCCCGGTAGTGTTACACGATGGCAGGACAAACCACAGTTTCAGCATGAGCAATTGCAGACAATTATGTGATATAAACTGATACATCTACAGTAACATGACTCTTATGCTCGCACTAATGTTTCCATCTGGAAGAGAAGATAAATTCTTCCAAAAGTTTTGTCCTGAAAACCTGAGATCTAAACTAAGATAAAAATAGCAAAACCAGCCCTACTATACTACTGCCACCGGGTGTCAACCCAATTGCAGTTAACAAATATATCAACATCAAAAATATGGTTCAGACCAGATTCTTCTGGGCCCAGTAATGAACCTTTAAAAAAAGGATGTGAAGTGGATTCAAATGAGCCAAGTAATGGATCTTAACGAACAGAATGTGAACTGGATGTCATCTAGGCCAGCTAAGAGATCTTCATTTTCCACGAGAGCTGGAAATTCCTTGACCAACAGTGTGACTGTCAGCTTCTCAATCACAGTAAATTACAATACACCTCAGAGCAACACTAAGAACTTACCCTGTGTCCATCCACTTTACATCTGACCAGAACATTAATTTCACGATCAGGGCACTCTCCTTTCAGGAAACCTTTCTTGCGATCTTCTAAATGACCTTCATCCTTACACAATTTCCACAGCCGATATGATACATTCAAGCCGAGGTTTGAGAAATTAAATTCTTCCCTCTTCATCTTTGTTTGTTCTTCCTCTGATAGCTCCTGTGCAGAACACTGTTGACTAGAACAACAATCTTGTTTGTTTCCTATACTGATATTAACACTGTCACTTCTCATGCAGTCTCCTTGAGGCACATCAACACTGTCACACACCTCTGAACACAGTGTGCTCTCTGTAGCATCAAAAGGACTGAGCATCATAACATCTCCTAATGACTTTTCCAAACCACTACCATCAGTAGCTTCAGGAGAATCTTTGCATTTAGATGTACTTTCCATTTCACAATCTTCATTTGCAGCAAACCGTGTTGAATTCTCACCAATACTCTGATTAGCATAGAGCAATCTTGCCTTGCTCCTTGTCACACGAGAGCCTTCAACATTATTATGCTCAGACAGTCTCTGAGATACACTCTTCCTACCATTTCTGACAGGGGCACATTTCTTCTCATTTGATCTTCCCTCCATATCACTACAATCAATGAACAGTCTGTTCTCATCATCTGTTGAGACACCTGACTCCCATTCATTATCAATGTTCTCTCTCTTCAAAGGCGCGGCAGTGCAATCCTCTGTTGAGCAGTTTGACTCCAAATCTCCCTCTTTTAATTCTGCAGCAACAGAGTCAAGATTCTGTCCTGTATCATCCACAGCCTCTATTTCACAGCCCTCTTTGTTGCTGCTAAATTTATAGTCATTGATGGATGATGCATTTCTTCCAGATCTGAAATAATAAAAGACAATAGGTGAATATACAAAACATTACAATGCATTAAGCACTAAACATATACTGGCACACCAAAAATGAACTTTGATTCGTTCAGCAATCAATCAACCACCTACACAATAATCATTCATTACTTAATGTAGGGAATGAAAAATCCCAGACAGGCACCAGGTCACCATGGTGCTTGCAATTTCAGAAGTCTGTTCTGTAAATCAAGCTCCTTTTTTAGTTGAAAACCTGATTCAACTTGCCCTGTGTTACTGTACAGCTCTCCAATCATCACCAATAAACAGTCCACTACCAATTCATAGTGTATGACCAACTTCACATTCACACAATATGTCCATCAGACGTTAGGCAATCTCCAGCATGTTTCAGCACATAAAAGGTGCCATCATCAGGAAGTCCTGTCAGTGGCTATCACAGTGCCCTCAAAATGGTTCACTGCACACAGCCACACATGTGCACACACATTTTCATAGCACTCTAATGTCTACTGACAGGATGCCCTGATGATGTGCCAAAATATGCTGGAAATTGGTTAACCTCTAATGAACATATTTTGTGTATGTAAAGTTGGTTACATTAATTAAGTTCCCTACACTGCATGGTACACACAAGATTAAAATAGTCACCAACCAAAATCAGTTGAGCATAATACAAAAATGTGTGTCCCTCCAAGTGTCTTTGTTTTGACTACCACAGCAAGAAGGCGAGATAAAGGGAGCAGCACTGCAGGTGGTAGACGGTCTGTGGTACTTCTCAGGTTCATTCTGTTTGTATTTTAATGCAGCACAGGAAGTTCTCATGCATGAATTTTTACTTCATCTAAGGATTTGTGGTTTTGCAGTTTGATGCCATATGCTTCTGGACATGTTTCTGATAAAAGAATGCGAAGAATGGTATCAGTTCAAAAGAATGTCCTCAGCATGTATGAGTACCTTATTATTTACTGGACACACTCACACACAATATGAGTGGCAGCAACAGTGAAATTTTCAATGCAATATAAATTTAAAGACGCTAAAGCACTGTGGCTCCTAAATGCTTGCGCTGGTGCCAAGACTCAGAGGAAAATTTGTCAAGCCCTGATCTGACCCTCTAAAAACTGAAGTTCATTAGAATGAAGCCCCAGCCTCACATTAAGCACACTACATCTCTGTTACAAAGACCAAGCAGTATATTCTGTTCAGGGGAGTAATAACTGTCTACAATGACAAAATACAGAGACGCACTGTGTGGGTAAAACACAAGTTTCTGAATGCTGCAGCAGTTGGAACAGATGGTAACTGCTGACATACTTGCACTGTACCAAAAGCACTTACTCAGAGCACTCTGGATGTCTTCTGTGACATATCAGCGATTTTACACCAAACTTATGGAACCAGAGATTCTTTTCCATTGTTGTTAAACACCTTGGAGGAAGAGCTTTGTCCACATACACAATCTTAAAAGTCTTATTTTCTGCACAAAAATAAAAAAGCAACATTACTATGTTAAAAGTTCCCTACAGATAAAAGTGTTCAGTTCTGTTTAAGTTATGGTTGTCCTGCGGGTTCCTGCAGTATGCAATGATTAAATGTTCTGATGTGTCAGAGGCACACAACCACCTTCAGGGTGATTGAATGTAACAATGTACATCAGTGGCCAACATCCATCTCCCAGATGTCATATGATTGTCCAACATGCCAATGGCTGAAGCCCTAAACACGGCCATTTTTAAAATTCTCAACTGCCATTGGCCCGGGACAATCCTATTCCATCTTCTCAGCTTTCACAGCTATGACTGGCCAAAATCCATCAAACTGTCCCATGCAAGTGACACAGTGTCTGCCACACATAAATTCAATATCCAACTGAATCCAACAAATTGCCCTGAAGAGGAAGAGGGCATGTTCATACAATATACCTGAACATGTACACACTACATGTTGCAGTGACCATATGAAACAACCATCATTCTTTACACACATTTATAATCCAGTCCTCCTGTTCTGCCATTTATAACAGCCTCTAGTTAAGTTCTGTGCACTTCACCAACACACCATACCACACCGTGCGATGATTTAGAGCTTAGTTGAAACCTGATGGCACATGGTGATGCACGGCAGGAGAAGTCAAGGGGAAACATCTGAGTGGAGTGGGTAGCCAGTAGTCTTGCACTCTACCTCAGAACATGGTGTATCCAGCATTACTACCATTACTACTGCTGATGTGCACACCTCGGCTGCCAGTAGTCGACTGAACTGACCCCCGCACCTGCCAATTTAAATGGACTCGTCCGTTTCACTGAAAGACCAAATCTGGTTTCTGCACGTGTGCCATCATGTTTCAAACATGCTCTACCACCTTTAAAATCCTTGCCTTCTGTAATGTATCTAACATAACAGCCTGACTGCATGTGTTGCCTGTTCCTTAAACTGTAACAATGGGATATCTTTGCAAATATGAGGAATGCCTGACCATGGCATGCTTGGCTGCTGGCACTTCCTGCTGGCCACCATCCTACCACTGTGGGTAACCAAGTCCAATACAGTACAGCCTCAATGTTCATGATTAACTGGCGATAATAAAACCATCACAAACACTGTCATTCATTTTTGGTGCATGCTCACGTGGTTCCAAGAACTTATGAAATACCAGTAATAACAACATAAAATAGTTTCAAGAAGCATAAAAAAGATGGAAAGTTTATTTTTAAAAACACTTACACCTTTTGGAAACATCAAATACAATGAAAAATTGAAAGGAGAGTCAGAAAACAGAGTCTGACTAAGCCAAGAGTGATCTGCACAACAGAAAGAGGGTAGGGAAAGTCAAATTGCTAGCCACTCTGTCTCATCCTGATTCATCAGAACCAGCCATAAAAAGTTCAAACAATGGTTACCTAAACAGGTGACCAAGAAAGGTCAAAATCTTGAACATCAAGACTCAACTGCACATAAAAAAAAAAACCATGATAACATGAGGTATGAATGTTCATAATGTGGCATAACTTTGAAAACAAGTCTATTATTATTAACTGCTGAAACAATATGAATTGAAATATCTTACCACATTGTCTGTATTCCTTTACTGTTACCGGTAAGTCCCAAATATTTTCATAATTTGGTGGATGATTATCAACGATGCGTTTCAAACCACTTGAAGATATGACCACATGAACTGCACTGGCTACAGCTAAATTTTCAGCCAATCTGTCTTGACTCACTGTCAACAATAATAAAAACTGAATATGCAGGAAATGCACACATCGCTAGTAGCTCAAGACATACGGTACAGCAGCATGAAACAGAAACACTGCTAGTAGTTCGAGCCATACGGTACGGCAGTATGAAAGACAAACACTCCTAGTAGCTCGAGCCATATGGTAGAGCAGCATGAAACACAAACACTCCTAGTATCTCAAGCCATACGGTACAGCAGCATGAAACACAAACATTGCTAGTAGATTGAGATCAAGTCCCACACACTGAAAATAAAACTTTCTCTTCAGACTTTTCATAATCTTAATTTTAAAACAATTTCTGCTAGGAATATATTAATTATAATTTTGCTACATATTCCTACACTGACATAATAACGGTGTTTCAGGTTTAAGTATATTACTTACTTGTAAATATTATATCAACAGTACCGGAAATTATAATTTTTAAGCAGTCTACAGAATTAGTGAGAATTTGTAAGGGGTGAACACCAGTAGAAACAATGACAGACTCTGCTGCAATAGTTAGTGAATAATGAACTGCTAAGTATGTGGAAGGAAATGGTCATGGCCTAATTTGAGGCACTATTCTGACACCTGCCTGAAACAGTAGTTGACCAAAACAAATATCAATGGTCACTTTGATAACAAAGAGAACCACTTCAAAACCCCTTTGTTTGCAGATATAAACAATGTAAAATGCACAGGCCATTTAATAGAGGTACAGACAAAATGTATGAACACAAAGAACTACAGTATGTTCATCAATCTTTGCCCATATGACTGTGCCAAACATTGTACAAAAGCACAATGACATTCCATCACAGCTTGTAACACAAAAAATGAACCCCAAGAATTAGCTTCTTAAGGGAAGAAGGTATGTTATGCACAGTTCTAGTCTCGTGGGACATGAAGCTGTGTCACTGGGAACACAGTTCACTTAACCATCAAACGGCCACCCAGGGTCAAATTTGACCCCAGCCTTCGGTTTCTTTCGATAACTTTTTTGGTGTATCTTACAATGACACCAACCTTCGTGACTTTGTCATGACAAGTGTCCTCTAGGTCGGCATAGTGGTTTTGTGTTGTTGGTGATAACCGTTTTTCTAAAATTTCGGTTTTCCCTACCTGGGGTCAGATTTGACCCCAGGTTGCGTTGCGCATGTTGTTTTTCTGTATTTAGTTTTGTGCATTTTTATGGTGATAATGCGCTATAAAATACTACTATAGTATCTTTTGCCGGTATTCTGAATTAAAATAGCCTCCCTTGAACAATTTCTAGATGATTACTAGATCAGTCATCTAGTTTCTGACAGTGATGATAGCGAGGACAACAGACACAACGGTGATGATATTGGACTGAGTGGTTCAGAAGATTAAGAAGATGCTGTAGAGGAAGATCTTGATGATGATATTGACACTCTGTACTTTGTTGCTGACCTGGTGACCATGGACAGCTGGAAAACACACGTTGAGCATTCAGAAACAGGAGAAAGCACAGACAAGGAGATGAATGTTTTTGAAGGCAAGGACTTTACCTGAAGCAGGACACCTCCCAAAGTTGCTCGAGCTCGCAGAGAGAACATAATAGTGCATCTTCTCTCATCAGTGATAAGATTTGATGACAAAGCAACAAGAACTGAGTTTTGTTTGGAAGATAAAATGACAGCATTTCAGAAATTTGGGACAAGTTCATTGGTTTGTGTCAATCATTGTATTTGGTTGGTTCAGCTGTCTGCATCGATTAACAATTAATTCCATTCAGAAGAAGAAGTGGATTCTGGCAATATATGCCCCCCCCCCCCAAAAAAAAAAAACCAAGCGAGTACGGAATCAAAATTTGGATGATGTGTGACTGTGCCACGAAATACATGTTGAATGTGAAAGTTTATTTGGGCAAAGAAAAAAATGAGGTAGCTCGTGGATTGGCAAGTGATGTCTGCACATTGGTTCAACCTATTTCTGGTCAGGACAGAGGTGGGCAAAATGTAAAACAGATAATTTCTTTACATCTGTTGACCTTGCAAATCAACTGAAAAACAAAAAATTGACACTTGTTGGGACAATGAAGCAAAACAAAAGAGAAATTCCACAAGAGTTCAAGCCTGCCAGGCAACATGATGAAAACTCATCTATTTTTGGATTTAACAAGGAATTGACACTTGTGTCATATGTCCCAAAGAACAAATCAGTTGTCCTCCTTTCATCACTCCGTCATGATTCAGCAATCTGCAGTGATTCAGGAAAGCCTGAAATCATTGAATTTTATAACAAAACAAAAGGTGCAGTAGACATGCTGGATCAAATGTGTGCAAGGTACACAGTACAGCAAGCAACTTGCAGATGGACAATGGCAATGTTTTATGGCATGATCAACATTGCTGCAGTAATTGAATTGGTCATATATGCACACAACATGCGCAAAGATCAGCCTGAGAAGAAGCTAAATAGGAAAGACTTTTTGCTCAGAATTGCACATGATCTGGTGACATCATTTATAACACAATGATACAAACTTTCTTCGCTACCTAGGAACATCAAAACAGCATTAGTCATGTGTGGATTTGTCTTTGATTCTGAAGAAAACGCCATGCAGGACCCTGAACACTACGAGGCGATATCAAGAAAGCGAGGGCGCTGTCATGTATGCAGCAGGAGTAGAGATGTGAAGACACAATTTGTCTGCAAAGAATGTGAACATTACGTATGCAAAGACCATATGAGTATGAATGTTACTTGTGACACTTGCAGGAATAAGGATGAAACTGATGAATCTGATTAGTTGCTTTGTTTTCCCAACTCTTCTTCTTCTTCAAACCATTTTATCATATTTACATTCCTGAATACAGAAATGAATATTGAACATAACCGGAATTCATATACCGTATAGGGTAAATGAACCAGCTTCGGTGGTCTAGGGGTAGCATGCTGGCCTTTATTACCCAAGTTTGCAGGTTCAAACCCGGCTGAAGCTGTCAGATTTTTAGGGCAAAAAAATCCTCAGCACACCTTCCTTTGGAGGGGAAGTAAAGCAGTCGGTCCCATGTTGTAGATTTGCGGCATGTAAAAGATCCCTAAATTTAAGTGGAAGTCGGAATTTAGGCAAAATTACTACCGGACATCTTTCTCGCCCACAGTTCCACCTTTCGCTGCTAGGTTCTCTCGTGTAGTTGCAGACGGAGGCACCTGGCGGCTAAAATGGGAACACCTAAAGGCGGGGGAAAGCAATGGCAAACTACCCCCAAGAACTTGCCCAGGATACAGTGTGCCACAGCCATACCGGTCACATGACTGGGTTCTGGTTCCTGCCAAGCCCAGCCTTCAAGGCTGAATACTAATGAATGAATGAATGAATGGGGTAAATGACAATCATGTCATTGTTATATGTCACTGTTAATGAGGCTGTCATTTCAGTGATGTCAAACTGTTGTTCCTTTGTAAGCATACATGTATTTTAAATTGACAATAAAAGAACTAAAAACCAGCATTAATTATAACCACTTTCATGGTGGGGTCACATTTGACCCCAGGTGGCCTTCTACACCCTAATATCTAGGGTGGCCTTTTGAGGGTTAATCTTGAAGGGTCAGCATTGTAAGTCTGCTTGACCCTCTAAGATAAAAAACCCCGTGATCTTTCGAGATGTCAGGAACCATTCAACGACTGGAACAGCATCACGTAACTGACGCTCATAAATTTCAGCAATGTTGCTTTCAAATAGTCAATCTTATGGGTGTGTTATTGTCTATTCTTCCCATCATTTTTTTAAATATAATGTTTAGGAAACACATCCACCCGATAAAAATCAGTTTTTAGTACTAAAACAATGCAGTGCAAGAGTCCAATATTGCTAGGTCTGACATTCTCAAAGCGATGTCACTGAAGATTTGAGTCCAATATTTAATTGAGCCATTCATTCAGCAGGTCTGACACATCTGTTTGTAATGTCATCTTCTGGACAGTCCCATACATTTTACTTTAGCTTGTCTGTCTCTCAGTATGATATTCTGAAATCAGCGATTCCAGTACTAAAATGAAATTCAATAAAATGTAGCACACTGCTAGAGTTACAGCACAACCATGTACAAAAATTAATCGTCAAACATTCTGACTTATTTCAACACACTGTACAAACACTGTCACATCTTACCTGGAGCACTGTGTGCATTTCTAGTAATATCTACTGAAGGAGGAAACTTCTTCTTCACCTTTGAATAATCAGTAAGCACATACACTGGAGTCTTAAATTTTGGGAGAGTGATAACAGGACTTGAACCCTAGGAAAGCAAGAAACATTGTCATATTACACCTACCACTGAATCACTGTCAGTTACTTAATCATTTGTGTGCTGAGGTTTTATTATTTGAAGGGAAGGACAGGGGGAGGCTAATATGAAATTAAGGTGTCAGGAGGACATGCAAGTACATCCACAACAAAATAAGTGATGACAGATTACATAACTTCAAAGGAATTTGAACATATGTGGCAGGCAACAGCACAGCCTCTCTTTCAGTACCACCACATTTATCTGGATACACCACAAGAATTAAAAATACATAAATGGCACCATGCAACACAACAGCACAGTGGTGTTGCACAGTGTCATCTATACATATATTATTACTTTACAAAATACAAGACGATATCTGCTTTCACAAAAAATAAGGTATTTTTCCTAATTCACCATAGAAAAAAAAAGGAAGGGTGAGGTATTGCCTTACAATTTTGCACCAAAGTAAACATATTCCATATAGGCATTTTCCTGAAAAAATGAGACTGTGAATGAGGGTTGCCTTACATACAGAGTTGTCTTGTATTCAGATAAATATGGTGGCCCAGCATCTGCTTGTAAAGATTGAGGAAAACCATGAAAATCTTGGTCAGGAATGCTAAATGCCAGTAAATCGAGAATACAAGGTGCGACCCAAAAGTTTTTAGACAAGTTGTTTTAACCGAGTAAATGCAGAATTCTACGTGGGTGTTTTGGGTCGGCTAGTGAAGAGAATTTGATGAGTTAGAACGGCCAAATTCCAATCCAGTGAGTGGTTCCTTCTTCACAATAAAGTGCCATCTCATAATGCTGCAATTGTAAAGAAGTTTCTGGCGAACAGGAACGTTGCTGTTCTCCACCACCCACCTTAATCGCCAGATCTTGCACTTGCTGACTACTTTCTCTTCCCCAAGTTAAAATGTTACTTAAAAGGGCGGCATTTTTAAACAGTGGAAGAAATTCAGTGTGCAGTGACAAGGGAGCTTAACAACATTTCAAAAACTGCTTTTCTGGAGGGCATGAAGAATTTGAAGGAATGTGCAAACAAATGTATTGATCAAGGAGGAATTTATTTTGAAGAATAAAAATTAATCATGTCCATATAAGAAGTTAACTGTGTTTCATAACAGTTGTCTAAAAACGTTTGGGTCCCACCTTGTATGAAGCAGGAGTGCTGCAATGCTCAGCAGCTCGCCTCAACTGAAGACGCTAGGCGTTGGTCTCCAGGGACACTACAGCAGATACGTACCTCCAAAATACAGCTACCTATGTAGCAAATTACATGGTGCACAGACCAGAATTTTATCAAAAACTGTGTACTGACTACAAATATTAGACTACGACTAGTATATATTTGGAAGACAGCAGATGAAATTAACCTGAAATGTTACATACAATCAGTGTTACCTGTGGAAAAGTGCCCCAGTACCCAATGAATAGGAAGTTTTGTGGACCCCAGACCCAGTCTGGACAGTTTTGGAGAAGAGGAAATCTCTTACAACTGCCTGGATTCAAACCCTACACCCTGTAGCTAGTCACTACACCAACTACACAATCCCAGCTCGTGTGCATGTGTGTTTGTGTGTGTGGGCATATGCGCACATGTAGGTATGTTTACATGACAAGGTGTCTTCTGGAATGTGATGCTGTTGTGTCACTGGGTTAGTTGTTCCCAACATTTCAAACAATGATGGAGCAGACATCCTTCCAAATGTGTGAAACAAAACTAAAATAGAAATGAGCCATTTCTTACCACTTCCAATAAGTTCTCCTTCATTGTCATAAGCACAGGCCTCTTATTATCAGCATACACTAATGACAGGAGTCGCAGGGGCTCATAATGAGCTGGATATTTTGATACTTGAGAAAGCCGATGCTGAAACAGAACCCCAAGTTAAAATGACATTAAAAATGAACAACAGGTTAGGAGAGATGTCTCGTAGGAGGTAAACTCAGGAGGCAATAAAGAAAAGATGGAGAAGCTTGGGCTTTATATAAACCACATACAGGACCATTATTTTATCTGATGGGGTGCATTTCCTGTCGGCTTCTGTATTGTATTAATATGGTGCACCCAGCCTACTACTCAAATGATAGAGTGGTTATGGAAAGCAACAAAGAACAGATGTCAGAAAAATAAGGACACTGGAAATGTCTGAGGAAGATGACAATGATTAAACAAAAAACTTACTGCTTAAGTTTTCATGTCAACACTTAAGGAATCTGGCACCTTTATTGGTGATGACATATTAGATGAACATTACAAATTCAGAACTCAGGAAAAACAGATAATATTGTTTGTTGTTTTAATTGCAACAATTTATCACAATATGAAATAACATCAAAACAATCTTGTCTCAATACGAATGTAGTGGCCACATTCCACTTTAATGGCCGTTAAGGAGTGATAACTAGCTACTTTCTCTTTCTTCCAAGATGCAAGTGCAGCCACCCTTATTTGTGAAAAAGCACTGGCCATTACTAACATGGCTGGCATAACTACTTGTTGCATATAAATTTCTTTTTAAATATAACATGTACAACCAATTACAGCCACACTCCATACTCACATTTCTGTATCCGGTAAGGCTGCTGCATATTGAAGTTTTCTGGGATACGACGCTGTGACACTGCATCTGTATTTTATGTCGGTAACTTTTTACTGAATGACACGGTGTCACATCCCTGACGAATTTATCTTCAAAAACATTGCAGTAAGAACCTCAAATCCCACAGGGTGAGGTTGTGCTTCTAAGTTATGGAACAGCAATGACATTGCTGCCTACACATGCATGAGTTAAATAACAACCATCTCTTATAAAAACAAGTTCACTGTACTATTATGTACTTACCTGCCACACCTCTTCAATATATTTTTTGACGTTTGGGCTTATCAGATGGTATCTGTCCTGTGTCATTGCACATCGCTGCCTCACAAAATGAGCAAACTCAAAACGTTCTGCCACCACTTTATCATACAGCAGCTGCAATATGAAGCGTCATGCCAGTTACTATGGTATCAAGTGGTCTACATATTTCCGCGTCATGTTGCACTTACTCACAGCACTGTATGTATGTCAGTCAACAATAACATATGTCATTATGCACTTCAGTACACCTGTATCACTCTCCAACAAGCGTGCAAAGTCACTAACAGCTGTGCATTAACTTAAAAGCACTGTACATAATAATATGTACAGAATTAATTAAAACAAAGAGATACACATATCATCCAATGTTACTGCTGTATGCTGTACAACTTAAACATATGTGATGACAATATTCAGTGTTGTTTTTGTCAGCATTGTACAGTATGAAACAATGCAGCACAGGCCTTGAAAGACCATTCATTCCACTTCACGTTCAGGATCACCTGTTGTGGGATGCATGCCATGTAAATTACCAGTACCATATACATACTGTGACAAACTGTAATCAGCAAAATGACTATGGAGGGTACAGGAAGCATGCTGGTGAGTGCTGGAGCAGTCTATCATTATGTGAGGTACAATCCTGGTATGTGCCTAGAGGGACAAATAGAAATTGTAACTGGTCTCTGGCACCTCACCAACTGTCGTTGGACAGCACAATAACAGTTCACAAGTTTCCTGTGCCATGGCTCAGGCAGTTAGTCACCAGCTGCTTGCCACACAGACCTGAGTTCAATCCCAGGTCAGTCCAAGTGGGGTGTGTGGTGGCCAAGGTGGCAATGGGACAGGTTTCTCTGTTTACTGCAGCTTTCCTTGTCAGCATCATTTCACCAATGCTGCACACACATTCATTCATTCATTCATGGATCACTGACACTATATAGTTTTAGCAACTGACAGTATTGTTAAATAACACCAATGACACACGTGAGACCAGCACATACTGCGGACACAACATCCTTTCCCAATTTGTAAGCAATACAGTCAGTCCTGCAACATCCTGTGTCCCATCTGAGCACACAAAATGGGTGGCGTGCCAACACATCTCAGCAGAACAACTCTGATGTTCATTATTGACTAAACAGCACATGCATCCAGCACTGTCCAAGTGAACAGATATGAGCACTGACAAGATAATGCTCACTACTGCAGACACAATAAAGCTGCACAGCTACAAACATCAGCATGTACACTGCAGATACAATAACATCAATGGTTGGAATATTCTACCATATGTTGCATCAGAAAAAACAACAGAATATTAATATACTACAAACAAGGAAAACATGGCTAACATTACAATTGCAAATCAGTATCAGTGCACCCACCAACTTGGACTACCAGGACTTCATGGGTCCACGAAAACAGCCAAGGATTGTGCCACAATATATGGTGCAAAGAATAAGTAAGGGCTGGCCAGACAACCTGACACAAAACCTTCCTATCCTTGTAGACTTTAAAATTCTGCACTCTGTTCTTATATTAATGTTCACTTTACATTATACTCATAAGTTTTTAGGAGTACAATGCTTTCATATAAACTTACAATTTTTATACACATCAAGCTGTAATGACATTAACCTTTATCTTACGGCATTCAATTTAGTTTTCGTGCCCAAGGTACGGTGTTTATATTAGACGGCCCTTTAAATTGTTGCGCGTGGTTGCCTATAGACATTTAAAAATTATGAACCGAAGGTGATGAAACAATTAAATAATCTGCACTGTTGCGAATAAATCAGATATATTTCAGTTCAAGAAAAGTTTCAGTACAGTGGCTTACCGGGGGGAGAGTGTTGGGGTGTTCAAATCCCACCCCCGGAATTCGGAAGACCCTCCAAAATCCTGCCAAACCCAACCCGTCTCTCAAAACTGTTAAAAATTGCTGAATTTAGGACGCCAACACCCCAAGTTGTTCGGAAAAGTCAGTAATATTCTAAAACTACCGTCAGTTCGCAATTGTTTTACATTAGCAATGACAAATAAATTGGCTGTCATCATAAATAATCTTAAATTACCAAAAATTAAGAAAATTTTACTATAAGAAATGAAATTTCTTGTGCCAAATTACAGCTGCCTCCAGAACCCGTGACTAGGGGGCTACTGCCCACAGATCCCCATTCTCTCTGTCCTCAACTGAATTTGTTGAATCCCCCCCCAAACAAAATTCCTGAGTATGCCACTGATTCAGTAGAATTGTTTAGTGCCTACACACAGGAAGTTAATTTAAAAGTTTTATAATTCTCAATATATTTTACTTACATTTCTGTTTTGGGCCTGATGTATGCACAGGAAATTTTGGCGTGAAGATTTGTGGAGTAATGTCTTTGCCTGGCAGTGTCAGAAACATCATCTTACTTCAGACGCACCCCATACTTTCTCAAAACTTCACTACCAACTTTTTCTTCACACCAATCGCAGTTTAGCTGCGTCCCCGTCACGAACCAAGACTGACCAAACTTTGTTGTGTTCTGCTTGAGTCTACCGACTAACGCCATCATTTCCAATATGCTTTACCACTAGAAGGAATCAAGTCTACATATTTTCTTAGTCCGTCAAGGTAAGAGTAACTAAACCAGAGATTTATCAGCGGTTGTCTAAAAATGCATAAAATCCCATTGCCTAAATAAATGATGCAGTCACTCGACACTCCTGCTTCTTCACTCTCGCTGTCCCAAACCATTTCAGATATCCGGTTTGGGGACAGGAACCCGGCTCTCTTATGCACAGACATTGCAGAGTGCTGACTCAGAAATTAACATTCAGTCCGACTT
>Ga0123355_10002912_pt1 | contig 24312 bp, 20 predicted proteins | sample TergutEmb28metaG_3_FD_89872 | JGI IMG/M metagenome (GOLD analysis project Ga0123355, IMG submission 89872) | Embiratermes neotenicus P1 segment gut microbial communities from Petit-Saut dam, French Guiana - Emb289 P1 | ecosystem: Host-associated > Arthropoda: Insects > Digestive system > Gut ... | reverse complement strand
GCAGATTGCGCTTTCAACGCAAAGCAGATTTACGCTTTGGCAAAGCAGGCAGAAGCAGAAAAAGCGCAAATTGTCTGTTTCCCCGAACTTTGCATAACAGGCTACACTTGTGGCGATTTATTTTTTCAACAGCAACTTTTGAGTGATGCCGAAAAAGCACTTTCGCAACTTTTGCTCGATAGTTATATGCTTAATACTGTGTTAATTGTCGGAATGCCGATAAAAACCGCCAACAAAATTTTCAACACAGCGGTTGTTATTCAAAGCGGAAAAATTTTGGGCGTTGTGCCGAAAACTTACCTTCCGAACAACAACGAATTTTCCGAAAAACGCTGGTTTGCTTCGGGGAAATTTGCCGATGAAAGCGTAGGAATTGACGGTTGCGAAGTTCCTTTCGGGACGAATTTGCTTTTTACCGATAAAAAATTCACTTTCGCGATAGAAATTTGCCACGACCTTTGGATGCCAATTCCGTCAAGTTGCCAGCACGCGATGCACGGCGCAGAAGTGATTTTCAATCTTTCGGCAAGCAACGAATTAGTCGGAAAAGCCGCTTTCCGCCGACAACTTATTGAACAACATTCGACGCGTATTTCGAGCGGATATGTCTATGCTTCGTCAGGAACGGGCGAATCAACTACCGACCTCGTTTTTTCGGGAAGTGCTTTCATTGCCGAAAATGGTTGGATTTTGGAGAAAACAGAACGATTTAAACAAGATAATCAGTTAATTGTAAGTGAAATAGATATTGAACGAATACAAGCAAAGCGTTTCAGAAATTCAAATTTTGAAAATGCAAAATCGAACGAAAAATACCGCAAAATCGAGATTGACGAAACGCATTTCACGGAATTTTCGCTGAAACGAAGGATTGAAAAACTGCCTTTTGTTCCCAAGTCCGAAAAACGAAATGAAACCTGCGAAGATATTTTCGCCATTCAAACGACAGGCTTGGCAAAACGCTGGAAACACACCAACGCACACTCGCTCGTAATCGGCATTTCGGGCGGTTTGGACTCAACTTTGGCATTGCTTGTGTGCGTAAAAACGGCTGACTTACTCGCTTTCGACTGCAAGCGAATTATCGGTGTTACGATGCCCGGATTTGGCACAACCAACCGAACGTACAAAAATGCAGTTGCGTTAATGGAAAATTTGGGAATCTCCATCAAAGAAATTTCAATAAAAGAGGCTTGTTTGCAGCATTTTAAAGATATTAATCATAACGAAAATCAGCACGATACAATTTTTGAAAATGCGCAAGCACGCGAGCGGACGCAAATCTTGATGAGCATTGCCAACAAGGAAAATGGTTTGGTTGTCGGCACGGGCGATTTGTCGGAACTTGCGCTCGGCTGGACAACTTACAACGGTGACCATATGTCGATGTACGCCGTAAATAGCGGAATTCCAAAAACTTTGATACGTACGTTAGTCGATTGGCTTGCCGAAAAAGCAGACGAAAAAACGCACGAAATTCTCAACGATATTACCGCAACACCGATAAGTCCCGAACTGCTTCCTACCGATGAAAACGGAAAAATCGCTCAAAAAACAGAGGAAATTATCGGTGCATACGAACTGCACGATTTTTTCCTGTATTATTTTGTGCGTTTCGGTTTCGAGGCGAAAAAAATCTATTTTTTGGCAAAAGAAGCATTTAAAAACGATTATTCGGAAGCCGAAATAAAGCGATGTTTGAAAACGTTTTTACAACGTTTTTTCTCACAACAATTCAAGCGTTCGTGTATGCCCGATGCGCCGAAAGTCGGCACAGTAAATCTTTCGCCTCGTGGCGATTGGCGTATGCCGAGTGATGCGGTTGGGTTTGGATTGGAAGAAGAATGAAAAACATACAAAAAATGAAAATTATGAAAAGTATTTTGATTGCATTATTTTTATTTATTTCCACATCTGTAATGGCACTTGACCTTGCACCACTTACCGAAACTTATGTATATAGAGTTGGAAAATGGTATTTTGAAGATAATTTTGGACGTCTTTCAAAAGAAGTTATTGGTATAGATATTGAAACTTTTGAAGTTATAAATTGTAGTTTTCATTGGGGAGAGAGTTGTTTTTTCGCAAAAGATAAAAATTATGTTTATTTCAAAGGTAAGCGAATAGTAGGTGCTAATCCTCATACTTTTAGAGTAATACACACAAATACTCCATATTCGAAAGATGATAAAAATGTATATTTCGAAATAAAAAAAATAGCAAATGCAGACCCTGCTACTTTTGAACTTGTAGATGAATTTAGAGAACAAAGAAGACATCGACAACATTTGTGGCCTTATGCCAAAGATAAAAATTCAGTTTTTAGAAATGGAGTTGCTATGCCATACGATGTATCTACGTTTAGAGTGCTCGGTAGAGGGTTTTACAAAGTAGATATTTATAGGACAGATTTTACCACAGCAGATTTCTTTTTCACAGCAGATAAACGTGGTATATACTATAATGATAAATTTTTAGAGGGCACTTCGTTTGAAGATTTTCGTTTTTTGCCACCAAAGCGTTTTGATATAAGTTACACGGTGTATTTGATTAGTAATAATAGAGTATATTTTCGAGGCGAGGAAATAAAAGTTGCTGATGCAGAATCTTTTAGAATACTGACAATACTTGCTGGTCAAAATTACTTCGATGCCACGATAGCGAGAGATAGAAACTACATTTACATAAACGGTCAAGTTTTTACAAAAATAGATGTTGCAACTTTTAGAGTTGTAAACAGAAATGAGGTAAAAGAAACTTGGGGCGGAGTCGGTACTATTAGAAGTACAGGCGATACTATTATAGCAGATAAAAATGGCACATATCGGATTGAGGAAAGGCGAGATGGAACATTTGCTATAATTCCGATAGAAGTAGAGTAGGAGTAAATTAATTTTTCGCTATTACGAAAGAATATATACAGAGAAATAAAAACATCGTGAAAAACAGAAGTTTTTATGTTTTTTCACGATAAATATAAAAGCCTGTTTAAATTTTTCATAAATAAAAAATTAGAAAGATTTTTCGCCATAAATTACGGTCTTTTTTGCGGTATTGGATTTTCTTTTTTGCGATAATAACGGCGACCATTGTTTTGGACTTATGGGAATGATTTCTAGTTTCGGAATGCTCAATCGTACTGCTGATTTGCACATTCACGCGCACGCCGATTTGGAAACTTTGCTCACGCCGCAACTTCGGTATTTTTGCCAAGATTTGCCTTTTAAGATTTATTTTCACCCGATAAAGAAGCATTTAAAAATGATTATTCGGAAGCGGAAATAAAAAAATGTTTGAAAACTTTTTTGCAACGTTTTTTCTCACAACAATTCAAGCGTTCGTGTATGCCCGATGCGCCGAAAGTTGGCACAGTAAATCTCTCACCTCGTGGCGATTGGCGTATGCCGAGTGATGCGGTTGGGTTTGAGTTGGAGGAAGAGTAGAGAGATAAATTTTCAAAAAACTACTCAATGAAACAAATGCAAAAACTTTCTCGGAACAGGCGTTTCAAAACGCACGATTTTCCTCGTAACAGGATGATAAAATTCTAAAATTCGTGCGTGCAGGGCAACTCTGCCAATCGGTGAAGTTTTCGCACCATATTTTTTATCGCCTGCTATCGAACAGCCGATTGACTGCAAATGCACGCGGATTTGATTTTTTCTGCCTGTTTCCAATTCAACTTCGAGCAAAGAATAATCGCTGTTCGATTTTATCACTTTGTAGCGCGTAACTGCTTGTTGTCCACCATTATCAACCGAACTTGAATGAATTTTCAACGATTTTTCATTTTCTGTGAGCCAACTCACAATTTTATCGTTTTCTTTCGGCGGTTTTCCTTCAACAACAGCGACATAAATGCGTTTTTTCACGTCTGTATGCCATTTTTCTTGCAAAGCCTGCTGAATTTCTCGACTTTTGGCAAAAATCAACACACCCGAAGTTTCGCGGTCGAGCCGATGAACGGTGTAAATGCGGTTGTTTTTTGAACTTTTTTGAACGTGTTTTTTCAAAATAGAAAAAGCCGTGAGTTCGTTTCCATGGTCGGTTTTTACGGTCAGGATATTTTCTTGTTTTTCGATAACAATCAAATAAGAGTCCTCAAAAATAATTCGAACTTTGGGATGAAACAATTCCGTATTTCCGCGCACACTGCTCACAACAACCAAATCGCCTGATTTCAATGGCAAATTATACTGCGTGGTTATTTGGTCGTTTACCAAAATTTGGCGGTGCGACAAGAGCGATTTTATTGAATTTCGCTTCATTCCGCCCATTTTCGCCAACAGAAAATCCATTAATTCCATCGGCTCGGCAACTTTTAAACGAGTTTCTTTTGGAGTTGAGTTTGTTTTATTTGTAAAATTTTTGTTCATATTTTATTTGTTCGGTTGTCAGTCCTGCTCGCGCCGATTTTTAATCGGTGCATTTTTATTACCAAATAGATGTGAATAAAAAAACACATCGATTAAAAATCGGCGTAAGCAGTGTGAGCGGTGTTATTTTGTTTCAATTTTTTATGTTTAGGGTTGGTAATTTGGCGTTGTTATCAGTCTTTTTATTTCAATTCTTGTTTTAGTAGTTTGTATATTTCTTGCCACTTTTTTTTGTAAAATTCAGTACTTTCATCGGCAAGTTGAGAATATATGTTTGATGTATAGTATCGGTCGGCTGCTTCTAATTCATTTATGTCGTAGTCAATCATCAGAGATTGCACTACATTATCGCCAATATCATAAATTGCAATATCTATTTTACCTTTTGGTTGTGATAGTGCTTGCAAAGATTGCATCGTACAAAAACAAATTTGATGAGAAGGATTGTACGTTAAATCGCTCAAAAACTGTTCTTTGGAAATAAGACCATCAATATATTTATCTATTTCGGTGGCTACTTTATCGTCAGCAACAGGTCCTTCTACAATGTCATAATCGTGTGCCTGTTGTTTCGATTTGTTTTTTCTGTTAAGAACGACAAATTCGAGCCATTTTTCGTTATAATCTTCAAAACGAAGAATTTTTATTCTGTTGTTCTCGAAAAAAAACTCATCAAAGTCATATTCGGTTACAAAACCGCTTTTCTTTTTTCTTGCTCCTTTCTTTTTTGCCCAAAACTCAGCCTGTTCACACAATTTTGTTACATAAAATCCTTGTCCGAAATCTTTGCCTGTTTCACAAAAAGCAAGGTCAATCTCGTCTATTTCGATATAACTACCGTGATACACTTTCATTTTACACCTCCATTTTCATAACAAACTTCGTACAAATCTCTGATAGCCCAAAACGGATTATCTGTGTGTAATGCCCACCAATGTTCATCAAGAAAAGCAATTCCGCCATATTTTTTCAAATACAAATAAGCATCTTGGCTATTCATTTTATAAGCACGAGCGAATTTTGTAATTATAAAAGTCATAAAATTCACCTTATTGCTTGTTTCTTTATCTATTGTTGCCATAGTTCTTGTATTTATAGAGACAATGCAAAGGTAGGAATTTTTTGTTTTATGTTATTCGTTTATCATTATTTTATTGATTTTTAGGAAGAGACTTACTTTCATCGCCATATTTTCGCCATCAATAGCAGATGAACTTATTCCGCCCGAATATCCTGAACCTTCGCCGCACGGAAAAAGTCCTTGCACGCTTGGATGTTGCCCTGTTTCTTTGTCGCGCGAAATGCGAACGGCTGACGATGAGCGCGTTTCAACGCCGACAACAACCGCTTCGTTTGTGAGAAATCCGCGCATTTTTCGGTCAAATTTCTTAAATCCTTCGCGTAAACGGTACGAAATAAAATCGGGCAGCCAAAAATGCAAAGGCGACGAAATCAATCCGGGCAAATACGAGCAATCGGGCAAATCTGCCGAAAGCCGACCGTTAACAAAATCGCGCAAACGCTGTGCAGGCGCTTTTTGTCCCATTCCGCCGTTGTTTTTGAATGCCAAATTTTCAACATATTGCTGAAATTTCAAACCTGCCAAATCGCCGTACTTTTGAAATTCGTCGGGAATATCCTCAGGACGAATTTCGACCACAATTCCCGAATTGGCATAAGGCGAATTGCGTTTCGACGCCGACATTCCGTTCACAACCACTTGCTGGCTGTTATTTCCAGCCGGAACAATGTGTCCGCCCGGACACATACAAAACGAATAAACTCCGCGACCATCAACCTGTTCAACCAAATTATATGTTGCAGGCGGAAGATATTCACCGCGCTCTCGGCAGTGGTATTGAATGCTGTCAATCAATTTTTGTGAATGCTCAACGCGAACGCCCATCGCAAAACCTTTCGATTCCATCGGTATTTTTTGCTCGTGAAGCAGTTCGTAAATATCGTGCGCCGAATGTCCGCTCGCCAAAATTAATGCTCGCGCCAAAAAAGTATTTCCGCTTACCGTTTCGCAACCGACAATTTGTCCGTTTTCGATTAAAAATTTTGTTAATCGCTGTTCAAAATGCACTTCTCCGCCATTTTGTCGAATGGTTTTTGTGATATTTTCAATCACTTGCGGAAGTTTGTCCGAGCCGATATGCGGATGCGCTTCGTACAAAATTTCCTCGCCAGCGCCGTGATAATGAAAAAGTTCAAAAATACGCTGTACATCGCCTTTTTTTCGGGAACGCGTGTGCAATTTTCCATCGGAAAAAGTTCCTGCTCCGCCTTCGCCGAAACAATAATTGGATTCGGAGTTAAACTCCTTATTTCTATTGAGTTGCGCAATGTCAATTTTTCGTTTATGAACATCTTTTCCGCGCTCTAAAATTATCGGCTTAAACCCCAATTCTATCAATCGCAAAGCAGCGAACAATCCTGCCGGTCCTGCGCCGATGATTAACACAGGTATTTTGTTTTCAACATTCTGAAAATCAAAAGTTTTCAATTCATTTTTCGGCGGTTTTTCGTCATAATAAACTTCGACCGAAATATGTACTTTCGGACGACCACCACGCGAATCAATCGACTTTTTCAAAATCCGCAAACGAGTAATGCACTCAATCGTAATTTGCAGTTTTTCAGCGACTTTTTGCTTCAAAAGTTGCTCGCGGTGCGCTTGTTCGGGCGAGAGAATGAGTTGAATTTGAACGTGCATATTCTACCTTCTATTAATCCTTTCCCATTGCGCCAAGCGAGTTGGTGCGACATCGCTAAGTACTTCAACAGCTCTTTCTCTTTCTTGCTGTGTTGCTTCGGAAAAAATATTGACTAATTCGTCGGCTTTTGCATCAAGAAAAATTCCTATCACAACTGCCGTTGGGCGAGCGCGGTTTGCTTCGCGGAGAACGGGCAAACCTTCGGAAATACGCGCACGAGCATTCGTCATATTTATCGTCATTTGGTCTAATCCGAGTAGATGGTATTCGTAAAAAAAGTTTCGATACCTCCGAAAAGCCTCGTCGAGCAAGTTACTCACCAACGCGTGACGATTTCGCGAAGCACCCAACTCAGCGCGCCAACCGCCGTAACTCGACGATTGTGCCAACGCCACAATATTTTCCGCCATACGAAAATAAGGCGTTCCGCCAAGCCGCGAAAAAGAATCCATATCGTAACCGATAATAATGTAGGCATAAAATGCCAAAATTGCCGTCAAATTCGAATCGAAAGCATTGTCGATAAATTCGAGTTGGTCGTGCTCGTTGTATTCAAATTCGATTTCGGTATCGCGAAAATTGAACATCGGCGAAAAATAACTCGAATTAAACACCGGTCGGCGCGACTGAACAGTGAGTTCGGCAGTTACAACATTGTTTTCAAGTCGCCTCACAACAAGATTAAACGTACATTCAATGCGCTCTTGATTGGTAAAACTCATATCAGTCCAGCGGCGATTGTTCAAAAAATCTTGAATTGACATTTGCAATGTTGCAAATATAGATTGAAAAGCCGGCTCTACTTGGTCAGCGTTTACGATTACGGTTGCGTTCAACTCCTGCGCTTTCGCCAAACCGGAAAAAGATAGAAAAACGGCAAGAATATAGATTTTTAAACACTTAATTTTTTCAGCCATAATTTTTATTTTAAATTTTTGTGACTTTTCGGGCGAATTCAATTCTCCCCTACTTCGCGCTTTCGTCCTTAAAACAACCCAACTACTTCGTCAACAATATCTTTGGCAACTTGCGATTTTGACTTTAAATCGAACAGCTTTTTCGAGCCTGCGCGATTGATAATCGTAACTTTATTTGTGTCGTAACCAAAACAGGTTTCGGAGTTTTTCAAGGAATTTAGTACGATGAAATCGAAGTTTTTGCGTTCCATTTTTTCCAGTGCGTTTTGTTCCTCGTTGTCGGTTTCGAGTGCAAATCCTGCCAAAAACTGATTGTCGCGCTTGGTTTTCCCCAATTCGGCGGCAATATCTTGCGTCGGTTTTAGTTCAAGCGTGAGCGAATTTTTGCCTCGTTTCATTTTCGTATCTGAATGATGAATTGGCGTAAAATCGGCAACGGCAGCGCACAGAATTCCACCCGACATCGCGTCAAAACGACTTATAACGGCTTGATACATTTCCTCTGCCGACTCAACATCAATGCGTTTGATATTCGGATGAAAAGTTTCCAAATTCACCACTCCTGCAATCAGCGTTACGTTTGCACCGCGTTTGGCGCATTCCTCTGCCAGCGCAAAACCCATTTTTCCCGACGAATAATTTCCTATAAAACGTACCGGGTCAATCTTTTCGTATGTCGGACCGGCAGTAATTAAGATTTTTTTACCTTCTAATGTTTTCGGCGTGAAAAAATCGTCGAGTCGGCGCACAATATTTTCAGGTTCTTCCATTCGCCCTTTTCCTTCAAGTCCGCTCGCCAATTCGCCCGAAGCGGCTTCGATAATGTGATTTCCGAACGAGCGAAGTTTTTCTAAATTCTGTTGCGTTGTCGGATGAGCAAACATATCCAAATCCATTGCAGGTGCAACAAAAACAGGACATTTTGCCGAAAGATAACTTGTGAGAAGTAAATTATCGGCAATTCCGTTTGCCATTTTCCCAATCGTATTTGCCGAAACAGGCGCAATCAAATACGCATCTGCCCAAATTCCAAGATTGACGTGACTGTTCCAATTTCCGTTTGTAGGGTCAAAAAAATCAACTAAAATCGGATTTTTCGCCAAAGTTGCCAATGTAAGCGGCGTAATAAATTCTTTAGCGAGCGGTGTCATAATCACTTTCACTTCCGCACCCGATTTCACAAGCAAACGAATGAGTTGCGCCGATTTGTATGCCGCGATGCTTCCGGTTACACCAAGCAGAATTTTTTTTCCTTCCAAAGTGCCGTTGGAAACGGTGGTTTTGGTGGGAAGGATAGGTTGATTGTATTTTTGTTCTATTTTCATTTTCTTTGGTTTGATAGGATGAGTATTATTTAAAAATATTTGGCTTTTCTTTCAGTATTTGTCCAATAAACAAATCAACTTCTATTTTCAACAAAACCAAAACCAACAACTTCAAGTATGTAAAATATGCGTATTCGTGCCTTTGGAGTTCTTCCGGATTTGCTTGCGTTCCGTGTAAATAATGATTGCGTAATGCCAAACCATTTGTAAATTCGCTATTGTTCAGAAAATAATTAAAATAACTTTGTTCGGGTTTTGAAAACAACGAACTTTCAAAAAACATCAAATTTTGCGCTTCCATTCGCCTTGCTTCCTCTTGAAACCCAATAGGATAGTGCCAAAAAGAAGCAACTTCGTTCTCATATAAATCTTTAAGAATTAGCACCTTTACAGGATTTGTTATTTGAATAAAGCCATTTTTGTCTATGAAAACAAATCCCTTATCAATAAGATGATTAATGTTAGGCTTTTGGTAGTCTTCATAGTTATTGAAATTTATTTGTTCGTTTGCAAGTAAATTAAAGAAAGTACGATAATGTTTTTCTTTATACGGCTCAACATAAGCAAGCATTGTTTGGTCTGAAAAAAATAAATTTGAACAACCTACAATCTCTTCATTACTCTTATTGAGATAAATATACTTGTTTGGATTTAAGCTCGGAATGTCTTTTACAGCACAAGACAAAGAGGATATTTGTAATAATTCAAAATCAATTTCACTGTTTTCGACAAAAAGTTTGTATTGCTTTAATACTGATTCAAATTCAGGTGCTAAAAATCGCACCTTTTCAAGGTACGAAGTGTTTGTAGAAGGGATTAAAAGACGAGCATTGTTTGCGAAATTGTACTTCTCTTGAAAGATTGAAGTAAAGACAGTTTGTAAAATACTTTCCAAAGAATTTTCTAAATCATTGATGGTTTTGTTGTAACCAACTATTTGAGAATGAGAAGTCATTTCTGATAACCTAAACATATTGCCTACCTTGTACCAATTTTTAGAACGAAGTCCAAAAAAATTATCCATTATTCCCATTTGACTTTTCTTGCTTACCAAGTTTATTCTACTTTGGGCGTCGAGATACTCGAACATCAGATTGAAGTTTTTAAATAAAGAATAATTGTCATTGTTCTGTTTGATAAAATCCTTGCTATACACATAGTTCATTATCATTTTTTTATCAAGGTTTACATCTTTGATTCGTTTTGTGTTTTCTGCAAAGCAAATGGATACTCCATACCTGAAAGCACTATTGCTTCTCTCTTTAAATATTTTTTCTACTTCTTTTTTTTCTTTTCTTTTTGCTTTTAATCGCGTTTTATCCGAAATAACGAAACAATCTTTTTGCTTCTTTGAATTTTGTATTAGTTGGATATAGTTCAAGTTTGCAGTATCAGAATCAAGATAATCAGATATTATTTTTTCTTTATCCTGAATTGTAAGACTTTTGGGTAGATGCATTTCTTCGTTATGAAAATCTTTTTTCTCTTCATAAATCGAGAGCAATAGTTCTGCACTCTGAGAATAGGTTAGCAAAAAATCTCTCAAAACAGTACTATAATGAGAAACTAAATTTTTATGAGTCAAAATTTCTCTTATTGTGTGTGGTTCATTTGATAAAACAGTTTTGAAGTTTTCAGCGGATATTTGTTTGTAAACTTTTTGATTATTAACCAACTCCCAAAAAGAACTAATATAATCAAACGGTAATGTTTCATAATATGCAACAACATTACTATCATTTATTTTTGACATAAATTGTCCTACGACTTTACCGTATTCAGTTGCTTTTTTCTTAAAGATATCAACCTCATTTTGTGTCCAACTTTTCAAATACAATTCATTGTCAAAATACTGCTTGATATTGTACAATTCAAGCACATCGTTTATATCATCATAGACAGATTTTATTTCAATTTTCAAAATAGACTCTGCTTTTGACAGTTGAATACCTCCTGCCAAATCCGCCTTTGAGAAAAATTTTACTCTGTCTGACTTGTACTTACGTGTTTTATTTTCCATAATCATATCATTTCCATAAAAATTGTATCATATACAATATCAATACTGGAAAGTAATCCCCACTCTAAACCAACTTTGGTAAGTTCAATTTCATCGTCGGTTAATTTTCTACCTATTTTTTCCATTGCTTCGCCCTGTAAATCATTTTCTGTTATTTGAAAAATAATGTTATTCTCCATAATTCCATACTGTTAACTTCCCTTTTCAAACTTCACCACTACCCAATTATTCCTCTCTCTAAAATAATCCAATTTCAAACCGTATTTATTTGCTTCGGCTTCGATAATCGGAATGTCCTCTTTATAAAATCCACTCATATACAATTCACCGTTAGTTGGCAGACATTCAGCATATTGGCGCATATCTGCAAGTAAAATATTGCGGTTGATATTGGCAATAATAATATCAAAATTCATTCCTTTGAGCAATTCGGCATCGCCAAGCAGAATTTCAATGTTTGAAACATCGTTTAATTTTACATTTTCGAGCGAATTTTCAACACACCAAGTATCAATATCAATTGCCGTAATGTTTTTTGCTCCGCGCATCGCTGCCAAAATTGCCAACACAGACGTTCCGCAACCCATATCCAAAATTTTTTTCCCGACAAAATTCATTTTCAAAATTTCCTCTATCATCAAACTCGTTGTTTCGTGATGTCCTGTTCCGAACGACATTTTCGGGTCAATAACAATGTTGTATTTCGCCTGCGGAACGTCTTTGTGAAACGAACTGTGTATCACGCATTCATCGCCAATAATTATCGGCTCGAAAAAGTTTTTTTCCCATTCCTCGTTCCAATTTTTTTGCGGAATATTTTTAATCGAATAGTCTATTTTTCCGGCAAGCGAAAAATTACGAATTAAACTTTCAAAATTTTGCTCGTCAAATTCGATTTCTTGTGCATAAGCAATCACTCCGTTTTCGGTTGGCACAAAACTATCAAAACCGATTTCACTCAATTCGGAAGCCAAAACATCAGCAATATATTCTTCAAAAGGCTCAATAGACAGCGTAACTTCAATGTAATTCATCGTGTTTGGTTTTTAAAGTGCAAATTTATGAAAATATCTTTGTACTTGAAACAAAAATTGGCGGTGTATCAAAAACACCACCAATTTTTCTACTCCTACATTGAATAAATTGCGTATTATCGTACAATTACCCTTTGTACTTTTCGTCTACCATCAGGTAGTTGAACTTCCAAAATATACAACCCTATTTGTTTCGGTGCAATTATCGATTGAGTGCCTCGTTGCTGATGTACTAAAACACCGGTCGTATTGTAAATATTGACATTTGCTTCTGTAATATGTTCCGGCAAATTAATATGCAACAGCTGTCCCGCTTCCACAGGATTTGGATATACTGTTATATTCATTTCTTCGGCTTCAATATTTGGAATGTTAGTGCTACCAACGTAAGACGTGTGAAGTCCCACGATTATTGTGTGAATGCTACCAATACGTCCATAAAAAAACGGAACACCGGTTGTTTTGTCCAATTCCACCAAGCCGCCGTACAATACACCGGAATTAGGTCCTTCGCCGGCAAGCGACCAAAACAGACGTCCTGTGTTATGGTCAAATCCCATGGATTGGAGAAATTGAGCATAGACATAAGTAGTATTGCGAATAACTTGGAAGTAACCGGTCACTTTGTCAACAGTACCAAAATCGCCTGTATTTGTAACAGCAAACAACGTTCCGTCGAGGTCGGCAGCTAAGCCCAAAACAGTCGCATTAATCGGAGCAATTATACTCAACGCGCCTGTACTCAAATTTACAGTGAATAAATAAGATTCTGTAGCACTTCTCATTCCGACTGCGTACATTGTTTGTGTCGAATGGTCGAACGTCATTTCATTCACAGAAAATGGAGCGGGATGCCTCTCAAGTTCTTGCCATGTTCGGGCATCGAATTTGATAAAACTTCTATTCGTTGGGATTGTATCGTTGTTAATTATGATAAAATCATTTGTACCTTCAAAAAACATATAGAAGTAACCATTCAAGTATTCGCCCGCCAAAGCAGTGTAACCTCTTGTAACCTCTCCCAAAGGGGTAACCGGATTTCCAACGCTATTAGTATTGAAACTCACAAAACGGTTATCAGGTATTGGAAAACTAAATACACTAAATCCATACAAGGTTATGTTTTCGTTGGAAGTGGAAAAAATAGATTTTTCAGTTCTATTATTTTCGGGTTCCATGTCGCCTTCTAACTCCACTTCCACTTCAATGGTGTATGTGCCCAAAGCAGAAAAATCGACTTTATGGTCAAACGTGTAAGAGAAATAAGTAAGCGAAAAAATCGGTCCTTCGATAATTTCTTGTGCCACTGTTTGTCCGTTAATTATCAGTGTTACAGGTGTGTTTGTAAGCGGTCTGCTTCCATTATTGAAAAGCGTTATTGTTACGTCGGCTGCGTCAGACAAGTTAGGACCTCCGCTCGCCGGTTGGTCAATAGAGATAGCTTGGATGTCTTTGTAATCATACGTATCGATAGATACATCGCGAATGTACCAAACGTGTGAGTTTCTTCCTTTGAAAAGGAACGCAATGTAAATATCTTTTCCTGCGTAATGGTCTGACAAATTAACTTTTTCTTCTCCCCATTCGGCTCTTACGCTTCTCGGAGTCCAAGCTTCTATAAAATCGCCATCGGCTGGATTTGGACTTCCTGTTGAAATCCATACGCCATTGTAACCATAATAATCATTTGGACGACTACCCAACGGACCATACTCTTCAGGATAGTCGTTAAAGTTTCTAAATCTTAAAATATAAGCATCTTCTCCTGTCGGAATATTGAATCTCGGCATTACCAACCAGCTTATTTCTTCTTGATTGAAAGTGAAATTATGTGCTGCGGCATTTATCGTTGTACCGGCAAATGTACCACTAAACCTTTCCCAGTTTTTCTCTCCGCTAAAACTGAAACTATTCCAGCATTCGGGAGGAAACATTTCGCCTTCAAAGTCTTCTATCCATGGGAAAATTGTGATCGGACTGTCGCAATCCTTGGGAGTTGCAAAAGTATGTACCACTGACCAACCACTCGTTTCGCCGCCTAAACAGTCGGCTTGTACATAAAAATCATACGAAGTTGATGCACTCAAACCTTCCAGCAAAAAGAAAAGACTATCAATCCCGCTTACGAGCGTTCCTTCTGTTGCTACATCAAAGCCGCTCGCTCCGTATTTCAAGTTCCATCTTGTTGCTCCGCCGTTTTCTTGCCATCCGAGAAGTGCGGTGTAAGGAGCAATACTGTCTACACGAAGCTGCGATGGCGGATTGCAAAGAATTGGATTTAGCATAGTTTGAAATGTCCATACAATATCATACTGCAAATACTGAATGGCTTCTTTGGGAACTGTTACCGTGTAAGTTGTGTTCCAATTGAATCCGTCATGAGCAATCGTGAGTACATTATTATTAATGCTTGCCGAAACGTTGTTTACGCTCGGCGAAATGTTGATTGTAGATAAATCTGCTGCTGCGATATTGTTGTTGAATGTTACGCTCGGACTTGCTGTGATAGCTACTTCGCTCGCTCCATCGGCAGGAGTTGCTCCTACGGCAATAACATCAGAAAACATTCCGACAATTTGCCGAACATTTGCAATATCGCCTCTCGTGGTTAATTCTCCTGTAACAATATTAATTTCGTGCAATACGCTGGCTGTAGGGTTTGCGCCTGTAAGACGCGCCCAAAACAATTTTCCGCTTGGTCTGTCGAATGCTAATGATTGCGCGTGATTTGGAATAAAACCGGTATTTGCAATTAAAGTTGTCGTTCCTGTTGCCAAATCAACAGACATAAATCTACCTGCCGGAAACGGCGCAGTCGTAGCAATAGTAACTCCATACAACACTCCGTTTGGACTGATTGCTGCTACACCGAAAATATTGTTGTCAATAGCAACCACAAGCTCTATATCGCCTGTTGCTACATCTAACCTATACACATTCATTCTGAACGGTTGTCCAACCAACATTCCTGACATATCGTTTGTTATCAACAGCACTTCGCCTGTGGCATAATTGTAAGTTAAATCCATAGGCAACTCCAACTGCGGAGTGAGCGAAACAGTAACCGTTGATACTTCTGTCCAATCTTTTACCGAAAGCGTCGAAAGCTGAAAATTTCCAGAAGTGTTTGAGTTTGTAACAGCGTATATTACGTGAAAATACCCGCCTGCAAATTGTGCGCCTCTGATATTTGCTCCTGTAACATTAATCGGAGCTGTCTGCACGGAATGAATTACATCTGTGCTGTCGACATTAAAACGTACAATTTCTAAAATTGCATTGGCGTTTGTCCCTATTCGGCCTTGCACTCCGAAAAATTGCTGAGCGTGGATAGAAATCGGCAAAAGTGCCAGCATAGATAATGCCAACAACTTAATCATAGTTTGTTTTTTGTTCATAAAAAAAATAGTTGTTTTTGTTTGAAAAATTATTTATTTTGAAAAACGATTCAAAAGTAATGGAAATATTTTAAAAAACAAAAAAATCCGCACAAAAATGTATCTATTTGTGCGAATTTTTTACTTTATTTACTTTTAAATATCGATTACATCATTCCGCCCATTCCGCCGCCCATTGGCATTACGGGTGCGGGATTTTCCTCTTTTTTATCTACTACAACACATTCGGTTGTGAGGAACATTCCTGCGATGGAAGCGGCATTTTCGAGTGCTACGCGAGCAACTTTTGCCGGGTCGATTACGCCTGCTTCAAAGAAATTTTCGTACTTGTCGGTGCGCGCGTTGTAACCGAAATCAGCTTTGCCTTCGCGCACTTTTTGCACAACAACCGCGCCTTCTTTTCCTGCGTTTGCCACGATTTGACGTAAGGGCTCTTCGATGGCGCGTTTTACGATTTCAACGCCTGTAGCCTCGTCGTCGTTGTCGGTTTTTACGCTTGCAAGCGAGTCGATAGCGCGAATGTAAGCCACACCGCCGCCCGGAATAGTTCCTTCCTCAATTGCGGCGCGAGTTGCACTCAATGCATCGTCAACGCGGTCTTTTTTCTCTTTCATTTCCACTTCGGAAGCAGCACCAACGTAAAGAACGGCAACTCCGCCCGAAAGTTTTGCCAAACGCTCTTGCAATTTTTCGCGGTCGTAATCGGAAGTAGTTGTAGCGATTTGCGCTCTGATTTGTCCGATACGTGCTTCGATAGCGGCTTTTTCGCCTGCGCCGTTTACGATTGTTGTGTTGTCTTTGTTCACCGTAATTTTGTCGGCAGTTCCGAGCATTTCCAATGTTGCTTGCTCCAACTGAATACCTTTTTCATCAGAAATAACTGTTCCGCCTGTCAAAACAGCAATATCTTCCAACATTTCTTTGCGACGGTCGCCAAATCCGGGCGCTTTTACCGCGCAAATTTTCAACTGCGAACGCAAACGATTTACAACTAATGTAGTAAGTGCTTCACTTTCAACGTCTTCTGCGATAATCAACAATGGACGACCTGTTTGTACAGATGCTTCCAAAATCGGCAAAAATTCTTTCAAATTCGAGATTTTTTTGTCGTAAATCAGAACGAAAGGTTTTTCCATTTCGGCTTCCATTTTTTCGGTATTTGTTACAAAATACGCCGAAATATAACCTCTGTCGAACTGCATTCCTTCCACAACATCAATCGTTGTGTCCGTTCCTTTTGCCTCTTCGATAGTGATAACGCCATCGGTCGAAACTTTGCGCATCGCATCGGCAATGAGTTTTCCGATAACCGCATCGTTATTTGCCGAAACAGTTGCAACTTGTTCAATTTTATCGTAATTGTTGCCAACTTTCTCAGATTGAGCGGCAAGGCTTTTCACCACTTCGGCAACTGCTTTGTCGATACCGCGTTTCAAATCCATCGGATTTGCGCCCGCCGTAACGTTTTTCAATCCAACGCTAACGATAGATTGTGCCAAAACGGTCGCTGTTGTAGTTCCGTCACCTGCATCGTCGCCTGTTTTTGAAGCAACTTCTTTCACCAATTGCGCACCCAAATTTTGGAACGAATCGGCTAATTCAATTTCTTTCGCTACCGTTACGCCATCTTTTGTAATGTGCGGTGCGCCGAATTTTTTCTCGATAATTACATTACGCCCTTTTGGTCCGAGCGTTACTTTTACTGCGTTTGCAAGCTCGTCAACTCCTTTTTTGAGTTGGTCACGAGCATCAATATTAAAAATTATTTCTTTTGCCATTTTTTTTATTAATGTGCAAATTTGCTAATATGCTAATGCGATAATATGCAAATTTGCTAATTTATTAATTTGTAATTTCTTCAGTTCGCTAATTCGTTAAGTTTGTACACTTGCTAATTTACACATTAGCACATTAGCATATTAGCAAATTCTACACAATTGCCAAAATGTCCGATTGGCGCATAATTAGATATTTTTCGCCTTCCCATTCCAATTCTGTTCCGGCATATTTTCCGTACAATACCTTGTTGCCAACAGCAACTACCATTTCTTCGTCTTTTGTTCCTTTTCCTGTTGCAAGAACTTCGCCTTTCAAAGGTTTTTCTTTTGCTGAATCGGGAATGATAATTCCACTCACAGTTTTTTCTTCTGCCGGTGCAGGTTTTACTAACACGCGGTCTGCCAATGGTTTAATGTTCATACTTTTAGTTTTTTATTTATGATTGATTTATTATTAGTTTTTTTGTTTTTGATATTTCGCATAAATTGTGCCAATGGCGATAGTCTGACAAGTTGGCAGAAAAATTATTTTTCCAAATTGCAAAGATATGCAAATTTGTAAAAATCGAAAAGGAATAAAGACGGTCTTGCGCTCAAAAGATTTTTCTTTATCAAACTGTCAAATATTTTATATCCAACTGAAACTATGCATGTTAAATGTTCTTTATCCAGCTTGAGATAGAATGAAAGTATTTTGGATTCTTTCTCCAATTCGGGATATTCTCCCGAATTATACAGTGAATATAAATTGCGAAGTGCCTCCTCTGTTTTCTTTACAAATGTCTGATTATTTTCTATTCCGATATGAATTACCGGATTATCAATGTATTCAAATTTTACATTTTCTCTTTGAAGCATAATTCCGAAAATCGTATCCTCGTGTCCGTATCCTTTTATCGATTCATCAAAACGAACTCTATTGAAAATAGACTTTGAAATCAGAAAGTTAGGAGAGGTAAATATCTGACGGTGTTTCCGTTTTTTCAAATTATCCGCATTGTTTCGCTCTCTCTGCTTTCCATATTTACTGAGCAAACTGTATTGAGGAGCAATATTTTCTGCATAAATTCTTCCGCCTAAGACAACATATTCTCCGTGAAAAAAAACAGCATATCGTTGAATATAATCAGGCGAGCTGACTTCCGCATCGCAATCCATAAAAATCAGCTGTTCGTACTTCGCTGTGTCCGCCAATTTATTGCGAATTGCCGAGCGACCGATATTTTTTTCGAGCACTATGTAACGGCAAAAATCCAAATCGGCAGTCGCTTTATTTTCCTCCAAAAAAGTATTTGAGCCATCCTCCATTATAATAATCTCAAAATCAATCGTTGCTTCCAACGCTTGTCGGTGCAACTCGCTGACAAGTTTTGTGATATTGTAATTGTATGTCGGAATGAGAATGGACAGCATCGAGTTTTAGTTTTGTGCAAAGATAATATTTAAAATTTAGAAATCTAATCCGCCAAACTATCTTTTTTTGGCAAGTTTGGCGGATTCAAAACAATGACACAACAATAATCTGTAAGTTGTAAAAAGGGCGTACCAAACGCGCCCTTTTTAATTATTCCAAATTTCATGTTGAAAAAAATCGTATATCTATATGAAACTCAGTGTTATTCAAATCTACAACTTCTCAAACCTCGCTTGGAAAAAGCGCAGGTATTTTGGTTCGTAAACCATTTTTAAACCTCGCGCTTGGTCGCGGTTTTTGTACAAATCTATCACCGCATCGGCTACAACATCAAAATGAGATTGAGTGTAAACTCGGCGAGGAATTGTCAGTCGCACGGTTTCTAATTTTGGTCTGATTTCTTCGCCTGTATCTTTATTTCGCCCTGCCGAAACTGTTCCGCGTTCCATCGAACGAACGCCCGAATGAACATAAAGGTCGCTCGCAAGTGCTTGTGCCACATATTGTTCTTGCGGAATGTGCGGATAAAATTTGCGAGCATCCAAAAACACACCGTGTCCGCCAATCGGCTGAACAATCGGAATTCCTGCATCGAGCAGTTTATTGCCCAAATATTCGGCTTGTGCAATTCTGTGCGCCATAACGTGGTCTTGGCAGGCTTCCAACATTCCGCGCGCCATCGCTTCCATATCACGACCGGTCATTCCGCCGTAGGTTTGCAAACCTTCGTAAATCACAACCATCGAACGCATTTTTTCTGCCATTTCATCGTCGTTGCAAGCCGCAAAACCGCCGATATTGGTATGAAAATCTTTCTTGCCCGAACAAGTTGCGCCATCAGTATGCGAACACATTTCGCGCAAAATTTCTTTCAACGATTTGTTTTCGTAACCTTTTTCGCGAACTTTGATGAAATAGGCATTTTCTATCGCGCGCGTTGCATCGAGAATTACGGGAATACCGTTTTTGCGCGCCAATTCGCCTGTCGCTTTCAGATTTTCCATCGAAACAGGTTGTCCGCCCGCGAGATTTACCGTAACGCCGACCGTGATATACGCGATATTTTCCGCGCCGACTTTTTTAATCAAATCCTCGAATTTTTGCAAATCCACATTTCCTTTGAATGGGTCGAGATTGTACGGGTCGTGCGCTGCATCAACAATCACGTCTACGAAATTTCCGCCTGCCAACTCTTGGTGCGCGCGCGTGGTGGTGAAATACATATTTCCCGGAACATACTGACCGGGCTTGATTAACGCCTGCGAAACCAAATTTTCGGCACCGCGACCTTGATGTGTCGGCACTAAATGCTTGTAACCAAAACATTCGTGCATCGCATCCTCGAGAAAATAATAATTTTTGCTTCCCGCGTATGCTTCATCGCCAAGCATCATTCCTGCCCATTGATTTTCGCTCATCGCGTTTGTTCCCGAATCGGTCAGCAAGTCAATATAAACATCCTCGCTCCGAAGCAAAAAAGTGTTGTAGCCGGCTTCGTGCGCAGCTTTTTCTCTGTACTTTTTTGTTGTAATTTTTAGCGGCTCAACCATTTTAATTTTGTACGGTTCTGCCATTGGGTTGTTTGTAAAAGCCATATTCTTAAAGTTAAATGTTAATAATATTTTCTGTATAAAGTCCAATATTCCGCACTTCCAACGAAATTGGACAAAAATTCATTCAATTTTTCGAGCAATTCATCCGAATTTTTATTCACTACCCAAGCATAAGATTGCAAAAAACTTACAGGAAGCGTTGCATCAAGATTGGAATTTTGTCTTGTTATTTTTCGCGCTAATTGTTCGTGGCAAATGGTGTGTCTGATTTTTCCATCGGCAATAAGCGCAATCAGTTGTTCTGCAGTTTGATTTTTCATTTCCACAATGTAAATTGTATCGGCAATTTCGCTCGATAAATTCATCAATCTCATTTTGTGAGGTGAATTGAGCGGAACAAAAATCGTATCGCCTGCCAACTGGTATTGCCGTGTAATCAATTGATTTTCGCCATTTTCCGAAATTCGCTGTACCAACATTTGGCGCGAAGCGAACAAAGGCACTGAAAAAAGCACCGTATCTTTCCATTCGGTTGTTATCGGTATATATTTGGCAATTATGTCAATTTTTCCGCGATGCAATTGGTTGATAGACTCTTTCAAGTTATTATTCGTATAAACTTGTAATTCAACTCCCAATTCATCGGCAAATATCTTTAAAATCTCGTATTGAAAACCTGAAATCGTACCATTTTCTATCCTAATTCCGCTGTTGCTATTTTCGGAAACAACGCGCAATTTACCTGCCGAAATAACTTCGTCGAAAGTCCGAAACCCATTGTTCCTCTCGCCATTTCCAACGAATATGGTAATGCCGAAAAGTACCGCAAAAAATATCACGGCGAAAAGAACTAATTTGAGTTTAGATTTTTTGTTCATTTTTAATTTCAAGCTTTGCACCATCGAACTCTCCCCCCGCCCTCTCTCAAAGAGAGGGAGCTACGTTCGTGCTATTTTTCATCGACATTGCTAAACCGCAAGCCCAAAAAGTCCCTCTCTTTGAGAGAGGGATTTAGGGAGAGTTCTAATTATAAAAATTCCACGAAAGTCCAATTCTAGCCACCGCCGGATTTATCGGAAAATGAGGCATCGTGAAAAAATCATTTTCCATAAAAAGACTGTTGAAATGATACCATTTCGCGAAAAAACGAACTGTTCTCAAATGAAAATTCGCGTATGCATTCATTACCGGAAAATTTCCCATTCGGGTGCGATTATTCACATCTTGCACAAAAAACAATCCTGTTGCCGGACTAAAATTCGGCGCGTAATATGCTGTAAAATAGCGAACATCAACGCCGACTTGAAAACCCAAAACACCGTTTGCCAATGTGCCGAGATAATACAAATTGTGATGCACCGCAAGCGTCGGCAACGGCAACACATCTTGATTGGAACTCAACTGATAAAACATATTATTTTCAAGGCGAAACCGCCCGAAATGAAAATCTTGCCTCAAATTGGCTGATATGATTTGAACATTTCCGTTATCTTGCGCCGGCATAGCGTTATGGTCAAAATAAATTAAATTGCTGATATTTTCCATCGCTACATCTAACGCAAATCGCCGTGTGGGAATGGTAAATTTTCCGCCTACCTGCGTGCGATACGTGCGGTTGAAATTATTGTCCCAACGAAAATGATTTGAATTGTATCGCTGTAAAAAGAAGCTGGGCGATTCATTCCGCATAAATCCGCGCGCGCTCAGCGTGATGCTGTCGTTCCATAAGCGGAAAAATCCGTCTAAATTTCCAGTCAGATTAAAATCGCCTGCTTGCACGCCGATAACATCAAGTTCGGCAAGGATATTATAGCGAAAATGCGTGCCGTGTTGTCTGGACAAAACTCCGCCAATTCGCGTTCGATGCCAAATTTCGTGCATCAATGATGCCGAATCTGCCATCATCATATAACGCTCCACATCGTTTGTCAAAAAAGCGGTAAGTCCGAATTGCATCCAACGGTTAAATTCCTCCTCGATAGTTACAAAAAAAGTATTTGAAATACTTTGCACTGCTGCCGTATCGTTTGTGGCAATCGGCGAAAAGAACGTATTTCTGTGAAATGCGGTATCAACTCTATTTTGTCCGTGTAACCCTAATCCTTCTCGATAGCGTTTTCGCGCTTCCGACAACGTTATATTATGACCGAAACGAGTAACGGGAACAAACTCGATGTGCGTGCTATCCTCCGAAACTTCGATTGTGCGGTTGAAACCGAAACTGTAACTGTGATTGTAAACAAAAGCATAATATCGAAAACTTGAATATCCCGGACCGCGAAGCCGAGTGTCGATTGCTTGCGAATTTGGCAAATGCGGATTGTGAATATCACTCAAATTGCGAATTCCGCCATTTTCAAAATTATCCATACTGTTTATCATAAATGCGCCCGATGCACTGTAACGTTCGCCATCGAAACTGCCGAAAAACTGCGCCGAAGTTCGTCGTGTTGCTTGGTCGGCATATTCGCCAAAAGCGCGCGTATAATCCCATTTTGTTCCGAAATTCAATTGTCTGTTGGCATTTGCGGTAAAAAGAAATTGTACATTTTCCTCGGGACGAAAACCGCTCATCATAGCTCCCAAATATTGCACACTGCTGAAAGGAGTTTTGGTATTGTAAAAAACAACATTATCGGGACGAACAGTGTACGGAAAATACGCATCAGCAAAAATAAAGCGCGAATTTTGCGGGCGCAAAAAATATAATTTCGTCTGAATGGGCGAACCTAAATTTCCGTTAAATGAATTGGCTATGCTGAAACGGTCTATCGGATTTACATCTTGAAAATTAATGAACAGCGTATCAACCGGGATGCTATCCACAACGGCAAGTGGCGAAACAACATTCCACGTTCTTACGTGTCTATCTTGTTGAGCAACCGCCAAAACGGAAACCAACATAAAAAGACAAATGAACAAACGAGCCAAAATTTTCACTTTTTGTTTTTTGAGATAGTTTTTTGTAAAAGTAAGGCGACAAAGGTACGAAAAATATTAGGAAGAATTGAGATTAATTTTAAGCACTTTTGTCTATGTCACTAAAAATCCGTACCTTTGTTGCGATTTTTCAATTTTTTTTATGGAAAACTGAACATAACTTTCACAAAAAGCGTTTAGTTTTTATATTCCATAAAAAGTTCGAAACATCGCTTTAAAGACTTGAAACAAACAAAACATTATAATTATGAAAAAGGTATCTTTTTTAATTCGGTTGTGTTTATCAGCCATGTTGCTTGCTCCGATAGGTGCAAGCGCACAAGTAACAGTTGGTAGCGGAAATCTACCCAGTCCATTTTCATTGCTCGACCTTGACACTTCAATTTACCCCAAAGCACTGCACCTACCTCGTTTAGATGAAGAAACACGTGACTTGTTAATAACCAGTGGTGATGAAAGTATTGCAAGAGGTTTGATGATTTTCAATATCGACACCAAATGTGTAGAGTTTTGGAACGAAACGGAATGGATAAGCCTTTGTGATGCTGCTCTTCCATAGTGGCAGCAATGAAAGTATGGACTTTGGCACAAGCGATTCGGTGCACTGTATTCAGGATTGAGTAGGAAGAAAACAGAAACCATAAAAAAATAAAATTCTTCTATTGATAGAAGAATTTTATTTTTTTGTGATTGTGTCTATATAACAATAATTCTTATTTCCCCTTTTTACCGTCTTTTGATTTTGTATAAAGGAAACGCTTAATTTTTTGCGAAGCAGTTTTCTCAAAAGGCTCGTCCATTACATCAATGCGCTTGATTTGCGAATTGCGATTGAGG
>Ga0123355_10002911_pt1 | contig 24314 bp, 19 predicted proteins | sample TergutEmb28metaG_3_FD_89872 | JGI IMG/M metagenome (GOLD analysis project Ga0123355, IMG submission 89872) | Embiratermes neotenicus P1 segment gut microbial communities from Petit-Saut dam, French Guiana - Emb289 P1 | ecosystem: Host-associated > Arthropoda: Insects > Digestive system > Gut ... | reverse complement strand
TCACACCTGACTTGCTGAGCAGAGTATGGCAGGAATTGGACTATCGCCTCGATGTGTGCCGTGTGACGAAGGGTGCATACATCGAATATTTGTAGGTATGTGTCATAAACTTGTTGAGTTACTGTTTCATTTCTACCAGTATTTATAATTCTGTTCACCATACTTGTGAATATAATCAACTTCAAAACCGCTCCAATAATTTTGATACACCCGGTATTAACATACATTATCTCCTAGGATCAGCAAAGATGTGTTTTCCATGATTCCCAGTACAAGGTATTTATTCTAGAACATAGCGGGACTTCTATTAATATGTGTAGTATAATCGTGTATAACGTAATGCTGGTAAAGACAGGCGATGTATCAGAATACTGTAATTTATTCTGGATGAATAAGAGGTGACACCCCTAATTAATATATGTGTTCAGTTCAAAAACCCTGAGTCCACATAATTTTCTCATTGGTGTACACAGCTTACTATTGTAATCAATTTTCACATTTGAAACGATTTACTTGGAAAACACTGATGTGTTACCAATGACAAAAATACAAACAGCATCTGTACAAAAACCTGAACAAAGTATTGTAGAAAGATAAACAACAACAAGCAACTATAAAGCATCCATAAGTTAACATGTAATTCAAGCGTGGTCATAATATTTAATATCACTTTACATCTACATCACAACACCTAGGTATTGTAGCAAGTTACATACAAGTTTATGGCACTTCTTCAAGTAGAAGCAAATTGTCTTGTGCAAAAAATGCTTCACAATGTCAACAGCATGTATGCAACATTCTAAAAGAAATTGTAAACAGAAAATGAATGTTAATTATTAATGATGTTCAGCTGCTTTTATTTTCATAGGAAATGTATTGTGCGTAGAGGAATATTGAAAATCAATGCTAATTTTGCGCAAATACAATTAATTGCTCATGAACAACCGTCAGTATGTATATTATTCTATTTTACAGAAAAGCACACTGATATATTGCATCTTTAACTATTGTAAATGTTAATCAGAAATTTGCCTGTATCATCCTGTGGGTGTTACTAAATTCAGTTTTGCATGGAAACAATTACTTTTCACCCCACACTATTGGTAACCCTTTTGCTACCAGTGAACGAAGACAATTGGTGCAGAAGGTTGTAATATGCTTGCCAAAGTTCTATCTAGTCAGCACTTACAGCACTGTTTTCATAGCATGCACTGTACATACAGGCTGAAGAGGTGACACAACCACGAGACACTATAATTTCAATACATTCTGTATATCTGGCAGTTCCACTTTTGTAGCTCTACACTTGGCACTGAAGAGGTTAATTTTATACTCATACAGAAATGGGAAGAGGAATCATTCCAACCACGCAGGATGCTGCAATTCAGGACACTAAAAATGACATACCTCCCACAAAAGGCTTCCAACAAGTTTATTAGCAAGTACAATGGCAGTACTTGAGTATGGGAAACCGATCCTATTTAATTCAGTTATGAATGCTGGTCCTTTCCACCATGCACAACTGAATAACATGTAGGTTAAAACCATTACCTCAATAATCATTCCTGCTCCTGACTGTACAGGTGATTCTTGAACACAGAGGTAGTATATCTTAAAAATCAATAAACCTATAAAGCACATAAAAGTGGAAACATACAGAAGTTTAGCTGAAAGCCAAGCCCAGATGCATGGTAAGCTTAAGGGCCTTACACTTCCACATATAATGTATGTATTGCACACGACTTACCGCATGCTAGAGCAGGTGATGGATATGGCCTCTTTCAGCTCTCGGACATGCTGATTTCAAAGGAAATGAAACAGAGGGAAACTGTATTCTAAATTTCCTACAACATTTATCATACAATTTCTTTCTTATAAAGGGCTTCTACATTGAAAACCCTCTGCAGTAAAGTGTACTGCATGGTCACAAAAAAAGGAACGTTCATTCTAAACTGTGCTTCACACATCTGTTACAGACAGCAGACTAAACTAAACTGTGTGGCTTAGATGATGCATTGTGCCATACACATGCCGATATGGCTGGCGGTGTGTGACTCTTGCCATGCAGTATTGGCAATTTCTAGACAAGAACTTCAAATAGTATTTAATAATCTGTTCATCAGCTGCCAAGCATGTGTGAATGTTGACGGCAGTCATTTAAAAGAGCTAGGCTATATGGTAAGTTATGTATTACACACACACACACACACACACATATATATATATATATATAAAGACATGTATGGCCATTAAGCTTGCTGTATGCATGGGCCTGATTTTAGTTGAATTCCCTGTGTAATGTAACAATAGGGGCTGCATACCCTCATGTAGAAAATTGTGGCCCTCAATAAATTAAACAGCAATAAACTTAATTTTCATAAATATTAAGACACTAGAACATAAATTATTATGTGCAACACAAATAAATTAAAATAAAAACATCAAAATGAAAAGTAAATTCAAGAATATTAAATGCTGACCATGAATGGGACTGGGACCTTGCTGAAGGGAACTGACTGCAGGAGTTACTGTCAGTTGGGTTGTCAAGTGTTAGATGACAGTGGCATGTATGAAGAAGAAAGGCTGAAATAAAACCAAAGACTGGTAAAGCCATGAATAACAAATGTGCATAAACGGAGTTTCCTGTATATGTTTAATACATGCCTACACTTGGGCAGCAGTACACAAAGTGTAAATAATGGCCACTCAAATATTTACAATAGCACATATTCAGAATGTCTTTGATCTAAGCAGCAGGAGTTACAAACTGACTTCAGCCTTTCCATTACTTTCAGTATGCCCATAAAATAAAACGTTCATTTAAATATCAGCCTGTGATCAAACTGCAACCACATTCAAGCACAGAAACTATCAGTAATGGCCAATTCTCGAACACCAGTGAGGTAAAACATACATCCTACACAGTGGTCTGGTTTACTACTCACACATCTCATGTACATTAGTTCACAGAAAGCACCACTGCGGCAGTATGCATATACCTATTCACATTTCACTTGAAAGATATGAAGATTGTTGTTGGTTGTATTACTAGGACTTGTAAAAACAACCTGCAATACAGACAGGGACTGACCACTGAATCCTCAATGATCTTAAAAGGAAGCAAGAGACTACTGCAATTTAGGAAAAAAAGGAAATGAAAAGCACATGATTAAGAAATATGCAGGAATTCATGTGGCATTAGTCAAATTACTTGTGTAATGCACAAGAAAAGAACTGCTATCACAGATAGCCTATCAATTATAATAAGCAACAACATTCATAATGTGAAGCAACCCATACATTTTAGCTAAGAGTTCTCTAACATTCTCCAAGGCTGCAATGCTGAACATTCTAAGGCTTCAGCCTTATAAGATGTGGTGCTATTTAGTCTGGTGGATGGTCATCAAAGTTTCTGCCTTTTTTTACCTTCAGTGTGGATGCAACAGGTACCTCCAAAACATACAAGGAAAACTGACATTCACTGCCCTGAGAACTTCAAATCTCATACTGAACATTTTCATTTCCCTTTATACATTTATTTTCAAATAGTGGTTTATCACATTGGCTACCATGAGGTACACCAGCAGCTCATGCATCATCATTCAGGAGGTACCATGACAGCCACCCATGGTCTCACACCAAGCAAAGTCAATTGCATGGCAAACACTGCAGTATGACACTAAGACTCTGTAACTCTGGCACTTGTATGCAGAAAAGGAAAACTAACCTACAGCGTTGTGGGAACTGCTGATGTTTCTTGTAAGTGAGGAAAATCATAAGCAAATACAAGAGATACTAGCTTGGTACCTGCAGAATAACTGAGTAAAATAAGCTTGGTAGCCAAAGGGTTAAGAGCTCCTCAGAGGTCAACATGATATTACAGAAGATTTATGAGAAAAAATGTAACAGCAGATTGTTGAATGGCAATATCATTTTAGGCCAAATTCATGTAATCTATGATTTGGATGATGTGGCTCTGTTCTTGTTAATATGACACTACTGTCTTTAGCCAGTTGCACTGGCATGCTTCCTTTCTTTTCAGAGGGGACACAATCTCTAAAACACCAAGAGTCAGTTGTATGGGAATGGGACAAGTGAAGTGGATGTGTAGAAGGAAAGAAAGTGGCACAAAAGTGAAAAAGGGGAAATTATTTAACTTTAGATAGTGATTCACAATCTGTTCATAAATCAATTCAAACCAACAATAAGCTGTCTGCATAAGCCTGATGAGGAAACAACTTTTATACTATGTGCCTTCATTTGGGGCAAAAAGTATTATCAATTTGATTCATGACAGCATTTTCTCATACAGCAAACAATTGGGTACATGAAACTCTGGCAAATAGTGTTGTGCACTTAACAGGAAACCTGTGTACATTGCTCACATTAAAAAAATCTGCCAATGCTTGGAATGCTGCTCTGTACAAACAGTAGGCAAGAAATATACAACACAAATAATCAGTGGGGAAAGTCTAATACCTGATGTTAGCGAAGCAATCATATTTTGAAGTCACTGACATACTTCCCATCATGTCACCTTAACAGTGTTGCGAACAATTCATTCACCGCTGCAATTCTCACTTTAACAGCTCTGCTGATGCTGCTACCATATTGCTCACTTCAAAAGAGTTTCCTTTTTCTCTACATGCTGTTTTCGTTTAGCACATGCAGCCTCCTTCAGAATCCTGTTGATCATTCTGCTGTGGTGGCTGTGTCTGCAAATCAACTGCTACAGGAAAACTGGTTAAGGGAAAATCTGATACAATTATGAAGACATTAGCAAGGTTTCTACAAGTTACAGATTGTTAATTAGAAGCTCAAATGTTTCAAGTAATGTGCAGGGATATGGCATGAGGCAAGAGATAGTTTAATATAATGGAGTACATATCAAGTAATTTAAATTCACATTTCTGAACTCATATATAAATGATGATGAAGATGATGATGATAATAATAATAACAATAATAATAATACACATAACAGACTGCAGAGCTGTCTAAAAATTGTGTCCAGCGCTAGCCACAATGAATTTTCATTCATTGTTCCAAATAACCTTGACAACCTTGTAGACTAAAAAAGTACAACTGTACAGACAAAACTGTATATTGCAAATGTCACAAATTACAGTCAAACTTGGTTATAACACCACGAAGGGGACTGAATATTTGTATCATTATAAAAGACTGTTATAACTGAGGAGTATAATGATATGGTTAACAGTGAGGAATTAATTAATAACGCAGAATATCTGACACTACAGATGAGGTGTCACACCAACCAATGTTGGCATAAGCAGGTTCGAATGTACATCTCATATGACATACAAGGATGACCACATCAGAAAAGGATGAAATGGGTGTGGCATATAGCATGCATAAGGAAGCATGACGTGCACATGAAATGCTACCAGAAAAACCTTAAGGGATGAAACCACTTGGGAAACATGTAATAATAACATTAAAATGGATTTTAGAGAGATAAGTTGTGGAGATGACAACTAAACTAAAATGGCATCAATGTCCAATGGAATTGAATGCTGGGCTTCCATGAACATGACTACGAAACTTCAGGTCCAATACCAAGGTATTTCTCAATCAGATGCGGAACTATTAACACCACAAGGAAGACCCTGCACCATGAGGAATTGGTCAGTCAGTCAAGCAGCATTATTCTGGTACATGTATGTCGCTAAGATAATATTTGTGTGTTCATTTTTTAAATGTGTAAAAATGTCACAATTACTATAACCAATCCCCAGCTGTGCTTTAACATCTGATGTAGGTACTAAAAAAATTTGGACTTTGCCACTTCATGCAGCAGGGAAAATTTCCTGGTACACAAACCGTGGTACCTCATATCCATTCTTCAATTCACACTAACAGTTTTGGGTTTGAGAAAGGTACGACAATTAATTGACCTGTTAGTCTCAGATGTTTCAAATGGGACAACCCCAGTTATTGCCCTCTATGTCCATTATGAAATCTCACCATTTAAATAATTTCTGAATTTATAAGCAGCTCCCAGTACCTCATACAGCACATCCACACCATCTGCTTGACTGCCAGCATAATCTCCCATGGTGCATACAGTGTCATCTTCCAGGACTATTACTTGGGTTACAAACATGGCTGCGGCAACCACAATTTCCAAAACTTGAGATATAATAGGAAACTGAGATATAACAGTGCCAACCCACATTCTCCATTTCTAGGGTTAGTAGCGTCATGTATATTCTGGCTGAGTGTCATGATAGATACTGATCACTTTAGGTTTATATCACGTTATCATATCGTCAATATAAAACCGTAATGTTGCAGGAACAATGTAGTGGGTCCATTCTGAGTGAGGAACAGGATGGACAGTGGGGACAGGGATACTACACGATGATGGCAAGTGGAAGGGAGCCATGCATGTCTATTCACTTGCTCTGGAGTTTGGAAAACATACACCTGTCCTACACATAGTAATTTCCAGTGTCTCTGGAGCCATACTCAAAGCATTATCTTCCTGTGTAAAGCAATCCCTACACAGGCCTCGACAGGACTTAGGGCTCCAGGAGGTTGAAGCTCCCAGAATTTCTAGACAATTGGCACACAAAGGTGGCAAGGCGTCAACCCTACACACCGGCCGCCATTAGCCCCCATGAGATGTTCGCGGATAATGTTTCCAATTAAGTGACTGCACTTTAACGCTGCTCAGACTGTAAGGAAGGAAGTGCAACTTATCAAGCTATACAGTAATGGTAATACAACACAGCATGTCACTGAAGTAATTTATGTAGCATTAAAAACTATTAGGTAATAGGTTTAAGTACAAATATCGCCTTTAAAACTCAAGCAAGATGGATTTAACATGTGTGTGATTATTGCTATGCATAGTATTAGTTACATTTCAAATGCTTTCTGTACAAAAATCACTTAAACATAAATTATCAAATATACGTTTAACTTTACTGAAGCATCATAACATAAAATTGTGTCACAATTGAAAATCCTTTGTAGTTAGTAATTCAGTATAAATGTTTAACTTCTTAATGCCTTCACAACAAAATGAATTTATTCAGGCCAGCCCATTTTAAATCCAGTTTTCCCATCTATCACAAAGTGCTAATGAAAACTGCTGATGAGGCACTGATAATGAAAGAAATAACTGCAGTCATCTTAACATTCAGTTTGAGCAATAAGAGAACACCTTACTACAGGTACAAGACTAAAGTATTCTTGCCACAGAAAGCATCAGTTCCACAGTGTCTGATCACAAGATTCTGGATTTAGTTGCATAAAAAATTTATGACAAACTCAACAGTACTCTTCATCAATACACTCTAGCCTCACAACTGCCTATTTATAATATCAATTACAGTCCCAGTGAATTACTACTAATAATACAGGTTGTTGAAAAAATGGTTCTAGATGTAGATGAACAATAAAGTCCCATTCAACAAATGTCAAAAAACCAATGCCTGCTGAGATATGGGTGATTTTCATGTTATCTCTGCAGCAGATGCTCTGTGTGGTTCCCATGCATGTCAACAAAACCTTCAGCTCTTTTTCTCACAGGAAGTGTGCACTCTTTCAAAAATTCATTTTACTTCAATCACCTGACAGGTATGAGATCTCTAATCATGGCTCTAACTCCTCTATGTCATTGATCATATTGGAATACAATGAAGTCTCCGAGTGGCCACACAGCCAAAACTCCAGAGGATTAAAGTCTGGGGATCATGCAGGCCAGTTGACTGAGCCTCCACATCCCATCCTCAGTTGACTGAAAGTCTGGTTCACAAGCAGACAATACAAGGACACATAAAGACTTTGGCATATTCACACCCTGACAATGTCTTACAGGTGTTACAGCAACAGAGAATACCTGTCAGGAGCGTCAAAAATAATTTTTCAAATAGTACATACCTCCTATGAGAGGAAGTGTTGAAAGGTGTATCGACATGCCTGGGAACTATACACAGCATTTGCTGTAGAGGTAACACAAAACTCACCCATATCTCAGTAAGCACTGGCTTTCGGACGTTTGTTAACTGGGACGTCTTTGCTCAAAATGAGTACTATACACCTTGTAAGTCTGTAACCTTTTTTTTTTCAACATCCGGTATACGTTTTCAGGTTTTCATGGTGGTTGTTGAAAACTTGCTGGACTTTTGGGGTCCTGCACCAATTAATGGTTGAATGTCCTGTACTGACTAGTTCAGGTGGACACATCCAACTGAACCATATTCAGTCACCCTGAAGATGGGGGCAGCATGGTCCTCCAAGATGTGGCAATATTCAATCACTACACAGTGCAGAAAACCAAAACACCAGCATTGCTTTCTTACTGTTGATGACTGTTAAATTTATTCTTAACATTTAAGACATGATAAAATCTGGAATGACATATAGCAAACAGCTGACAGGAAAACATGTACACAAGAATACAAAAGATGGGACAAGAAGTGAACAAAGCAGCTCAAACAGCTGAAAGTTGGTGCACATTCTGCCTGCTGGACAACTGCCTTTTTCTGACCCCTCTCTTTGCAATTGTTGACATAGTAATTTATATTAAAAAAAACCACTCACATGTATAAAGAAAATGTTTTGGAAGGACACAGATATTACAACCTAATTTGAATTAAATCATTAATGGGGTTGAGTTATTGTAAAATGATCAAAAACACAACTGCCATACCTTTCAGTGTAACTCTTACTGTACTACACTCAAGATCATGGCAACAAGCCCTCTGAAACCCAGTACCCATGAACCGATTGACATGTCTAATATCCTCCATCATAACCATTAGAAAAACCCCAAAATCTCACAAAATTATATTCATCCATAGTTTCTTTAGGACTACTCTTAGTAACTCTAACTATATAAAATTCAATTACTGAACTATGGTGGATAATTAATTGGAAAGGATGTGGTATGCAATGGTCAAAGCATAATTTAAAGTGCTCCCTCAGCAAACACACAAAACCTCAGACTGGCTGAGATGTCAACTAGATACCTCCCCCAAGTTGGAAGCATCACTGCCTCAGCCAACCTGCTCAATGAATAAAATCACCATTCTGTATGTTTTCATGACTACATTTATGGACAGGAAACAGATAGATGTATACCTCGTTAACTGTCACAAGAAAACACTCAACAGAGTTTTCTCTGATCCCATATCTGTGGGGAAATAGACCCAAAATTGCATGAAATTCTATATGCAACACTGTTCATAGCCAATTTGCATAATGAGTTGCATTTTATCAACTGATACTGCAACAGCATGTTCTTAAGCAGATGACTATCAACAAGCATTCAGGTGGAGATTTGAGCATGTAATTCATAAACTGTAGGTTTCCATAGAAATGGCATATATCTAATTTACTTTGAAATTATTCATTGCCAACATCATACTTAATGGGTTAAGTGAATAATATTCATTGGAAAGTGGAGATTATACCACCATACTTCAATACCAATGCTACCTCAGACAATGTACTAAAACCTCAAAACTGACATGCAAATGGAAGTCTTAATAACTCTGTATTGTGCACACTACATGACTAGTAACAAAAAGCCTGGTTTTAGTTTTCCAATTTGGAAATAACAGAAGCTCTAACTTTCAAAAATATTTGTCCAGAAATACTGTACATAATGTTAAATGATATGCCTTCCTGTTAAACAAAGTGATCAAAAACTCTGGCTATTTATGAAAACTACTAACAATCTTCATGAAATTCTGAAAGTACACAAAAAAAAAACATGCATAAATGCATCCTTCTACTCCTCCTCCACAGCAAAATTTCGCTCAAGTGACATGCTGACAATTTACTTACAAACTGACATCAAAACACATCCTTATGTGCACTGTGGGAGTCTACAAGTTAGATACTAATACAGGCTGCACTGTTAAGCAAATTGCCTCTGCTTTTAAAGAGTTTAAACACAACTGACACTACAGATAGTCAGCTCAAGTACTTTTTATGAAGACTACATAGTGTAACTGGGCTGCATGCTTTTTTGACCATCTGTATTGCTCACAGATATTTCTATAAATACTGCCTGACAGGGAAGAGTACCTGAATCAGGATAAAAGTACAATTCATGAAATGAAGATAAATTGAAAGTGCTTCATTCCTTTCCCTGTGTCACTTCTGTTCTTCAGTCAACCAAAACACCTGAGAGACAATGAAATTATATGCTTCAAAACTCCACGGGCATGCTGCATGTATATGAGCCACATTTGTTGCATGTTTGAGTCTGCACATTACCTAGCCTAGTTCCATCCTGTGTCACCACTCAACATGCACAACCACCTTCTTGATTTTTCACTTCATTTGGAGCATCCTTCAACACAACTTCTTGCACTAAACACAACATTAAGGAAAATAACACAAAAACAAAACAAAAGAAACCAAAATACTGATCACTAAGGACTATAAAAATACTACATTAATGGCTCTCAAATAAAAATTTGCCATGGCTTTGTTCACATACAACTATCATTTTAATCTGGATGTTTCAAAATATACATGAAATTTAATAGTGGGACAGGTACATATACTTTGATATCAGGTTTATGTGGGCCATGCAGAAAACAAAAATGCCAAGATTAAGATGACATTCATCAATACCTAAAATGTGAAAACTTTCAACATTTATAATTCATGCAAATCCCTGGTGCTCTAACTTGAGAATAAATATGAGAGAGTATCATTTACATGGAACATTTATAACAAATGTTAATGTAATAGAATGCTCTCAAGAAACCAAAAATGTCCCTCACACATCCATTCACACTAACATGACCACACAAAGATAAGAGGCAGGATGGTAACACCCAATCAGTTAAGGCAGGTAACTTCCTGGGAGGATATCATCAAAAACACAAATTCCTGTCCTAGGGCTTAGAACACTGTGTGGTTTGACAGACATGTACCAACAATATGGAAGAACCCGCTGCCTCAGTCTTCACAGCAAGATGGACACAGGATGTACTAATTACACAACATGCATTGTACACCGCAAATTAAATTCAATGAATAGCAAATGGCAGCAGATCATGACAAATATCTTATTCCAAGCACAATTAAGTGTCAAACACATCCTCACCAAGGCACAGGCGCAAGCACGCGTGCGTGCACGCACACGTACGACTATTTAATCAGAGTTCATTATACTTTTCAAGTGATAAGTAAAACATTTCAAGTGTGTGGAAGTTCAAGCGTGCAGAAGACAAAAAGGGAAAATTGCATCAGCACATTCATGCAGAGATGCAGAGTGGAAAATTTGCACTTACCTTCCTACATCTTCACATTAGGCTACAAACATGCCAGCAACAAAATGATGAGCCTTGCACTTCATCCCCTTTATGTGTCATGGAAACAACCTATATACGTTTCTACATTTAATTCTACATGGATTACATACTGATTAGCCTTTAAGTCATATGCCTCATTAGTATATGACCTTAGAGTATCATGTTTGTATGACTACATTCCTTATGTACATGCTATCAATATTTGCTCTAATACTACAATGTATACATATATCAACAAGGACCACTGGTTCCCAAATTTTATCACTTCCTGCTCCTTTTATTCAAATATCAAAAATAAAATTACACTATTTCTTTGAAGGAAAACAGAACAATTTTCTTACGGTATATGCATTTGTCCTTATAGACAGACTCCTGAAAAATTACTGTTTGACTTCAAACTGTCCACCACTATACTTTCACCTCACTAATAACTCTATACTATGGAAATGTAAGAGATTATATAGTACAGCCAGCCACACTAAGAGCTGATGTTTCACTGCTATAGTGTAACTACGCTAGTCTTTCCAAGCTCAATCATGTGCGAGTATCAGCAAACTGACCAACACTGATCTAACAGTGAACCTGACCAAGTTCCACGCACAACCAAAATAATCAACTTCCCTTACATAAGCGAAAAACATATCCTTACTTTCCTCTGAACGTAAGTCCATACTATGGTTACCAAATCCTTACCATCAACATGTGCATCAAGCACTTTCCCACTGCCTGTAACATGACAAGACACAACTTTTATTGTCTAGGCAAAGGATACTGTCTTCTGGGGGTTTGTTTTCTGTGGAGTCCATACCAGGTAGAGCAGCTGCTACTCGCCGGAACAGCTGTAGAACATAAATTGTTCAATGTTAGGAAGGAGTTTACATATTTGTATCATACAAATCTTCTGATCCTTCCAGATAATCTCACACAAATTTCTGAAACTTATTTCTGACTTGCATCATGAGGTATCCACTTCAAACCCCACTGGCGCGATCATCCTGAGAAATTCTTCAGGAATTCCTCAGTCCATTTAAATAGATTAAGACCTCTCCCTTCCAAAAACTTCCTAATTCGGCATTCACACTCATCCTGCCCTACTTCATTTCACACTACATAATAGAGACAGCAGATAAAGGGTGACAATGTAGTGATTGCCCATTTACAATTACTTTGGGGAGAAGTAAATAGGAGCATTAAATTGAGAAAAATACCAACTGGAGGTAATTTAAATACTGTCATAGAAACTAAACACCAACACATGAAAATATTAAATTAAGAAACAATCGGTGCTCTACTGTATTAAGTAAAACATACATATATTACAATAGTTAGAGTCTCTTCCTTTGCTTTACAACATTTCTCAGGAGTTTAATTCCACTTTTCACCACTGTAGTTATTATATGTAATGAAAGACAACAGATGCATTTGTACCTATCACACCACAAAGGCATATACTGGACACCAGGCAGATGTCCATGTATGCTAGGCCTCAGCACAGTTTGGCAGTGACAGAACAGAGATTCACTGTTTCTCTAATTCTATGACATTCTCAAAATGAGATATGGGAAGAACTCTTCAGTCACCTGTTTGACATTGTACCCAGCCTTGGCACTGGTCTCGATGAACATAACATTGAGCTCTTTTGCTTTGCGTTCTCCCTCCTCAGTTGACACCTGTCGCTTGTCCGACAGATCTGTCTTGTTACCAACTAGCATTATAATGACATCACTTCCACGCTCTGTCCGGACATCATCAATCCATTTTGATGTTTGATGGAATGAATTAGCATCTGTACAAATAAAATATTCCCATGACATAAGATTCAATTCATATGTACCAGGTTATTTCAACCAGTATGGATACAACCTTTTCCCATTAACACATATGTTCAATAAGACAAAACTGCTTTTTAAATTATACAATGACCATACATTTTGACACTTCTCAGTGTAATTACCTGGCTTCAAAATATACTGCAGTATAAACTTTGTAGTACCAAACATGCAACCACACTTCACACACCCGGGCCAATGTCCTGTCACTCATCAGTGTGGCTATGATGCTTTAACCTGTTCCACAAATATTCTGAGTATAGTCTGCCAGCCCTTTTAAACTATGTGGATGCAGTTGTGATTCCCCCCGATATTTCTGCATGATGTTTCAAGCTCTGCACCACTCAGAAAAATGCTATTGTAAGGCCAATAACTTAGAACATGTTTATACCTATTTTTCTCAAGTTCACAGGGCTTCAGAAATTGTTACCTTGACATTTTGGTCAAACAAAACTCATATCACTCCACCTCTCTCCCTCACTCACTCTCTCACACATGTGCATAAGCATACACAAACACATATACACAGATGCAGTCCTTTGTTTAACGTTCATATATTTCATTCTGATCTTAAGCAATTCTTGAGTAAAATGTCTGTAGCTATGCCATAGCTCTGGCAGTCTGTAACAATCTTCCCACCATGGAGGCCCAGGTTCAATGCAAGGCAGTCCACATGAGATTTGTGGTGGACAAAATGGCCAGATTTTTCTCAGAATACTTTACACTTCCCCCGTTAATTTCATTCCACTAATACTCCACGTTCGTTGATATATCATCTGAGGACCCCAAAATTTGATAACGTACAGCTTTATTGCACTTCCCTGTAAGTGTGCCAGAACAATACCTAAGTCAAGTGCTGACATAAACAATCATCATAAAATCAAATAACACCACTGCGCAACTTTTGTTATAGCGTGCACGCATCTGTTTTGTTGATGTAGTTAACAAAGTGGTCAAGTGGTTAACAACAAAAGAGGTTCTGGGTTCAAACTTCAGTATACAGACAGCCTACTCTAGCAGAGGTTTCTTATACTTGCAAGCAAATGCTGGAATATTACAATAAAGCAAGTCACCACTGCTCTCCTCCACACAGCTTTAATTCATTCATCATCATATATCTCAACACTACAGTCTAAGCCAAGGTATATGTGAGAAAGAACCAACTAGATGCACACTTTTGTCTCATTAATTTATTTCAACTATATTACCCTCCACATGTTATGGTTGGAACTGTTCCAACCATAATGTGTTGGCGACGAGACATCACATGCATGCATGAAAATACTATATGCTGTGTGTACAGAGAAGTGACCTCCTGATGACCTTATTAGTTCAAAACATGTAGAGGATAATATAACTGAAATAAATTAATGAGAAAAAAGTGTTCATCTAGTTGGTTCTTTGTCACATATGTAAAGTACAATGCACGGTTCTGAAAATGTAGTCTACGCCAGGGGTAAATAAATTTTCCAAAACTCTGGAAGCCATCTACAAATTTATGGTCCAAGAAGAAGCAAGTTCGACACTGAGAACCAATAAACATTATACATCACAGTACAACATTTAGTCACCTGGGGGCACCCCTGGTCATGGCTACTAACAGAAATGTTAAATAAATAAAGTGAATGACAGTTATGATGATTCTATCTTTATATGATGAGACTTAACATACTCGTAATGTCATAGACAACAACTGCAACCGTAGAGTCTCGAATGTATGATGGGATGAGGCTGCGAAACCTCTCTTGTCCAGCTGTGTCCCATAGCTGGAGCCGAACCTGGTTTCAATAAAAGACATGAGCCCATTAACTTGGAGACAAATCACTTCATATGCCATGAAACACAATGCAAGAATTACTTCAGTTTCAATTTCACACACACTGTGAACAAACACAGGAGAAAATTTTAACCATCTCCCAGTAAGGCCCAGTACTGCACACTGTTCCAAAAAAAATTAAATACAATAAGAAACCTCTGTGGCCGAAGTAGAAAGTACAGTGCTGAAAATAAAGTGACTTGAACCGTTACATCATCCCATAACATGTACACAAATAACATCCACTGCAGGTCTGACAATGCCTACCACTTCAGCTCAGTCAGGTTATCAGCACACAGCAGTCAATCAATTTAGGATGTTCAAAAAATACCAAAAAGGATTTAAAAATAAGTCTAATCAATAAAACCCTGACATATAAATATATTCTACATTCAGGATAGCCGGACAAATCAAAAGCTCTTTCTAGTAAGCCCAACTGAGCAGGAACATTTCCTTCCTCACACCTGATAACACAAATGGATCCACTTTCCAAAATATTGTTTCTAAAAATTCAGTATTATGGAAAATGCCCAAAACAAAAGTCATTTTACAATAGTTCCTATTCCTCTATTTTCACACATTACAGACCCACAAATACAAGAGTCATTCACATGAAAACCAGAAAAATTATGTAAAGTGACTTACTGCAAAAACAGATTAAGTACAATCATATTATCTTCAGTGCAGTCCTCAGGAGAAAAAGTCATTTGATTCCTGTGCCTGCCAGTCATGCATTACCTCCTTTACCTCATCTGATCTGAAGTGATGTCCACATGTCCATGTAGAGCATCTTTTATGGGCCAAAAGAGGTGAAAACTGTCAGATGCCAAAGCTCATGAATATGGCAGATGGGGAGTCATATCCAATTTTAAAATCGGAATCTGTTACATGGTCCGATACACTGTATGAGGTTGGGCACTGTTACGCTGTAGACAAACTCCAGCAGACAACAACAAACCAAGGCATTTTCTTGGAATTGCTGCCTTAAGTTGATTCAAAAGCATATCACTGCACAATTTTCCAGTTTTCATTTGAATGACCTTTGTAAAACCCAGTGTACTATAATGTTTGCGCCTTATATGATGACTTTTACATTAAAATAATGCTGGCACTCACCGTTCTATCTTCGAGATACATTGTTTTTGATAAGAAGTCTATTCCTATGGTTGCCTGTAATAGGAAACATAACACTGCAGTACTAGTAACATAAAGACGAAGTTAACAAAAAACTACAAGCACAGAATCACAGGAAATTGTAGTACTTTGTTATTTCATGTTACTTAACAGCGCTGTTCAAAAACAATAAAAATGGCGTGGCTACACTAAATGGTGGGTCAGAAAGAAGTGGAAGAAAACAGAAGTGACCATTTGGATATAATACATTGGACAACAAATTTTTTACTGACGTTATGCTTCTGAGGTAATAATTTCTTATTAATTTCGAGGCGCTGAGCACGAACACGACAATGAAAACTCAAAATTGGCTATGGTTTCTAACGAAATCCGCAAAGGTTTATATATTTAAGAAATATGTACATCAGACATTTAACGATAAAAGTCCGCTTCTACTTGCGACTTCGCTTAGCCTGTCGCTTGTGTCCGTAATGAGGGTTGCGATAAGTAAATTTTCTACTAAAAATGAAATGCGTTGAAAGATTTCAAAGTGTTGCGTCATATTGCTTCAGCCCATCATGTACACCACACCCGTTTTAATCCTGCGTCATAAATACCGCAAAGTAATCCCAGCAGTGTTAATCCAGCATTAGTGATGCCTCGTAAATGTGTTAAAAGTGCAGATAATTTATGTTACATTTGCGGTGAAAAGACGTTTGCAAGGCATAGAAAGGCCATCACCGCGATAGTGAAAAAGGCGTATCATTTTTATTTCAGATGCAAGATCGCCGACCAAGACAAATCCTGGGCCCCGCACATATGCTGCCGTAAATGTGCAACAAATTTTTCGCAGTGGCTGAATGGCAAAAGACATGCGATGCCGTTTGCTGTTCCTATGGTTTGGAGGGAGCCAAGTCATCACACATCTGACTGCTACTTCTATATGTTGCCACCTGTTTCTGGAAGCATCACAAAGAAAAAGAAGTGGGCAATAGTGTATCCGAATATGCCATCTGCTCTCCGTTCAGTTCCGCACGGCGAAATAATTTCCGTTCCCGAACCTCCGAAAGAATTTACCATCGATTCAGACGACGAGGACGAAGGCGGGTCAACCTCGGGTCCTTCTGAGCCGCCGGCGTCTACTGAACCACACGTCTCCGACGGCAGGTCTTCTGCGCCACTGCCACACATTCTCATACAGGAAGAACTGAACAATCTTGTTCGCGATCTGGAGCTGTCCAAGAGCAAAGCAGAGTTACTGGGATCAAGACTTAAACAATGGAATCTTCTCGAGAAAAATGTCCGAATTTCTTCGTTTCGCAGTCGTCATCAGCAGTTGGTGCCTTCTTCAGAAAGGAAGATGTTCTTGTAGATGGCCTGATGAATGCCCTCAGAATCAAATATGACCCGCAAAAATGGCGACTATTTATAGACTCTTCGAAACTGAGCCTGAAAGCGGTGTTGCTGTATAACGGAAACCAACATCCATCCATTCCAGTCAGACACACTGTCCACATGAAAGAAACCTAAGAAAACCTCAAGCAGCTGCTGAATAAGCTTGAATACAGCAAGTATGGCTGGCATATTTGTGGTGACCTGAAGGTAGTGTCTCTGTTGATGGGTCTCCACCTGGTATGTGCGAAATATTGCTGTTTTGTACGTGAATGGGACAGATGAGCAAAGACTTTTCATTACCTGAAGAGAGACCAGCCTCAGAGGAAATCACTGCAGGTCGAATAGAAGGATGTGCAAAACCTAGCACTGGCAGAATGGCACAAAATCCTGCTACTGCCCCTACACATCAAACTCGGTCTGATGAAAAACTTCGTAAAAGCCATGCCGGCGTTCAATTATCTGGCTGAAAAATTCCCTCGACTCAGCGAAGCGAAAATCAAAGAGGGGATTTTTGCGGGTCCTTAGATCCGCAAGCTCTTCAGACACGATATGTTAAACAACCTAATTCAGGGTGACGAGAAAAAAAAAAACTTGGGACGCGTTTCGTCTGGTGTCAACTAACTTCCTCGGGAATATCAGAGCGGAAAACTAGAAGGAATTTATTAAGGACATGTCGTTGTATCACAAAATTGGTTGCAACATGTCCTTGAATATGCGCATGCTTCATTCCCACTTAGATTTCTTCCCCGACAACTACGGCATGTTTAGTGATGAGCACGACGAACTTTTCATCAGGAAATTGCAACGCTGGAGAAACTTTATCAGGGAAAGTGGTCCACTTCCATTTTGGCTGACTACTGCTGGAAGCTCGTCAGAAATGCTCCTGACCAGCTACACAAGCGACAGACAAAGCGAAGTCGCAGGCAGAAGCGTACTTTTATCGTTAAATGTCTGATGTACATATTTCTTAAATATATAATAAACGTTTTCGAATTTCTTAGAAACCATAGGTAATTTTGAGTTTTCATTGTCATATTCGTGCTCAGCGCCTCGAAATTAATAAGAAACGGCTACTATTACCTCAGAAGCATGACATCAGTAAAAATTTGTTGTCCAGTGTTATCCAATTACCTTCTTGGAGGGACCAAGATGAACCACAGAAATGTGTACATGAACCTCCCAAATATGGTTAACAATATTCAATAAAGGTTATGGACATGAAGCAAAGGTGAATAAGTGGTTGAGGAACAAGCAAGATGCAAGAGATAAACATGAACCACAAAAAAACATCATCACAATGTGGGGTAAGTCCTGGGATGTGACAGGTATTTGGCACCTGATGTTCTGAGACAACATATTGGTCTCATCTCCAAGGATCAAAATGTCCACACCACTATCAAAACCTGAAAACTCACAAAACATCATGATGTCACATGCCTCTGCTGTGACCTAAATGTGCGCCAAAAGATGCTGGGTGACAATAAGCCAGATGAAGTAATACAGAATTGTAAATACAAGTGCCTTGATCAAAGGCATTACATGATTTTAAGTTCATACAGAGCACAGATCCCTGTGCTTATCATCACTTCCAATCAGTCCTTTTTGGAATTCGTGGACCCCAAAGATGAGGGCAGCAAGCTCCTCCAAAATGTCAGCACTACATCACATCTCAAAGATTTGAATCTTCACCAGCACTACCATCAGAACTCCAAATTTCACAATGCAATGTGTAGTTTCACTTATCACACAATTATCTGAATAAAAATGTTCATGCTCTGGCTACCAGTGTACAAACCATGAGAATACAGGACAAAGTTGGATGCTAAAATAAAGTCTGCGAACTCAATCAGTGAGTTTCAATTCCTGGCACAGGCAAGGATTGTTACCTTTGCAGCCATATTCAGCCCACTTACTGAAATCATCCAGTGGCAACATCATTAAGCATGTCGTTGACAGCATACGCTGACAACTCTTCTCCCTCCACTGTCAAGTCCATAAAGCATGAAATTTTTAACTACATGCCTCACATATATGCGTACACAGCATGGTGCTTTGACACAGCGACAATTTTACTTATTCCATGCCAAGTTTGAGGCCTCTGATTCAGGTGAAGAGGATCAATAAGCCTCACACAACTTTCCTCCCAGAACGTTAACAGAAAACTGACAGCCTTTAAAGATACTAAGATGTTTTTATGAAAATAACCCTCCTTAAGAGTTAGGTACCTTGCCCCCTCTACTAAGTGGACAGACAACCTGCTGTCTGATCCAACTCTCCCCTCTCTCCCTACAAATTAGGTGAAAGAGAAAAGTAAATAACTGTAGACACACTGTCCTGAAAATATTCCCCAACATGATATGCAGCTAAGTAAAGAAACAGTAATGTAATAAGACACACAACTCTGCAACCAGGGTCTTCTTCAACTAAGACATCAACAAACTCAATGTCCATCACCATCATCACAAAACCCTGCCACTGAATCAAATAATAAGTAAAGTTAATGTAGTACTCAATAAACTATTCAGTTGACAAACACTTGTTAAATCAAAGTACTAAGTAACACTGGTTAACCGACAGAACAGCTGGTACAGCAACTAGGCTATGTGCAGGAAAAATGACCTGTGGCTCCATTTCCAGCAAAGGCAAAAGATTTTCTGTTCTCAAAATAGTCCAGTCAAGCTCTGGGGCCCATGTGGCCTCCTATTACATTGGTACTTGGGGATCTATTTCTGTCAGTAAGGTAGCCAGGGCTTGAAGCTACCCACTCATTTACATTTGGTGCCCTGCTTAAGAATGTATGGAGCTACCTCTCCACTCTCCCACATTGTCCTCACAGTGTGCTGGGAAAACATTACCTTTTACTAGGCAACATTAATGCTAACTCTACCTAGTGCTCTCTCCTTGAGGATGTTCACACAAAATTTTGAATGTATTTCCTGATTCAACATGTGTTATATCCAATCCATCTTTCATTTAATTTCAGGAATAACATTATGTGTGGGACAACTGCAATGTTGCATATTTTTGGTACAGTGTTATTCACATCTTGGTCGTCTCTATTGCAAATATTTTATAAATGCTTTTTAAGACAAATAGTATAGGACTCCCTAATTGGAACAAGGCAATAGGAAAGTCTGAACAATCAAGTCAGCCCCCACCAATTACCATCACAGCAATGTTGTAAAATGTAAGGTTGTAACTGGCAAATTGAAATACACACTGAATCTGTACATAAGAAACAAGTGCTTCACACACACACATTTGTGTGTGTGTCCTTTTCCACTAAAAACTGTAAGAAGGGTTAACACCATAAAAACACAAACAGATCCTATCATTCTAATCTCAAAGAATAAGATGGTAGTAACATTTCCACAATATCAGGATACAAATATTTTAGATATTTTCTGGCATAATTTGTATGCTTCTGTAATTTTACACAGCACAACAATCAAAGCAACTCTAAATAGTGTAAAACCCACATTATGTGGCATATTCATTCATTGCCAAAGAGAAACTGTGGGAAAAATAAGCTGTATATATCAGAAAATTACAGTCTGCCACTATTTTAATAGGGGGGGGGACCTCAAAGACAAACAAAAGATCAGCAAGAAAAAGTTCTTCCCAAAAAGTAAAGCATATCCTGTGTGCTTGAGGATCCACATTGTGGTTTTGTTTATGCAATGAAGAATTACCGTGGTAACCCTTGCGCATAACAGTATAAGCCCCTCATTCTTTCACAGTCTCACTTGCACAGGCACATAAAGTAATACACAATACGCTTCATCTCAATGTGTGTATCACTCACAGCTACCAACTATCATGTCATATGAAATGTACTGACAGCTGTACTTTTCACAATTTTCAGAATTGTTGCCCTTATGTTTTAATTATGTCTGGAAAGGGTGCAATCTCTTAAATAACATGTATTTCACTTTGATTATTGAAATATTTATCTTACCTGGTAAGTATTATCAAAACTATCATACATAAATCTTGTTATTAGGGATGTTTTTCCAACTGAAAAGACAAAAAGAGCTAGTTAGCTGTGGCAAGCATACATATACTCTGTGTGTGTGCGTGCGTGTGTAAGAAAATACTTCCACCATTATCAGAACTTGCTCACTTTGTGTAGCAATGCCAAGTGGAGCATAAAACTTGAACCTAATGCATAAGAAATAAAAATGAAATGCTAACATTACACATTGAAGAGCTTACAATTTCTCCTCATAACCTAATATTGCCATGGTGGTTTAACCATGAACCTCTTAAAATTACCAATGATACTGTTCAATTTATTTTCTGGAATAATTCTGCTTGTGATATGGTTCTTCCTTGTAGAATACTGAAACTGTTACAATTTAGACAACGAAGATGGCAGTATTAAGCACAGATAAAAAACTGGTGGTCATTTAGATAAATAGCAAGTATGACAGAAAATATTACTCTGTAAAATAATTTTGATATGCTGTTGTCATTACCAAGTACTTCATTAATCACAAACAGAACACAAAAGTTTTGGCAGACTAAGTAAGTTACATAGACCAACTGAATGTATACAGAAGTTCCAGTCATTGAAACTAATCTGGCAGTATTGCTGGGTCATCATATTATCACTGGTTCACTTCCCTGTAAGAATTTCTGTGCTCATGTGATCAGTCTCACTTCACAATGGCATAAAACAAGTGTATTTTGTTACTTAAGAGAGATACAGTGTTGCATATATAGTGTATGTTGAAATCTATATTAGGAAAAAAGCTATTTAAAAGTATCACAAGATTTATTAGAGTACAGTTTCCCATGGTTTCAATTTCTTAAAAAGCAACCACATACATTTAAAAATGAACAGATTTTGTATGGCACCAAACAATTCAGTGGCCACCTTATACAACCGATTTTGCAACCACATAACTAGTCATCCAATGTTGCCCACTTAATACCCAAACAGAAATATGAAAGAAAAAAACAATTCAGAATGCATACATAAATACACATTTCACTGATCCCATATTCAACCATCGACAGGTGAATATTAAACATGTCAGGAAAGATATGCTGCTCAAAGCAACTTGGTCAAAAAACATATTAAATAAGAGTACAGACACAATATGTGCTGGAAACACAATAATGTAAATACAGGGTTTAACATTACAGATGGAACATATGAATGTAGGAGTTTAAAAAATTGTCAGTATAAAAGATCTACAGAAGCTAATCAGGAGACCAAAAAAACTCTTCTAAAAATACACAAGAGCTAATCATTTGATAAAAATTATTCTACAGACTAGATAACATGTGTAAGAAGATATTTCCTTAAAGCAGACTTGAAAACTATCTTGTCATTTTTTAGTCTTGAGTTTCTATGTGGTAAAGTGTTGACTATCTTAACAGCAGAATAGGTAGTACTTCTCTGTATAGCAGAAAGTCTAACTGAAGGTATATGTAATTTATTCTTATATCTTGTATTAATCTCATGAACAGTGGAATTAATTTGAAAGTAATGCACGTTATCAACAACAAACAACACTAAAGAATAAATATACAGGCTTCATATAGGTAAAATCACCAATTCTTTATACTATTTCCAACAGCAACTCCTTGAACTAATTTATAGCATAGTTTTCAATATCTTTTCTGGGGTTAGGAATACCTTATGCATAGAACTTGTATTGCCCCAAAATATTATTCCATGATTAACCAAAGGGTGAAAATGCCTAAAGTAAACAGTCCTCACAGTCTGAATATATAGTATATGAGATAATTTTCTCCTTATAGAACTGACTGAACTCAGCTTATATAAGAGATAATTTATATGATGATTCCATGAAAGTTGACCATCCAGTTGCAGGCCTAAAAATTTTACGGCATTTGTTTTGACAGGTAGATGTTCAGCAAAGGTTAAAAGTAATACGAAATCTGAAAAATTTGCAGGAGTAAGTTTTACTATATTAATCTTTTCCATATTTAATACCAACTGATAGGCCTGAAACCATATGAGGGGATTGCATAAAACTTCATTGAAATTTCTATTAAGTTCATAGCAATTATTGGAAATTACAATAATCCATACATATACACACAGAGAATGAAACTGCAAAGAATAGTGAGTACAAACTGTCATACATTACTTACTCCATGGTGCAGAGTCCTTCTTGAGAAGCTAACTGGTTTGCAGCTAGTCAGGAAATTCCCCTCATTTCACGGAACCCGAAGGTCCATTACCGCACTCACAAGTGTCTGCCACCTGTCTCTATCCTGGGCCAGCCCTATCCAGTCCATATACCTACATCTCACCTCCTGGAGATCCATCCTAATATTATCCACCCATCTAGGCCTAGGTCTCCCCAGTGGTCTCTTTCCCTCTGGTTTCCCCATCAAGACCCTATACACCCCCCTCTCCTCACCCATATGCACCACATGCCCAGCCCATCTCATTCTTCTCGATTTTATCATCCGCACAAGATTGGGTGAGGAGTACAAATCATTTAGCTCCTTGTTATGCAATCGCCTCCATTCCCCCGTTACCTCGTCCTTCCTAGGTCCAAATATTCTCAACACCATGTTCTCAAACACCCTCGGCTTCCTTTCCTCCTGCAATGTCAATGACCAAGTTTCACACCCATACAAAACAACAGGCAAAATTATAATTCTTGATCTTTAAATTTTTGGACAGCAACCTGGAAGACAAAAGATTCTGCACCGAATGATAGCAAGCATTTCCTCACCTCAAACTGTTCTTAATTTCTTCCGCAATAGAATTTTGATTTGTTAAAGTTGTTCCCAAATATTTAAACTCCTCCACCCTCTCGAAGGTACTATTATCAATCCTCACATTGTGAATTCGTCCTGCATTCTGAT
>Ga0123355_10002910_pt1 | contig 24314 bp, 14 predicted proteins | sample TergutEmb28metaG_3_FD_89872 | JGI IMG/M metagenome (GOLD analysis project Ga0123355, IMG submission 89872) | Embiratermes neotenicus P1 segment gut microbial communities from Petit-Saut dam, French Guiana - Emb289 P1 | ecosystem: Host-associated > Arthropoda: Insects > Digestive system > Gut ... | reverse complement strand
CTCCACTTTACAACGTGTTCGAATTAGTTCATCATACAACGCTGTGCTTAAAATGTAGCATTTCAAGGGTTTCCCCCCCCCCCCTTAAGTTTAAGTCCAATTTGATAATGGAAAGGGATTTATTCTTGTTGAACGCTGCCCCAGCCATGGAAATTCTGTATTTAATTTCACGTATACATCTTTTATCATTTGTTATCAGGCTTAATTAGTAGTAGTCTGCTTTCGGAAGTGTAAGTAGGCGGAAAAGAACAAAATGTGTCTATCAGAAGACAATCAGGTGGCCCAATTTGTAGGTACTTGAAAGGAATTGCTTGTGAGGGTCGGTGGTTTAGGTGAATTTCTTCTGGTGAACTGCGTTAGTCGAATGACGATGAATTGGAAATGACATGGAAGGAAGCCGTTGTGAGACGTTTTGACGTTCTTTTCGATAATTTGCTTTGGGTAAGATCGCAAGTTCTATATTTCCGGTCCTAGAACGATACCCGATTTCTCTCTGCTTCCAAACAGCGCGTTACGTCTAAAGTTAATGTAAATTGAAGGGCGCGCCGTGTAAGTCTGCACCACAGTTTTGAGGTTTGCCTTCTGCAAGAGGATACAGCGTGTCCGTGACCCCCGCTTTGTATGAAGGTCGCTTTGTGATGATGAGTTCCGAGTCACTGGGCTGGGAAACTCGCTTTGATACTCGTACATTCAGCGTGAAGCGAAAATAGGGGGCGCAGTTGCGTTGTGGAGAACGTTGTCTGCTCTCAGGTAATCGCACTTCTCAACTTTAAATACAGGTTGTATGTAAAATACTTGGACAAACATCAAGAATGAGTATACACATTCAAAATATTCACATAAACACGTATCCTGAAGTGAGTGGTTTTAGTTTAACCGAATGATTAAATTCAACAATATATACCTGATGTATGTAATATTCTACTTACTACTTAGTACATTTACAATACACATTCGCAGTTTAATAACTGTTGAGGCCTTATGCTTTATCAAGTCACAGTTACGGAACAGATGCTCAAAATATGTCATCTGAATCAGTGCACACGTGGACTCGTCAGATCATGGACTGTCGCACCCTTTCAAAAGTCTTTAGGTGGTCGCGCATGGTTTGACAGACATCAGATATGCGTTGGTAAAATGTCGCTTCATTTTCAATTGCAGTTGGTTACAGGTGGGGCTTTTAATTATCCCTAGAGATAAAAATGTGAAAGGATTGAGGTCCGGTGACCGTGGGGTCTGTAACACGAAAGGTTTCTTTTTGTGGAAGTATAGGGATATGACCTTCATTCCTTGTTTTGTTGTAGGGGACTCAGTCCTGAAATTTGTTTCTTATATGTGTGTAGATGTATATATATATATACCGTATATTCTCGAATCTAATCTGCGCCCGAATCTAATCCGCACTAGTTTCTGCCGATTTCTTAAAGGAAAAAAAAAAGTTATTTCGCGGTTCTAATCCGCACCTATGGGAGGACGATGGTGAAGATAAAGATGATAGTGGCTGGGTGACGGATAACGATTCAGTTATGAGTGAAGACGGCGAGTCTGATGAATAATAAATTATAAATATTGTTTAATATTATAAATTATAAATAAAATAACAAATTATTGTATTGTATTGTTCTTACGACACGTACAGCGGCTCTATCATTTTTCCAAAATTCAGCTCACGACCGCGAATCTAATCCGCACGCGATTCTAATCTGCACCTGATTTTTTAGCCCTCTGAAACTGTAAAAAGGGTGCGGATTAGATTCGAGAATATACGGTATGTATAGGCGAGTGTCGATGTACGAGATGCAGCGAATTTTCCCTGGAGATCTCATGACGGTAATCGAAGGATGATGTTAATGTAGCAGGTTATTAATATTGATAAGCTTTTTTTTTTTAAGGAAATACCTTCCCCGTACATTTATTTTTGTCTAGAGAAGAAAATAAAGCGGTAATTTCAAAGCGTGGAAGGACCGTCTTACGCTACCGTTTGGCAGTAGTGTTGAGGTGATAACCAAGCGAAAACCTCTACTTGTACATTAGCCTACTAACAAAACCCTCGGGCTCCGAAAAGATGGACCGCAGCATCATTGCCGGTGACATGGCGGTCCAAGAAGATGTCACTGGTAACAATGCCAGTGATTTCAATTACATAACCCCTCTCTCTCTCTCCTGTCTCCATTCCATTCTATTGTGCCGAAACAACTTGGATAATGAACGTCGTTAGTAATTGAAATGCTTCTGGCCATATCCCATTAACGCTGAAGACCACACCTCCGGTTAGTAGTAAGGCGGTTTCCTTGCCTCCCAATTCCAACTTGATCCTGTAGCCTGGTGTTTACTTTCTTGTATTACATGAAGAAGCCCCTCAAAAACTTTTTATATCCCGAGGATCCCCTACCAATGAAAGTGTTTGCAGGCCAGAAAATGTTGACAGTGGGAAGGTCAATTCAGATACTGCTAATCATGTCAAAAAACGTAAGTACAAAGAGCTGCTGTACGCGTGTCAGCTTGCATTGTAAGAAGTGAAATTGAAGCATTTCTTCTTTCTTTCCTCGTTTTGTAATTTTATGACATTTCGATGGATGCTTGGGAGTTTTCGGCTGTATTTCACAAATTTTCTTTGTATATCCACAGTTTAACGCGGAAATCTTGTCGGGAAACACTGCTCCAGGTGATTCAGCGGGTGTAGTAGCCACTCTCAGGACATATTTACAGTTGGCCACGATATAACTCGCTATAGAATTTGACTGTGAAGTAAAGCCAACAGCACAGCAGTTGTGGAAGAAATGCTTCGTAACAAGACAGGCAATGTACGTATAACGTAACATTGAGGCGCGTTCGTGTAAACCTCTTTTCCGTGGAAAGGCAATAAGTATTACATATTCTCAGTGTGTGTGTGTGTGTGTAGCCTTAATTGTCCAGCATGCACAGCGCATGCGCCGTGCTATGTTACCATCAGTGGTCTCTCCGGCCCTGCAGCGTTTTTCCACCTTATTTCATAAACGACACGATTTTCGGGGAAAAGTTATTGAACATAAAACGTGTTTTTTTTATTTTCTCTACAAATTTTGTCTAAAACATTTCTCCTTTTAAGAAGAATTCAGCGAGATTTTATCATTCATGTACATAGGTCTTCATGTTATATACCCGCTATTCTTGTCAGATTTTAATGATATCTGAATTTTCTCCACAGTTTTCGAAAAAATACTAAAACATCAATTTTCATGAAAATCCGTCCAGTGGGAGCCGGGTTGTTCTGTGCGGATGGACAGACATACATGACAAAGCTAGCTAATAGTTGCTTTTCGCAATTTTGTGAACGCACCTAAAATGGCAGTAGATAAGATTGCTACATACTGGGGCAAAGTCACTCAAAAATGTGAATTGCGTGTGGGAAGCCGTGATACCGAAGTTTGTACATAATTTGGCAAAGCTGTGGAAGTGTTAAGAAGGAAAGAAAAGACTTGAAACTGTCAGTTTCTGCTATGTTCGAAGATACCGACAAAAACGGAGCTAAAAAGTTTGAACTCTCATTAGGAGAAACTGTCAGAGAAATAATGCTGAATCTGATGACGAAGTCGCTTCTGTAGTAACGGTATTTGATCCCCCCCCCCAAGCGCAAATGTTTGAAAATTGCGAAGCGGCAGTAAGAGTTTCGGATAAAAAAGGTCCAATTTGGGAAAAAGAGTTTAGTTTTAAACCTCAACCCAAATGTTTCTCATGCCTTCTAACGCTGATTAAAAAAGAACCTGGCTGCCAAACCAGCCACGTTGAATCTTTTTGTCCGAAAACTGTTGATTCTCAGCCTGCTGTGTCTGAAAGTTTGACCGAATGTGTGGGAACTTGAAAACTCCTAAAACAAGACGTGGAGAAAGCTTCACAAACTTTGAACAGTTGCACTACCACCATCCATTTCCTGCTTTATTACAAGATTTTTAACTAACTGACAGATGTATTGACTTAATTTCTAAATAAATATTTTCAGTAATTCATGTCATTTTAATTTATCACATACAGTAAAATATCCAAATTTTACTTAACCACTTTCTACAGAAATTGCCCCAGAATAAATTTATACAGCATGCATAAAACGAAGTGGTGGTAAATTTTACGTACAGTAGCACGTATTTAGCAATGTGCAATGTATTACTGTTGAAATAGATTAGAAAATTACCTTATCGAAAGTAGCTCACGCCCGATGACGAGCACTTGGAACGAATCTGTACGTTTCCATGTATATTAAGTGTTAAAAAAACAGCCTGAATTACATTTTGAAAATCCAGAGCTTACCGCGCAATAAACACAATCCGTCTTGGTTCTAAAACCCAGTCAGGTAATGCTGTATAAGAAAATAATAGTTGCTCGTTTGAGGAACTAAAAATTAACTGGGAAAAACTTTCAGTTTTTAATGTTAAATCTGGCGATACAGTATGAAGCAACCACAATACTTTAGAGGGTCGATGTCAAGTCAGCTTAGCTTTTACGTTTTTCTTCTACGAGCAGAAATTTTGGAGCCAATGTTAATCATGGAGCTAAGGCTTTTTGTATTTTATGTAGTTACAGTGATGTTTAGCCTCCTGTAAAATGGGTACCGGGTCTTTCCCGGGGGGTAAAGTGCGGCCGGGGCGTGCTGCTGACAACTCACCCCTTCAAGTGTCGCGGTCATGGAAGAGTAGAGCTATGTCCCTACCCACCCTCTGGGCCACACCGGGCCTGTAACGGGAACACTTCAATTTTTTTCCTTTTTTACAGTGATGTTTAGGCGCGTTCGCAAAGTTGCGAAAAGCGACTATTAGCAGCCTGCCTGTTCTCTTGTCCGCATGGAACATCTCGGCTCCCACTGGAAGGATTTTCATTAAGTTTGATATTTGAGTATTTGTCGAAAATCTGTTGAGAAAATTCAAGTTTTATTGAAATCTGACAAGAATAACGAGTACTTTACATGAAGACCATTGCACATATTTGATCATATCTCGCTCAGTTCTTCGTACAATGAGAAATGTCAGTCAAAAGTTGTAGAGAAAATCAAAGCATACATTTTTTGTTCAATAACTTAAATAATGTGAACAAATATATTTTACAGCCGGGCAGGCTACAATGAAAATATGGCGCATGCGCATTACATATCGTATACCTAAGGCTACAAACGCACACTAAGAATGTGTAATACTTACTGTTTTTCCACTGCAACAGCGGTTGCACGAACGCGCCTCAATATTACGTTATGTGTATTATACATTGCCTGTCTTGTTCATTGTTATTACGTGGAGTACAATGTGCCTGTACGTCTGTACTTAGGAAGGGGTTTGATTTGACATGAAACTGAATAGTGTATGACTTTGTTTCAAATCTTCGTCTCGTGTAAGAGAGATTAATTGGTTTCTAAATCTGTGTAGTGCCCCAGTTACTTACCGTAGAATTCCCATCCGATGCCAGTTTTTATGACATTTAGCGTGGATATGTGTTGTGTGAAGACAGAGTCAGTCAGTAACAAATTTATATTACGTTTCTGTACCCATGTTTTTAAGTTCTTTCCCACTTCTGTGATGAGACTCGCAGTGTAGTTTACTCGCCTCACCCACCCCGCTGTAATGAGATCTAGAGAATCGACGGAAGACGAGCAAGCAGCGTGGCGAGATTAGGGGAACTCCCTCCATACAATTTATGAGGGCAACATGTCTCTCCATTGTTCTGTCAGTATCCATACATCAGGAGGACCCCATTCCCTGTGGAGGGACGTTAAATTTAAAACCACTTCTTTGCAGGTCCCAGCGAGGCGTGGAGGCGCATTACGTTTAATTACGAGACGATCATTTATAGCCTTGAACAGTCATTTGCACACATTCGAACAATTGGGCACTAGTCGAAAACGTCAGTTGCATTCCTTGGTCGCTTTCGTGTTAGCACTATGGCCCAGCGTTTAACTTTAGCTTCGTGTTAGGTAATACAACTGTGGCACATTAGAGTTGTGAATGCCACTTCTTGTTTCTTGTTAGATAACGCAGGCGTGGCACCGCAGGGCAGTAAATTGCACTCCTTGTCTCTTGTTAAATTACAGAAGCGTGGCTCATTAGAGTACTGAATACCACCATTATTTTTTGTTAGATAACACAAGCGTGCACTGCAGACCAGTAACTGGCACTTCTAATTTCCTGTTAGATAACACAAGCATGGCACCAGAGGATAGTAACTGGCACTTCTTGTTTCTTGTTAGAGAACACAAGCGTGGTACCGCAGGCCAGTAACTGGCACTTCTTGTTTCCTGTTAGATAACACAAGCCTGGCACCAGACGATAGTAATTGGCACTTCTTGTTTCTTGTTAGAGAACACAAGCGTGGAATCGCAGGCCAGTAATTGGCACTTCTTGTTTTCTGTTAGATAACACAAGCCTGGCACCAGACGACAGTAATTGGCACTTCTTGCTTCTTGTTAGAGAACACAAGCGTGGAATCGCAGCCCAGTAATTGGCACTTCTTGTTTTCTGTTAGATAACACAAGCCTGGCACCAGAGGATAGTAATCGGCACTTCTTGTTTCTTGTTAGAGAACACAAGCTTGGCACCGCAGGCCAGTAACTGGCACTTCTTGTTTCCTATTAGATAACACAAGCCTGACACCAGAGGATAGTAGTTGGCACTTCTTGTTTCTTGTTAGAGAACACAAACGTGGCACCGCAGGCCTGTAACTGGCATTTCTTGTTTCCTATTAGATAACACAAGCCTGGCACCAGAGGATAACACTTGGCACTTCTTGTTTCTTGTTAGAGAACACAAGCGTGGCACCGTACGTCAGTAACTGGCACTTCTTGTTTCCTGTTATGTAACACAAGCGTGGCACCACAGGGTAGAAATTGGCAGTTCTTGTTTCTGTTAAAGAACACAAACGTGGCACCGCAGGCCAGTAACTGGCACCTCTTGTTTCCTGTCACATAACAAGCGTGGCACCACAGGGTAGTAATTGGCACTTCTTGTTTCTTGTTAGAGAACACGGGCGTGGCACCGCAAGGCAGTTCTTGTTTCCTGTTAGACAGCTCAAGCGTGGCACTCAGTGTTTCCCGTCATTAACACAACTGCAAATCCACCTACTGACTGGCACCCCTTGTGATGGGCTGTTATATCCGTAACAGGTCTTAATAAACATTATGCTGGAAGGGACGATGATGATAATAATGGCAATGATTATGACGATAAACACTGCATGGCGCTTGTAAGTTTGCTATATTAGCGGTCGTAAACATAAATATTACGCTAAGCAATAATATTGAAGCATCTCTGTTCGTGTGCATATGCGTGTATGTGGCGCTTACAGAGCAGTTGCGAACAACATCAGTAAAAGCTGTGGTATCCGGCAATGGGTGATACGGAAAGCTCTGTCAACCGGATATTGTCTAAGAGGTCCGTTGTATTTCATGGCAGAACCCAACACCAATTCTGAGAGTTTGGCCATTAGTTACTGGCGTCTTGTTGGTGTTGTAGATAATATGTACACCATTTTACGCAAGTAATGATGACAGGGGAATAGAAAGTGCAGAAGGCAAAACACAAGGGATGTGAAGTAGTAAATTAAGTGGTTGCACCTGCCCAAGATGTTGCTAGGTACAATAAGATGCGTTTTAGGTTGAACGTTGTAACATCTAGAAAATTGAGATATCCTTCGGCCACGCAGATACCAGATCTAACAACTTAGCCTGCATTAACTGTGTTATGTCTGTCCGCATGGAACAGTTGTCCCCTGACTGGACGAATTTTCTTTAAATTCAAGTGCTGGAGATATTTACTGACATCTTTTGGTCATGTTTTGGCTAAAGTCTGACAAAATTTTGCTTAAAATGTGACAGAAGTGGTAGACAAACACTTTACATGAAGACCCGCGCAAATTGACGTGTGACTGAAATTTTCTTTTGTTACACCTGAAGTTGTAACGAAAATTTAAGCACACGGTACGTCAAACACATTTCTTCGGAAATTGTGCCATTTACGACGTGCTGACAAGAGAAAAGCGGAGCGGAAATTCAAAAGAAATTTTTAATGAGCTGAACATATAATCGTGCCCCATAGTGCGATAGCGTGTCGGGTGGTGTAAGACCAGAATACGAAACGTGCTGTCTGGCATGCGGTTGGACTGTGACTCTCAGGAATTACTCAGGTATTGACTGTCATTGCCGATGCCGGTGACCGCGAGATCTCAGCAGTGAGTCCGCGGCCGCTAGTTTGCTGGGATTGCGGGTTAGAATTCCGTCCGGGACATGGATGTTTGCCTCTTGTGAGTGTTGCGAGTTTGTCAGGTAGAGGTCTCTGCGACGGGCTGATCACTCGTCCAGAGGAGTCCTACAGAGTATTGTGTGTCTGATAGTGATCGTGAAGCCTCGGTAATGGGGAGGCCCTGGTCTGCTATGGGCTGTTGCGCCATGGGGGCGGGGGGAGACTCAGAGTTTGTACGTATGTAGAACGCCATAAGGGACCAAGAAGTCTTGTTTCGTTGTAGTGATTTTATTGTGTGAATGTTGGTCGAATGTACAGAAGTAAATGTGTGGAGACTGTGTGAATTAGTTGGGACAATGCTTCCCTTAAAATTAAATACGTAGAATTGTTAGAATTAGGACAGTACAAAATAGTGGACAAATGAGGACACAAAGATCCCAACACGGCTTATTGTGACGTTCTTTTGGTACTTTCATTTCCTGTCTTGTTTTGTAGAAAGGTGACACGGTAGCATTTTATGTTCGTAAATAAAATTATCATTAACACATTAAAATGAAACTTTCCCTCTTGTAGCCTGCGACATCCCATTGTGTTATTCCGTGAATCAGCACAGACAGTTTGATAGCAGTCTGAACACACCTAAATACTATTTTGTTTAATAGAACATATTTCGGCTTATGCTAGGCCGAATCGTGTTCTTCCTGATACACCACCTATGAAGAAGGAACAGAGAGTTCCGACACGTCGGCACATAAAATTCAGACGACGGAGAATCACCCAAAAGAAAGAATACAACATTCAGCACAAGGTGGAAGTTTGAAATGAAGAAAAAATGTGTAGTTGTGTTTAGACTGTTTTCAAACTTCGTGTTTTGAAACTATCCTTACCTCAGCTCCCATTACTTATTAGTGTCATCGACATATTTATATTCCTGTTTTTATGCGAGAATGTTTCGTACAGCAAGGGATATTTGTGTGTATATGGTTCTGTGCATTAGAAATGTTTATAAGTATTTCCAGCAGATGTGAGTTGTAGCACATACCGTCCGTAACCGCTATTCTCAGGGTAGACTCTCAGGGATATTGTTGTATCACTGACGGGCTCTCTCCCAGGAGAAGATGGTGTGGATGGGAAAGTTGATTAGCGAGAGGCAGTCGAGTGCATGCAACGCTTAAGAAATGAAATGCTCGTGCACAACAACACTTGATATTCGGTAACTGGTAGGTGTATGAACACAGTGTAGATGTAGAGGTGAATACACTGAAGGAATTCTGTAGTAGTGTGCGAGATGTGTTAACCTCACGTAGCTTGATGCTGAATATAATGTACCTGTAAGCAGAAAACAGAAACTGTGCTTTGTAACAGTAAAAGCTTGTCGTTAAGGAGGCGAGCTAAATCTAAATTGTGTGGGTTCGGGCTGCCGCCTCGAAGTAGAAGAGATCTCCCCTCTTCTGGGTTATGACGCATCGTACAGTGGTAATTCCTTAACGACGTTTCGGGGCAACATATCGGCTTCATCTTGGGTTTCATGACCCTTGAAAATGGGACCGATAGGTTCTCCCCAAAAGGTAACGTTTCGGGGCAAACTATCGGTTTCGCCGTGGATTTCATGAATCTTGAAAATGGGACCGGTAGGCTGTCCCGAAACGTCGGCAACGAATTACCACTAAACGCTGCGTAATAACCCAGAAGAGCTCAGATTTCACTTAAATTTAAATTGATCCCTATGAAGACATTTAGTTTCGCCCTTATGCAGGTGGTCATCGGGTGGCGGTTTATTCTGATATTGACGTCTCCAAACTCATAAAAGACAGCACTTTGCGTTACGGAATGAAAGTACAGTAGGTCATTATTATGGGTTCTGATTGCATCAGCATATTAAAACTGTGAATGATAGTTGCTACAATTTACTACTGATCTGACACAACGATTGTGGGCCGGGTAGCTCATTCACCATAGCTACTCACTACGGGCTGGACGGTCCGGGGACCTAATCCCGGTGGAGTCGTGATATTCCACACCCGTCCAGATGGGCCCTGGGGCCCTCGCAACCTCCTGTCCAATAAGTACCGTGTCTCTTTCCCCGGGTTCAAGCGGCCGGAGCGTGGCATTGACTACCGACCCCAAACTAGCGCCGAGGTTGAGGAAATAGTAGACCTGTACCTCCACTCCCCCTCTCGGCCTTCATGTCATGTTCTAGGCTGAAATTTACCTTAATCTGACATATTGCTCTTCTTGTTTACTCTCTTGCAGACGTTACTTCCTATTATGTGACGACTGCCCTTCCGTAGGGGAATTGTTACTTGTTGAATAATGTGATGTATCATATTTGTATGTCCAAATTACATTGTTTGCATTCATGTACAGTATGTGACAGCATGTTAATATACAGTGTATGTGGTAGATGTGCGTTGGAAGTGTGCATGTGTTTGTTTAGTGGCCCGTTATTCAATATGGCCGGCATCTTCACAGTTTAGACCATTGAAAAGAGTTGCGTGTGTTTGCAGAGTGAACGATCGGATTATCAGTGCCAATGGAGTGTCACTTGAGAACGTGGAGTATGCGACGGCCGTGCAGGTGTTGCGCGACAGTGGGAACACAGTGTTGCTGGTGGTTCGGCGGAGAGTTGTGTTGCCAGCGTGTCCTGAACCACAGACTCTCAAGCTGAGCCTCACCAAGAGCAAAAAGAAAGATGGTAAGCTCCCCTGCGTGCGGTAATTCGGCCGCTGCCAAGAGCAAGGCCTGGATTTAATGTGGTAATTATCAGGTATCCTGATTTGTCAGGGTCTGTAGATGGTTGACTGAGGCGTTTCTCATTCAACCTTGGCAAAATCTGGTGTAGTACCTTCGGTCTGTCTTTCGACGTCCTTTGTCATGTATTTTAGTAATCACACAATATGAAGTGTTGTCCTTCAGTTAGTGTAATTTAATAAACCAAGAAACAAACACACCAGGTATATAGCAGTGTAGGTAGGTGGTTGGTGTTGTGAGTTTAATATATGACTTGAACCATCTGTTATACATAACGGAATGAACTTTATAACTTAAGCAGTATAGTATCTTGTCCACACGCTAGATGACCAAGGAATCTAGGTTTGGTTGTTATGAGGAGCAGAGATGTATTCTGCCCTATCGTCCATGCTGATGACGGTCCCCGCCCAGTGTCTTATTGAGTGGGTACTGGGGCTCTTTCTCATGGGTAAGTAAGCTGGGGACGGAAGCTGACCGTTGTGCCCCATCTAGTGCAGGGTTACCAGTCGTCCTTTTTTCCACCTTCGCGCCTAGTTGTCCTGACCAATATAACAAGACAGGCAATGTACGTGTGACGTAACACTGAGATGAGTTCGTGTAACCATCGTTGCAGTGGAAAAGCAGTAAGCTTGCATATTCTGAGACAGTTTTTGTAGCCTTAAGTATCCAGCATGCAGTGCGCATGCTGGATAGCTAAGGATACATCTGTTGTCTGCCCAGCTGTACAATATTTTTCCACATCTCATAAACGGCACGATTTTCGAAAAGAAAAATTGTTGATCATTAAAATGTGTTTTGATTTTCTCTATTACTGTTGTCTGAAACATTTCTCATTGTAAGAAGAACTGAGCGAGATATGATAATAAAAATGTGTATTGGTACTCATGTAAGCTACCCGGTATTCTTGTCAGTTTTTCATGAGACTTGAATTTTCTCAATAGATTTCCGAAAAATACTCAGATAACAGATTTCATGAAAACTCATTCAGTGGCAGCCGAGTTTTTCCATACGGACAGATAGACAGAATACGACGAAGCTAATAGTCGCTTTTGCAGTTTTGCTAACATACATTGACCAATTTTTCTACTAATTTCCGTATTACCTCAGCACGTAATAGAGGCGTTAGTGCTTACGTGCATCACTAGTGAAGGACCTTTGTTTTCGGGGGCTGGCACAAGATGACATCACCTGCCATTTCCTTTTTTGAAGTTTTGTTATAATAGTCTTTTTGTACGTAGGTTGACAATCGGTTGGTGTCGCATTGTGTGAAGTAATGTTTGTATAGCTCATGGTTTAGGTAAAGGACTTTTAGGCGCGTTCGCAAAATTGCGAAAAGCATCTGTTAGCTTCGTCGTATCTGTCCGTCTGTCCTCGTGGAACACCTCGGCTCCCACCGGACGGAGTTTCATGGAATGCGATATTTGAGAGCTTTTCGAAAATCTGCCGAGAAAACTCAAGTTTCATTAAAATTTGATAAGAATAACGGGTACTTTACGGTTTTGATCATATCTCACTTATTTCTTCTCATACTGAGAAATGTTTCAGACAAAAGTTGTAGAGAAGATCAAAACACACATTTTATGATAATTAACTTTAAAGAAAATCGTGCCATTTATGAGATAATGCGAAAAAATATTGTAAGAGTGGGGCGGGCCACAGATGACAATATGGCGCATGCGTATTGCACGCTGGGTATCTGAGGTTACAAATGCACACGCAGAATACGTAATATTTATTGCTTTTGCACTGCAACAATAGTTGCACAAATATGACTCAATTTTACGTTATACATACAGTGCCTGTCTTGTTAATACTCTTCCTTGAAGGTCACAGCGTGTAATCATAAATGTGCCTTACGGATGAACTGCAGGCAGGTTTCCAGTTCTTAACAGAGGACTGTGCTGGAGGAAAGGTGTTTTGTAGTACACATGGGTCATAATTTACTGTCGAACATGGGGGAGGGTCAAATAATGTACAGCATACGAAGTTGAGGGGCATGAACTTGCTCTGTCAAGTAATATTTCATTGCAAAAATTTGCGCTTTTCCTACAGAGAAAGTGGACGTCATGTTGCATTCCATGTTACCGAACATAGTCTTTCGTTTTGATCAGTGGATTGTACTTTTTTCCAATTATGGAAAAGCTGTATGGGAAAAAATTTACATGTTTGAGAACTAGATGTGAATTAGTAGTAGTGGTTGTTATGACTTTTGTTGTGCAGTAAATGTGTGTGGAGATACGAAAATTGCCAAACATTTATTCCTGATGATGGAGACTTCTAATCATAAAATATGGAATTTATACCTGTTCTTATCACACATTTTACACCCAAGAAAGAAACACAAATTAAAATATTAAAATCATTGACCTTCAGGATGTTCAAGGAGAATCAGCTGATCCTTTATCAAAATATGTTATAATCGATATCCTAGAGGAGTTCCATTGGGAAAGTAAATAATACCTTTCAGTGGAAAAAATGCAAACGTTGGAGATGCTGGAAGAAAAGGGCCAAACAATTTGTTTTCAAGACTGGGAAAACCATCATAGAGAACATTCACATTGTGGGTTTTGCTGCCCACATCTTTCATCACAGTGGAGTGTATCTTAGTGAAGACATTTTGCTTCTTGACATTGAAGCTACTGTGCATAAGACGTTTCAGTACTTTTACATCTATATTGTGGGGTTTGAGGACTGAAAGGGTTCTGTTCATTTATGGAAGGGAATACATACTTGGTTGTTTGATAACTAGGTGGTTTTTATTATAACCTGTTGTCTAAGAGGATTATTGCAATGTACAAGTATGAGGGACTGAATCATGTTTCATTTCTAAAGAGAGGCACCCTAGTATTATTATTATTTTTTTTAAACCCCGAATTTCTGCTCTGCCTTCCATTCCTGCAAAGCGAACTCAGAAAATTTTCTACAACTAAAAACCATTGATGGTAAATATGAGTGTATATCAGCAAGTGAGGTGGGAGAGGCGCTAAATTTATTAGCAGACATAATCAAGAGAAGGACAGAAGAAAATTATCAGACTAAAAAATCTTTATCGCTCATTGCAGATCTAGAAGCGGACTGTGCCATGACAAAATCTGAACATTTAGAAACTGAATTTAATTTATGACGCCTCTCTAAATATATGGAAAGAACGAGCTTACCCGTTTCAAACTCAGAAGCCACTGAAGCGGATTCAATTAAAATCTCATACTACTAGGTTTCAGCAGTCTGTTCAGGACGGCCTGAAATATGTTGCTGATGTTGACAAAAATGTAACTACAACTATAAATGAAGATGAAGCTTTTGATGAAACTGGCTCTGTTAAGGGTGTGATTCAAATTGAAACTGAAGTGTGGAATATTAAGAGTAAAATGGATCTAGGAAAAAAAGTGGGGTGTGGTCTTTGGTATTTGGAGGGGGGGAGTGAAAATATTTCTTGTAAAAATGTACTACTACGGACGAGGGAGTGCTGATAAGTCCTTAGCCCGACCAGGAAGGAAACAAGCTACAGCGAACAAACTCGGGAATTATTCAACATACTCCCCATAAAGCTCAATATACTTCTTGGCCCGTTGCTCTAACTTTCGCAAGACACTTAAAAAAAATCAGAAGGTTGTCCGTCCAACCAGATCTCCGCGGCAGCAGTGACCTCCGCGTCGGACGAAAAATGGTGAACTTTCAATTGTTTTTTCAGTCCAGGAAACGGGTGGTAGTCCGACGGGGCCAGATCCGAAGAGCTGGGTGGGTGATCAAGACACTGGAAGCCCAGGAAGGCCAGTTTCTTATGGGTTGCAAGTGCCTGGTGAAACGGGGCATTGTCGTGCAAGAACAAGACCTCCTTGGTGGCCTTCCCGCGGCGTTTTTCCCTCAAAATGTCCTTCAGTTGTACCAGCAGAGACGAGTAATACTCCGCGTTGATAGTTTGGCCCTTTGGAAGATAATCAATGAGAAGGATGCCGTCTTCATCCTACAAAATCGAGGGGAGAACTTTTCCAGCGGATTTTTGCACTCGGAATTTTTTGGGGCGGGGTGAGCCGCTATACTGCCGCTCCATTGATGGTTGCTTTGTCTCCGCGTCATAGTGATATAACCAGGATTCGTCCATTGTCACCAATCGCGACAGGAAATCATTTGGATCGCGCCGAAAAAATTCCAAAAGTTGCTGAGACGACTGGCACCATTGACGTTTTTGATCCGCGTTCAGGCATTTCGGAACCTACTTCGCGAAGAATTTCCGCATGCCCAAATCTTCATGAATGATGGACCCAACCCGCTTACGTGAGATGCCCAGTTGCTCAGCTATTGATTTAGCCGAAATCCGGCGGTCTTACAAGATTAGCTGGTGAATTTGATCAATAATCTCCGGGGTGGTCACTGTTTTGAGTCGTCCAGGACGAGGCGCATCACAGGTGGAAAAATCACCACATTTAAACTGGGCCACCCAGTTTTTGACCGTGCCATACGATGGTGCATGTTCCCCTAATGTTTCTATCAGAATGGCGTGAATTTCGTTCGGCGCCTTGCCTTGCGGGGGGGTGGGGGGTGGGGGTGGAGGAGGAGGAGGCTCGATGACAGCTTGAGTCTCCATGTTGTTGAAATCGCGCTCGTCACCTGACATGCTTCCTTTCAGCCTCTGTAACAAGAAAAAAAACTTGTAATTTGGCACAAGAACAGACCCCCGTTTCTAACGAAACTATCGATTCCGTCCTACGACATCGGGAAGTAGGTCGGGCTAAGGACTTATCAGCACCCCTCATACTGAATTGTTTTGACCCATCTGGGAACAAATGCGGATCTTGGAAGACACTTTCCTACCATTAATGCATTATGCACCAATGAAAAGAATCAATTTGAATTATAAACTGTGAAGTGAATTCTCTTAATAAAGAATAATTTTCAAGAAGTTTCTTGTACCAGCTGCCACAACCCATTCAACAGAACACCCAACTCCTTTGGGGCATCCAGTGATCAAACAAATATAATAATATGGCAAGTGCAGAAGATGGTGGTTGGTCTCAGGATCCATCACATCCTGGCTGTATATTATCATTAACACTGGTACACACACTTGAATAAATGTTTATTAATAATTCAAAAGTTTAGATTAAATAGATTATCTCAGTTTCATTCTGATGTTTTGTAAGTTTTAAATATCAGTTTTATAAAAAAAAAACTTCAGAAGCATTTTCCACCATTGTGGTACATTTTCCAGATTTTTTAAATTTTCCAATTCTTGTCACCCTAATTTAGTGTTAAGGTCAAGAACATTTGTAACTATGCTTCCACTCCCTCGCTAATCTTCATGGCATATTGATTTATTAATTAAGCACAATAACATTACCCAACATGTGTTTTTACACAAAAATGATTTCTAATTTTGTCTTTCTGTTAGTAATAACTTGTGTGTTTCTGCATAACTTGATTTGAAGGGAAAATGTCATCATCGCATCCTGCAGATTCATTTGAAACCGAAGATTATATTTGGCCTGCTGAGACTGGCACCAGGATGTCATCTGAAATGTGCCAACATTTCCTTTTTAATGATCATAATCTTATCACCACTCATGACCACGTGCCTTTCATGAGTACTCTTCAGCCCAGTTGGAAAGCATAGCTTAATCACCAATCAGTAATAAAAAATTTGATACATTCTTTCTCCTTATTCCAGACATATAATACAAGGAAAGGAGGTTAAATTGTGTAAATAAATTTACATATCTTACTTATATAATGTAACACATATGTTCATTTATGCCTTCTTGTGTGATATATTTTTGTAACACTAGTAAAACCCTGATATTTTCCTGTACCCATTAAGATGTATGGAGAGTGGAGGTTTCATTCCATATATTCTTATCCTTGACACTAGGTAGTGTGCCCTAGCTGCCTTACTGCATGGCAAAGAGCCCCTGCTACCCACTGAATAGGTGTCAGTTTGGGCCATAGAGTTGGTCTAGATGGTTGTCCAGCTTGTAGTGTAGTCAATAAACTGACTGAACTCTCTCTGCTTCTATTGTATGCTGGTAGCCTGTGTTATGAATGTCACCCCAGGGCTGTGTTGATACCAGGCTTCCACTTGTCTTCACTTGTTGACTGTTGTAATTTAAGGGCTGTTTGTATGATGTGCCTCTTGAGGTACCCATCTCCTGCCCATGTATAAGTGCATAAGTGGTAGTGTGTCTGGCAGCCAGGGGAATGTTGTAAATTCACACACCTCCCACCCACCACAAGGCCACCTTATTCAAGACTGCCAGTAACATTACATTGCTGTTTGCAGGAGCAATACCTGGACCATATGAAAGCGCATTTTCCATTGGCATACAGCATAGGTTGCTGTTTGTAGTTTCTGCATTCTGTGCCACCTTCTTTCTTTTTTCTCCTTCCACACTTGTTTATCATTTCCTTTCTCTATTCCTCCATTTCCTCCTGAGTTAAATTTGTTATGTTTTCTACACCCACTCTTTATTTGTATGATAACTTTTCCATTAATTGTGGCTAGAGTTGCCCTCATGCCAGCAGTTTATGTGGCTACTATGCTGGTACTGGCAGTGGACAGTTGAAATCTTTAAGTTGGGGAAGGCATGAGTAATATGACATTTGTGCCAATTTAAACCTTCAAAGCTTGAAGTTCATCCAAATAATGTTTAGGAATTCAGTTTCTGCCTCCCCCACAGAAAAGAAATGATATCTCTATTGCACAGACCAGGAGCTTATTTACTCGATTTATACAAACCCATAAACACATATTTTTTTCAAAATGCAGAGTTTTTTAATGCTGAAGGGGACCGTACTTGTGGCAACCACTGTACTACAAAGCAGTTTCACAAGCTGTGGACCACAGGCTACTGTTAATCCACGTGAACACTTTTCCAACTGGTCAGTGAGGAGAAATAAACTATTCTTTTCATTAGAACAGTATATATGTTATTACATGACCAATTTTCTTACTATACCACGGTTATGTGTTTGTCCATCTTTTCTCTTTCTTTTGGGGGTTCTTCCTTTTATTCAGTCTTTCGTAATTTTTTTTTTTAACTTATTTTGTTATTCACCCCATGTGGTGTGTTTCTGACACATTGAGTAAACAGACATACTGGTTACAAGTCAGCAGCAATTTACTTACATATGTACCAGCTCACATTTTTAGTTGCTTTTTGCAAAATTGTGAAAAGCAGCTATTAGCTTCATCATATCTGTCTGTCCCTCCATCATTATTGAACAGCTTGGCTCCCACTGGATGGATTTTCATGAAATTTGATATTTGAGTGTGTTTTGAAAATCGGCTGGGAAAATTCAAGTTTTATTAAAATCTGTCAAGAATAATGAGTATTTTACATGAAGACCTATATACATTTTTGATAATACTTTGCTTAGTTTTTCTTAGAATGAGAAATGTTTCGGATAAAATTGTAGAGAAAATCAAAACACACATTTCATATTCAATAACTTTTTTTTAATGTGCCATTTTGAGATTATTTGGAAAAAAATATTTGTACAGCCAGGCAGGCCACAGATGACAGTATGGTGCAGGCGCATTAGGTGCTGGATACCTAAGGCTACAAACACACACTCAGAATATGTAACACTTATTGCTTTTCCGCTGCAGCAGTGGTTACACAAACGTGTCTCACTTTTAAGTTATATGTACAATGCCTGTCCTGTTAAAGTCTGAGAAAGACGCTTTGAAAGGTTTGATGAAGATTGGGCAGTGTTTGAGGTAACATGTATTATGTATAATGTGTAAAGTAGAAAAATGCAAAATAATTATTTACAAAATAAGAGGAAAACTACTGACATGTAAGCAATAAGAAAGCAAACAAAATGGTGTTGTGATGAACAGTGAGTCCTTCCATAATAATCAGTGATTAATTAGATGCTGAGAGAGGCATATGGGCACCAAGTCATTATGTGAAACGTTGTAGTTGGTTTGGAGGAAAATCAAAATTTGGGTGGTGGGTTTTGATGGCATGCAGTCTGCCAGTTAGCATCCTTTGTCACCAGGCTGTTAATGTAGAACTGTTGTTCAGATATATGACCCATGGCATCAGAGGCGCAACCAGGGGTTGTGGGGGTGTCTGGGGGGCTGCAGTCCCCTCAATCAAAATGTAAAAATAATTAAAAAAAAAGATTTTGTAAGTACGATGATATTAAATGTTTTACGTGGTTTACCCTTCGGTTGATGCAGCCACTCGAATTGGCTGATGACTAGTGCATCAAAATTTTGAAAAATGAAATAAAGTAACTTAGAATATCTTAGATAAAATTCAGAAAAACCAACAAGGCTAGATATTGTGATTTAAATTATGTGTGTGAGTCATGGAACACGAACTTATATTTGCATGTTTATAAATGCAGTTGCAAACAGCATTATTTTATAGTTATACACGTGACATTAAAATCAAATGTAAATCATAGGCTACCTCAGGGTCACCACCATTCCCACATTGAAAAATTCTGAGCGTACAACTGATTGGCCTGGTCACTAAAAGCAACTCATTACAGCAAGGAATGCAGGTTGTGACTGCAGATATTTCAAAATGCAATATTCATGTACAAAAGTGGCTACAATGTGTAACACACAACTGAGTGGAGTATTGACTGAATAAGTACAGACATGAAGTTGTAACTCATTATAACGGTATATTAATATTATTGCTGATTATGTATTGCTCCGAGTGATTGTTTTAAATTGTTTAATTCTGAATAACCTCCACAGTTTGAGATTACAGTCTTCTGAACATGATAACATGTAGTTTGGCAGTAGATACCACCATTTTGGAGAAACCTATAACCTCAATGGAGGCAGTAGTTGTCTCTGCAACACTGGTACTTACCTACCAACCTATATAATGTCACATGCCAGGGGAGCATAATCTTATTAACACCATCATGAGATCCTCCAGTCAGAAGTTGCAGTTTGGTCAGCTTCATTTACAATTAGGTCCATATATGTAGAAGCATGGATGGCGAGACAGCAACCACAGTAGACATGCCAGTTACTACTCCACTCTCACTTGCCTAAGTTTTTGTAATTTTTCTTCTACCTGCAGTGAGCTCAGATGTAAATGATAAATATTATTGTGAATTTGTGATTTGCAGACTTTGGTCTGGTGTTGGGGTGCAAAATCTATGTTCGGGAGGTGGCAAATAGAACCTTGCTGGATGGGAGTGGAAGCAAGGACAGTGGCGGGACTTTGCAGGAAGGGGACATTCTGCTCAAGATCAACAACCACACAACAGAGGGACTCAGTCTCAAGGAGGCCCGTAAGCTCATCGAGTCAAGTAAGGAGAAGTTAAATTTGGTGGTCAGAAGGGAGCACAAACGTGGCACCAGCATGGAGTCGACGGCCATGCCCAAAGGTTAGTTAGTAGCAGGTTGTCTTTGGCTTCAACACTAGGGAAAATCATCACCAAAGAGCAACTGGAAAACAGGCTATCCTCTGTAGGGGTAAAGTGTGTCCATCTGTTATGTGTATTTCACTGGAAGTTGTCCTGATTTTTAGACATTTGTCTTACTGGAAAGCCTATATGACATTTGGTTATAAATAAACTTTTCTGTATTCTGTAAATAATATCACAGATTTTGCTGACATTTTATGGAGAAGACTTTCACCAATAAGTGTTGGAGAATTTTGGTATCACTTCCAGTCAACTCTAATAAAACAGTCTTTATGTAAGGCCATAATGGACTTATCCATACATTTACTTTGAACAATTCCACAAATTTTGTTGAAAATCTTCATGTGAGATTTCCACAGCAGTGGGCACTTCCACTTTTCAGCCATATTTATTCTTAATAACACCTAATTTGTACAAGGCCATAAATGTGCTGTAAAAAATGTATGTCTTGTTATTTCCATTTTTATGTAAACATCATCAACAGCAAAGAAGCTGTTGGCAATTTAGTGTACCACATTATCATATACAGTCTTTTGTACTTGGCATTAAAATTTTTCAGGTGATCTGTTGCATTAACTTTGGTCTAAATGTCATCATTTTGGAGACTTGCATTGGTTTCATTGTTAGAGTCAACCCTGATGATGAAAATATTGGACTGAAAAAAATGTTGTACAGTCTACCCAAGATTTTGTGACATTCCTGCACTGTAAATGCTTCAGATTTGACCTTTCCCATCGTGTTAACTAAATGGTGGATCACAATAAAAGAAACAAATATACTGTCAACACAACATATATCCTTAGATGTTGAAAGCCACTGAAATGCTTTGGCTACTACAGCTAGGCAATCTCATGCCATACATAAAAGAAGGTAAAATAGGTAGTGTTAACAACTGCAGTCTACGTTTTGAAATCTCAAACTTTAGAGTGTACATGTGTATGTGTGTGTGTGTGTGTGTGTATACACACCCACACACACACACACACAAGTATATAAAATTACTCTGGGTAACAAAACCCTCAAAATTAAGAACTAAAATGCATATAGATATAAGAGCTGTAATTATAAGTTTGCTATATCAGACACTACTCTCATTGTAAGGTATGCTACTGTAACATTTGTATGTTTGTGCAGACTCACATGGTAACTACCTGGATAGCCTGAGTGGACCGAACTACTCATCACAGAATCTGTATGTTCAACCACCAACACGAAGTGGTCATCCAACACACCAGCACAATCTGGTGGAGGATAAGAGTAACCTAGTCCCACGGGGTCGGTCACGAGGCCCACTTCTTGATGTGTCACTCAGTCAGCTGGACCGGCCAGCCACGCCTGTTGGCCTTTCCCACCACCATGTTCATGCACACTCACGCTCACGTAGTGGACTGGAGGATGGCGCACCTTCCTTGGGACCACCAGATCCTCTGGGCAGTCCTCCCAGACCACCTCCCCCTAGACCAGAAGGTGAGTATTATGACTTGTTTGTGCTCACATGACAAGTGATATCTTCATTTGTCTTCAAATTAAAGTCTTTGTACTGAATGTTATAAAATTTCAAAAGTGTAATATGTTCACAAAGTTTTGAACTTAGTGGTATAATACTTGTTCTGGAATAAGAACTTACCTTTTATAACCTGACACTCACTGAAAGTAGTGACCTCTGTGGTAAAGTTAATATTGTGGCATAACATAGGTCTTTATTATGTTCTAGACTATTACAGCAGTGGTGGCAGCAGAAGGCAACTCCATGATGATGACCCATTGCTGCAGCGCTCTAAGCAGCCAATGTGAGTAGCTCATGTGCCTTACATCAGTATCTCTCTGCCTTCTTCCATTGTAAGGAAAACTTGGTTCTTTTCACACTGGATGCCTTGTATTTCCTAATAGACACCCTAAAACAATCTGCGTCTCATTGCAGATGTTACTTTACATCACCAGTGCAGCTTTGTCTGTTATTGTTTCTAGAAACTTCTGTCAGGCAGAATCAAGAATGTGCAATGTGCCACCAAAGTAAGGAAGGGGTATGTTCTTGAAGAAAATTTGTTTTATTGTGAAATGCTGCAGATATAACAGTGACTTCCATGTTATAATGGGAGAGTGTCCTCTATGGAAAATATTTGGTCCATAGATGTAATAAAAGCACACTGTTTTTACCTAGAAAAATAGTAGTAGGAAAATGTTTGGGTAGGAGGAATACACTACTTTAACAAGATGTGAATAGCAACTGTGCTACCAGCTATTTGACCGACATGTGCACATGTGGTAGCTGCTAGGTGGTTGCATCTCCTGCTGGTCCTTGATGCTGGCATATATGTGATTTAATTCTCCTAACAAACTACCATTTTTTAACCCTTTGGCACCAAACTTTACATACATATTGTTGTAATGCACAGTGTGATGTTCAAAATGTGGAACATCATATAAGTATATCTGCTGTTATGCAGCTTGCATATGCAGGATGTGTTTAAATTCTGGGTTTATGCTTGTTGCTACAAGCATTTAAATCCAGCACCAAAGGGTTAAAAGAATTATTTATGGCTGAATTTGTTGTTTTGCATTTTGTATGTAAACAATGTTAATACTTATTCCTAATTCCTGTAAGGGCAAACTTATGGGCCATATGATGAATAATTACAGTTACTGCACTGATCTATGGAAATACTACTTTTAGAATTATCATATGTCAGGCTCTTGTGTGAGCTATACATTAAACTGAGAGTTATTATTTTGAATAATGTAGAATACTGGGAGATTTGTGTGCCCTGAAAAGTGCACTGTGTCCTCTGGTGTACCGTACTGGACAGCGTGCCTGAGGGGAAACAAGTTCTTTGAATATTGACATGAAGTGAAAGAAGTTAGGAAATGTACTCATAGCATAGTAAGTCTTATGCATTTTTTCCTTTGTGCTTAAATATCTTGAAAACTGGAAGACTTTAAGCACATACCTGTGCAGCATGAAGTATATGTTTAATTTTTCTATATGATGTTTGTTTGAAACGTTTTTCACTGTGATACGTGTCTATTGAGTTATGCAGGACTTGCCTCTGAAATTCATGCAGGGTCACATGGGAACATACATGTAGAGTATCCATTATCATTACCTGATTGTAACCAAAATTTTATTGACTTGACAAGTTTCAGTTTAACTTTATGGTATAACATTTTATGAACACTTGTTTATTTGTTCAGAAGCTGTTATGTGTAGAGAGACAGATGAGTGGACAGACATGATGGGGGTATATTGAGTGAACTGTAGTTCAAAATTTTTCCTCCAAATCTCCTCCTTGACTGCAAGATTTCTTCTTATTGAATATCACCACTGTACTTATCTGCTCTCCCACTCCCAATGGGAGATTTAAAGAGCTCTCCATGTTCTTTGCCTCATTCACCTTGCAAATAGTACTGCATTGTATGACAGAACACTGGAACAGCTGAAACTTACAGCATACCTGTACCCCCAAAGCTGAAGTTACACACAAGATACTGGCAATGATAATCGAATGGCAGAACCTGTATATCCATGGCTTAGGAAATTACTAGGGTTAAACAGATGCATGCGGTTGGACACGTAGGCATTAGTGCTATGATTGGCCTTACTTACTTACTTACTTACTTACTTACTTACTTACTTACTTACTCCATGGTGCAGAGTCCTTCTTGAGAAGCTAAATGGTCTGCAGCTAGTCAAGAAACTCCCCGCATTTTACGGAACCCGAAGGTTCATTACCACACTCATAAATGTCCGCCACCTGTCTCTATCCTGGGCTAGCCCAATCCAGTCCATATACACACATCCCACCTCCTGGAGGTCCGTTCTAATATTATCACCCCATCTACGTCTAGGTGTCCCCAGTGGTCTCCTTCCCTCCGGTTTCCCCACCAAGACCCTATACACCCCCCTCTCCTCACCCATACGTGCCACATGCCCAGCCCATCTCATTCTTCTCGATTTTATCACCCGCACAATAT
>Ga0123355_10002909_pt1 | contig 24315 bp, 23 predicted proteins | sample TergutEmb28metaG_3_FD_89872 | JGI IMG/M metagenome (GOLD analysis project Ga0123355, IMG submission 89872) | Embiratermes neotenicus P1 segment gut microbial communities from Petit-Saut dam, French Guiana - Emb289 P1 | ecosystem: Host-associated > Arthropoda: Insects > Digestive system > Gut ... | reverse complement strand
TTTAAGAATCCATTTGCCCAAATTCTTAGGCGAAGGAGACCGAGGCTCCGTAGCCGTGTTCCTTGGGCGGGATTCTTAAACCGTATATCCTCCCCTGCCGGAGCTTTATGCGGTAATGCTCACACGCGGCGGGGGGCCAAGGCGTTCTTGAAGTTCTCCATTGTGTCTTCGAACTTGATCATGGCGTTCATGTCAACTAGGATGCCTTTTTCACGGTAAAACTGGATAAGCGGGGCGGTTTGGGCCCGGTAGACCTCCAGCCTTTTCTGAATCGCCTCGTCTTTGTCATCGTCCCGTGTGTAGACTTCGCCGTCGCAGTGGTCGCAGATTCCTTCCCGCGCGGGCTTGTCGTAGACCACATGGAAATTATGCCCGCACTTGCGGCAAACCCGGCGGCCCCCCAGCCGTTCCAGAATATCCGAGTCGGAAATGCTGATGTTTACCACCTTTCCCACGGCGGAAAATCCGGCCAGCGCTTCGGCCTGAGGTATCGTGCGGGGAAAGCCGTCCAGAATGTAGCCTTTTTGGGCATCTTCCTGCGCCAAACGTTCCCGCACAAGCTCGATGGTCGTTTGGTCGTCTACGAGCCTGCCCGATTCGACAATGGCCTTGACTTTAAGACCCAGCGGGCTATTGGAACTCATGGCAGTCCGAAAAATGGTTCCGGTGCTTATGTGGGGAACATTGAGTATATTCACGGATTTGGCGGCAAGCGTTCCTTTGCCAGCGCCGGGAGGGCCTAACATAATCAGTTTCATTCGTTTCTCCGTTTCTGGGTTTGGTCTACCAACAGTATATCACAAAAAAAAGGCATTGACCATCAAGGGGAAAGAAATTTATCATAAAACCATGAAAAAGCAAAAGGCGGATGCTGAACGGGAATCTCTGGCGAAGGAACTTCGTCTTCTTATCCCCAAAATCGACTCCGAAGGGCTTGCGTTTCTGGTAAAGCAGGCGAGGGTTCACCTTTACAATATGCATGTAGAAGAACTCAACAAGGCCGCAAAGGCGGTCACTGCCGCGTCCGCGAAATCAGCCAAAATCGCGCAGTCAGCCGGAGCAAAGCGTGGACAGGGGGCGGCGAAAACCGGGGCTGAAAAGCTCAGGATCGAAGGAACAGAAAGCGGAAGCAGTTTCTATCTTTGCTACCGCAATGGAAACGTAATGTTCTCCCGTGGCGAAATATCCCATCTGGTGAAAATAGTTAACGCTCCGGGGACGGATATTGAAATCCGGGAGCGGCTTTATAACTGGTTCGACCGGGAGCGGAAGGATATTTTCGCCCTCCTTCCCATAAAGGACAAGGCCGACGCCCACCTTAAGGCTCTTGCGGCGCTGTTAAAAAAGAGTTTCAAGTTTCGCGGGTAAAAACACGGGCCTGCCCCGCGCCACCCCCGGCACAGCCGTCAAATCTCAAAAACCCGCTGCATAAACAGAGCCGCGGCTTGGGCCACGTTAAGGCTTTCCATAAGGCCCGTTCCGGGGATGCGTACCATGACAGAGCAAGCGCTTTTTACCCCGTCCGGAAGGCCTGTCTCCTCGTTCCCGATAACCACGGCTATGCCGGGCCGCCCGTCCGCCGGTTTTTTTTGTCTTTCCCCGATGATGCGTGGAAGGTTTTCTATCCTTTGGCGGGCCCTCGTGTCCGCGCCAATGGTAACTAACTGCCGTGAAGCCTCCCGCAGAAATGCGGAAGCGTTCCGCACGCTCCTGACGGTTACGTGCTCCATGCCCCCTTCGGCGACCCGGTAGGCGCTGGTGGAAATGCTGGCTTCCTCATCGCTATCGCAGATAACAACATATTTGACATCGAAAAACGCCGCGGACCGCACTATAGCGCCAAGGTTGTGATCGTTACCCACCGAATGTAAAACAATGCCCGTCCTCCGCTGCAGCGACCATTCCTCAAGGTCTTCGCGGGAGAGCGGCTGGACGGAGGGCAGAAGGATCATCGCCACCACCCCCTGATGATGGGTCGATTTGCAGATTCTTTCCAGTTCCTCGTCTTCGCAGAGTTTGTAGGGCCGCTTCCGCTCGGCAAGGTTTTTACAGATTTGGGTAAATGACGGTAGCCTGTCCTCCCTGAGAAAAAGCCGGTTTATCTGTTCGGGGCGGTACTCTGCGGCGGCGATTACAGCGTTAAGTCCGCACACCGCAAGTTCATCAGTTAATCTATTCCGCATGAGAGTAAGTATACGTTATTTTGTGTAATTCTTCCATGAGGGGGGGTGGTATGACCACACAGGCAACTGTCAAAACCTATAGGTTTTGACAGTGCCCGTTTGTGCGGGGTAAACAGCCCTGCTGGACAGGTCTGGCTACCAGATCAAGCGGCGGACTTTGCGGTAAAACCCTGAATATGACATTCGCCTGTCCCGGTTGCGGGAAAAAGCGTTCATCTACGGCATAATCTTCATTTGCGCGTTTGTATCGTGGGTATTCCGCCGGGAAAGAGCTTTAAAACAGCGGTTTTAATGGGGCGGCTGGGGGCATTATTGCTTGGCCCCACTTTCGTAGTTGATGATTTCCAGCAACTGCCGTTTAAAGAACCCCTTAAAAAAAGGGTTAAGCTGGCGATACAGATTGACGATTTCTTCTATTTCCCGTTCCTGAGGCAAATCTGAGGCGAACATCTCCCCTTCCCCGGTTTCCAGCCATTTTCCGCTGATTCCGGTGGTTAGGTTGATAATCTTGAGCATCCGGTGGTTGATTTTCCGGTCGCCTATTTCCATGGAGCACAAAAAGCCAGTACTTACGCATATTTTTTCCGAAAATTGAGCCTGAGTCAGGTGCAGTTTCCTTCTGGCATAGGCCAACCGCTCATGTATCGTCATTTCCAACAGTGTAACAAATATTGCCATAAAAGGGAACAAGAGGCTAATCTTTCGGCCTGGGCGAGGGGTACGGGAAGCGAAAAAAAATTATGATAAAGCGGTTGACGTGTTTCATCTATGATGATATTATGTTTCCTGTGAGAATATTGGAGGAATAGTATCAAGAATAGGCAAGACACAACATTCATCTACGCCGGTTTAAGCAGCATCAGCGGCAAAAGCCGGAAACGCCTTAAAAATATTGCCCAAACCTTGATTGACATGCAGGCGCGTCCGGGCTTTCCCGTTCCTGACAGCATTTGCCGTGAAATACTGCGGAGCCCGGCGGATACTCCATTCTCGGACAAAGAGGCGTATGCCTGTGAACATATTTTTGTAGAGGTATGAGGTATGAATGTAACAATCCATCAAATGGAAAAAATGCTGCGGGGCCAGTATGTGTTCAAGCAGTTCGCGTTTTCGATGCTGATGACACGGCTAAAAAGGGATTACGCCGACACTCCTACGCGGGTGAATCTGGAACGGTGTGTTCATGAGACTAACACTTTCCTGAATAAATACCGGATAATTATGCACGCCGATTTTGCCATGATTAAAACGCTTTAAATCCAGCCATTTTATAGGAGAACTAACAGTATGTTTATGAATTTTGAAACTACCGCCGCGCTGATAAAGGACGGCAAACTGTTGCACATCGCGGGAACGGAAGCTCTGTTGCGAAAACTGCCAAAAGGCGCGTGGGTCGGGGGATCGACCGAATATTTCATGGAAAAAAGCGGCGCGAAGGTGTCCGGCGACCAGTTCCATGTGATTGAGTTCGCCTATGACTACGCGATTAAATCTTACGACGTGAAAAACCTGAAAAACATCGCCGCTGACGGCTTTGAAAACGGCTTTTCCATTGTCATTGTGCCGTTTGACAGCGCCGTACACAAGGAATACGCCCAAAAAGCGCCTGAGTATCAGGATATGTTCATGAAGAATACCGCCGGATGGATCGCCGGCCTTAACCTTGGCAAAGAAGGCCAAACGCCTATCGCCGTTAACGGCATGACAGGGGAAGCGTTTGCCGACAGAGCGGTCGCCCTGCATTTGGGTGTCGGCGCTGACAAGCTTTGTTCCATCAACATCATCAATATTTTTTCGCAGGATGAAAGCTCCCCTGTCATTACCTTTACCGAAGAAGGCTTTAAGGTGGAAAAGTGCCTTGTAGGCGGCAAGGAAGTAGTGTTTGCCGATTACCTCGCGCAGAACGCCATCGACACCAAAATGCCGCTGGTTGGCGCGTATTCGGGCACGGGAATAAACGTTTCTTTCAAAAAAATCGAAGGTGGGGTTGTGCATTTGTACGCGCCGGTGTTTAAGGATATCGAGTACCGCATGGCAAAACACATTCCGGATTACGTGAAAGCTTTTACCACACAGCTCGCGGGCATAAAGGCCGAGAACATTGCTTTTTCCTGCAACTGCATACTCAACTTCCTGTACGGCGAACTGGAAGGAAAAAGCATAGGAGCGTTCTCCGGGCCGGTAACCTTCGGGGAAATTGCCTTTCAACTGGTAAACCAGACCTTTGTGTATGTGAGCGTGGAAGGAACGTAGGGCCGCCCCGCCCCAAGGCCATTGACGAAGTACAGGCGTTTCCCTTACAATGGTATGTAATGAACGAACAAAATAATACGCCGCTTAAATCGGCAAATCCATGGAAATTTCGGTTGTCCGCTGTATGGGTGGCTTCTACTATTATTTTTTGCATCATCTTTGCCACTACCATAGCGCCCCGGGCCTACGCTCAGGGCAGGACAGAAACCCCTCCGGGGCAGTTTGCCTCGATCCTTAGAACGGCGTTTGAGATTATCCAGCGCTACTACGTGGAAGAGGTAGACCCCCAAGCGCTCTTTGAAGGCGCTATGCGGGGAATGTTCAACTCCCTGGACGACCCCAATTCGGCCTTCCTTCCCGAAGCGGAAATGAACAGCCTTAGGGACACTACTCAAGGGGTCTTTGGTGGGGTGGGACTTTTTATCTCTCCCAAGTCGGCGGATCCCCGTCCCGACGGCAGGCCCAACTTTCTGGAAGTAGCCGCCCCAATCGAAGGTACTCCGGGCTGGAGGGCGGGTATTTACTCCGGTGATCTTATCATCATGATAAACGACGAGTCCACCGATGTCATGTCCAGCGAAGAGGCGGTAACACTGCTTCGGGGACGGCCCGGAACGGATGTGAACCTCCTTATTCGCCGCGGGGAAGCGCTTGAGTTTCCCGTTACCTTGACGCGGGCGGTTATCGAAGTCCCCACCGTCAGATACGCCATGATCGGCGATGTCGGCTATCTTAGGCTTCTTACGTTTACCCCCCATACCGCGGATCGGGCACGGGATGCCATACAGTATTTTCAGTCCAACGGCTCCGTGGGGATTGTCCTTGATCTTAGGAATAACGCCGGGGGCCGCCTTGACGCCGCCGTGGCGGTCAGTAACCTCTTTGCCGAGGGAAAGGCAGTGGTGTCCACCAGGTCCCGGATAGAACGGGAAAACCGGACATTCTACGCGCGGGGAAGGTCTGTTGTTCCGTCCGGCACTCCGGTGGTTGTGCTTATCAACCGGGGTTCCGCCTCGGCCTCGGAGATTGTCGCCGGAGCCCTGAAGGATTGGGGCTTGGCCTATCTGGTTGGGGAAAGAACGTTCGGGAAGGGCTCGGTTCAACAGGTGTACCCCTTGGGCAGGGCTGGCTTTAGAATGACCACCGCCCGCTACTTTACCCCCAGCAACGCGAGCATTGACGCGGTTGGCATTCCCCCAGACCGGGAAGTGCGGTTTCCCGATTACTTTTCCGGCGTGGACACGGGCGAGTTAAGCGCCCTCCTTAATTCCGGCAGGGTCGCTGACTTTGTAAGAACCAATCCCGACGCGACCGCCGTAGATGTCGAAGCCTTTGCCCGGAGTTTGGGCGCGGACTTCGATCTAGAGGACGCTCTGCTCCGCAGGCTTATCCGGAACGAACAAAACCGCAGAACAACCGCTCTGGCGCTTGATTTGGAATACGATGTACAGCTCGGCGAGGCGGTACGAATTATCAGGGAAGAAAATTTTCAGGCCCTTATGGAGAACACCAGAACCCTCAAGTCCTTGCAGGAAGAAGCGGCTATGGAGGAAGATTTCTCTCTGGCTTCCTGATTGCCGGACTGGAACCGGGCGCGATGAAGCGTTTTGTTCTTTCCGCCCCGCCTAACCCGGAAGGGATGGTGCGTCTTTACGATAAGGACTACCACTACCTTGTGCGGGTCAGGCGGCTAGGGCCCGGCTCGTGCTTTGACGCGATCCTTCCGTCAGGGGGGGAAGTCCGGCTTCGGGTGCTTTCTACCGTGGACAACATCCTTATCGGGGAATGTCTGGACTTGCCGGATAAGCCTCCGTCCCCCATCCCGCCTATTGCGCTTTTTCAGGCTCTTCCCAAGGGGGCCAAAATGGATACCATTGTCAGGCAGGCTGGCGAGGGGGGTGTTTCCGTGATTGCGCCCTTCGAATCGGAGTATTCGGCGGCGCATCCGGGCACGGAAAAACTTAAGCGGTGGCAACGGATCATCCGGGAGGCCCGTCAGCAAAGCGGTTCCGCCACGGAAACTGTTGTACGGCCGCCCTGCGGTTTTGCCGCCGCCTTGGAATACTGGGAATCCCTTAAAAAAGCGTACGAGCGGCCTGTAGGTATAGCGCTTCATCAGGAACCACTTGAAAAGGGCGGCTTTCATGACTATATTGGTTATAATCCCGATTTTGTCGCTTTGGCAGTGGGCCCCGAGGGAGGGTTTTCCCCAAGGGAGGTATCGCTGTTCTTGGCGGCGGGGTTTAAGCCTGTGCTTATGGGCAATACTATTTTAAGGGTCGAAACCGCCGCCCTCTACGGAACAGCGGCTTTGCGAATTATACTGTTGGAGAGCGAATCGTGGATACTCAAAGGATAACGTTCCTTGAAGTACCTATAGACATAGTCCCCCCTGAGGCGCTTCCTGATGTCGTTGCCCGGCTCTTGATGCCCCCGAAAGGTCCCGCCAGGGGGCTTCCCCTAAAGGGCAAGGGCAAGAACATCGTGCTTCTTTCCCTTGCCGATTTGCTTCGTGCCCGCAGAGACGGCGAGTACCGGAGCTTTGTGCGCGGGGCGGCTCTTGTCATTCCCATTTCAAAAAGCATCGTGTCGGGAGTCCGTTTTTTGACCGGGAAGAAACCGTCCCGGTATATGCCGTTCAATTTTGTCGTAAGCCTTCTTTCGCTTCTGGAAAGAAAGGAACATTCCATTTACCTTCTTGGGGGCAGACGCCAGACATTAAGAAAGACGGAAAAAAACATTCACGCGACCTTTCCCCGGCTTAAAATCGTGGGCCGCCACGAGGGGTATATGCGGAAAAACGAAGAGGCCGTTGTTATAGAAGCTATCCGCAAGGCTTCGCCGTCACTCTTGCTGGCGGCAAAGGGTATCCGTAAGGAAGAACTCTGGATTGCCAGAAACTCCGTGCGCCTTAATTCGGAACTCCGCCTTTGGTGCAGCGATCTTTTTGACGTGTTCGCTGAAAAAAAACGCCGCCCCTCCGATGCCGTTTTTGACAAGGGTCTTGAAGGCCTACTGTTCTGCTTCCGCAACCCTCTGCGGTTCTTCAGGATTTTCCCCTATTTATGGTATAATGTGCTGCTTCTGACGTACAAAATATTCAGGAGGTAACGCTGTGGCTGCGCAGAATGGGGCCGGTACGAAAAAAAACCCGGCAAGAAGCGCCTCTAATTCCGCTCAGAAGGGCCGGGGCAGGGGTTCCTCCGGCAAGAGGTTGAAAAGGTATTGGGCCATACTTTTCTGGCTGACGTTTATCATTGTTATGTATGGCCTTTTTCTCTTTAACCGCCATGCCATTACCGACAGCATCCTGATAATACGGAACGAGCGAATGGCCCGCGAAACTGCCCCCCCTGCACTTGTACAGCCGCCGCCTGTTGTCCCGTTGCCGGTACAGCAAATGCCGCCTCCGCTCCCGCCTGCCGCTGTGCCTGTGGCCCCGCCCGCAGCCCAGCCGCCAGCGCCGCAGGAGCCTCCCGTGGCAGTTAGCGCCCTGCCGGTACAGCCCCCGGCCCAGCCTGCGCCTGTGCCAGCCCCTGCCGCCGCCCTGCCGTCGCCCGCGCAAGTCCCGGCCGAACTGCGGGAACGGGCCCTGCATTTTATCCAGATTGACCGCAGCGGGGCCATATTCCGGATCAGGGTAAACCGCAATCTTCCCCTTTCCAACTATCCCATGACGGATACCCTGCGGGCCCTTGTTGATGGGCCCAGCGCCGATGAAAGCCGCCGGGGTCTTATTTCGCTTATTCCTCCGGGAACCCGGGTTATTTCCGCCGCCGTCAGGGGGGGAACGGCGTACATCAACTTTAGCGAAGATTTCCGGTACAACTCCTACGGTGTGGAAGGCTACTTTGCCCAGCTTAGGCAAATTATTTATACGGTTACGGAATTCCCCAATGTAAGGGATGTGCAAATCCTTATCGAAGGCCGCCCGGTGGATTTTTTGGGCGAAGGCATCTGGGTGGGCAGTCCCATTGGGCGGGGGTTTTAGCTTAATGCACAGCGGGGGGGAGGGGCTCCGCATAACATTCGACTATAATCACAAAAAACCCTAAAGTTCCCAAAGCAAACGCCGATACTCTTAATAATGGGAGGGAAACCCTCCATACCATAAAGACGGTGCGCACACTAACGTCCAGGCGCACCGTCTTTTTTTATAAGGTACGCGCGCAGCGTCTGGAATACCCTGTCTATATCAAGCGGCTTGCCAAGATGGTCGTCCATGCCTGCCGCGCGGCACGATTCGATGTCGTCCTTAAAGACATTGGCCGTCATCGCTATTATGGGAATCCGTGCCGGCTGCCCCGGCGCGCGCGGGTTTTCCAGCTCAAACGCCCTGATAAGCCGTGTCGCTTCAAGGCCGCCCATTAGGGGCATTTGCAAATCCATGAACACAATGTCGTATTTCTTAATGTCCGCCGTTATCATGTCCAGCGCTTCTTTGCCCGTTTCGGCGCAGTCGATAATAAGCCCCGACGCCTCCAACAGCGACAGCAGTATTTCACGGTTTATTTCAATATCCTCGGCAAGCAAGAGCCGTTTGCCTTCAAAGGTGTTGCCTACAGCGCCGTTTTCGCCTGTATCTTCCGCCCCTGAATTGTTGTCCGCCGCGTCCTCATGCCTTTGGCTGCGTACTGTTTTTACGGTGAAACAAAACATGGCTCCTTCGCCCATCTTCGATTCAACCCAAATCCTGCCGCCCATAAGCTCCACAATGCGTTTGGAAATGGCAAGCCCCAGCCCTGTGCCTCCGTAGGTACGGTTCATTCCGCTTTGCACCTGCTCAAAGGCATTAAAAAGAGTCTCTTGCTGTTCGGGCGGTATGCCTATACCGTTGTCAGTTACGGCAATAAGCAGTTCGCACGCTTCGCCGGTTTCCTTGACCAAGGAGGCGTCAAGGCGGATTTCGCCCCCTTCAGGCGTAAATTTTATCGCGTTTGACAAAAGGTTCGTTATTATCTGCGCCAAACGCAGGGCGTCTCCCACTATAAAACATGGAATGGCAGCGTCCACATTCACGGTTAGCTTTTGCTGTTTTTCGTCCGTGCGGAAATTAATTACCGCCAGCACCTTTTGCAGTAATTTTTCAAAGTGATACTCAACCGGCGCAAGTTCCAGTTTGTCCGCTTCTATCTTTGCCATGTCAAGCACGTCGTTTATTACGCCAAGCAGGTGCGATGACGCTTCTTCAATTTTATTCAGGGCGTGATTTTTTTCCTCTATGCTTTTCCCCTTCTTGCCTATGACTGTCATGCCGACAATGGCGTTCATGGGGGTACGCATCTCGTGGCTCATGTTCGCCAGAAAATCACTTTTGGCGCGGCTGGCGGTTTGCGCCTTTTCTGCCGCTATGATCATTTCGGTTATGTCAATTGCGTGCTGCAGGTGAACCTTGCTTCCGTCGGGCCAGTCGATCAAACAGTCCGAGTGCCGGATATACCTCTGAATCCCATCCAGATATTCTTCCCATACAACCGTTTTGTCAGGCTCCTTTTCAAGCTGGTAGCAAGGGCAAAACTCGCACTTTGCGTCCAAATTCTCGCGGAATACCTTGTAACAATATTTCCCGATAGCCTCGTCGCCTTCGATATTAAAAGCCTTCTTCAAATATGTGTTGACAAAAAGCAGCTCGCCTGTAGAGGGAATAGTGGCGTAAATGGCGGCGTCAATGCTGTTTAGTATGCTTTCCAGCGCGCTAAGGGTGTTGTTTCGTATTCTAGTCGCCTCTTGCGCTTCCTTTAGCGCGGCTTCCAGTTGAGCGGACGTATCAAGAATGTCAAGGGTCATTTCGTTGCGGATAAAGGAATTAGCAATAAGTATGCTGGCGGAATGTAAAATTGTTTCATCTTCTTTTGTGAACACCCGTTCCCTGTGGTGATCGTCAAAACCGACAAAGCCCCAAAATTGTTCTTTTATGAATATCGGCACTACCAGAATGGATAAAATTCCTTCCGGGCTTAAATGTTCCTGTTCCTTCTGTGACATATTGCGCACAATGTTGTTTATGCACGTTCCTGACGACAATGTTTCTTCCCAGCCGGGTACGACCTCGCTGTATCTGTACGGAATGCCGGTGGCAAAGATGGTTTTATGCGGCGACCATTCAAAAATTTGGGAACAGTAAAGCTCCCCGCCAGCCGAGTGGTTTTTCCAAAGGTACACGCAGTTGACTTTCACGGCGGCGGCTATGATATGCATGCTTTGGTGCAAGGCTTTATCAAAAGAATTGGTGTACGAGTTTAGTAATAGGCCGGCTGCGCTATTTACCGTCTGTAGCAGGTTATCCCGGTGTTTTATCGTTTCCATCATCTTGTTATGCTCGCGCATATCGCGGGTATACCCGATAATAACATCCTCGCTTCCGTATTTGGCCCGGACAAGGGTAACCTCGGCAGGGATAGGCGTGCCGTCTGCGGGCTTCTGGTGCATCCAGTCAAAAATGCAATAGCCTTCCTCGAACGCTGTATTCACAAGCGTTACCGCCTTTTCATCGGAGCGTTGTCCGTCAGGCTGGTATTCAGGCGAGCAGGATTCCAGAAATTTGTCTACATACTCCTGCTTGTCCTTAAACCCGTACAGCTTTACCCCCGCCTCGTTACAGTCTATTGTGTTCAGGTTCCTGTCCCATATCTGGGCGCACAGGGGAGACGTGTCCAGCATCAGCATGATGCGCTCGTTTGCCTCGATTACCGATTTTTTCATTTTGACAAAGTGCGTTTCCATGCCTTTGATGGCTTTGCGCACGACAAAGAACACCAAAGCGACAAAGAGACACGCGAGAACGACAAAAGAAACGATAATCGTTAAATTGACGGTTAAATAGTGATACTGCATAGTGATACGGGCCTATTCCTTTTTGTTATATTTTTTTAATTTCGTTACAAATTGCTATGTCATTGTTGCGCGTACAGCCAGTCGCCGGTCTCCTTCATATATTTGGATAGAACTGCCGCGTGGATTTCCGCCGAAAGCCGGGTAGCCTCTCTGTCCCAGTCTTTTGGCTGCGGCAGGGCTTTTAGCGCCCGTTCGCTGCCGGTAGACGAAATATCCCGGAGATCGGGCCCCCGTTCCGGCAGGGCCTTGGCTATGGCTCCGTTAAGAAAATAGGACGAAAGCCCGGTAATAACGCCGTCCTTGGACACCCGCGCCAAAACGGAAAATTCTCCGGCGGCCTTTTCAAACTGGCTGTCCAAGAGCAGGGCGAACCCGTGATACCAGCGCACCCATTCCCCAAGCCCCCCTTTTACCGCATCCTTTCGAACCTCGAAAAAGCGTATTGCCCCGGAAATATCCTTTCCCAGAATACGGGCAGCGCCAAAAACCATGACATTGGCATTTACCAAGGCGGGCTTGGCGATAGCCGTCTTGTTTTCAAGGCTCATCACCGCCGCCGAATCGGACAGCACCAGGTATGTGTTAGCCAGAAGGCGCACCAGCCGGGGCGAGTATCTGCCCCCCCGGATCACCCTGTCCTCAAGGTAGCGGGTCAGGGCTGGCCAGTCCTCCCGCTCCAGTAGAAAAAAAAGCCGCCTGTTGATAAAATAGAAAACGTTAAAGGTAACCGAAATAAGCGCCAAAAATAAAATAAACGGCCAGTTAGCCCGCCAAAAAGAGCCCGCGAAGGAAGCGTCTATGGCAAGAAGGGGCGACAGAACAAGGATGGCCAAAAAAGTGAATAATGTCAAATTCAACAATATAAAAATGGATTTGAATTTCACTTCAAAGCCTCCTATGACAACTGCGCTAAACCATGCTAGGATGATAAATATGATAGAAGAATTGCGAAGAATAAGCAAGGACTCTTGAGGAGGAAAATTTTTGAGCGAAGCGGAAGCCCCCACAGTGGCAGAGGCTGCCGGGTCAAAGGAATTGAAAGCTTACGACAGAAAGGAAATACCCACGGGGAGCTTTTTTTCCAAGCCTGTATACCTGGAAAAGCAGTTTATTCTGGCAGCGCCGGAAATGCCCATTACTCCGGCAATGGTAAAGGCTCTGGAGGAATGGGAGTTTGACGAGGTGTACAGCGCCGGGGAACCTATGGAAAATTACGCCGAACAGGAAGCGGAGAAGGCCGAAAACGGGGCGCTCGCGGATGTCTCGGCTATCGGGGACAGCAGTGAAATAACACGGGCGGAAAAGTTCTACGCCTCGTTTCTTAGATATGTGGAAAGCGTCTTTACCCAAGTGGCGATAAAGAACGAACTGGACTTCAAGGCCGTGGCGGAAAAGATCAAGGGCGCCTGCGAAATTATCCGGGAAGACCGGCGCTTTCTTTTAAGGATACAAAAAGACATCTCCAACCCCAACCCCAAGGGCAATTACCTTGCTTCCCACTCGGTAAAATCGACCGTTATATCCATTATTATCGGGAATTATTTAAAGCTGCCTACCCACAAGCTTATCGAGCTTGGGGTGTCGGCCCTGCTTCACGAAATTGGCATGATTAAGCTTCCCCCGCAGGTGTACCTTTCAGACCGCCCCCTTCAGCCCCACGAGCGCAAAGCCATTATTACCCATCCGGTGTTGGGGTTTAACCTGCTTAAAGCCTACAACTTCCCCCTTGCGGTTACCTTGGGTACGCTTGAACACCACGAGCGGGAAAACGGCTCCGGCTATCCCCGCAAGCTTTCGGGCGACAGGATCAGCCTGTACGCCAAAATTATCGCCGTGGCCTGCTCTTACGAGGCCCTTTCCGCCCAGCGCCCCCACAAGGAAGCGAAGGACGGCTACACGGGAATGCTTGAACTCCTTAAAAACGAGGGCAAACAGTACGATGACACAGTTGTCAGGGCGCTGGTGTTCTCGCTTTCGGTGTATCCCATTGGGCTGTACGTGCTTCTTTCCAGCGGGCGCAAGGGCCAAGTGGTGGACGTAAATCCCGAAAACCCCCGCTTTCCCATTGTCCAGATTTTTGGGGAACTTACCCCGGACGGAAAAAACAAGGTCGTCGGAACATCACAAGACGGGCTTTCCATAATCCGCCCCTTAACAAAAGAAGAAATAGACCCGGAATCTACCGCCGGGTCTGCGGGAGGCCGGGGCTCCCCCTAATACAAGGTTTACTATGCCTGAGTTTTTCAAACCGCCAGCGTTTATCAAAAAAATATTTTCCCGGAGTGCCGGACAGGGCATGACCGGGGCCGAGTTTCGTATTGCCCTGCAGGAAGGGGAAAAATCGGGGGCCGTGGAAAGCGAGGAACGCACTATGGTCGAAGGGGTTTTTCACCTTGGAGAAAAGCCGGTAAGCGCCTTTATGACCCACCGCTCCGAGATTGAATGGCTGGACATAGATTCAGGCCCAGAAGAAGCGAGAAAGGCCGCGGAAAACGCCGAAGGCCAGCATTTCCTTCCGGTTGTCCGCGGGGATTTGGACGATGTTGCCGGAACGGTCTCTGTCAGGGATATTCTACTGTTAATCCTTGACGACCCGTGGCCGGGCTTAGAGTCCATCATGCGAGCGCCCTACTTTATCCCCGAAACCATGTCCGCTTTAAAAGCCTTTGAAGCGTTCAAAAAAGCGGACGCCAACGACCTTTTTGTGATGGACGAGTACGGGGGCTTTGCCGGGCTGTTGACAGTTCGCAGCCTTATTGAAGAAATCGTAGGCGAGCTTTCGGCCTCATCATCGGACGAAGAAACGATTGTCAAGCAGGAAGACGGAACGTGGCTTGCAGGCGGCGGCGTAAGCATCGAGGATGCCTCAGGAGAGCTTGAGCTTGAGCATCTTGGAGGCGAGCATATTGAGTACCATACGTTAGCGGGGTTTATCCTTGACTTGGCGGGGGAAATTCCCCGGCCCGGCGCATGCTTTGACTATGGCGGCTACCGTTTCAAGATTCTGAGTCTGGACGGGAACAGGATCGACAGAATTATGATTTCAAAGCTGTAGAATCAGGCGAGGTATTCTTCGTAGCAGGCGAGCATGGAATGAACAAAGCTGTCCATCGTGTAATTTTGCGAGATTTCTACGGAGCGTTCCCCCATCCGCTTGCGGGTGTCTTTGTCTTCCAGTATTTCCAGCGCCTTTTCCCACAATAGCCCGTCGTTCTCCAGCGCCCACCCGTTTTCACCGTTAATAACCATGCTTTCGATGCTGATATCGGCGGCGGCTACAATGGGAAGGGCGCTGGCCATAGCCTCGATAAACGTTATGGGGTGAACTTCGCTGTGGCTGGCGCTCATGAATATGTCAGCGCCGGCGTAAATTTGCCGTATTTCGCCGGGCCACAGCAAGTACCCGGTAAAAATCACGGAGTCGTTCAGGCCCAGTTCATGCCGATAGGTTTCCAGAAAGTGGCGATCCGGGCCGTCGCCTACGATAACAAGCTTTGCCTTTCTGCGCGCGCGGATTTCCCTGAAATTATCCAGAAGCACGGGGATATTTTTTTCCGCCCCCAGCCTTCCGACAAAAACGATGATGTCTTCTTCGGCGGAAATGGCAAAACGTTCCCGCATTTTTTTTCTGCTTTCCAGCGCTTGCCCGGCTTCGATATGAAAATGGGAAAGGTCAATTCCGTTGGGGACAACCCGGACGGGCTTGGAGAATTTCATGGACGCGAGGTATCCTGAGTTTTTAAGGGAAGGAACAATTACGCAGCGCTGGCTTTTTAACACATGGCGCAAATAGTTTGGAAACTTTTTCGCCAGAATAAGCTTTAATGGCGGGGGGATGTACTCGACATAATCGGGATAATAGGTGTGAAGGGTATGCACGGACGGGATTTTGAATTTCCTGCACACCATGCGGGAAGCCAAATAAAGGCTGAACTCGGAGTGGGTGTGAATAATATCAAGGTTAAGCGGGCGAACCATGTCAAACACCTGCTTAGTCAGAAACATCCCAATCCGGTGCTGGGGTTCCTTGGGAAACTTGACCGATGGCAGACGGTACACGCCTTCTTCCTCGGCGGCGGCCTTTGGGTGCTGCACGGTGAACACGTAGGCGCGATGCCCATGCTTCTCCAGCCCCGCTTTCAGGGCACGGATTACTGTTACAACGCCGTTTACTTGTGGTGTATAGGTATCGCTGAAGATTCCGACATTCATAGTTGTTGGGACAGTGTAGCATGTTTCGGGGGTTTACGGCAATGCGGCGAATTGCCCCGGGCATCATTAACAAATATTACAACATCCCGAATAATATCTAGCTGGAGAATATCACCAGAAACATATATGTTTATAGAATCTGCACCGGTTATCTCCGCCCTTTCGATAACCGTAAAATCAGTATTTTCGCACGACTGCAAAGCAAGAACAATTACCACCAGAGGGATAAAATACTTCATAGACACCTCCGTAAAAATCCTGCATAAATAGTTGTCCGAAGCCTATCATACCAGTATGTATCTGTCAAGGCAACTTTTTCCATGATTTACGGAAATTAATTTTCAAAAAAAGCTTGACACCGGCAAAAAATGTGTTAAAATAGCGTGGAAGCTGGCGTCTGGATTAGACATCCGGGCGGCGCTTCCAAAAAAGGACACACAGGAGGAAACAAGGAGTGCACGTAGTATCAAGAGACACAATTGTCTACGCGATGAGCGCCCAAAACAAGCCGGTTTTGAACGTGGAGCCGGGATCGCAGATTCAGTTCCAGACATGGGATTGCTTTCAGGCTCAGGTAACATCCGCCGGCAAGGGATTTGACGGCGTTGACTGGAACCGGGTAAACCCCGCGACTGGCCCGGTCTACGTTAACGGAGCGGAGCCGGGGGATGTGCTGTCTGTCAAAATTGACAGCATAGAAATCGAACAGCAGGGAGTTGCGGTCTGCGGCAAGGACATGGGGACGATGGGCGCTTCGTTTACGGAAAGCACCATAAAAATTATCCCCATAAAAGACAACATGGCGCATTTTTCCGAAAGCCTGCACCTGCCCATCAACAAGATGGTGGGCGTAATTGGTGTGGCTCCCGCAAGCGGCGAAGTTTCCTGCGGCGTACCCGACCTTCACGGCGGCAACATGGACTGTAAGGAAATTACCGATGGGGCAACCGTGCTGTTGCCGGTGAATGTGCCGGGAGCGCTGTTGGCGATGGGGGACATTCACGCGGTCATGGCGGACGGGGAAATCGGCGTAACCGGGCTTGAGGTAAACGGCAGTGTTACCGTTACCGTTACCGTGATCAAACAAGCCAAGGGCAAGGAACTGCCCCTGCCGATGGTGCTGAACAAGCATTGCGTGATGACCATCGCCTCGGATGCGGACTTGGACATCGCGGCGGACATGGCCGTTTCAAACATGGTCGGCTATTTAACAAAAAACGAGGGCTTTACGCTGGCTGACGCTGTTATGCTGTGCTCGCTTGCCGCCGATGTGCGGATTTGCCAGATTGTGGATCCTAAGAAAACTATCAGGGTTGAATTCCCAAGAAAGTACCTAACTAACGGAGGAGTAGTATAATGAGTGCCGCATCTATTGGAAAAACCGCAAACCCCAACTATCGCTGGGTTATCTTGTTCATCAATTTTTTGGTTTGCGCGCTTGCCTACGCAGGCCTGACCGTATGGCCAATGGCCGTTCCCAATCTGGCTGCCACGTTTTCGATAACGCCGCTTCAGCAAGCGCTTGGGGCGTCTTTGTTTATGGCCGGTTATGGCGTTGGCAATTTTATTCAATCCCAAATGGTTCCCAAAACGGGATACCGCATCGCCGGGGGATTGGGCTTGGTTTTCATGATGATAGGAATGTTTGTCATCCCCATTGCGCCTTCGTTTGAAGTGGTGCTGTTAATGCGCTTTTTGCAGGGCTGGGGCATACTGTGGCTTATCGGCGTGAACAGCTCGGTGGCGTGGTTCCCGCTCAGACAACGGGGCCTTGCCTCCGGTGTAATCGGCGGCGGGCTAACGTTGGGAATAGGCGCAGGCGGGCTACTGGGAGCCGCGCTCATGGATGCGGCAGGGACATGGCAGGGAGCGTTCCAGATTTTCGGCTTTATCCTGCTAGGTTCCACGGCTCTTTGGGCAGTGCTGTTTAGGGAGCCCGTGAAAGGGCTTTACCCCGAGGACGAGGCGAAAATGGCGGCGGCGGCTCCGGCGCTTGCTTCGGGCAAACCGATCAACCCGTTCAAAACCGTTGCCGCGTGGCTTTGCGCTTTTGCTCTTTTCTTTAATGCGTGGCAGCTCATTGGTTTTAACTCGATAGTTGCGCCGTATATGTTTGCCATCGGCTACACCGAGGTACAGGCCGGGCTTGCGATCTTGCTGTGCGGTTTGATCGGCGTTATCTCCACGCCCCTTGGCGGCATCATTTCTGACAGGCTTGTTAAAAAGGGCATGGACCCCGTCAAGGCACGCTCTTATACCATGGCGATTCCCGGCTTTGCGGTCGCCGCCGTTGCGACAGTTCTCTGGCCCTTTATCTCGTCAGCCTCGATTGGCTTGGCGCTTGTTTGGGCGGTTCTGGTCGGCTGGGGCGTTCCTGTTACCAATGCCGCAATTGGCGCACTGCCAACGGACGTGCTTGGGGACGAAAAAGCCGCCGGCAAAATGTTTGGGATGGTGATACTGGTAGGTATAGTTGGCGGCGGCATACTTGCGCCAACCGTCTCCACCGCCGCAGCCGAAGCGTTTGGCTGGACTGCCGCCTTCATGGTTCTTGCCATTGGCGCGCTGATTGGCGTTTTCATCGGGCTTGTCCTGCCCAGGTTCAAGCTGAAGAAGGGAGCGGCGTAGCCTAAACACGGTTCTTGAAAAAACATTATGCCTTACGGCAGGAGGAGGTTCTTCCGGCACGATAAGCGGCAAAGCGGCTGTTGCTCGCTACAGGCAACAGCCGCTTTTTTTCGCAAATAAAACCGTTAGGCAACACAATACATACTGTTGATTTTTTGCCGCTTTTCGTTTATAATGAGACATGAATATCAAAGGGTGGCGGCTGTTATTTTTCTGTTTGTTGTTGTTGTGTGTAAAGCACAACCCGGTTTTCTCCTACGGGGGGGGGGGGGGGGCCCCCGGGGAATCAAGGGAAATTCTTGTGCCCGGACTTAGGGCCCTCGGTTACACCGTGTTAAGCAACACGGCGCTTATGTCCTTTAACATTAGCGTGTATCAGCTTACCGGAAACTTCCACTGGGCAACGCCCAACCGCAATTCCATACGCAGAAACCTGGACCCCACGATACCTTGGAAATGGGAAGACATTGACGGTTTTGCCGTGAATCACTTTGGGCATCCGTATCAGGGGGCCACGTATTTTAACGCGGGCCGTGTTAATGGCTTTCGTTTTTATGAATCAGCCTTTTTCAGCGCCTTTGGCAGTTTTACATGGGAGACCCTTCACGAAAACAATATCGCGTCTATCAATGATTTTGCCACCACCGTTCCCGGCTCGATGGTTATGGGAGAGATGCTCTACCGGCTGTACGTCAAGGCCATTTCCGCCGGCGTTCCCGCGCCGCTCGCCTTTTTTATCAACCCAATGGCTGGCTTTCACAGGATGATAACCGGATGGGAGCCGCCGGATTACGGCACTAGCATCCATCAGTTCAGGACGCATTTTGGCATGGGCCACACCCGCGTCCATTCCGCCGCCGAGCCAAGAGAGTTCCACGAAAGATACTCCATTCGCGGGCCCTTTGCCAATGCTGGCTTTTCGATAATTTACGGCAACCCCTTTGTGCAGGAAAGCAGGGTTCCTTTTAACCATTTCCAGTTCGCGCTGTCCCTTGGCATGGATGCCGGTAATTATATGGACTTCCGCATACATTCAGACGGCTACCTGTTTTCGTTTTCGCCGCTTTACACAGGCGCAAGCATGATGAGTACCGGCCTTTCCCTGCACTTAGACGCCGTATCTATGGGAAGGTTTAACTGGTACCGGGGTTCTACCATAAATAAGTACAGTAATGCCCTTAACTGGACGGTTAAGTACCAGCGCCTTTTTCCGGGCGGCGCTGACGTTCAGGTAAAGTTTCACACAGGAGTAACGTTCTTTGGCTCCGCTGTCTTTTACTCTCCGGGGGACAGGCGGGGAAACTACGACCTTAATATGTTTGGGGGCGGCCTTAACGGTAAGCTTTTTTTAAATGCCAATCACCAAAGGCTAGGCACGCTTGAACTAAGCCTGTTTGGGCTTACGCTATGGTCGTACCCCGGAACCTCCGCTTTGTCCAGCGGGAATGTTTCGTGGCTGTTTAATGACATTACGTATTTTTACCATTTTACCGGGCGCACATCTTTGGGCGTTACCCATTCCCTCGCGCTGGAACAGGGCTGGTTCTCCGGCTTTCCGAATACCCGAAAAACGGCCAGAGCGCTGCGGCTGTTCATGGCATGGAATTTTTAGGAAGGGCTTGCGTCTAATAGCATTATCTGGTATGGTTTTTAGACAAGGTTTACAAAACGCATGAGCGAAAACATAAAAGTAGAAATAATCAAAACGGCTGACCCGGATCACTCAGGTCAGCTAAAAGTTTTATACAAAGAAGCCGGATGGTGGGACGGGGGCGACGACAAAGACCCCGGTTTTATTGACAGAATCATACAAGGGTCTTTTTGTTTTGCCGTAGCTTCAACAAACGGCAGGCTGATAGGCATGGGCAGGGCCATTAGCGATGGCGTCTGCGACGCTTATATACAGGACGTTTCAGTATTAAGCGAGTTCAGGGGAAGGGGAATTGGCGCATTGATTGTAGATGAATTGGTAAAATGTTTGAAAAGCAAACACATTAACTGGATAGGTCTTATCAGCGAGCCGAAAGCTGTTTCGTTTTATCAAAGGTATGGTTTTTCGCAAATGACCGGATACGTACCCTTTATTCTGGAACAGTAAATTTGGGGCCGCATGACAGTAGATACCATACATGACCATTTAAAGCCCGTTACGTTTAACGACTATAGCGTCATACATGAATTTTTCAAGAAATACCCTTCTGAAAGCTGCGAGTTTAATGTGTGCAATATATTCAGTTGGGGCCTGTTTTATAAATTCGAATACACGATTTTTTCTGACAGGCTGATTTTATTCAACCCGTATTATTCATATTTGCTGGCCCCGATAGGCAAGAAAATATCCGCCGCGGAACTGTTTGAATTGTACAACAGCTTTAAAAAGGTTCACAAGGATGTGGTAATTTTAATTGCCGATGAAGCGTATATCCGCGACGAGCCGGATGTGCGCGGTTATTTTGACATTGAAGAAAATGAAAACCTCAATGATTATGTATACACGGCGGAAAATCTGGTAAAACTTGGCGGCAAAAAACTCGCCAAAAAGAAAAACCTTATTTCTCAATTTATGAGGCTGTATCCCGGTTTTGCCCTAAAGCCAATAGAGCACGGTGACTATGCCGAAGTCATGGAGTTTTGTTATTACTGGAGGCAGACGCACGATGTTGAAGATGAATATCTTGACATCGAATTTGAAGCCATAAAAGTTACTTTGACGCACTGGGATTCGCTTCCCTGCGAGGGGCTAAAACTGTATGTCGATGGCAAACTGTGCGCTTTTTCGATTTACAGTCCGCAAACGGCAGACATGGCGACAATTCACTACGAAAAACCCGACCCCAATGTCAAAGGAGCGGGGCAGGTCATAAACCACGAAACGGCAAAACTGCTGATAAAGAACTTCACCTACATAAACCGCGAGCAGGATATGGGGTTCGAGGGCATCAGGAAGGCAAAGCGGTCGTACCAGCCGCTCAGGATGATTCCCTGCTATAAACTGAAGGGCAAGTAAAGCGTAAACATGGGGCAGGGCCGCCACAGCCGGTTTTTCCCGGACGCGGCCTCTGCCCCTTTTCATTTACGCTAGGCTTACCTCTTGGAAGGCTTGCGCCCGCGCTTGCCGGCCCCTGCCCGTTTCGGCAGCCCTGCGGACGCCTTGGAGCGGCGGCCCCCGGCAGCTCCGCCTTTGGGAGCCGCAATTGCCGGTATGGAATCATCAGCGCCAAAGTTGAGTATGTCCAGATACGCGGAACTGGCGCTTCTGGGCGTAACGGGCGGTTCTTCGACAGCAGGGCCGAATGACTGGTTGATGTCGGCCCGGACTGTGGAACGCCGCCGGCTGAAAGACGCAAAAGCCGCGTCCTGAAAGCCCTTGGACACGCCGTGAAGGAACTCGTTAAGCACGTTAGCCATGCTGTTCAGCGTCGCCTTTTTCCGCTTAATGGAAGTAATGTCGATGTCCAGAATAAGCCCCGGCTGAATATGATAGGGGTTAATCATGTAATCAAAGAGAGAGTACCTTCCCTCCAGAAAGAAAAGCCTGTCCTCGACAACCCGGCGCTCTACCGGATACTGATGGCCATACATTCCGTTGAGACTTTTCCTCATCAGAATAAACTGCTGACGAATCCTGTTTTTTTCGTGCAGGTACGTCCGGTTTGAGCGTTCCACCTCGGTCTCGGCGGGCTTTACAAAGGAAAACTCATCCCACACCTTGTCAATTTCCTCGTAGACAGGGTCTCCGGTCTTGTCCTTGATTTTGGTTCTGACAGCCTTCCGGTACTTTTTGGCAAGGTCTTTAAAATCGGTAATTCTGCCAAAGCGCTTGGAACCTTCATACATGACCTGAATAATGTCCCACACGTGCAGAACTTCAGTTTCAAAGCTCTTAAACTGCGTATCGTAGGCTTTCCGCTCCTCGTTAAGCTGGGCGTTATCAAGGTACTTCATTTTAATCTGATACCGCTCGTCCGGAAGGTTTTCCACATCCGTGTCCTCGTACTCCCGGATTATAAGCTCGCGCCCATTTTTAAGGTTTTCGATGTACTGGTAGCCCATTTTGGATGTGTCCAGAATGGACGTAATGGAGTTTATGGCGGTATTAAACCCACGGTTGCGGATATTTTCCATGTCGATAATCTTTTTCAGATTTTCCCGGACATTCAACTGATCGAAACTATCGGGGTCTATTTCGGCCCGGAGATCAGAGAGCTTTTCCATGATGCTTTTCGAGACCATGCTGTACCGTCTGGACCTTTCGTTGGTTATATCATCGTCGGTATGGGCCTCTACCTTGCCAATCTTTGTGAAAAGTATCTCGCTGTCCGAAAGCTCCTCGGCGCCCCGGTCAACAAGGCTGTCCTTCAATTTTTCCACGTCCCTGTCGATCTGGTCGATGATATGCTTGCTTAAAAGGTCTTTCACAAGGAATTCCATCGTTACCTGATAGTGAAAAATGGGGCTGATAAGCTCCGATTCCAGAACATTGATGGACATTTTAACATCGGTTATGTTTACGGGCCTTTTGATGTTGTCCTTAAAGGCGCACTTAACAACCGAATAGGCGTTTTCGCCCCGGATAAAGGCCCCGGTGTCCATTTTTTGCCGTAACAGGGTGTTGGTGTGGGTTTCCAGCTCGTTGATACCCCGCTGAACATGGCCCTGAAGGTGTCCGTACATATTGACGATGGACTTTTCGATTTCACCGGTGTTGAACTTGTCCGCGCCGCCGACGGCATCCAGAAGTTTTGAAATCTCGTCAGGGGTATACCGGGCAAGGACATTGGTTTCTTCCCGGTCGATGAAATTCCGCACCTTCTTTACCATCTCGTCTTCAGCCGTTACCATGTAACGGTTAAACATATTCTGGTAATTCTGATTGAAGTAGTTGTACAGCTTCTCTTTAAGGCCCCCCATCACGTCCAAGCGTTCCAGAACATCCTTGGGCAGCTTGGCGGTAAGGTGGTGGATAACCTTATTGGCCTCTTCTTCCAGAAGCTGGTTTACTTCCGCCTGCTGATCCCGGTACTCCTGGGCAAGCGAATTCCGCGAACCCACCGCACTGGGTTTTTCAGGGTGAAACACATTTGGGCTCTTGGGCAAATCGATAGTACCCATAATTTTGACTCCTTAACTAATATATTACATATGCTGCAAAAAACGTAACCGCCGCTTCAAGCGCAGTTCTACCTCGTAAAATTATAACACATTTCCAAAAAAAATGTCAAACCATATGCCCGCCCCCCGCCGCGCGTGAGCCAAACATTCCCGCATAAAGCTCCGGCAGGGGAGGATATACTGTTTAAGAAGCCCGCATGGGGAACCCGCTATGGAGCCTCGGTCTCCTACGCTAAAGAGCCTGGGCAAATGGCTTCTTAAACCGTATATCCTCCCCTGCCGGGCATTGTACCGCTGGTTCACGCGCGGCGGGGGCATTGGGGGAATATGCTCTACGGTGATGCGCTGGGAGTTAAACGCCATGCGGCAATGCGGGAGGAAGAACATTAGCCCCCGGCAGGGGCATTGAGGGAAGAACATCTGCCCTTCCAAATTCCCTCTTCCTACGCTATAATACAAAGCATGATGAGGGCGGCGCGATGACCAGACTTGAGTACACATTCAAAACCGACACGCTGTTCAAAATGCTGTTCGTGCAAAACCCGGACTTGCTCAAACGGCTGGTCTGCGAGCTGTTGCGGATCAGCTTCGAAAGCATAGGACAATTCGAGATTAAAAACCCGGAAATGCCGCCGGAAAGCCTTGACGGCAAGTTCTGCCGCCTGGACATCAACATGACCGTTGACGGCCAGCTCGTAGACCTTGAAATCCAAGTCAGGGACGAGAAAGATTACCCGGAGCGGGTGCTGTACTACTGGGCACGGGAATACCCCACGGCATTGCCCGAAAGCGGCGATTACAAGGACTTGCCCCGCACCGTTATCATCAGCATCATAAGCTTTAACCAGTTTGACAGCCCCGAATTCCACTCCGAGTTTTGCCCCCTATTGAGTTGAAAAAAATCCCCGCCCAGCCGCTAACCGCCAACGACAAGCTCCTGTTGTGGCTGGCGTTGTTCAAGGCCGAGACACAAGAGGAGCTGGAAAAGATAAAAGCATTGGAGGAACCAGTCATGGAACAAGCGATCAACGCCTACCAGAAGATCACGGCGACCCCCGAATTCCGCGAGATGGAGCGGATGCGCTCCTACGCC
>Ga0123355_10002908_pt1 | contig 24316 bp, 18 predicted proteins | sample TergutEmb28metaG_3_FD_89872 | JGI IMG/M metagenome (GOLD analysis project Ga0123355, IMG submission 89872) | Embiratermes neotenicus P1 segment gut microbial communities from Petit-Saut dam, French Guiana - Emb289 P1 | ecosystem: Host-associated > Arthropoda: Insects > Digestive system > Gut ... | reverse complement strand
TTATACAGTAGATTTAATTGAGTTGGCACAAAATAATAAACTTGACCCATTGGTTGGGCGTGAAGACGTATTGGAACGTACAATACATGTCTTATGCAGGCGATTAAAAAACAACCCTGTGCATGTTGGTGACCCTGGAGTGGGCAAAACAGCCATTGTGGAAGGACTTGCCCAACGTATAGCCACAGGAGATGTACCCCAGTCATTAAAAGATGTGCAACTTTTGAGAATTGATATGGGTTCGTTGGTTGCAGGAACACGATACCGTGGCGATTTTGAAGAGCGTCTTGTAAAACTAATGGAAGGTATTGCAGCATTGGGCAATCGTCCAATTGTATACATTGATGAAATTCATACAGTAGTTGGCACAGGTGCGGTGTCTGGCAGTAGTATGGACGCTACAAATATTATCAAGCCATATCTGTCACGTGGAGAAATTCGTTTTATTGGTTCAACCACTCATGATGAATATAAAAAACATTTTGAGAAAGACCGCGCACTAGCACGGCGTTTTGCAAAAATTGATATCTCTGAACCTTCACAAGATGAATGCCTAGAAATATTAAAAGGGCTACAAGCCCATTACGAAGATTTTCATGGGGTGGTTTACACTGACGATATTTTAAAACAAATAGTAAGCCTTAGTGCAAAACATATGAATGATAGATTCCTTCCTGACAAAGCAATTGACGTAATGGATGAAGCGGGTGTTTATACTAATTTGAACCTTATAGAACGAGATGTTACACCTTTGGCTGTAGAACGTGTTATCGCCAATATGGCAAAAGTTCCAGAAAAAAGCGTTACTGCCAATGAAACTGTCGCCCTCAAAAATTTGGAAGCAGATTTATCTGCTAGGGTTTTTGGGCAAGAGAATGCTATAAAAATTATTACACATGCTATTCACTCTGCAAGGGCGGGACTTAACGAACCAGAACGCCCCGTGGCAAACCTGCTTTTTGTTGGACCAACGGGCGTGGGTAAAACAGAGGTTACAAAACAACTGGCAGAACTAATGGGTATACAGCTAACCCGCTTTGACATGAGTGAATATCAAGAAAAACATGCGGTTGCAAGGCTTATTGGCGCACCTCCTGGATATGTGGGTTATGAAGAAGGTGGGCTAATGACTGATGCCATTCGGCGCACACCTCATTGTGTGTTATTGTTGGATGAAATAGAAAAAGCACATCCTGATATCTTAAATATTCTTTTACAGGTGATGGATTATGGTGTTCTTACAGATAACACTGGCAAAAAAGCAGATTTCCGCAACACTATAATTATCATGACCTCCAATGCGGGAGCGCGTGAAATGACAAGACAAGTAATAGGATTTGATGGAAGCCGTGACGATTCGGCTGCCAGCAAAGCTGTGGAAAAGGCTTTTAGCCCTGAATTCCGCAATCGCCTTGATGCTATTGTGCAATTCAAAGGTGTTGACAAAGCCATGGCATTACGAATAGCCCAAAAGTCTTTGGACAAGCTGGGGCAAAAACTCCTTGCTCGTGGGGTTAAATTTAGTGCTAACAGCGAGGCTTTGGAGTTTATTGCCACAAAGGGGCTTTCCGAAACTTATGGCGCACGGGAAATCATTCGATTGGTTGAAAATGATGTCAAAAAATTACTCGTTAATGAGGTTCTTTTTGGCACTCTTGCTAATGGTGGAAATTGCGAATTAGTTTTGGTTGATGGGGTGTTGGTTGTTAGAAATTAAAATATTAAAACCATGGGGTTTCACCCCACACTCCACAAACTTTTTGAAAAAGTTTGCAAAGTGATAGGAATAGTATTACTTGCAGTTACTATGCTTCTTTTATAAGTATAATAAATATGCTATTTAGCCCTTTTGCTTGTGCAAGGGGCATTTTTTAATGCTAAGACACACGCAAGGCGCAATTTAAAAATAAGTACATATGTCCCTATTGCCTTTTGATTCTTCTTGGTATACTTAATCCATGACAAATAAACAGGAGGCAACAACCATGATAACAAGTATGAAAAATGTAGTTAAGCGTTACGGCGATAATCTCGCCCTTGATAATTTGAATCTTAATGTACCAGAGGGTAAAATATTTGGGCTTTTAGGACCAAACGGAGCAGGTAAAACAACTGCAATACACATTTTAAGTGGTCTAATGAATGCAGATTCTGGTGATGTTAATGTATTTGGGCAAAAACAAAACATCAACAACTTAAAAACACGACGACAAATGGGACTTGTCACCCAAAATATCACTGTTTTCCCAGAACTATCTGCATCAGAAAATTTACGATACTTTGGGGGACTGTATGGGTTGCGTGGGGTTGAACTTGCCAATAATGTGGCAGAGATGCTTCAATTCGTGGGGCTAACTGACCGTGCCAAAAATAAACCTGGTACATTTTCTGGTGGTATGCAAAGGCGGCTTAACATTGCCTGTGCCTTAGTCCACAAGCCAAAACTTGTAATAATGGATGAACCCACGGTAGGTATTGACCCTCAATCACGTAATCATATTTTGGAATCTGTTAAACAACTTGCACAAACTGGAACAACAATAATTTACACTTCTCACTATATGGAGGAAGTGGAATCTATTTGTGAACAGATTGCTATTATGGATTCTGGGCGTGTAATTGCAGAAGGAACTTTAGGTGAAATTGTTGGACGTATTCAGCATGAACACAGGGTTAATTTAATTGTACCCTATCCATCAGAGAATCTAACCGCAGATTTAAGGGCAATTTCTGGTGTAAAAGAGGTGCAAGTAAATGGAAATAATTACGCAATCATTTCCATTGCTGAGAGTGGTAATGTAAATCGTATTATGGAGATTACTGCGCGGCATGGTGGTGTTACTTCCATTTCAGAAGAAAAAGCAAATTTAGAAACTGTATTTCTTACTCTAACTGGGAAAAAATTGCGGGATGGAGGGGATGAATAATGAACATTATAATATTTAAGCATTACTTTAAACGTGCATTGTCAAATCTTGTAGATATGGCTTTAGTGCTGGGTATTCCGCTAGGTTTTATTATTTTACAGGGAACTATTGCGGATGGATTAACAATACAGGCATTGGAACTAGGTGGTTATAATATTGGTGCAAGTGTAAACGCGATTAATATGATACTCGGTTTCCAATTTTTTGGCACATGGTTAGTATTTCATTTCCTGTTTCAGGATTTAAGAAGTAATATGCGCTTTAGACTTGGTGCATCGCCATGGTCTATTACTAAGTTTATTGCACCTGCCGTTACTGCTGGTTGGATTTATTCCGTTGTTGCTGGAGTTATAGTAACAGGAATTTCATCTTTGATTTTTCCTATGTACTGGGGAAATTTCTTCATTTTTATCATTGTATTTCTGCTCACCTCAATAATTGGAAGTCTCATTTGTATACTACTTTTCTTTTTTGCAAAAGATTTATCTACTGCAACCACTCTACACTATGTAATCTGCTTCGGTTTTATGGGTTTGAGCATGTTGTGGTTTAATATTCCTTTTGAGGATGGACTTTTTTATACTATTGCGGCTAATAGTAATCCGCTTACAATTGGAACGCGGGCAATACTACACACATGGTCTTTTTCTGATGTGTTGGGGCTTGGTATTGAATATAATGCAGGGCAAGCCTTTTTAAATATTATAGTTTTAGTGGCTATTGCTTTTGTTCTTTCTGCAATTGCTGTAATTGCTGGAAGGAGGCGTGCATTTTGACAATCTTTCGTTTTACATTACTAAAAGGGCTTAAAAGCACTCTGGCTCTTGTGTTTAATTGCATACTCCCTATTGGGATGGTTTTTATTCGCCCTCTGTGGGCAGATGGTGCTGTGCTTGGGTATAGGCTCATTCTAATGTTGATGTGGGGTGGAGCATTTCTTATGTCACAGGGTATTTTAAGTGACAAAGTAAATGGCACAATCGTCCGTATTTTAGCCGCCCCTGTTACTATGCTTAACTATTTAACTCAATCTCTTATCGCTTTTATGATGCCACTTATAGTACAGATTTTACTTCTTTCTATAGTAGGGGCAGTTCTTTACAATTGGGATGCCACATTTTTATTTGCACTTGCCCTATGTTATGTAATATTTACTGTTTCTGCTGTTGCCATGGGATTTGCTTGGAGTTGTTTATTTAAAGACAGGGAGCAATCATCCTCTATTTTTCTAGCACTAATTACTTTTGGTACTGCATTAAGTGGGGTGATGTTTCCACTTGAATTGTTACCCCAGCCACTTCAATATGTAGGTGCTGTTTTACCAGCTTTTTGGGCAGTTAGGGGTATCAATACATTACTTGATTATGGTGTTGTTTTTGGTTATTGGTTCGCATTACTTATAATGCTATTGCTTGCGATAATATTCCTGTTTTATGGAGGCAAGCGTAAAATCATATGAAACCTGAAAAAGTTTTTACAATCTGCAAAGTTGTTGGATTTAGCTTGATATTTGCCCTCTGGTTGTTTGATGGGCAATTATCAGGCTTTTTCCTCATTGTAATGTTGGTGATGATGTCTGTAATACGTAATCGCCTTCCATCGCTAAAGTATACTGTATTAATTGATGTTATTCTTTGCCTTTGTTTTGTGTTTTTGGTGGAAGTGGGAAGATGGGATTATGCAGGTTATGCTTTGGCGTTGTCGTTATTTTCTGCTATGTATCTTGGTGTTTATTTTTCGCTGATAATCTCAGGTGTTTACCTTTTATTTGAAATTAGTCCACTACCTTTAACCATACTTACTTTTAGTGCGTTATGTGGGCTGTTTTTAAGATTTTGGGCATTGGAATATAAAAAGAGGCTTAGATTTCGCGATAAAATCACTGGGGAATATTATGAAATGGAAAATTTTCAATATGAACTTTCAATGGCATTGATGGAAGTGGAAAGAACCGCAAGCATATCAGAACGCACCAAAATCGCACGAGATATTCATGATAATGCAGGGCATGAAATTGTTGCGGCTTATATATCCTTTCAGGCAATCCGAAAACTATTAGATTCAGAAAAAACTAAAAAAGCGACTATGTCGCTTTCCGAAGGAAGTGTAGCTGGGGTCTCCCCAGCGGAACAGCAGGGTTTGGGACAGAGTCCCAATATATTAAAAATGTATGATAATGCACTTAAAAGGCTTAACAATGGTACTCGGAAAATACGAGAAACCGCACATAATCTACAATCTGCTACAGTTATAGGGGTAGAGAGTCTAAGTGAGGCATGTCGTCGATTTCCCATGTGTTCAGTAGATTTTCATACGTATGGTGATACTATGCGAGTACCTATGTATGTTTGGAATGTGCTTAATTCATGTTTAAACGAGTGTTTGACAAACATTATACGTCATTCACATGCCAAAAAGGTAGTTGTAACACTTGATGCAGCAAAGTATATTGTTAGGCTTTGTGTGGAAAATGATGGTGTGCCAAAATTACAGTCATATGTAAAAGACATTCATAGGGCAAACGCCCACCCCGTTATAGTGGGTATGGGCTTACGCAATATCCGCCAGCGTACTATTGCAGTTGGTGGGAGTCTTTCGGTTGATGCATGTGATATGTTTCGAGTTATCTGTGTTGTGCCAATCAAGGAGACTGCCGAAATTCAGGAGGGAATTTAATATGAAAGTACTAATTGTTGATGATGATTCGTTGATTAGGGAAAGCCTGTCTCTTATACTAGCTTGTGAGGATGATATTACAGTTTGTGGCACAGCAGAAGATGGCGCACATGCCATTAAGATGTGCTGTGCAAGCCAACCAGATGTTGTGCTTATGGATATTCGTATGCCAAATATGGATGGAGTAGTGAGTACCCGCTTGATTAAAAAGGAATATCCACATATACGAATTATGATGCTTACTACCTTTGACGACAAGTCAAATATTCAGCAGGCACTAGCCGCTGGTGCAGATGGTTATTTACTCAAAACAGACGATTTATCAGATATTGCGGACAAATTAAGGGTGTTTGTAGGAGGGGTTGGGATTTTAGATGCAGGAGTAATAAAGAAACTTACCACAGCAGAAAACCCCAACTTTGAGCAACTAACCCCTAGAGAACAAGAAATTACGCGATTAATAGCGCAAGGACTTACTAATAAAGATATTGCTACTCAGCTTTTTCTTAGTGAAAAAACCGTGCGTAATAATGTCACAGTTATTATGGAAAAATTGGATGTGAATAATCGCACTCAACTAGGAGTGACATATAGCCAGTTTAAGTAAACCCAGTGGCACGTCCTTGGGGGGTTCGCAAAATGTAAGTGAAATTGCGTCTCCCACTGACACATGCACGCTAAAGGTCTGTTTTAATGCGTGACTCTATTCGTGAATCAATGATAACTTTACTGGATATAATGCCTTGATACAGACTGTTAAACTCCTGCATATTTACAGCATCAAATGGAAATTGATAGTTATTGTTTTCATTTGAAGGACTCTGCTGTCGCTCCACTGGGCAAAGTTCAGTTATGCTTCCTTCAGAAAGCGACATAGTCGCTTTTTTATTGTCTGGAATATAAACTTTTTCGGCGAGCAAGCTATATAACTTATGGTCATGAGAGCCGTATTCAGTTGCATTTTGTGCAATATGATAAATTTTTGCTTCAGAATTTTCTTTTTTTATGTTATCTAAAGTATCTTTGGATGTTTCTCCATTAATCAATACCAGCGAGCCTGTTGCCCCTGTTTCGCGTGAACGCAAATATGCCCTTATAACTTTAATGTCGCTATCATATTCCACAGCAAAATAATATTTTTTTATAATGGCTAAAAGTAATTCTTGTAATTTTGATAATGCAAACAATTCTATATTAATAATATTATCCTTTCCCCCATACAACAGCTTATCTCCACTACATTTTAGCCATTCTACACCTTTTGAAGTCCAGCTACATGAGTATGGCATTTTTTCCGCCTCACCTTTGGGGCCAACCCTATATAATGCCAATGGAATAGGTTCTTCAACAATAAAGGATATTGTTTCAATCCCCATTTCATTAGATATGAGGGTACATTTTAATACCTTTCCTTTATCCGCAACAGCACGGATTTGATACTCCAATCCTAAAGGCAAATGATGTGCAAAAGTTAATTTTATTTTTTTATTGTCCTCTGGTTCAACTGAAAGAAGTTCTAAAAAATGCTTCTCTTCATCTTCAAGAAGATGAGAAGCAATAGTTTCTTTCTTCTCGACTCCATTGGCATTTTCTTGGACAAAAATACTCCGAATGGAATAAGGAATTTCCACATTTGTGTTATTATGCTGGTAGAAATTCTTAATATATGCTATTGCAGATTCATGTAAAGTTTCAGTACCACATACGTGAAAGACGATGCCATCCAATCCAGTTTTTTCCTTTTTAACTTTTCCATTTAGTTCATTTATTTCAATGGGAAGTTCATATCGTTTTTTATCAGTGATAAAAACAAAATTTACTTGGTCAACATACTGTAATGACTGTAAATGTTTTAAATTATTCACGCCTTGGTTGTTTAAATCTACTACAATTGTAATATCATCCAAAACTAACCCTCCAAAAGACGCTTATATATTCTGTGACAACTAGACCTATCTTTATGCACAAAAAAAGAATCACTAACTTTTTTGTAAGCAGGGTTTAAAGCAAAACCACTTTTCATATAGTCTACCAGTAAGTCAACTAGAATGTCAAAATTGGTGATTTTGTCACCAAAAATCAAGAATTCTTGTTGAGAAGTATCTGCCTCTGCAAACTGGAAATACACAACAGGTTTGTTCAAAAAAGCAAATCCATGAATCGGTAATGTATCAGTGATGACCATGTCTGCCTCTTGTGCTAATTCTAAACGCGAAACAGCAGGAGGAATCACATTTATTATATCCCTATCAAAATCAAAATCTGATAATTGTAAATATGTTCTTTCATGAGGGGCAAAATCTATGCCAATACCCAAAAACTTCGCCGTTTCCAAAATGCGTTTATTTTGCAATAAATCGTTTATAATTTTTACATATTTAGAGGTTTTAAATTTTGGGTGGAAGTTATATTCATCAATATACAAATCATGTCTAAAGTTTGGCATAAAGAGTATTCGATTTTCAGAATCATCATGGCTCTTGCCTACAATGTTATCAAACTTGGGATTTCCAAACATATAAGTAGAAGTCTTTGTTTTACCAGCTGGGATAAATTTAACTTCATCTTTAGAAGAGAGTGAAATTAATTGCAAAGGCACACCAGCCAATGCTTTTAATGGTGATTGTAATATCATATTTGGTAGAAATATAAATTCAGCAGAGATTAATGTTTGGTTTTTTAGGCGAATTAATTCATCAATATCTGAAACAAAAATTTTCTCTGCAAACAAGCACATAATGTTATACGCTATGGAGTCATAACGTATAACTTTTTCATCAATTTCTGTATCATATGAAACCAACCGGTAATCTATACTGTTTTTTCCTTTTTCCTTGCAATAATCATAAAAGTGAGACGTTGAACTTTTTTCTATTCCTTCCAAATCTGGCTCTACAAATAACCAAATTCGCGTTTGTGCGTGTACGGGGTACATACTTACATATTCTTGGACGATATCAATATTCATATTTTCGAGCCAAGTAGCCCTCTTATTTTGTTGCACTGTGGCAATTAGTATACCATCTTCAATGGGTGAAGCCAGAGCTGTATTGCCCATAAATAGGAAGTTATCAGGAAAATGCAATGCAGTTTTTTCATGATTATTTTCAAACGATATTACTTCCTTATCCTGCATTTCTGATAATGGAATACGTATTTCAAATGAACGTGCTGAATGAATCATACGTCCGAAAACAGTGACGGAAATCCTTTCATCAATATCCAATGAGGCATGATATGTTTTACTCTTATAGATAGCAGTTAGAAGTATATTGTCATAATTGGGCAACTCAAAATAACCAGCTATACACAGAAAGCCTTTGCGCTCGCGTATATAATCAATAAATATTTCTGTGGCACTATCCCTAAGATTTATATTACTATCCGCATGTTTGGTGCGTAATAAAAATTCTTTTTGTTGGACATTAAAACGTGGTGCATTACGAATAACCTCATCTGATATGATTTGTAAAGAATGGCTAATCCCTTTTATATCAGAATCATATGAGCTTGATGGTTTCATATCTCCAAAACAACGCCGTAAATCATATAAAATGACATGTTGAACATATAATGAAACTTCGCCATAATGTTCAATTGAAAATTTCTCAAGAGCATCTGCAAGAAGAGCAGTACCTCTATAATTATTATATTTTCCATAGGAAACCCTATAGTTATAAAAGGCTTCTTTACACACTCTGTATTGTTGCTTTATAGCCAAAGCCATAAAAGCCGCATCTTCCGCAACTTGTAAATTTTCATCAAACCTCAACCCTTTGATGGCAGAAGCACGCATTAAAACACCACAAGCACTAAACTGTACTTTATGTGGTTCTTGCTGGATATTCACCAAAGCATTATCTAAAAAACGCACATCTAAATCTACAGTAGGTGGGTTTTCTATTCCAAAAGTTTTTATTGGAAATGAAACAAAATCAACATTAGGATTTGAATCTAGCTGGCGAATCCCATGAGTTAATAACATTTCATCTATGGTATCGTCCGCATCTAAAAAAATAATATATTCGCCTACCGCGTTAGCCAAGCCTATATTACGTGCTGAACTAACACCAGAGTGTGATTGTGATATATAAACAAGATTATCCTCATATTTTTCTGCAAGGGCTTCGCAAATTTGCGGGCTAGAATCGGTGCTACCATCATTAATCAATATAATTTGAATGTTCGCAAAGAAATCCAACTTTTGGTCTAGTACGGATTCCACTGCTTGATTTAGATAACGTTCTGCATTGTATACAGGGATAACACAAGAAATTTTATAGTATGGGCGTGATACAGTTTTCATAATTTCAAGACTATCATCAACAACTTCAACTTTGTAATTTGTGGCACAATCATCGCTTATAATAAGCTCACTACCAGCAATTATTCTATGCCCTTGATTACGTACCTGTTCAAAAAGTATGGCTGTGTAATTTTCAGTTAAATCTAACCTGCATTGAAAAAAAATACGTGGCAATAATATATCTACATTCGTTTCATAGAGTCGTCTGCTTTTAATATGATTAAACTCTGTGTCGGCATGGATTTGTAATCGGCAATCTTCAGATTCAGGCAAAAAAAGCCCTTCTATTTCTACTTGTTCAAAATAATTTGACACCCTAGTAATTTGAATGGCAGGATATTGCCTTTTTTCCTTTTCCATAAAGTCTGGAGATAGGTATTTGAATAATAACCCCATCTCTTGGGTAGAATCTATAGGCAGTGAGATTCTTTCACGCACGTAGGCATTTATAATTTCTTGTATAAGGTTCTCAAAAGGGGTAACTCTCCTTATTCTATGTAAGTCAGTTGCTGATAGGCTACTGTAAATGCTACGTTCTCCCGTCCCAGATACCAAATTAAGCACACCAAATCGCCCTACTTGTAAAGCCGCTTGAATCGTTACAGAGCGAAAGCCTCCATCTGTTCTAAAAAGGGAAGGGTTATTGGTTGCACATATGAAATTATATGAAAACAGCAACGAAAAATCGCTAACAATACCACCTGCTGGCAGTTTTTTGAGTTCTTCGGGCAATTCTTCATCTTTTTTTAGTACAGGTATAAATACCAAGGGGCAAGTGCCATCTTCAAAAAAATAATCAATATATTTAATGGCTTCAGAGCTTAAGCACTCGTCTGCACTCAACAAAATGCAAGACCCTTTCATGTTGCGATATGAAAAGTCTACAGTGTTGCCAAACACTGTGCCTCTATGTGATTCTTCCAAGTAAATAGCGAATTCATCTATCGGCAGCATATATGGAAATATATCCATTAAAACTGTCACCTGACATTGAACACCACTAAAATTGGAAAGCACAGAACGCAAGCTAGAAAGGGTCTTGTTGCAATAAATCACAATGTTATACATGCCAACTCCTAAATATCATATGGGAAATATAGGCTGTCAAACTCGTTGTGCGATATAATTGGAGTAAGATTTCCTCTCGCATTACCAATGGCACTGAATTCAACCCATTCATCAGAACCACCCAAATCTATGCCAACATCACCAAGAAAATAGAGTCGTTGAGCACCATTAAACGCATCAATTACTCTTTGTCTATAAGCCTGATGTTGTAAATCGGAAATTCTAATTATTTGCCCGTCAGTGCCAATACGTATAGCACTGTATCCCTGAGAGGCGTATGCAACAACATTGCCAGAAGCAATAGCTGCCAGAGCAACAGATAGTGTAAGCACTTTAATCCGCCCACTGTATGCAGATTTTTTAGGCTGTCGCATGACCTTTCCCCCTTCATTCTATTTAAATTTAAAAAACCTTGGGGTTTCACTTTTACCCCACCCCAAACCCCGAGAAACTTTGACAGGAAACGCACTTCATGCATTTCTTAAAGGATTGCAGAAACTTCATTCGCATTATGCTTTATTATTGAAATATCTGAACTGTAGTTAATCTTGGTACACCCTCAACTGCCAAACGATACTGTGGTCGTCCATTAATATAATGGCGGTGGAATATCGTCAACTCACCATCCACGAAAAGCCTAAACTGGTTGAGTTGGGGTTCGCCCACACCTGGAAATTGAGTTAATACTGAATTCTCTTCAAGTTCAATTACCATAAATGTTACAGCACTATCATCTACCCAATAACCAATAGTTCTAAGGGCTGCATAAAACAGCTCTGGATGAGCTGTAATCCAGGTAGGTTCACTGCGGAAAAGAATATCATCCAATAATGGAACACGAACACCTACAGATAAAACATCACCTTGATTGTTAATCACTGCTCCAGCAGCTGTAACGGCTACTTCACCAACAAAAGCATCTTGAGATACTTCAATTGTAGTATTTTTCCCATGAACTGCCATAGAACTGACAGAACCTTGTAATACAAGCATAGAGTCATCACCTGTAATGTTTAATATGCCAACACTCACAGATTCATCCACAAAAACTCTGGATTGACTTCCTTTTGCTTCAACTGTGCGTATAACAGGTCTGTTATTGCCTACACTTGTTACAGCAAAAAGCCCACCATTTACCGCTACAGAATCAACAAGGACACCCTGCCCTATAGAAAGAGTAACATTAGGAGTTTCAGAAACTACATTTCGAATAACACTATTTCCCGTGATTTCTACGGCACTATTACCACCAGTTCTAATGATTAAATCCCCTGCAAGCGTAACATTATGCAAACGAATAGTGCCATCACCCACACCACCCCCAAGAATCAGATTATGTTGAATAACTGTATCTGTTACAGTTGCATTTGGGGCATTTACTACGACAGAACCATCAATAATAGCTCCTGATAGTGGTATACTATTTGTAATCACAATAGGAAAAGCGGTCGATAGTATTTGTTCTAACTCGCCTTGGGTAATCTCTGCATTAGGGTGAAACATATTGCTTGATATGTCCTCCATAATGCCTAATTGGTTAAGTAGTCTAATTGCACCACGTGCATTAGGATCAATGTGTGCATCGTCCGCAAATTGCGTGGGCATCACATCAAAAGCTGAAAACTCTAACAATTGTGCAAATTGTGCATTTGCAATAGCAACAGCAACTTCTGCACGAGTCATGTAAGCATTAGGGCGAAACAAACCGCCCGCTTCAAAGACACCAACGGCTGTAGCTTGCATGATATCCATATGGTTTTCCATGTTATTGTTTACATCTACAAATGTTTGTGTAGGTGGATTTACAGCAACACCAACATAACGGGTTATCATAGCCGCGAAATCGGAACGTGTGATACGCTCTGTAGAACCAAAATCAACGCCTATGCGTTCATGGCTGTCATTAATTGGAATTCCTCCAACAGGAAGACCTACATCTTGGCGATTGAATGGCATAAAGTCCCATAAAATACGCGTGAGTACAAACGCTGCTATAAGTACAAACGCCACAACAATGCCAAGTACACGTTTTGAGGCTTTCATAAATAATCCTGACTTCTAAATCCGTAATGCTACACGGCTTTTTACCCTGTTATAGAGCAGTAGTAATATCACAGATTGTGTTTGGTATAGTGGATTATATAATAATCCCTAAGATATTGCAATCACATCCTGTAACTTTCCTACAGAAATCAGATGTTCACCCCCTTGAAAATAGTTTATTTCTTGCAAATATTAAGGCATGAATTTAGAACGAAATACTGGAAGTAAGACTATCATTTAAATAGCATTTCGTCAACTGTAAATGAGTACATAAAAAACTTGCAAGTCAAAATCTGCGGATTGATAGCCAACTCGTAAGAGTCAAATAAAACCCCACCCACAACTAGATATGGTTTTATTTGACTCTTTTAGTGAAGATTACACTAGGTATCTATTCACATCATCTTGGGTAATTCCAGGGTGCAGTGCGATGTTTAACGTATTTGCAATAATCTTTGCCAACCGTGTTACTACTGCATCAATCTCTTTTGGCGTTACAAACATATTATTGTTGCTTAAAATGTCCCCAATTACGTTGTGACGCTCTTCATCTTGCATAGTATTTAACATTTCAAAAAAAGGATGCCCAGCAGAAATGGAATCTAGCATTGCACCAAGCATTTTATCCAAAGTATCATTAACCAGTGTTACCGCATCCACTACTGTTGGCACTCCAATTGCAAGGACAGGGACACCCATACTTTCTTTGTTAATGGGCATTCTTTTATTACCTAGCCCAGCACCAGGGTTTACACCTGCATCTGACATTTGTATGGTGGTATTAATACGGCTGGTTTTACGTGCGGCCAATGCGTCAACAGCAATTACTATATCAGGTTTTATTCTGTCAACTACACCTTTTATTATTTCGGCTGTTTCAATTCCCGTTATGCCCATTACGCCTGGGGCTAATGCACTAACAGCTCTTAGTTTTAAATCTGGTGGGACTTCTTGCTCTAAATGTCGGGTCACCAATAAATTTTCGCATACTTGCGGACCAAGTGCATCGGGAGTTACATATCTGTTACCTAATCCGACCACTAATACAGTTGAATTCTCCCCTAACCTGTGCAACTGCCCTAGCTTTCGTGCTAGGATTTTTACGATTTCTTCATGAGAATCAGGATCATTTTCCCTCATCAACGACGATTCCAATGTAATATAATTGCCTATTGGCTTACCCATGGATAACGCGCCTTCTTTATTGATGATTTCTACCCATGTTACAATAATTCCCAAGTTTTCATCTTCTTCTACCGTTACTTCCACACCAGAAAGCTCTTCACCCATCTCCAAATTCTCGCGAGATTCCAGTGCTAGATCGGTACGTACATTCCTGTCCATTAATAATCACCTATCATCTTGATAATATTAGACTTCTTCCGAAATTAAGCTGATTCGATAGTTACTATTTTTTATTCCCATTAATTCTGTTTTATATACAAAAAATCTCCCCATGATTTCCAATGTGATTCTTACTTAAATTCACTATATATCAATATCATCAATTGCAAGTGTTAAATCTTCCAATAAATTCACCTTATTTGGCTTTCCAGTTGCAGAGTGTATAATCCTTACAACAGGCCGCGCCACAAAATGCGGGTTTTGTTCTATAACAATCCCTGTTCGCCCATCATTTAAATACACAATTGTCCCATTTGGATAAGGGATAGTGTTTTTTGCAAACATCTTTACTAATTTAGGGTTAAATATTGTTCCAGAATGTTTTTGAATCCATTCCACAATTTCATATGTTCGCAACTTGCGTATACTAAATAATTCATCAAATGTGTTGGCGATTGCAATAATTTGCGCCGAAAGTGGAGTATCTTCTTCATACTTTGAAAGCGGAAATCCCGTACCATCATAATTCTCTTTTTGATGGAATACTGCAAAGGTAGTTTCCGCCTCAATGAAATTTTTTATCATGTCAAACCCCAACAATGGATACTGCTTGAATGTTATTTCTTCTGTAGCAGTGAGAGGTTGATTATTTTCTAGTTTCATGCGAATATCTTCAGGCAATGCCAATTTTCCAATATCATGCAAAAGACCAGCTAAACAAATATTTTTAATATCAAGCAATCCCAACATTCGCCCAAATAAACCTGCTATAATTGCCACATTTAACTCATGGCAAAGTGTATAGACATTGTTTGTAAACAGTTCAGTTGCATCAATGCGCGTTTCTTTATTAGAGAGGATATCATTTGATATTATTGTTGCCATTTCCTCAAATGTAATTACGATATCTGATACCCTGTCTTTTGCCCCATCTTCAATAGATTGATATTGTTTTTTTGCCTCGTCCATAAGTGTGGGTAGTTTTTTGCGCGTTTCTTCGCTTAGAATGCTCCAAGTTTCTATATCTTTTGATATTACATCATCTATGTATAGATGCTTGATATTTACATTTTTTAACTGATCTATAAATGGCCATGCCTCTGTTCCTGCGGGCAAAAGCATATTCCCACGAATATCCAAGACTGTTTTGGCTACAGCCATATTTTTTGTAACCTTGTCAATTTTGATTAGCCTCACAAAAAACAACTCCTCCACTACATTGCTTTAATGAGTATAGCATAGGATTCGAACAAAAAAAAGACACGTTGCAAACTAATACAACGTGTGATACCAAAAAGTAGTGGGAGGTGGAGGATTTGAACCTCCGAAAGCGAAGCTAACAGATTTACAGTCTGCCCCCTTTGGCCACTCGGGAAACCTCCCAGAAAGATTAACCTTGTTCTATTCTAGCACAAAAGAAATTAAATTGCAAGCATAATAAATTTCCATATTTTTGTTTTGTGATACCTTTTTTAATTGTCATTCTCATACAATTTTGCTAATTTTGTAACTTCGTCTTCTTTCGCATTATTTCCATCGTTCTCCCCACCCCAAGTAGCAAGGGGCTTACTTAACATTTTATCAATTTTTGCGTTTTCAAATTTCTTCTGTGCTTGTTTGCGTTTCCAGCGATTGAATATAAACAATCCCAGCAAAAACAAAATCGCACCTACCCTACCACAACAAAACCACGCATTTGCGTGGCTTTATGTTGACTATTCCTTAGTTGGTGCAGAACCACAATCTGGGCAGAATTTTGAATCTACTATGATATTGCAATTTGGGCATACAGCTGGCGCGCTTCCACAATCACCACAAAAGTTTGTTTGGTTTGATTGCCCACAACTACAAACCCACGCATTTTCTGCAGCGCGTTCATTCGCCCTTTGCGTGCGTTGCTTGCGGCTACGGTCTGCTTGATTGGTTACATTTCTCACAGTGTTTTGTGTTCTGCTTACATTAGCAATTGTTCGATTAACCTTTGTTAAGGTTTTATTCAGATTATTTAACGGCATGTAATCACCTCCATTCTGCCTTTGCCATGCAATAAATGAATGCCTCTGTTGAATGTCTTTTATACGAAAGGAGTATATCTTTAATCTTCTTTTCTATTTCTGCTATCTTTTTCATCCCTTTTATTTCCAACAAAAAAACCTGTTATACGCTGTAATAATGTTGGTGGTTTAACCTCTGTTTCGCCATGTAATAAATAATTGCTGTTTTCATATTTATACAACAATTTATTACGCATCAAAATCCAATAAAATGCTTCTTTTACACGAAACGGCTGTAGTGGTGCATCAACAAATCCTTTTTCAATGGTTTCATTAGTGACAGGGTCACTAATTTGCTCTACTGTGGGCTTTTTACCTAAGCTAGAAGCCGCAAAACAAGTGACCGTTTTAAAGCAACCCAAGGCATTGTTAATAATACCATCCTCACCAAGGAATGTAAACAGCTCTTTAACTTCCTGATTTATGCCTTTAACACAGCGCATATTAATCGCCCCACGATGTGATTCATCTTGGAAGCGATATTGTATTCTGTTTTGTGGCTTATTATTAAAGTAGTCAAAGTGAATATACCTGAACAAATCTGACTTAGAAAGCACAATTGCCATCGGAATTGAAGATTTATCTCTTTCATAACCAATAAAATAATTGTAAAGCGTGTTAAAAATCGACTGGTTAGAATTTTCTTCTGGAATAGCGTCAATCAGAGCTGAATCGGCAAGCCTAAACAAGTCTGTTAGTCTGCTAAAATTAGTAGGGTCAACCAAAAATATCAACCCCGACGAATCTTTAATGTTAAAGCCATTCTTTCTAATGCTAACATCATCCCTTAAATCTTCACCTGCGATGTCATAAAAAATAATGTCAATGGTATGTTCTTGGTCAATACCATTTTCATCTTTGTATTTATACCAGTAGTTAAATGAATAGGGTGGAATTTTCCTACGTTTGGTAGAACTAATTAATGTTAATTCTTTAAGTAATGGGCGTTGATAATTTTCATAAAAGCTATCTCTAACTTGCCTATCACCAATAAAAGTCAACTTTGATACAAAATCTTGGTTATTTTCTAATTCAGAAATGAGCATAGTTAAATACACAGATTTGCCCGCTCGTGCATCACCCAACATAGAAATTAACACAGTATCCCTCATACCATAACCTGTTGGCAAGCTGTTATGACAATTGGGGCAAAGGCGTAACTCTGTGTGCATGGTTACACCTTTATCTGTTGTATAAGTAATACGCTGGACAAAACCGAAATTCTCAACATCTTTTAGGTCGTATGTTACATCAGGGTCATCCAATGTAATCGGCATATGTCTCATAGCATTTTTTTTAGCCAAATCTGGATGGTTGTTTAGTATTTTAAGGTTGTACTCATATAGTTTCTCGTCAACCTCCATACCATTTGTGGCTGGAGGTTTTTTATTCCCTTTTGAAATATTTTCAGATTTTTCTGATTTAACCATACTCATGAGCCTGAAATCTGCTTCATTAGGGTGGAATCTATGGCAACAAAATGGGCAAATTGCAAAATTCTGTTTTTTTCGTATCATATGCCCCCAACCTTTCTTGTTATAAATCATAAGCCCAAGGTAAGAATATGCATGTAACTTTCATCTAATGTAAAAGTTACTGTTTGGTCTTTTTTTATATAAAAATAGTAATCACCATTCATGACATTCATATCCAAAGGATATTTTCCAACAAGCTGTTTATTATTATCCCAAACATGATAACTTAGAGCATTGGCAACAATAGTTGGAAGTTTTCCCCCTGCTTCCGTTTCTATGGTCGTAACTTTTAAGTTTACCCGCTGGAACTGCCCAAGGGGTAATGGTTTATAAACTGCTTTTGCAACTAATGGAGTTCTTCTATATAACCAATCAGTTAAATACGAGGGCTTGTAGATTACAACTGAATTGTTATTATCTTCAAAATAAGCTGGGCAAATTAAAAATTTATGTCGCCCTCGCGAAATATGAGTGTTATACTCTGCTTTTAAGTCACGAAAAACAATTTCATGTGGGTGATTATTTTTCAAAAGTTGTTCGATATCAGGAATTTCTTCTGTATCATGCCTCCATTCAAAAACAATCATCAGCTTTACTATACGATTTACAGGCCAAGCCCATTTAATTGCAACATTGTTTCTATTGTCAAGGTCATAATGAAAATATTGTAAAGCCATATTGGAACTGCTATCTTCAACTATGCTAAATTTTTTATCATACATATATTCCCTCATAATATAAATCATCAAGATTAAATGCTCCCGAATGGTTTAACACAGCCACTTGTTTTGCATCTTCTTCTGCAAATAAATTCATACGCCCCATGCCACGCTCTTCAAAGGATTTTTTAACGTTGGCAGCTATTTCGGCAGGCATATACAAATTTGTTTCAGTATACAAACTTGTATAACCAATTTTTAGGCGCACATTCCAATGACGGTTTTTATACACCCATTCGCCCAATGCAGAAGCAACATCACCACGCCCATTCTTTGACACCATGTCCTTTAAAATTTCCATTAATGATTTATCAAAATATTTGGATTTTAAAACTTTATCATCAATATAAGTTTCTAGCCTAGTAACAAATTCAGGGAAAGTATTGTTTTTAAGAGATTCAATCATTTCTTTTGAAATTTTCATCAATTCAACGCAATACTCATTGGCAAAACCTTTTAATACCCGACAAAAATATTCTGTCGCCTTTGGAGTAAATGCAAGAAATACAGTATTTAATTCTTGCACATCAGATGAATAACTGGAAATGACATTTTGCACTTGTTTTAAATATAAAGAATATTCACTATGAAGTTCAATAATACTTTGTTGCTTCTCGCCCAATGCAAGTGTCTTTTGGCGCAGTTCAATCAAATCTCTATGCTTGTCCAAATATTCCGTCGCCAAAAAATATGGCCATAAATCTTGTGTAACCATTGGTGATAAACGGCGTTTTGTTTCCTGCTCTATTCCATTATAAACATAAGCACCATTTTTAGAAAATATAAGAATATCATCAAGCCATTTACTACACTTTTCCTCTGCATTTCTTAAATTGTCTTCTGCTTGGGCAACAGATTCTATTGCCGTGATATAACCGATCCCGCCTTGGCTTGTAGAGCGTAGTACATCATATAAAGTCATGGATTCTAAATCTAAATCAAAACCCAATGAAGAGTTATTGTCTTGGTTAATGGCTTGTAATAGTATGGAATCCAAGCGCGTGCCAAATAATTTTTCTATCCAGTTACGTCGTGTTAAAGTATTAGTTTCAGCGCGTTTTATTTCTGGAATTGCCAAACCATATAAATAATCCATGCTTTTGACAGGCTGGGACGGTAGTGAGGGATTATTTATTATAAAACTTGCTCTTGGATTAACAGATTCATCTTTACCATATGACAGTAACTCAACCATTAATAGAGCTTTTAAAGCACTTTGGGGAATTGTTAAATGAATACTGCTGGCGGTTAAAAAACGCCCATGACGACTTTGACAATTCTCCAAAAAATAAAATTCATTGTATCTGGAAGCATCTGCACCTGTTACATAAATATCGGGCGCGCAATCTTTAAAAAGTGTCAATAATGCTATGGTTTTTGGAATGGAATCCTCTGGTGTAAATGTATTTTGGCTATTTAAATTTGAAAGCAAATATACTCTAAGTCCAGTTGCAAGGTCTTCTAATTCTGCTTGTTCCTCTTGTAACATACGCATAACATTTTTGTGGCTGGGGTTACGCTCTAACAAATCCCTATCGTCCAACAGACAATAAACATCCATAAATACTCCTGCTGGATACAATGTATGAAAATATTTTTCTAATGACTGGCGTAAAGTAGGCAACCAAAGCCCAACTTCATCGGTACACATAATATAGTTTAGCCTAATTGAATCGGAGGCATTTTGTCTAATTTGTAAAAATTCGCGCCATACTCGCCCAACTTCACTTTTAAGCCAATCGTCATCAAAATCATCGCCAACATGAATATAGCCAATGTTGTTCATATATTCCTTAACATTTTCCGATAATACTGGCCATATTTCCGCGCCTTTGCCCAAGGTAATAAATACTACTGGATTACTTTGTGTACTCATGATAGGACTTTCATTTCTTGTTTAAAAATTTCTAGCATTTCACGATAAAAGACTTTTTTTAATGCCCCTTCACGTTCATCAAAAAAGCCAGCTTCTAATTGTTTTAATTTTTTCTCAAAGGCTTCGGTATATGAGCCAATAACTCTTGCAAGGTCGGGTAATTGGTCATCATCTAAACGATTTTCTTCATCGCGGGCGCGTTTTTGCAAATATAAAGCAGTGCTTTCATCTAAGTCTAAATATGCTTGGAATAGATCATACTCTACATATTGCTCTGCTATATTTTGCATTGTATACAAAATATGGGTCACGCCTTCTATCGTATAGCGATAAGTTTTTCGATTCCTAGAAATAACACCCATATAAAACAGTTGAGCAAAATGACTATATTTTATTTCCGCACGGTCTATTTTTAATAACTCCGATTGTAGTTTTTCTATATACTGGCGTATGTTTACTTCATGTGCCACTTTCTCACATAAAATAGGCATATAGATAAATACACCCTTTGCATAATCATTGTCTGGTTCGTCAGTGTCATGTAAAAATTCAGTATCAAACAAGGGCATTTTATTTGTGTCGCGCCTCTCTCTCTCATCTGTCATAAATGAATTTAATTCACTCATTGCGGCTCTTGCTTGTTGTGCAGACATTGTTCTGTCGTTAATTGCATCTTCAATATGTGAAAAGCGCGTTGTTAAATCTATAATTTTACCATAAAAAACAATATAATTGCGACTATTTTCATCCAACCTTATAATGCCATAATGTAACGCTTGATCAAAAAGTTCACGCAAGCGGTTGTTTTTTGCCCGTTCTCTTGGATTTTCATAACCTGTTGTCCACAGCTTATCATAGTTGGGAGAAGGTAAATTTTTCCAATTTCGCAATGAACTTTCATACAAATGTATTCCAGACAATTTGTTTAAAGAGGCTTCATACACTGATTCATATTCATTTAATTCTTTGTAACAATAAAGAGCAACCGCAATCTTTAAGTTAAGCATGTATAAACGGTTATTCATGCGACTATACTTAATATTGCTAACTTTGCCCGCGGTTGACATCTGCCCAACCACAGCACGAATTTGAGGCGAATTTGACGGCACAGAAAGATATGCATATGGTGGGAATGTAATATGCAACCCGCTGGGAATATGGTTGATTGGGAACATTACTTTTGCAATATCATGTAATGCGTTGATTTTATCCCCAATATAATCCTCAATGCCCTGCTCTGTGGCATTTGCCATCATCACAGAGTAATAGTCTAATGACTTGTGTAATACAGTTTGAAATTGATGTGCCACAAATATATTTAAATTTTCTACAATTTTATTGTTAAGCCCTGGTGTCCAAGTGGAATTTGTAAGCATATCCCGCAAAAGCCGTTTGAGTGCTAGTTTATAATCAAGAGTTTTTGCTGTTTCTGAATCACTTTCAAATGTTTCACAAAAGTCTTTGATGGTGACTAAATCCAAGGCAAAATTATCACTTTGTGAATTTTGTTTGTTTTTAAATTTTGCAAACAATTCTCTAAATGTTGATAATAATTCACAATAGGTGTCAATTGTTTCATAGAAATTATTGAGTTTTTCAACGATTGACTCATAAATTGTGTCAATGGCATCATACATAACGTTTCTGCTTACAAGGCGCAAATATTCCTCGTTAAGCTCTACAATATGTGTAGCTTGAGATTTTTTACCTACAGGTAATAAGGATTTTTTGCGTAGTTTTTCGGTTGCTGCTTGTCGATTTAATTCAATAGCTTGTATGCTGTCGCGATGTTCGCGCTTATGTTGAATGTCGCGCTTACGAATCGTATCAATGGCGCGCAAAAGTGAGGCTTCATGCAAATCCGATAATTCTCGTAATGTGTAATAAGGTCCTTTTTCCAAATCAGAGAAATGTTGATATAACACATTATTTGCATCATCCAAAGTAGATGAAAATGAATTTATAATATCAGTTACTTTGCCATATAATAGTCTTTTAATCTGCTTAACTCGTTTTTAACGGCATCTTCTACTATTTCAGGGCGTTGTTGCAATACGGTATAGTCATATTGCGAAAAGTTGCGGGGTTTTGGCTTATCCTCTCCTAAAGCACGTTCAAGGCTTTGTAAATCTATTCTAAATGACTCTAATGTAAGTTTTGTATTCTCTAGTATTGGGCTATTTCCCGTAATAGAATCCAATTCACTAAACATTTTCCAAGTAAGATAGTTTAACAAGTATTCCATTGGCAAACTAGCAGAGGCTGCACCCACCGTATTATAAATATAGTTTACTGGTTGTTTTTGCTGGTGAGTCATAATAAACGCCGCTTTATTATTTTCGATATTAGACAGATAGGAGCTTATTGTATAACTCTGCCCATCAATTACTTCTTCACTGGCAATAAAATTAATGATTGTTTCGGCGGCTACGTTCATACAATAATTTTTGGCGGAAGATACAAGTTTTCCCTGCTCGTCTTTTGCTGATACTAAGTGGCACAAGTCATATGGTGGGTGTTCTGTTTTTATTTCCAAGTCCGCATATGTTTGTTCAAAAAAATCGCCATTACGTTCAATATTCATTAGGTAATCAAGTTCTTTTAATGCCGCAAAACCATTTGCTTTTATGTTTAATGCCGCCGAACCGTCTATCATACTATCTGACAGTGTAACGTCGGGCAAAAATATCATACCAATATTTTCTGTTTCAAAGCCACGTTGTTCTGCAATTTTGCGAATAATATAAGGAACGTCGATAAAAATACCGCTTCCTGTTCCACCTGCACAACCCGCCATTATAAAAACATACAGCAAATCGTTAGATTTACGGTTGGTGGTTAGGCGATTAATTTTTTCTGTCAACATGCCAATAACCCTATTGCTGTTAATCGTTAATAAAAGTCGCCCTGCTTGACGAATGCCACCCGCTCCATGTTTAACCTGTTGTAGCCTTAGATTACTTGCAATCCAATTTTGAGTGGAATTTTTAAACACAGTATCACGATTTTTGTATATAGACGTGAGGTTTGCGTTATCCAGCAACAAAAATTCATCTTGCGAAAATGTTGTATTGGAGTAATTTAAATTGACCATATTATCATCAGAGTCTATTGCCATATATTCAACTTGTGGCGGTTTATCCATTTTGCGCCCACTAAGTGACGTACCTAGTTTAAAGTGCCCACTTATTGCTTTTTTCACTCTAATTAGGGCCTCGGCACCTGTTCCGCCAAGACCAACAATCAATATTGGTTTATCAATTACGTCTGTACGTGTGCTAGAGGTGGATACACCACCTCCATATTCAAAATCCAGCGCTTGCAGTTCTGCTTTTGTTTCTGCTGACAGCTTCATTGTTATTCACTCCAACTTTTCATGTTAAGACATTGGGGGGTCATGCTAAAACCTTGGATTTTACGCTAAAACCTTGGGGTTTTCATGTTAAAACCTTGGGGTTTCACCCCAAACCCCGAGAAACTTTTGAAAAAGTTTCATCAAAACTTTAACGGGAAATGCGCTACGCGCATTTCCTTAATGATTTGCGAAAAAGTGAAGTATCACTTTTCCGCAGGCAATCGCCGAACTGCTTACGGTATGGCAGATGCATGTGGGCTTTTCAAATAAACATTTTTTGTAAATATGCCGCCTTTAGTTGTTTAAGTTGCTCTACTTTTTGGCTTTGGGCGGTGATTTGGTTATCTAGGTTGTAGAAGAAGTTGCCTATGGTTTTTTGTTCATTTATATTTGGAACAAGCAGTTCTAAATTAGCAAAATCGCTTTTATTTAAAACTCTGTTTCTCCCTGCACCCCCTGGAGAAATTAACTCC
>Ga0123355_10002906_pt1 | contig 24334 bp, 24 predicted proteins | sample TergutEmb28metaG_3_FD_89872 | JGI IMG/M metagenome (GOLD analysis project Ga0123355, IMG submission 89872) | Embiratermes neotenicus P1 segment gut microbial communities from Petit-Saut dam, French Guiana - Emb289 P1 | ecosystem: Host-associated > Arthropoda: Insects > Digestive system > Gut ... | reverse complement strand
GTCTTCTACATTTCAATATGAATTTGAGCAAGAAAAGTGGTGAAATTTTCACACTTTTGAGAGATAGATGCCTCTGCGTTCATAAATTAATCTTAATTTTTGCATAAAAACATAAAAAACAAAGTCGGCTACTGAAAAGTGAGCGACTTTGTCAAGATAAATTAGAAAAAGTAACTAGAATCAGGCATAAACCGGTGGGAAACTCCCATTAGTTTATGCCTGTTATTCACCCTCGGCATTTTGCCTGAAGCGACTGTGCAAAGCGCTGAAAAATACTGAAAATTAGGCTTTTTGAAATGTAGAAAAAAACGTGTAAAATGTAGAAAGTTATGTAGAATTTTAAAAGTTTGAAGCGCAGAAATGATGAAATTTACACATTAAGTGATGAAAAATATTGAGAAAATAAGCGCAAAACAAGAGGCGAATGATGACAAAACGCTATTGACAAAGCCAAACCCATCCTGTAGATTGAAGCTCCAATCAGCGGTGCATAAAAGCAAATGACAGCCTTTAACCAAGCAAAAAGGAGCGAAAAATCATGAGAGTGAAGTTAGCAATAGCAAGCCTTGAAGCCGATTATTCAGAACATTTGTCAAACTATATATCACAATATTATTCGGACATCTTAGACGTAAGCGTGTGCCTTACATCAAGCAGCCTATCCGACACACTCGCTAAACACAAGTTTGACGTGGCACTGCTTGATAAGGCACTCATCTCAGATACTGACCTGAGCACTATCGCCCTGCCACTAATCCTTGTAGGCGAGACGGAATCGGACGATGGACTGACAGACGAGCTTATGGGCATAAGGAAATATCAAAGAGTCTCATTTATTGTCGCTGATTTACTAGAATGCTTTGCCAGAGTCTCGAAATATTCTCGTAGCCTAATATCAGAAAAGGCAAACATAACTGTCATTTGGTCGCCGTCAGGTGGAGTAGGCAAGACAACAGTTGCCCTATCCTATGCAATGAAAAAAGCAGCAGAGGGCAGGCAAGTCTTATATCTGAACTTAGAATCATTTGCAAGTAGCCCGGCATATTTCTTAGAGTCCGGCAGGAGCATTAGCACCGTGTTTGAGATGCTTGAAAATGACGAAGGCGATGTAAAAATGGCAATAAGAGGCATTTATCAACAAGACAAGGAAGCCGGAGTGGCATACTTTTGCAAGCCTGAAAATTTTGCGGACATGTACGCCCTCACAGCAGACAATATCGGCGACTTGATTACAGCTTGTGCAGGAGTGACGGAAGAACTGGTGATAGACCTATCATGTGCTTGCGACTTAAGAACCGAAAAAACATTTGACCTTGCGGACAAAATTATGATCGTAACAGACCAAACGATAACAACAGACGTCAAGCTCTCACAGTTTATATCTCAGCATAGCGTATTCGAAAGCATAAAGGACAAACTGGCAGTCGTAGCCAATAAGGGCGCAATGATAGAAAAAGATAAGTACAACGAGGTCTTCTATCTGCCGACGGTAGCCTCAGCCGACCCGATAATTATATGCAAGACACTTTCTGCCGGCTTTGAATCTATCTTGTAAGGCGAAATTTCTATGACGGAATTATACAGAGATGAGCTTATAAGCAGTCTAAAAGCGGAAATTCAAGATCATGCGGATCTGACAAACTTTAGTGATGCCGAGCTTAAGCGCATAGTGTCGCTGGCGTTAGAAGAAAAGGTAAAAGTGGCAAAAGCCAATCTGGCAAATTGCGATGAAGGCTTGGCAGCGATTGACTTTAGAGAAAAACGGCAGATTACAATAGCAGTATTTGAATCGATTCGTGGACTGGGTGTGCTAGGGCGTATTATCGCCGATCCTGACGTTACGGAAGTGATGATAAATGGATATAAAGACATTTTCATCGAAAAAGATGGCAGACTTCTAAAGAGTGAAAGAAAATTCGAAAATCATCGGGAACTCGAAATTATAATCACGAAATTTGTATCAAGAGCAGGCAGAGCGGTAAATGAAAGTGAGCCAATAGTAGATTTCAGGCTTGAAGATGGCTCACGTGTGAATGTAGTTATGCCACCGATTGCCCTCAATGGTCCTATCGTAACAATAAGGCGCTTTCCCAAGGAAGCAATGACCGTCGAAAAGCTAATATCATTCGGATCTATCACTCCTGAAGCGGCGGATATTCTCAAATTACTGGTCACAGCGAAGTACAACATATTTGTAAGTGGCGGAACAGGTAGTGGTAAAACAACATTTCTAAACGCACTATCAAATTTCATACCGCAAGACGAGCGAATTATTACCATAGAAGACTCGGCAGAGCTCCAAATAAAGAACATTGATAATCTCGTGCGACTTGAAACTCGAAATGCCGGGGTGAACGGCATAGGTGCAATCGCAATTCGTGATCTCATAAAATCGGCACTGAGAATGCGCCCGGAGCGCATCGTAGTCGGGGAAGTTAGAGGTGTAGAAGCACTAGACATGCTTCAAGCGATGAACACAGGGCATGATGGTTCACTTTCGACAGGACATGCCAACTCACCTTTTGACATTCTAAGTCGATTGGAAACAATGATACTGCAAGGAGCGGACGGGCTTCCTTTAGATGCCGTTCGTCAGCAGATAGCCTCATCAATAGACATAGTGATTCACTTGTCGAGACTTAGGGATAAGAGTCGCCGAACTATGGAGATAGTCGAGGTGCTTGACTATAACAGCGAGAAAAGACAAATCACATTAAATACACTCTTTGAATTTAGAGAGTCAGATAAAAGTACGAAAAACAAAGTTGTCGGTCAGCTTGAGCGGACGACAAATCCGATGAGAAACACGCAGAAGCTTGAAATAGCAGGGATAAAGAGAGTTGTGTAGTCCTGCTGTTTCGGAGACGGTACATTAAGTAGATAGGCGAGTAAAGTCCGCTTGACTCAGGGGAAAAGGGATAAAACGATGGACAGCAAGCAAGAGCCCACAAGTACATTAGCTCAAGATTATTCGCAGAGCGGATCTACTATTTTAGATCACACAATCTCATATCTGATTGGACTTGCGGTAGGATTTCTAATTCTATTTATATTTTATAGACTAATACTGTTGTCTATTGCCGGCGGAGCAATTATTGGTTTAGTAAATGTATTTGTATCTGACCGCAGAGCGATAATGAAGCGAAAACTAAAGCTTCGACTACAATTTTATGACTTATTAGAAGCTATGTCGGTCGCAATGCGAGCCGGAGGCACAATGCTCAAGGCGCTATCAGGAGCACGTACTGATTTACTGCTGATCTACCCTGAGAGCAGTGACATCATAACAGAGCTTGACATAATAATCGGACGATTTAACAATGCAGTGCCTCTGTCAGATTCATTTAATAATCTTGCTGAGCGAACAGGACTTGAGGATATCGCAAGTTTTGCGACTATATATGCGACTATCGAAGGAAAGTCAGGACGAGCGGACGAGATTATTAAAGAAACCCAGCAAATAATCGCCGACAAGATGGAAATAGAGATGGAAATAGATACACTTATGACAGCATCAAAGACAGAAGTAAATCTTATGCTTCTGATGCCGATAATCATACTTGGAATAATCGGATATGCGGGGGCTGGGTTTATGGATGCGATATATACAACAGGAGCGGGGCGTGTGGTCTCAACAGGCGGGCTTATAGTATTCATAATCAGTTTTGTGATGGCAAAGAAATTTAGCAGCGTGAGGTTGTAAAGTTAATTATTTTACAAGAGATACATTAACGCAGTGTGCATCGGGCGTGAAGGTGAAGATATGTTGATAGTAATAATGGCATTAGCGACTATATTCATAGTCATTTGGCTAATTCTGCTTAGTAGAGTAAATAAAGATGATTGGATACTGGCTGGATATGGCAAGTTTCTGGACAATACAGCGCAGATAGAGAAGCTAAGTGCGAAGGAAAAAGACCGTGAAGCCAGGCACTCAAGTTATAAGGGGATTGTAGGTGTGTGCATTAAGCTCATGCCCACGGGCGGATTTTCAAAGAAAGCAAATAAGCTAAGGCATGCCAATATGCTACTTGGGCAAGGAGTGTTAAGAAGTGTAAATGTGTTCGAACTACCGGGATATGTGCTGCAAAGAGAGTTCGAGGCAATAGGCAAGGGTGGCATACATAAGAGCATAATGACCAACTGCTATGAGCTCTATGGGAAGAAGTATGCCGTCTGCAAAACCAAACAACTTCTTGCAAGGCTTCTATCCTATCCGATAATCGGAGTTGCAATTACACTTTTGTTAGGAGCGCTACTTATCGGAGCAGGCAGCATCACGGCAGGAACTGCAATCTTGGCAATAGGCAGTGCGCTTGCCTTAGTTATGGTATATGCCCTATATGATGACCTCAATGACAAAGTTAAAAAGCGCAGAGCAGCAATAAGCAGGCAGTTTCCCAATGTCGTATCGAAGCTTGCCTTGCTCGTAACCTCAGGGATGATTATGGATAGGGCGTGGAAAGAAACAGCATATAGTGCGCAGTCGGAAATATATCTTGAAATGCGTAAGACAATGGACGAACTTGACAATTTGGTCAGCCCGGAAGCGGCATTTGGAAACTTTATAAGTAGATGCAATACTAAAGAAACGTCGAAACTAGCCTCAGCCATTATTCAGAATCTTTCTAAGGGAAATGCCGAAGTGGGCAGACTCATGAAAGATATGGCACGTGAGGCATGGCAAGAGCGCCGGCATATGGCAAAAAGAGATGCCGAAAAGGCAAATTCTAAGCTGATGATACCTACGATGCTCCTGCTACTTGCGATTTTGGTAATGTTGATGGTGCCTGTCGCCATGAATTTTACAGGCATTTAAGAGATGCTCAAGAGCAATTTGGAAAGGAGGGGTTAAATCGTGTTACAGAATGTAAAGACGTTACCTAATCGGATATATTTTTCGTTTTTAGGTATGATGCGAAGGTTAAAAGAAGATGAGCGGGGGTTGTCGGGAGTAGTGGTTGCAATTCTCTTGATACTGGTTGCGGTACTCGCCATTGTATTGATTTGGGGATTTATGAGCGGATGGCTACGGGAACTGTGGAATCAAATAACAGATCAGGCAGACCTGATTCAGTAGGCTAAGCGTGAGGGGAGTCGATGGGTGGCGGAAATTGTTGGTAAAATTTGGAAAGGGGGATGATGGCATTGCTTAAAGATGAAAAAGGACAGGCATTTGTCGAAGCAGCCATCTTATTTCCGATAATGATAATGATTTTCGCTGCCCTCGTACTGCTGTCTATATACCTTCCGACAAGAGGAGCATTGCAGCGTGCGACTCAACATGCTGCAACAACGATAGCGATAGTTGAGAGCGATACATGGCTTTTCTTCGACGAGAGCACAATGTCGTTCTTCTGGGAGACAAACAAGGCGAACTTGGAAAATGTATATGTTGCGCTTTTTTCAAACATGGATGTTCATGGCATAAGTGAAAATATAGTGATAGAAATTGAAGGGCGTAATCTCAGCTCAAAAGCGGGAACGCTGACAGTAAACACAAGCGTATTCGACCGGGTGTTATACAAAGAGGTAATTGTTACGGCTCTGCGAGAATTTCCCATACCTATTGACTTAACATTTATTAATTTTCCTCAGACAATCTCAGTAGAGGTCACATCGACCGCAGTTGTGCATAATGGGAGTGAGTTCGTGCGGAATGTTGATTTGGCAGTTGATTTTGTTAAATATGTGACTGAAAAATTGGGATTGACTGATATAGCGGAAAACATCTCGTCTGCAGGAGCACGAGTGCGGTCAATATTAGGATTATAATTTGGGGCGACAGGCGATGGGAGTTCGACTCCCCTAAGTGAGATATCGGAAAGTGAGTGCGCTATGAAGAAGTTCTTTAAAAACACAAGAGGAGCTGTGACGGTATTTGTAACAATACTCCTCATTCCGGCAATGCTTGTCAGTGGCACTGCCGTAGATTTAGCACGCATTCATACCGCACAAAGCACACTCCAAAATGCCAATCAATTAGCAGCCAACACACTGCTGACCCAATATAATGCCCTATTGTACGATATCTACGGGCTGATGGGAGTGGCTCAAGATGACCCGATTCTCTGGGCATTATTAGATGAATATATCAGCATTACAGTCTTTGGTGAACCGGGGGCAGACAGAACGCTCGGAACGCTTCAGCCATTCTATGGAGCTAATATAAATATGGAAGAACCCTATTTTCCGGAGGGTAAGAATCTGAGAAATGAGGACGTTCTGCGCCGGCAGATAGAGGAATATATGAAGTTTCGAGGTCCGATATTGCTTGTTGAGAGCTTTATTGACAGAATTTCCGAAAATAAAATCGTCGAAGATGCTGCAGCTATCAAAAGCAAAGCAGAGATAGATAATGCAATTGCCCAAATGTATGAGAAGTATAAAGAACTATATGATGCCATAGTTGCAGCAGACAGATGTACTCAGGCGATAGGCGGTATCGCAGGAGGGTCGTTTGGCAACATGTCTTCGATACTTACATCTATGTACGATGAATTTCGAATACTGGCCATATTAAGCGCTCAGTATCGCAACAGCGAATGTCCGATAGAAAGGGCCTATATTGCCGGGGCTTATTACACTATGATTATAAATATTCGCTCGCTTACTGAGGGAGGGTCCAGGCGTGCGATAAGCAATGGGGAAGTGGTGATCGCAGGAAATATCAATGTCGGATTGATTCAAGCTATATCAAATGCGATGACACAAGCAGACAACTTCAAGCCAAGATTTGATTTGGTGGTTTCGATAGCTAGAGAAATCGATGGAATGATAGAGGAGCTAAGGCAAAAAATCGATGAATTTGAGCAAGTATTAAACAGTGGAGAAATAAGCGAGGAGTTAAGAGAGGCATTTACTACGCCTGAGGGCAGTCCGCCAAAATCTATATTAGAGCGGTATAGAGATATCACAAGATGGAACATAGAAACAATGGCGACTGCATTTCGCAATGGCGGATACAGCTATATCGACGATATCCACAAGCCCATGCTTGAAGATGTGAGGTACAGAAACAGGCTAAATGAATCAGGGGCAAGTCTAACCGTCGAAGAACTCAGAAATGTACCGAATAATACTAGATTTCTGATTCATAGCACAACTATATTATCGCACTTAATAAGCTTTCCGAGAGAAAATGTGACATACCAGATGCTACCGGGATTTCTGCGCTTTGCTGAGCATGGTGGAGATAATGCAGCGTTTTTCGCAGAGCTGCACGCTATGATGAATCAACCGCCTATACCACCTGTTAAGATGTTTGAAGGGCAAGAGGATGCAGATGGATCGGATGCGGGAGAACAGCAAAGAAATCTAATTAATGAGCTGCTGGATATAATAAATATTGCCTATAATGGGCTTAGCAATGAGCCACTCGGTGCGATGTATATAGATGATGCAATGACTGCTGATACAGAGCGGATGAATATCCTGGAAATCATGCAGATACTCCCGCAAGCACTTTCTATGCCGGTGCTAAATGTAATAAGAGACCCCTTGGGCACTCTTTCCAATACAGCAGACTATGTTTTGCTGCTGACATATAGCACATCCATGTTTTCAAATTACACAACGTCTAAGCCCGATGGCATAGGCATGACCAAAGATAATATCCGACATTCCGAGCTTGAAACGACGGTAAGCGGTGTGCCGATGAGTCCGGCTGTAAACTACTTTTATCAGTCAGAACTTGAATATCTATATCATGGAAGTAAGAATGCCTCTGCAAATCTGAGTGCGGTGACAAGACTCATACTTTTAGTGCGCCTTGTGTGCAACTATGTCAGGGTGTTTAATGTTGCTGAAATTAACAAAATAGTCTTGAGCATAAAAGCGGCATTTGCGTGGGCGCCACCTCTTGCACTTATCTTAGGAGAGCTGGCAAGAGCAGCATTTGTAGCAGCAGAATCTGTACTCGATGTTGCTGCACTTCGCTCAGGGTACAGGGTTCCACTATTTAAAAATATATCGGCAGGAGAGTGGATTGCCACACCGAGCGGGGTTATTCGAGCTGCCAAAAGGGTGATTGCAGATGGTACTGATGGACTATTTGCAGATAACAGAGGGCATACATATGTAACCTATATGCAGTTTTTCTTTCTGACAAGAGCGCTCTTTTATGTGGGCACTGATGGTGATGCAGCGACAGAACTTGCAAGGCGCACGGGGGACCTCATTGAGTGGAATATAATAAATTTTCAAAGCAATAGTAATGCGGACGAAGATTCGATGGCAGAGGCACTTAGCCGTCACGACAGATTTAGGCTGATTGATATGAAGACAGACTTTAGCATTACAACGACGGTTGACATGAGAATGATGTTTCTGTCAATGGCGTTTGCGCAGAATTTCTCTGATTCAAGAGGAATAGGAATGCCCAGGACTATGCCTATTCGCTCCACGGTATACAGGGGGTATTAACTACAATGCAAAAAGATGAAAAAGGCTATATTGTCGTTGAGACGGTCTGTTCTTTTATACCATTTGTGCTTCTAGTGATCTCAATTCTGAGTCTCGTAAATATTGTCACGCTTCAAGCTAGAGTGCATAATGCGCTCACTCAAGCGGCAAAGACTTTATCGGTCTATAGCTATCTTCTCGAAGTGACAGGTGTAGCAAACGACCTTACTGCACTTGATAATAAGGCAAGTAATGTAGCAAGGGGAGCGAATGACTTGCTTGGAGACTTAAATTCTGTCATGAGTGGAATAGACACTCTTGCCGGGGCACGTCAAGCCGTGGACAGGGTGCATGGATGGGGTGAGGCGGCTATGGGCAATCCGGGGGAGGTAAGCTCGCAGCTATTAAGCTTCACGGTAAACGAACTGAGAAATCAAGTTTTTGAAACGATGGTGAGACCTCTTGTAGGACGTTATTTAATGAATGGAGATATGACAGGGGACGAGTATCTTCAAAATATGAGAGTTGTCAACAGCCACACAGGAGCGACAGGATTAGATGCGCTTGAATTTTATAGGTTTAGCAATCTCGGACTTGGAAACTCCGTCCTCATTGACAAGGACGGCAATGTCAGGCTGACTGTCGAATACGAAGTGGAATATACATTCGGAGTGCTACCTCTGCCATTTAATCCAACACTCAGGATAACACAAACCGCAGTTACAAGAGCATGGCTCAATGGTAGCGGAAGGGGGTATTGGTGATGGCAAGTGGTCTGTTTATGTTGCTAATTCATGTGATGATTTTGGTGTTTGGAAGTATTGCAGCGACTTACGATATTAAGACAAGACGGATTCCGAACAAGCTTGTGCTGGCGATGCTTGCAGCGTGGGTCTTAGTAATTGTACCCGGACTTTTCATTGATACCGATGCGACGATTGCATACATGATGAGCTCGATGTTGGGATTTCTGATTGCCGGAGGATTATTTATGCTTGTATACCTCTTGAGTCGCAAGGGTCTTGGGGGCGGAGATGTGAAGTTTATGGCAGTTTCAGGACTTTATGTAGGCTTCTGGGGTGCGCTTTCGACTATATTTATCGGATCGGTGCTTGCAGCAATCATAGGCGGGTTGCTGATACTCTTTAAGAAAATCGACAGAAAAGAGCCGATTCCACTTGCGCCATTTTTATTGGCTGGAATATTGGTTACGGTATTAATCCAGTGACGAAATTCGCCCGATAAAACCGATGGGAAATTGACTCTCATCAGCTTAAGGGATATGGGCAGTATTTATGAGAGGTATCACAGTGATTTAATTGATATTTAGGGGGTGAGAGATTGCGGAAAGGCATTAGAGTTCTAATTGGCGCAGGATGTGCAATATTGCTTATAGTGACCTGGGCGATTGCGGTTAGTATGCAAACTCCGGCACAAAGGCAGCTTGAGCTCATAGCTACGGCGACAGAACTTATGAATGATGGTATATATGTGCGTGCAGTTCCATTATTAGAAGAAGCATCGGGAATAAACGCCGTCCACGCAATGATAGCAGAAGAAAAACTTAAAGAAGCATATCTCGCTCTTTCAGACACAAGAGGATTTGGTCGCAGATATATCGGTCTGCTTGAAAAGCAAATGAGCAGACGAGAGGCGAGCTCAAGCGTTTTTGCCGAAGCTGCGAACCACCATCTTGAAGGGTCAAGAATTTATGAAGCACTATATATCTTAAGACAGGGGATAGAAAGGACGAGATGCTCCGATTTGGTTGCGCTATATGAACTAAATCGATATGCGATTGAGACCAATCACACGTCATATGAGTATATTTCTAAAATCAGCGGTGGCACTATGCAGGTAAGGCGAGACGGAATGTGGGGTATTGCCTCAGGGAATGGAACTATATTGATTCCATGCGAATATGAAAAGATCAGCACATTTAGTGCCGGTAGAGCGATTGCAAAGAGAAATGGCGAGATATTTGCAATCGACAGGAATAACAACAGGATTGCCCTACTACGAGGTGGTGCGCAGGATTTTGGGAATTTGGCATATAATAGAATTTCCGTGCTCATAGATGGGATATGGAGAAGATCTACAGGTGACTTTACGATTGGAAGCATGGAGTTTGACGAGATTTTAACATACTCTTACGGATATGCTGCTGCAAGCGTGGGTGGTAGATGGGGAGTGGTCGGACTTGGAACAGACTGGATTGTGCAACCTGAGTTTGATGGAATAATAACAGATGAACTTGGACGTTCATATGGACAAGGTGCGGTGTTTGCACGAATGGGAGACAGGGTTTACTTAATCGTCCGTGGAAATATTGTCGGAGAGTCTTTTGAAGATGCGCATCCTTTTGCAAGTGAAGGATATGCAGCAGTAAGAAGAAACGGCAGATGGGGATTTGTAGATACAGATGGAGTGATGCAGATTGATTTTGTATTTGATGATGCGCTTTCTTTTGGACAGCATCTAGCAGCAGTTAAGGTAGGTGAATACTGGGGATACATCAGCAGATATGGGCAGATTGTGATTCCTGCAGAATATTTGGTAGCAAAAAGTTTTTCTAACGGACAAGCCCCTGTGATGACACAGCGAGGCTGGCAAATAATTACACTACTGGAGTTTAAAGAAAGGACAATACTATGAGTTACAAGTATAAAATAAAATATGAAGAAGACCTTTTGGCAGGAGAAATATTGACAATCACGATTCCTGAAAGCGACTTGGATAAAAAAGCGCTTTACACGATTCTCTTTGACATGCCACAGTTTGTGATGCCGTTTACCTGTGTGTTTGTAGATGGTGAAGTAAGATTAGTATATAAAACAGGTCAGCATAGCAAGTTGCAGCATTTGGCAGGGAACTGGGAAAGGGAAGAATATATTGAGCTTTGGTCGGGGCTTATCAGTCCTTTGCTTGAGTGCGAGGACTGGTTTATGCAGTCTAATTCATTTTTGATAAAAACCGATTATCTGTTCTACGATAAGGAATCTAAATCTGTCTGCTTTATATATATCCCATCGATCTGCCATATTTCAGATCACAATAGCATGAAAGAGCTGGTTGTCGATGTGTCGAAGTTGATTTCCGTTGATGATGCATACTTGGAAAACAAGCTGCTAAAGGCGATAATCAAGAGCTTTGATTCAGAAGATATTATGAAATTGCTTAGATCATATACGCCGGAGATTGAGGCGCTTTCAGAGATATCGCACACTGCGGAAACCTATGAAGAGAGTAGCCCGCTGAGCGAAAGTGGCTTATCAGATGAGCCGGTGTCATTGCATCACACGGAATCAAGTGTTGCCGTGCCTGCGCCGGCGTATACACAGAAGAATAAAATGTTATATGACAGCAATCAGGATTCCTCGGAGTTAGATTATGGAGATATAATTATAGACATTCCTGAAAAAGGAGCAAAGGCAAAGAAGGATAGAAAAAAGCAGAAACATGACGAGGGGAAAAGCAAAGGCGGTATATTCGGCGGGATATTTAGAAAAAAATCTGAAAAAGATAAGAATGTAAGTTAACCAATGTCGAAAGCCTTGCGCATATAAGGGACAGACATTTCGAATGCGACACGCAAGGCTGCTATCGTTGCTGCAAAATTGCGCACATAATGTTGACGATGGGCGCACAGTGTGATATTATTCTGGTGAAAACAAATTTATCGGTTACTCGTATAAAACGATGAGTTGCCCGGAATAAGGAGTAATAATTATGTCGGTAAGTACAAGTGCAAATATAAATATTCGTGTAGATGCTGAGGTAAAAAGCAAAGCCCAAGAGGTGTTTTTGGCTCTAGGTCTCGATATGACTACCGCCATAAATATCTTCTTAAGACAAGCAATAAGAAAAAATGGAATACCGTTTGAGCTTACAGTGGAAGAACCTAAACCAAAAACTCGCGAATTCGGCAGAATGAAAGGAAGAATGTGGGAAGCAGAAGACCATGACTGGTTTGAGCCATTAGAAGATTTTAAGGAGTATATGTGATGAACATATTATTAGATACTCACGTTCTATGGTGGTTTTTAAGAGGTAACGAAAAAATACCAACCACCACCAGAGACACTATTTTCGATTCTCAAAACATAATATACATAAGTATTGCATCAATATGGGAAGTTGCTATAAAAATGAGCATTGGCAAACTGAGCTTCGATGGGGGCATTGATGGATTCATCAATGCTATAGAAGATGAGAATTTTGAATTGCTCGGAATATCCACAGAGCATACCAAAACGGTTGCGAATTTGCCTTTTATTCACCGTGATCCTTTTGATCGTATGCTTGTTGCACAGGCTATAACAGAGAATATACCGATTATGACCACAGATGCCAATGTGCTAAAATACGGCATGAATTCTATTTGGTAACACATGGAAAGGTCGAAATTTTAAGAGAAACGCCAAAACAACGGACAATGGTAACTTTTTGCCATCCCAGTCCGTTGTTTTTCTTACCTCATTTTAAATCATAAATTATATGTTTTAAAAGCAAATGCCATATTTTGCCACATAGGTATTGACCATTATGCGCCATTGGTATATTATAATCTGTAACAACTTACATTAATTGCATAAGTTTTTGTAAAAATACGGACTATATCAAATGAAAATCACGGAGAATTGTGTGGTAAAGATAGCACCGTCGATACTATCGGCGGATTATTCAAAACTCGGAGAAGAAATAATAAGCGTATCTCGTGCGGACTACCTGCATTTTGATGTTATGGACGGAGTATTCGTTCCAAATATCTCAATTGGGTTGCCCGTGCTTGAGTCTGTTCGGAAAATTACAGACATGACACTTGATGTCCACCTGATGATAACACAGCCATATAGATTCACGGCGAGATTTGCCGAAGCAGGAGCGGATATAGTTGTATTTCATGTGGAAGCCGAGACCCCGGATAACACTAATAAGGCACTTAGAGAGATAAGCGACCTCGGAAAAAAGGCAGGCTTATCAGTCAAGCCGAATACATCTGCGCAGGAGCTTATCCCATACATAGACAGACTCGACATGATACTGGTAATGACTGTTGAACCGGGATTCGGCGGGCAAAAATTCATGCCGGAAATGCTTCCTAAGATATCCGAGCTTCGAGAATATATAGATAAAAATGGCTTAAAATGCGATATTGAAGTTGATGGCGGAATTAACTTAGAAACCGCCAAGCTCTGTGTAGATGCCGGAGCCAATGTTTTGGTCGCTGGAAGCGATATATTTAACAAATCTGACAGGGCAGCGAGGATAGCCGAGTTGCGAGCTGTCTAGGCTAACAGAGCTTAGACCCTGGGTAGACTTTGCTGACAGGAGCTGATAGTTCTTGGCAGCTTGAAGGGAACAATGAACATGGACTTTTTTCCATCAGCGCTGGAAAATCTTATTGATAAATTTGCAACATTACCGGGAATCGGGCGCAAAACAGCACAACGGTTGGCGTTCTACGTGATTTCCCTGCCTGATGGTGAAGCGCAAGACTTTGCCGATGCAGTGACGATGGCAAAAGGCAGTGTGCGTTGTTGTGAGATCTGCCTCAATCTGACAGATAACGAAATTTGTGTCGTATGCAGAAATGAGCGCAGAGAAACAGGTGTGATCTGTGTGGTTTCAGACCCTAAAGGAGTCCTGGCGATCGAGCGCTCGCACGAATTTAACGGTAGATATCATGTGCTGCACGGAGTCATTTCACCGATGACCAATGTAGGGCCTGACGATATAAGGATAAAGGAGCTCGTTGCTCGTGTTGCGCAAGGTGGAATCGAAGAAGTTATCATGGCGACAAACCCCGACACTGAGGGGGAAACGACAGCCAGATATGTTTCACGCTTGCTCAAGCCTTTTGATGTAAGAGTTACAAGACTTGCTTACGGCATACCTGTCGGTGGGAGCTTGGAATTTGCTGACGATGCCACACTTATGCGTGCTATCGAAGGGCGAATGGAATTTTAGTAAAGTGCATCAAGGATTAGTTCATGTATCCTTCAAAACATGGACAACAAAAACAACTATTTTAAGGAGTATAATAACCTAATGGCTGAAAAATTGAAAATAATTGCTCTTGGCGGACTCAACGAGGTCGGCAAGAACCTCACGGTGTTTGAATATGGTCAAGACATGATCATAGTAGACTGTGGGCTTGGCTTTCCTGACGACGACATGTACGGCGTTGATATAGTCATACCCGATGTAACATATCTTGTAAAAAATCAACAAAAAATCAAAGGAATTATCCTCACCCACGGGCACGAGGATCACATCGGTGCGCTACCTTATGTAATGCGGGAGATCAATGCTCCTGTGTTTGCGACTCCCCTCACAGCAGGACTTACGGAAATAAAACTTGCCGAACACGGACTACTTGAAAAAACACAACTGGAAGTAAGAAAGCCCGGTGATAAAATATCGCTCGGATGCTTCAAAGTGGAATTTATCCACGTCAATCACAGCATTCCCGATGCAGTCGCACTTGCGATCAAAACACCTGTCGGCATGATAGTGCACACCTCAGACTTCAAGATAGACACGACCCCGATTTCGGGCGGAATGATAAACATAGCCCGCTTTGGCGAACTTGGTCAGCGAGGTGTGCTTGCTCTGCTTTCCGACTCGACGAATGTAGAAAAGCCGGGATATTCTCATTCTGAGCGCAATGTCGGTGAAAGGCTTGACGAACTTTTCAATGGCTGCAATCATAGAATTATTGTCACTACATTTGCCTCGAATGTGCATAGAGTACAGCAAGTTATAGATTGCGCTGCGAAATATGGCAGGCATGTGGCTGTGACGGGGCGGAGCATGGAAAATGCAATGCGGGTATCCACGGAACTTGAATGTATAAAAGTTCCTGAAGGACTGCTCATGGAGCTTAGTCAAATAAAGAATTTGCCACCCGAAAAAATCGTCATAATAACAACAGGCAGCCAGGGCGAACCAATGAGTGCGCTCTACAGAATGGCATTTGCGGGGCACCGTCAAATTGAGATTAAATCGGGCGACAGAGTTATATTGTCTTCATCGGCAGTGCCCGGAAATGAGCGGATGGTAAGCAAGGTAATCGACGAGCTGTTCCGCAGAGGTGCGGATGTAATATATGACAAGTCCTCAGACCTTCATGTTTCGGGTCACGCTTATCAAGAAGAATTAAAAATGATCATGGCTCTTACCAAACCGAAGTTCTTTATGCCGGTGCATGGCGAGCAAAGGCATCTGAGCAATCACGCTAAGATTGCCAAGCAAATGGGAATTCTCCCGAAAAACATCATGATTTCGGATATCGGGCATGTCGTAGAGCTTAATAATAAGAGCATCAGCCGAAACGGAACTGTACAGTCGGGCAAAGTGCTTGTTGACGGAACAGGTGTCGGCGATGTCGGCTCGGTGGTTCTTCGTGACCGTAAGCATCTCGCACAGGACGGCATGGTCGTTGTTATCGTAAATTTATCAAGCGAAGATGGTAGTCTGGTGACGAGCCCTGATATTCTCACACGTGGCTTTATCTATGTTAAGGAATCCGAAGAACTCATGCGAGAGCTCAAAGAAGTGGTCGTCGAAACAATTGAAGGATGCCTGGCTGAAAATGTTTCGGATTGGGCAGCGCTGCGGAGCTCTATCAAGCGTTCACTTTCAGAGCATCTTTATAAGAAAACTAAGCGCAAGCCTATGATTCTTCCTGTTATTACGGAGATTTAGGCATCTGTGGTTAGTATAGCGTAAACGAAATAACTAGTGTGGAAGGGATGGTAAATTATGTTAAAGCATAAAAAGCATTTTTCAATTTTTCTTATCCTCTGCATAGCAGTGATTACTTTGACGGCATGTTCGGCAAGAAGTAACGCAGTTTTCCCAAATAGTATTGCCCATACGCAGCTTAACTCCGCACAGCAAGAACTTTTGAATAGAATTTCCCTTGTCAATCAAGAGATTTTGCTATTTGATTTTCGTGTGGATAGCAGTTTTTCGGGTATAGAAGTATGGCTTGAAGTGTATGAATATGGAGTGGCAACGGAGCGTTTTGATGCGTTGAGCATTGCTTTCGGAGAGCCGTCAGCTTTTGAAGGAGAGCTTTCGATTCTAGTTAATAGAACAAATGCTGATTATACTGTTTGGGGAATTTCGCTCGGGATTGGCGGAGCGCTTGCCCAAAAAACGGAGCTTACGCAAGTAAAGCAAGATGCATTCCTACATGGGTTGATGCGAATTAGTGCTCCTATACAAATCCGTGATGGCGAGGAGATAGTTCTGCTTAAGAACTATTATGCGACAGAGCCCGGTTTAGCATATCCATATGCCGGCTTGGATTTGCTGGAACATTCAACCTATACTTATATCATCAAGGCTAGATTCTTCTGATAAGTAGATAAAAAAATAACGGACAGGGATGGATGAAACCGTTCCTGTTTGTTGTTTGTGGGCTTTTGAATGTCATTTTTAGTTAAAAGCAGATCTGGTCTAACTCATAAAAACATAAAATTTCAACGGTGATGCAAAAAATATAGGGGATCATAATTATTTTATTTTCTATTTTACAAAGTTGACACACTGTTGTCTTGTTTGTCGTGGTACAATGATTAAAAATTAAAATGGGTACCTCAAAAACTTGGCGTCCATCAGATTGGTGGAGATTATTTCTCCAATCCGGTGCATCGAATTCGAAATATCCAGCCTATCCTTGCGGCATCTTTTTCCGCCCGACTTCGTTAAAACCTCTTGAAAGACCAGCGGTATTCCTGCGAGTTTTTGCCTCGTCGAACGAAAAAATCTACCACAATTATAGTCTGTCTATTTCAAATACGATACACAAGCAATTTCCCGCAGGAATACATCCGTCTTTCAAGGGGAATTAACGCAGAGTGGAGGAATAAGATGCGCCAAGATGATGGGCGGTAAGTTTTTTGAGGTGCCCAAAATAAAGGATGGGTTAAACATGAGCCAGAAAGCAATTACAAAAGCAGAAGAAATTATCAAAAGCAAGACAGCGGAAGTAAATATGGGCGCAGGAGTTACGTTGTCGCTGTTAGACCATGAAGGGTATCCAACTACGTCTACTCTTTCTATCTCTAAAGCCGATGGCATTCGCCAACTTACATTTGGAGGCAGCCTCGGCTCAAATAAAGCAAAACGTGCCAAAGCGGATAGCCGTGCATCTGTATGTATATTCGATGACGACTATGAAAGTGGTGCATACTACAATATTACCCTTGTAGGAGATATTGAGATAGTAACTGACATTGAAACGAAAAAAGAAACATGGTATCCGGGGCTGGAAGGACATTTTCCTAATGGTGGGATAGACGACCCTGATTATTGTGTCTTAAAATTTACCACCAAACGCTATAACTTGTGGGTTGATGTTGAGGAAGAAGAAACGACGGGTAGTTTTTAATTAAGTAGCGATCCGGTTGATATTTTGCCCGTATTGCAACAAAAGCGATACACAGTTATCACACTACCGTCAGTGATATTTTCTGCCTGCTTTCTTAAGCATAGCTATCTACTCGAATGCTTTATGGTCTGCATCTTTGGCAAGGTCTGTGCCCGGCACTTATAGCATCATCACGAGTTGAAAAATTAACTCTGTTATGCGGTGCAGGAAGCGTACCGCAAGTCGGAAGATGGAAAATCTGAGAGTTTCTATTTCCTATAAATGCCGCTGTGACAGGTTCTTCCGCCGGGGGTGGTGATGGTGGAGTTGGGGCAGGTGTTGGTGTGGGCGGTGGCGCAGGTGGGGGTGGAACAGGTGCTGGCGGTTGAGTGGGTGACGTTGTTGCAGTAGCCGGAAGCACCGCATAATGCCAAGTGGCGGGACTTCCGAAAAGTGCGATTTCCGCAAGGCCGTAATATAGCAGCAAAGCATTTAGTTTATAGCTCCGTATCTGTTCGATATCTTGTGTATCGGAAGGCGGAGCTATCCACACGTAACGCCTTAGTCTGCCAAATCTGTCTAGGTCTGCTCCGCTTGATGATAGCCACACAGTTTGTCCGTCCACTCTTTCCCGAACAAAGTCAGTTGCTTCATCAGCGCCGGGTTCACCAATTTCAGGGGCATCTACTCCGATGAAGCGAACACGCTCTCCTGTGGTCAGGACTATGGTATCTCCGTCAATTACACGCTGGACAGTTGCAACAGTGAGGTCGCCCAAAGGCGTTTGGATTTCAGGCAATTCGGCATCGTCAGGTGATGACGGCTCACTACTTTCGTAAACATCGGCTTCGTTATACTCAGTTGCTTCGTAAATATCGGTCTCGTACAGCTCATCGGGGTCATACTCAGCTGCTTCGTAAGCATCAGCTTCGTACAACTCAACATAATCATACTCAGTGGTTTCATATTCAGCCACTTCATACGCAATAGTCTCATACACCGAATCATCTGCCAAGTCGCTTTCCAGTGTGTAAGCAACTTGGGCAGTCGGAGGCGTGGGAATGGCATCTTCAGTCTCTCCACAAGCCACCACAAGAACTGTCAAAGCCAAGATAGTCAGCATGTAAATAAATTTTTTCATAAAGATTTTCATAAAGCACCTTTCTTTTTCAACATTTAATGTAGAAAAAATGGCTTTAAATGTTGAAATTTTCCCAATTCTACATATTATTAAGTATAAAAAGCGAAAGGCATAAAGTCAACAGGAAAGTACCATTTGAGTGTTTGTGTTTTTTGTAGGGGCGACCGTCTCGGTCGCCCGATAAATGGCGTAAATTGACAAAACACCCGCCGTTTGCAACGGCACCCTCTTTACTAAAGAGGGCAAGGGATGAACTGCAATGCTTGACATAAATATAGCGTTGCTTTATGCTTAACAGAGGCAAAAATCCGCCCGACAAAACCGACGGAGCGCAACTTCCGTCAGCGTAAGAGTAAACGATCTTAGACGACCTTAATACGGAGGACAAATGAACATTCAAATTTTCGGAAAATCAAAATGTTTTGACACAAAAAAAGCCGAACGCTACTTCAAAGAGCGTCGGATTAAATATCAACGTATTGACTTGGTGCAGTTTGGCATGAGCCGAGGCGAATTTGCGAGCGTAAAAAGTGCCGTCGGGTTTTCTAATATGATAGATGAAAGTGCCGCAGATTCCGAAATACTAAATTACCTTGCCTATGATGCAGATAAAGAAGAAAAACTTTTCGAAAACCCTGCGCTTATAAAAACCCCAATAGTCAGAAACGGAAAAAAAGCCACAATAGGCTATTGCCCCGATGTATGGAAAGAATGGTCATAGTCTAATTAATGCGAAAGGAAATAATAATAATGTCAGAAAATATGGCGCTTGGTGCAAATGAGCAGAGCAAACAATATCACATTGACCTGACATCTGAGCAAGTGGGTCAATATGCAATTTTGCCCGGAGATCCGGGTAGAGTGGAAGAAATAGCACAATACCTGGAAAATCCTGTCTTCGTTGCGGAAAAAAGAGAATACAGAACATATGCAGGTGAAATCGCAGGGCAAAAAGTAATTGTCATGTCAACAGGTATGGGCGGTCCATCGGCAGCAATCGGGATTGAAGAACTCGTAAAATGCGGAGTGCACACATTTATCAGAATCGGCACTTGCGGAGGAATGCAGCCCGATGTCCTGCCCGGGGATCTCGTTATAGCACAGGCATCTATCCGTTCCGAGGGTACAAGTTACGAGTATTTACCTCAAGGTTATCCAGCTTGCGCTGATATTACAGTAACAAATGCTCTGCAACAAAGTGCCGAAGAAGCAGGCTTGCGCTATCATACAGGAGTGGTCCATTGTAAGGATAGCTTCTATGGGCAGACCGAGCCTGATACAATGCCGATATCAGACATCTTAAAGAGCAATTGGGAAGCGTACATAAAAGCAGGCTGCCTCGCATCGGAGATGGAAGCAGCAGCATTATATTCTGTTGGACTTGTTCGCCGTGTAAGAGTAGGCTGTGTCTTGACGGCAATTTGGAATCCCGAACTTCACAAAGCGGGCGTTGCTCAGACACAATTTCACAGCAACGAACGCGCCATTAAATGCGCAGTTGGGGCTATTGAGATGTTGATGAAGTAGATAGGTCAAATACTGGTCACACATGTAAAAAATAATTTAAACAAGGGGCTGTACCAAAACGAAAAAGCGGGACACCCGGGTGTGTGTCCCCTACAAAATACGGTTTGCCAAAGCAACAATACCGCAACATGTAGGGGCTGCACACCGGGCAGCCCGCATTTGATACAGCCACGTAACGTTCTTTCTAGCCAAGTAAATTACAACCCTAAAACACATAATCACAAACATCGACGCTGTTTGTGGATTTTTCTATGTCTAAACCTTTAAATTGCGACTTTAGTTTATCAATTAAGTCATCGCAGAAAATATCCTCGGTGTGGAAATGCCCTGCTTCAATCAGGGTCAGACCGTAATTAGCAGCGCAGACCATGCTGTCATGACTAACTTCACCGCAGATAAACGCATCACACCCGGCATTTAACACGATTTCGACTAAATCCTTGCCACTGCCGGAACTTACGCATATTTTTGACAGAGGCTTGCCGGAATCGACATAACGGACTGCGGTACAATTAAATGCGGTCTTGCACTTTGCAGCAAGGTCTTTAGCGAAAATGGGTGAATCTAACTCGACTACTCTGCCATAGCCTGTGCCATCGGTATTTATGGGGATAAAAGCGATTTTGTTTTTCGGAAACCCCAGTCTTGCGAGCATTAAATCGGATGTGCCTCCAACCGCAACATCAATGTTTGTATGTGCGGAGATAAGATTTATATTGTTGCGAACCAACGCATGAAGCGGGTCAGCATTTGCAATTTTCGAGACAGGGCGGAACATAAGCGGATGGTGCGAGATAATTAGATTAACCCCTTTTTCGACAGCTTCAGCGATAACCTTGTTTGTCACATCAAGGCACACAAGGACTTTGCTGACTTCCGCATTTGGGTCGCCGACGAGTAGTCCTGCGTTGTCGAATTTATCTTGATTGCTAAACGGCGCTATTTCATCTAAATAATTATATAACTTACCTACTGTAATCATGTTTTATCCTCACATTCTATATTTAAAAATTATCCTTAAACAATCGAAGTGCATTGCCGTAGCAGATCATTTCAAGTTCGCGTTGGCTAAACACCTTTGACAAAGCATCAATAAGCGTAGGCATTCCCGTACAATCGCCAAATTCCAGATCTCCTGTAAAACCATCGAAATCAGAACCAAATGCCACAGCCCCAATGCCTGCTTTGTCTGCGATATGCCTCATGTGCCTGACGATATCTTCGGTGCGGGCATATTCGGAATCTTTTTCAATAAATCTCGGTGCGAAATTAATACCGCAGACACCACCACGATCCCCAAGCAAGCGAAGTTGATCATCGGTGAGATTGCGCCCCACATCACAAAGGGAGCGACAGCAAGAATGGCTTGCGACAAAAGGCTTACGAGAATGCTTTGCCACATCATAGAAACCACCTTCCGAAAGATGCGAGACATCAACGATAATTCCCAGCTCATTCATGTGCTTTATGGCTTCAATGCCAAAAGGCTTAAGTCCACGCTTCATAATATCCGCATCTGTACTTTGGGGGAAGCCAAAGCAATTTTCGTAATTCCAAGTCAAAGTAATGAGCCTTACGCCTAATTCAAAGAACTTCGTCAAGTTTTCGAGTTTATCCCAGACGATGACTCCGTTTTCGATTGTGAGGATTGTGGATATTTTGCCGTCGGCAAAATTATTTGCGATATCTTCGGAGGTTAGTGCTTGCGCTGCCAAATCCTTGTTAATGTCAAGTTCACGGCGATACATTTCTACACAGTCAAGAAAATAATCATCGGGCGACTTTTTAAGGTTACAAAGTTCTGCCATATCGTGCGTTGGGATATAAACAGCCGTGCATTGAGCCATAAGTCCTGCTTTTTTTGAGCGGGTCAGGTCAAGATGTATGTTGTTCTTGCCAAGCGCAGCTCCTTCAAAATAGCACCTCAGCAAAGTATCACAATGTAAATCAATATATTTCATAGTTATCTTCTATACTCCCTATTTTGTAGTGACTATTCCCCGTGTATCTAAGCAAGTTTATCAGTAAATCTTAACAAAGTCAAAAATATTGCACTTTGACATGAGACATATTTTTGTGTATTATACTCATGCTTTTACTGTAAAGCGCTAAAAACATCCGGCGATGGAGATACGAAAGGGAAGGTCATTAGAATGAAAAAGTTAATAGCATGTATTGTAATTTTAGTAATCACTGTAACCATGATTACTCCGGCTTTTGCACAGGCTCAAATTAGAGTGCTGGTAGAGGGCGAACAAATTCAGTTTGCCGGGCAAGGGCCTGCCATAATTCAAGGAAGAACACTTGTTCCTGTCCGAGGGGTATTTGAGCATATGGGATTTGCCGTTCAGTGGGATGGCGGGGCGCAACAAGCAACACTTGTAAATGATAATTATACAGTGGTACTCACAATAGGGAGCAGTGCTTTTACTAATAATGGCGTAAGATATACTTTAGATGTTCCGGCGCAGATTATAAATGGAAGCACAATGCTACCGCTTCGTGCAGTGCTTGAAAGTGTAGGATATGATTTGGGCTGGAATGGAGCGACGAGCACTGTATCTATAACAGAAATACCGACTATCGAGATAGGCGATAGGAGATTTCGTGTAACGCTGACGGCGCTTGACCTTAGCAATATGGACTTGACGGATGATGATATTATCCCACTGCAATATATGACGAACTTGACACGTCTTGACTTAAGCGGAAATCAAATCAGAGAATTAACGGCTCTTGCCGGGCTGAGAAGTCTGACACATATTTTCCTTACAAATAATATGATTCGAGATTTCTCGCCGGTAGAGCATGTTGCGAATCTAAATCGTGGCACTCAGAGAATGTCTTCTATAACACTGCCAAATAGAAGATTAACAGATGCAGAGCGACAAGAATGGATTGCGGATTATATAGATTTCGGCGGAGCGACGGCAGTAGAATTAGAGGTCATAAGGCTTATCAATATTGAAAGAGCAAATTATGGTCTCAGCCAAGTTCAAATGGATAATTCACTTATGTTAGCAGCTAGATTTTTTGCTCAGCAAGCTCATGATCTGCGGGGGATATGGACATATCCTGTGGGAGTGTATCCGGCAGGGAGATCACATAATTTCGGACCTTATGCAAGCAATCCATCGGCTAGACATGGAGCATCTGCTAATGTAGCGGAAGCTTTTGGTGCAAACTTGCGCTGGAATGGCGGCAACTGGTTTAGTAGCGGAACGATGTCGGCTTCATCTCTGGTAAGTGGTTGGATGAATTCTCCCGGACATCGCAATTATATTTTATCACCTGAGCATAGATTTATTGGAGTTGGGCAGTTCCCCGGAGGGGTTTCGTACCTATTTCTGACTGACCAAGCGAGCAGATAGCAGAATCTGTATACCCTTATTATGAAAACGTAAGGCTGACGGGATTTAACTCTCGTCAGCCTTAAGCTTATGTGGGCTTAATTGCACTTACGCTTATATTACAAACACCTTATAAAGCCCGGTCACAGGGTCACGGGTTTCGCTGTCAACATATATACCCTTGCCCGATAATTGAATTGCAGCTTCATCACGCCGGATCTTTCGCTTAAGGCGCATTTCAGCATCGCTGATGACCTGACTCCTGCTTGTGTCGGCGGAACGCAATCTGCCGGGCATGTTCTTGCCTTTGACCATTCCCAGCCAGTCATACAGCATTAAATCCAAAAATGTCTGCTCGTCCACATTCGGCAGATTTAGACATATGTCGATAATTTCCAGCGCATATGCAGGCAAATCTGTGCCGTGATTTGGCGCTAAAGTGCCGATTTTATGAAAAAGGTCAAATGGTCTTAGCCCTGTTACACTCAGCAGATATTCAATCGATGAAAGGAATCTGCCTTTGTTGTATGT
>Ga0123355_10002904_pt1 | contig 24340 bp, 18 predicted proteins | sample TergutEmb28metaG_3_FD_89872 | JGI IMG/M metagenome (GOLD analysis project Ga0123355, IMG submission 89872) | Embiratermes neotenicus P1 segment gut microbial communities from Petit-Saut dam, French Guiana - Emb289 P1 | ecosystem: Host-associated > Arthropoda: Insects > Digestive system > Gut ... | reverse complement strand
TCTGCAGAAAGTGTTGCCGCTTCTTTCTCAAAGCTGGTCGCAGGTTGTGTTCCAAAAATGAACAGTAATACTGCGCACTGACGGTCTGCTGTAGGGGAACGGTATGCGTTAGGATAACACCATCACAGTCGTACACGACAATCATCATAACTTTCACATTGCTGGGGTTCTGACGAGCTTTTGATTTTCGTGGTGACCTGTAATGACGCCATTCGTTCGATTGGCGTTTCAGATGTGGCTCGTACGATTTGGCCCATGTCTCATCCAGCGTAATGCTAGGGCGTAAGAAAGCCTCTCCTTCACGCTCATAGCGCTCCAAGTGGTTACGAGCAGCGTCGTATCATAGCCATTTCTGCATTTCCGTCAAATAATGCGGAACCCATCGTGATGCAATTTTTCTCATGCCCAGGCGTTCCTTCAGAATGTGAAGCACAGTCGTATGTGCTAATCCTGTCTCTCGGGCCAGCTCACGAATTGTATGGCGTCGATCACTGTCCAGTAACGTGGTAAGAGCATACACTTCTTCACTGACACTAGGACGACCTGGCCGACGCATGTCTGCCACATTTTGGCGTCCATTGTTGAAGGCTTTTACCCACCTTGCCACTGTTCTGTAAGGCAATGCAGGTTCCCCGCAAGCCTCTTGAAGACCTTGATGACACTGTCGTGCTGTACGGCCTCTGGCACATTCAATCTTTATCCAACTCCGTTGTTCTTGTTTCGAAAACATCGTGACAACACTACATTAGACCGCCAGCTAACATGAGGCTCTGTTCTTCTCGTCACTGCGCATGCACGTGATGTGGGAAGGGAGAGTCCATTTGCTCTGAGGTAAGGTAGGTATGTAACGTGTGGTATAAGCGACATTATTTGGTGCCGTTGCATGGCGTCTCTACAGCAGTGTTGCCACTATTAAAGTTCCAACCCTCGTAGATTACTTGACCAGAGGCCCATATACTGGGAAAACAACTTCCTCTACAACAGTGGATTTGGATCAGTTACTATCTAGCAAATATCAACAAAGTCATAGAGACATATGCCTCTCCAGTGCCATACTATAATCATCTCCAGAATCCACAGATTTGATGAAAAGAGTACAGACATCTAGACTAGAAAATTTAGCCACTTAAAGTTGGAAACAACAAAAATCCAATTACAAAATGAAGTGACAGCATAAAGAGACAGGAATCATCTCCTACACACAGCAATGGAATAGAGCAGAAGATACACTACCTTGATGTAGATATATATATTACAGCATGTGACAAAGGTGTCTAAAAAAAAGATATTTTAATAAAGAAAGTGAAAGTCCATAATCAATATAGAGACGAAATGTACATCAGTAAAATATGTACTAAGGAAGTGTGTGTGTATTACATTATATAATTTTTAGCTATCAATGTATTTGCAATTAGCTCCCATATACACTTATTTTTTCCTTTCCGGATGGTGATTTACCACATACATACTATTCATTATCCATCAGAATCAATCACAAATACTTTTTAACTGAATCTTAAATCGTGTATTATTTTTAAAATTTAAAATTTTATATCTATGCACTGGTTCAGACACTTCTGTAATACTTCAATGTATCTATAGTCTGTAATATGCCTCACTGAGGATGGTCACCTGAGTGGCTGAAATATGTAGGAGGTAAACGGTGTGTGTTATATGTTCCTACACTTACGTGCATTTACTGGTTTCAGTATCATATCCAGTTTTAATAACCTAATATAACAACTGCCACATTTGTTAAGTGAAAAGCCCATTATATATACCAATCAAAGATCAGTCAGCCTACTATCAATATCCAAAATTCTAATGATCAACCACCAATTCTGGCATTAACATCATCTTGTAATTTTTTCTTCATTACCATTCTCCTACAATATTACTTTTACGTATGGTTCCATAACCCCACCTGGTTCTGATTTTTATACTACTAAAACTCTAGTCCTGACAGAAGAAGAGAATATGTTCTCTAACTGCAGAAAATAAACTAAGTTTTCTCTACAAATTGTTACTCACGATCTGTGGAATCCACTTCCATGTGCACCTCTTCCCTTCCCTCTGGACCTGCCCTTTCCTCTTCATCTGAACTACTATTTCCTGCAGCGTCTTCTCCTTGCCAATCCCTTACAAATTAAAATGCTTCATCAGTGTCTCTAGTCATCTGTCAAATGGCTCATTTTGGATACAACAGATACAACCAAAATTTAAAAGCTGAAACATGTCAAAACTATAAAAAGCAGAAAATGTAATTATCCTTCGTCATTAAAAAAACAGAGCGAGTGTGTTGTAAAAAATTTTCATACAACAAAATTATTTTTATGTTTACATGAACCAATATAAAACCAGAGCCCAAATAATCTGTGTTCCTTCATTCTGTAATGCTAAGGTTTCACTGTAAGTGGGGGGAACTCACAGAGTTCCATCAGGGATTCAAGTGCTTAACCTTTTGACGCCTAACGACTATAGTGGTAGTACCGCACCGCTAACCTCTAAATGTTGCATTTTATATATTTATTCAACAAATATAGGTACTGAATATTTTAAACATGGTATATACTCTCTGGGTTTTCCTCTTCAAAATGCAGTTTGTTTCATAATTCTAACTTATTTGGTTCCTGTATTATTCACATTTTATATACAGGATGTGCTAAAATTAAAAAAATAATTCCGGCGCCAAAAGGTTAAAATGCATATGCAATCAGCAACATCATCAGGGTGTTTATTTTTGTGTACCATGTACATATGCAGGCATATACATCCTATCTGCAGATGACATTTTTCAAACCCTATATACTGTGGTCCACTCTAAGATAAGTCACTCAACTTCCAAGAAATTCCCTGCCATTTATAGAATCTAAAGGTTTATTACCACATTCACAAGATATCACTAATGGACCTCATCCTATGAAACAAAAATCCCGTTTCCATCCTTACACAATATTCCTTAAATCAATCCTGCAATAAATGATTTAGTTCACAAAAATGACATGTGAAATACACACATTAGAAAAGAATTTCTGATGAACAGGGGATAAGAAATCATTACAATATAAATGATACGTTCGAATTACAACAGAGATGGTGTCTTCGGTGTGGGTAATGCATCTGGAATGAATCACGTTACAAACTTCCTGTAGAAGGATGGCAGTAAGAAAAATTTATACACCAAACTAAGTAATCCATTGGTATGAATGAAAACTGTGCAGATATGTAAAGGGTGTGCCAATGTTGCCTCTGGGCTCCAACAGAGAAATAAATACCTTGTCCCTGTGTCAATTACTGTTTGAAAGTTCAGATGCTGTTCCCGATCATCCCAGACGTCATCTTCTCCATCATTCAATGTGCGCAGTTTCTGGGCACATACTTGCTTGAACAGCTCTGCTTGCCTGTCCAGTTCATCTTCGCTGAGGCTGAAGGTCATGCTTGTCAGCCGGTCCACAGACGGACTGTAATAAATTATCAGTTTTAAGAGCAAGCCCTAACTTTTTTCAGGTTCTCATCACAGTGACTGAAGAACAGCATCTCCTGGGATGTGAGGCCACATAGTCTGGTAGAAATGTGCCTGTTTTGGAGGCAGCACACTTCAGTACATTTCTACGATACCACATGGTGTCACAGCGATTCCAGATGACAGCATTATGTGTTATGATTACAACATCCAGTTAATCACAATTGAAAGAAAATTTTAACATACGAAATTCCATTTATCTTTCATGGGAGTGGAGAGGTGGCAATTACTAAACATTCTGGATTATCAGACAGTACCAACATTGACAGAAGTTGTTAACGGAAATTTTTTTAATACTGTTCCTACACTTGGGCTGTAAAACTAATCAGAGGAGTAAACAAACCAAACTTATTCAGCCTAACACAACACAGGTTTATTTTAACTCAATTGGCAACCCTTACATGTGCGCTACATGTTTCAGCACATACTTAGACCATCCTCAGGCATGTTAATAAAAAAACCATACAAGGGAAGACACATTAAGGTACAACATGGAGTGTAAAATTTGGAGACCTCCTTCATCTGCTGGTTCATGATCATCAGGGTCCTCTTGTGTGTTCTCATGCATCATCACAGATGAAAATGGTGACAGAATAGGAGACAAGGGGTCAGTTAAGAGTACAGATGCTCTTGGAGACATTTTTGAACATGTACCTGAGATCTGCCTGTTTCAGTGTTGAAGGACTTTTACTAGTAAAAAGCAAAATTCCTTGTCTTGGGACTACTCTCTTCAAATGCTGAATTATTGGATGTCAGATTAAACGAATTCTGCTGTACCATAAATGCAGTTTCAAAAGCATTACAAAAACAACGAAAGACAACAGAACCTTTATTTCAAATAATGCTTAAAATTAATAAAAGTGATGACACAATAAATGTGCTCATGACACAATACTATATTAAAGTAATGTAACTGTGTTATTCATCCAATTATACAAAAATAATGCAACACAATGAAAACAAAAAGTTTTATGGTGTATCATTAATCCAATACCAATTTTCAGTTGAGGGATGCTTCTAACTTAACATAAACCATCACACATAAATTCAAAACTACTTTATGTACACTTCACATAACAAATGACACATTTTACTTTGTCTCCAGGAATACGTTCAATCTTATGGACAATCTTTCTTACTGTTTTATTTTATCTGCCTGTTCCTTCCTTTCTTCCTTCCACACTTCTTCACTTTTAGTGACTGAAATCTACCCCCTTAACACAACACTTTGTTCTTGTTTCCTTCATTATGTTGCCATCTACAGCGGGTCTTCACTGCACCCACAAGATACAATACAGATTTCCCTAACTTCCCATCTTAAACTTCAATAAAAAACTACTGTAGACATGTTTTATTAAGTATTAACAAATAGAAGGCCTGACGATGGCTTCTAATATGCCAAACCCCACTGCCTAATTGACTTATATATGGTGTGCTTTCCAGTATACTGGGAAATATATATGACACATAATTTTGTGATTCAATGCCGCCTTCAGACTCCCTTACTTCCCATTTTCTCTTTCTCTGAAACCTGTCTTCTCTCATGTCTGAATTTTGAATCCTCTGTCCTTCCACCCACCTCATTATCCAGGGTTGAATCTTTGACACATTTTTCTGATTCCTGTGATCGGCTGCGCAATGAGGGTCTACTTTTGTCAACTGACCAGTTTTTTAAGGAAACATTATCCAATTCTTCTTGGTTAAGATGTAATTAAGTTTTCCACGGGGGGAAAAAAAATGCATAGCTGAAAGGTCACTCAGTTCAGAGGTTAAAAACCATAAATTTGTCAATGCACCATGTAAATGCTACAAAACTTCTGAAGACAAAGTCCTTGTAATGAATTCCACAACTGTCATGACAGGAGGAAAATGGGCGAAATCCGAGGAGATAAAGGGGTTCTATTCCACGGAATGTGAGGACTGCTGCAGAAAATGGCCTGTGCACCCAGCATCATAAAACAAAACATGCATAATATGGCTCTGGTCCAACTGGAACTGAAACCTAATCAATGTTCGGCCACTTCTCAGGATCAGTTACCCCTTACTTAGTTTCTAAACCGCTCCTTCCAATTATCATTATTTTTATTTCACATCGTGAATTGTATCTTGTGTTAGTTCTTAATTTTTGTGCATACTTTCCTTCCTCTTACACTTCATTTTCCCCTTGTGACATCTACCCTCAGCATAACAGCCACTTATAGATGCCACCATATCCATGTATCATCATCTTGGCAACAACAGGGCACAATGTCATGACATGCAGAGCCAAGTATATGCCATGGGGATCGCGGCCTGGAGGCACTCTACTTCCCAGCTGGGCTTGCAGAGTTTCAAAGGTGTGTTGTATGCTAAGGATGAACATGCAGGGTGGTCTTCAGTAACTGGGGCCCACATACCACTTCCCTCTCCTGTGCTACTGACATCCCATTAGGGACAGGTCCAGTGACTGGTGTCATCTGGATGGCCCTGGCTGAGTGAAAGAAGTAATGCTGCATCTAAAGAGCTAATGGCCTCCATTAGCTTATGACAGAGCTCCTCCATATGAGCTCCTGCCTCACTCTTCAAATTGTGAGGCCTGCAACAACTGTTGCAGAGTACATGGAGCCACTGCCAGATTACTGGCTGATGGTTTTACTGTTCTTGTTAATGATGCTTCCATTCTTTTCACCTCTTCGAATGAAAGAAATGAAGTACTTACACAGCAAATAACAGTCTCTGTCTCTGATGTGGTGTGCAATATAGTACCATCAGCACAATATAGTAAACTTGAACTTCATTAAATTTTCAGATTGATACAACTTACATTTATTTCATGAACTGTATTATTTCTGGAGAGGGAAAAAAGTTAAAAAAAGTAAAGTTTATCAGAACTGTTCAAATAAAACATTTAAAACTAAAAGCAAAATTTGTAAAATCTGAACACTTACAGAATAGGAAAACATCTTCATGGTCACTGCAGTTCACTATTACAAACTTCATTTTATCTTTGTTATACCCTCTGCATAAAAAAATATATTAACTACCCACCTATCCACCCACCCAACCAACCACATGCATGCCCACACCAGAAAAACAATGACAAGTAGTGTATACATACTGTAATGTATCTTCACCATCTGTGAATTCATCATCATGGTAGCCATAATTCTCAATAAACTGTGGGGCCATCTGTTGCAACTGGTAGTCATTAAAAACCTACAAATCACAAACAAAAAAAAATCAGGTGAAAAAAAACACAGCAAAGTAATACGTGCACAACAGGCAACAATGGGTACTTAAGATGACTAGCAGATACTAGCCCATGAGGGTATGTCAGTCCTTAGAATATGTTGGGGTGCAACAGTTGAGTGACTGAATAAGTAAATGTGTTACATAAACAGCTAATGGATACAGGACTGAATGAATGAATGGGTAGACAGATAAATAAATAAATAAATAAATAAATAAGCATAACAGGCCAAACACTGACAAACCAATTTTGTAGGTTAATGACAGGACTCTTGAGCTGGGCCTATGAAATCGCAATACATACTACCTGCTGTAACGCTGGGTCCTGTGAGAATGGAATGTCTCTGTAATTTGCATCATCATCCTCAGAATTTGAAGGAACAGGAGGAACACCACCCTGTGACAAAAGAGCAAAACAATATACACAACAGGGATTCTGGTTATACAATACAAACCAATTAAATGCAAAATTTTCTAAATTAATATTTACTTTCTGACGTCTCCTACATGTTTCAAAGCTCATGGGTTCATCCTTAGGAAGACAGGTTGTACATGCAGGATGGTATGTTTTACATGCATTGGTATGAGCAGTCTGGTGGGTAGGGTAGTGTGTTTGAGACTCAAGCACATTATTCTACCCACCAGACTGCTCACACCAACGCGTGAAAAAACATACCATACTGCATGTACAAACTGTCTTCCTGAGGATGAACCCACGAGGTTTGAAACATCTAGGAGACATCAGAAATTAAATATTAATTTAGAAAATTATGCATTTTGTTGGTTTGTGTTGCATAATTATATCACAATGCCTGGTACCAAAAAAAAAAAAAAATTGAGGGGGTTTCTAATCTTCTGAGATATTAAGCCGTATAACAGATAATTTAACATATCCCAGTGTTAAAAAAAAAAAAAATCAGAATATGTTAAATTAATCCCTACACAGTGTAACATCTCATGAGATCAGAATCCTCAACATCAATCCTGTGGTAGCCCAAATCTTGCAACATACACCACACATCTGTTATTGTCACCATACAAGCCCCAAAAACACACAAGATATAATCCAAAAGACGGTGCAATCATGGTGTTTCTGGAAGCTCAAGTATGATGCCGCTAAAATCAAATTTGTTTAACCTTTTAAAGCCTAGTGGTTATTTTACGTGCCACCAGGTTAAACATTCAAAAATTCTACATGGTGCACACATTGCATTCATATCTTCTGTAGGGATCTCAGAGCAAACAGTGACTTCTGTATAACCCTGGTAGAGTTTACTGTGCAGTATGCACTGAGTCCTTATATACAATAGACACATTTCATTTTCAAAGGGTTAAATTTTTTGCACAGGAATCCTACCATATTAAACCAAAATCAACTTAAAACTTTTAGGACCAATCAAACATATGGCCGTGTAAGATATAACATAAGGTAAAGTAAATGTACTTCATTCTATGTGGTTTTGTGTATGCACCACAAGCAAAACAAAGATGTACACACACATCAGCTCATCAAAAGGAAGTACGAGTGTAGGAAGACCAAGGTTAAGGTGGATGGACAATGTGAGGGAGGACCTGAGGAGGATGGGTGTCACAAACTGGAGGATATGTGCACACAAAAGAGATGACTGGAAGATGGTCGTGAAGGAGGCCCAGGTACTACAAGGCCTACAAGGACTGTAGAGCCATGTAGTAGTAGTAGTAGTAGTAGTAGTAGTAGTAGCAGCATCAGCTCATCAAAACACTCAATTTACTCACACCATACATTCTCTATAACAGACTGTTTTGTAATTCCGACTGTGTAATTACTGTATTAAAACTCTATTTTCCATATTAATGTATCCATACACACTTGTTTCACTAAGCAAAATCCTACAACTGACAGATTAATTGCAATAAGGACTACACAACCATACACATTTAACACCCAAGTGACTATACAGTTACCTGAAATCACTATTCAGGTTCACACAACAGATCTGTAGATAAGGTTGTATTTATTCAGAGACCTCTGCTTACCAGATATATTTGATGTTTTTTGTTAGTTTCTGCCAGTGTGTTGGCTACAAATGCTTCCCATGCAGCAACAGTATCTGCAGTCACATGTGCTTTTATAAAGGCCCTTAATGGACCTCTTTCAGCCTGCTGTGCCACATGATTTGCTATCTTGATTAGATGACCCATATAACCTCGTCTGCGACCACCAGTTTTGGCTCTGTTGCAATAAACAGCCATAAAGAAATTGAACCATCACAAACAATACCAGAATATCCTAACAATAACAGTTCCTGAAGAATGTACCACATGACAATTTTGCTCTCTTTTAATTCTTATCATCAAATTCAGGTGTACGTATCATACTAACAAGATGGGGGGGGGGAATTGTTTCACTCCTTCTCATATTGTGAAATGGAAATACTGTGTGATCAACATATCAGTGAGTTTACGTGGTGTAACTGTCATGCCTCTCAAATACCCAAGTGAGAGGCGTGACAGCTGCTTCTAATGCTGTAGGTCTTAGAATCATCTTCCATTGGTGTCCCTGCACCCAGCAGCAAGTGCAGATTGGTAAAGGTTGTTAGTCCATCAGCTGGTTTCATGCAGTCCCCTAGCATATTCTTCCATCCCCCCAAAAGTGTTAACACTTTCTTCCTCCTTAAAAAAGATGCAAATCTTGTTTAAAAAAAAAAAAACTTGTGAAAAGTGTGAACTGATTAAAGTGCCATAACTATACAATAAGGTCCTGTGAAATGCTGACACTTATTTACCAAACTAAACAGTAACCGATCTTGGAATAAGAAACCTTGCACCTTAAAATTTGCATGTGCTGAGGCACACTGGTCCTGACCAGCTTGTTATTTGTACAGGAATTCATGACCATATAAATCCTCCCCCCCTCTTAAAGTTCACGTTAGCTATGTGGATACCGCCATGTGTTTCTGTAACTCAATTTAGTAACAAATGGGAAAAGAAGTGATGTCACTGCAATTAAACAAGAAGTGCAGACTAAATATGCACAGTTCAAAACACAGGACTACCATACATGCTTCCCGCAACAGCAGGTTTGTTAGACTCGCTTTATCAGGTTGTAAGAAAACTGCTTTCAGAGGTACAATACGGAATAGCTGCTAAATGTCAGAAGTAAACATAAAAACATACCAGGATTGTACGTATAACATAACAATGTGGTATGTTCACATATGACATCAACGACACAACAGAAATGCAACACTGTTTTCAGTCTGTATTGTTGAGCTACTTGTCGCTGGCAACATATAGGTAAAGTGTCATGACAGCAACACAATGAAAAGTGTATTATTTATTTGGTTCATATTTTATCAACAATATAAATGCTGTTTGTATGTCCTTTGGAATACCAGCAGCCTAATATCATTTCACTTGAAAAGTGATAAGGAAACATACTTAGGTCTTCATGTAAAGTGCCTAACATTTGTCTAATTTGAACAAAAGTTTGATTTACTTATCGGATTTTCAAAAAAACCCCAGTATTAAATTTCATGAAAATCCAACCAGTGGAAGCCCAGATGATACATGTGGAAAGATGGCTTAACAGACATGGAGAAGCTAACAGGCACTTTTTGTGAAAATGTCTACAATTCAGTGTAGCCATTTTTAATTATAAAAATGGGAATTTCAGTAATGGGAACTGAACATATACTCACTGCTGAACTTCATTATCATCCCATGCATCTAATATCCTCTGTATTAATTTGCATTTTAGAAAAATCTGAAATAAAAAAGATTCAAAAAATCATAAATAACATACTAAAAATCATGAAAGTTGATGATACCATATAAAAAAAGGATGTCACTGGTATAAAATGTACTTACATTTTGTAATAAAACATTTTCACTTGCATCATTCTCAACAGACAGACTTAATTCAGAATTCAGTGCAAATGCTATACACTGTTCCACTTGTGAATGCAGAAAGTTGTTCCATGTGTACTTAAAAAACAATTCCTGAAAAACAGATTTAAAAAAGTAAACATACACAGAACAAGAGCAAAGAGCTTAATAATGCAGTTTTTCAGAATGGTAAGACGATGCACGTTGTAGCTATTGAAGTCTGTAGCGACGAATACAATAGGCCTAATCTAAATTCTGTGTTTTGTCCTTCTTTTATCAAGCCATGTAACAGATAATGCAGAGAACAACGCCACACTTTAATACTTCAGTGTTGTCATTCATCAACACAACACAACACAATACACAGACAGTAATGTCTGCTCACAGTTCTTATACATATAACTGGGCAAAGGAGATAACTGCTTGCATCAAACAAAGAGGATGCCTGTGTTCTGTTAAATGAAGTTCTTCCTGGATAAAAGTGAAAACACTGCCCCATACAGGCGCAAGCATGGGCATTCAAAACGACAATAACGCCAGCCATCAGTGGCTACACAGGGATTTATGGGCAGGATAATACAGGTTAATTTGTGAATAAATTGTTTCATTGACACAGGTACATAAATTGACACATTACCATGTAATGTGAAATATGGAAATCTGTGTGATACAGTAATTTTTGGTTAATAAGCACGCAGCTTGTCTTGTGGAATAGATGTGGTCCAAAGCTAAGATCAAACAAAATTATCCGTCCTTTATGGCTATAACATACAAGGGTGAACATGTACAAACATGCACACATGCATACATGTGCGGGGGCAGTGAACACCAATGATCTGTGCGGTTTAAAAAAATCACAAGAATACATAGCCGGATGAAACAAAACTAACGCCACTGTGTGGAAACTTTCAAAAAGCATTTGGTACACTGGTCGAATAACATGTGATTCATCTGTGGCTCTGCACACATGAAAGCAATACTCTCTTTCTTGCCAGATATCTTCTACCATTTCATAACAGATCTTCCCTACACAGAAGATGGAAAAATGGAAGGAACTTCTAAAAATCTTGGTGAACAGTGGGTACAAATGTGTGTGGAATGCAAGCTAAGTACAAAACCTGCCTTCTTTGGTTAAGCTGTCATTTTACTGCCATGCCAACTCTTGCCCTCCTACCGGCTATTGCTGCAGTTACCACAATTCCCTGCACTCTACAGAAACATTTTGATGTTCTCCCTTCCAATGTGTTTCACTTCCATATGCTGTCTACTATGTTAAATTCTGAAAACTTGTACAATCATAAACACCTTAGTTTTCTGGGTTGTTATACTGCACTGACTGGTAAACACCTACTGACATTTCAAACGACTGCACCACCTTCAAAATATCTGAACTATTCACCTGTCAACAAAGTCTTAAAACCCAGAAGACTTGAACCTTCTGCAACACCGGTGTGACATCATCAAACCTCACACTTTTAAATTATGTATACACTCTGTATCATACAGCAAGAACCTTACCAATAACACTTCAGTTGTTCCTAAACTGGCCAATTCCCTATTTACATCTGCACTGTTTGTAGCAAGTAAAGCTGCAAACAATTTTGCTACATGCAGCCTTGTGTTGCCAAGAGGCGGATCCAGAGATCCTACCGTCGTCTTCACTGGTGGTTTCTGCAAAACAACAAACTAAGCATTATGGAAATGTGGCAGATGGAAAAGAAAATAAATGCACATTAGCAACTAAGGAAGGAAGGAAATTAGACAGTGCAAAAACGGTTGTCTTCTCTGGTAGTCACAATGTAGGCAGTCTGCATCAGGTTCAAAATGTGAGAACAGCAAGTCAGATTTCATTTTGACAGCAACTCACTTTCACTCTTGTGTGATGGATTTAAACCCATTTAAGCAGCTGTAAAAGTTGGAGTTTAATTTTGGGCTTTTAAACAATCACACAGAGTTGTATAAGAAATTCGCACCCGAGCATCTGCTGCACAAAATGCTGCAGAACAAAGTACATAAATCCCCAGTCTTAATGAAGAAAATTCCAGAGTGGTTCTTGTTGTACACAATCAGTGTCGTAAATACGAAACCCGAAGTTAAACTTGGATACCTAATAAAAAGCATTTTTCTACAGTTTGTAGTAATAACTCCAAAATGCACATCCACATCTTTTTCTGCTCAAATAACATTTCACAGCACAAGTATAGTGCGGCAGACTTTGAAGTGACACACAGTTCCATTTCACACTTCTCACTCGTACAAACTGCTCACAAATGTAGTCTAAATACACGACACACAGAATATAAGCCACTTTTATAACTCAAATAAAAACACTGAATAATACTGTGTAGTATAGTTGGGCAACTCAGTCACAAACAATGCAAAATCCCTCCCCCACACGGCGACAAACTGTCAATGCCTAACGTCTTGTCAGAAACACCCATTTATGAACATTTCTGAGCCCTGTCAAGGAGTGACACAATGCTCAGTGGCACAGTTAGTTGTTGTGAGTATAACAGTATGCACATCCCACTGCCAATAACATTTAATGGCAGATTCACAATACACACATGCAGCAAGGGTTTAAGATCCCAAACGGTTATCACAGGTAAAGGAAAAAACAGCTAGAGTGAACTAATTTCATACAAGAAGTACATTTATACAGTTTTAATGCTTTTTAATTTACAGTCCAATTTAAACTTCTTACAAAGTTTAAATGAATCCTGTTCCTAGGTAACTGCATCATACATAGAGACTATATAACCATTGTTTTGAAGACCTTGGCAGTATATTTGAAACATCAAAAGTAAAGCCTACTTCTAGTTGGTCCACCTGTAGTATAATAATCAGTCAGAGCTGTTGTGTCATCATTCAGCTAACCAGAACAGTATTTCTCTATTATAAAGGTAAACCAGTCCCGTTACAGGCCCAGAGGGTTCCAGGAAGTAAAGGTTCCCAGATTTCGTAACAACGGCACAGGATGGTGGTGGGCTGTCAGCCTTACGCACCGGCCACCTTTACCCCCAGGAAATACTTCTGGTACTCATTTAGAGGCTGAGTCGAACCCAGGGCCATAATGCGATCGGAAGAATTTTATATCAATGAAAAACCCACTGACACCACCTGGGATCGAACCAGCGACCTTCCGATTTGTTGCACAGCACTGTGCTACCACGGTCCCATTTCTCTATTATAAAGAAGAAAATAAAGTGTAAATAAGAAAAAGTGCAACACATATTTGAGAGTTAATTCCCAATCTGTATGATGCAATAACCACCTGATGCCAGAACTATATGCTCTCATTAGTGTGAAGAAGACCAGCATCTGAATGTTTATATATTTACAAGACATTTGGTGTGTTGTGCACCACACTACACGTTACACACGTACGATGTTCAGCATCAAATGGTTAACACTTACATGAAATACACTCCCAGAATTTAAACATGCACTTACTTGTGGAGGGTCAAGTAACAGATTGTGGAAATCCTTGAGACGTGGCAAGACGGCTGCTGTTGTATTCAAAACCACCTTGGGAGGCTGCTCATTTTCTCCATGTCCTTCTGATCTTTCATCCTGACCACCACCACCTCCATACGTATTATTGGAATCAGAGTTTGGAGTACTGTATAAAAGCAGGGGAGAAAAAAATATGGTGGTCAGGTATTTAGAAAATATTAAAAGGTAATCGAAACTGTTATCATCATACAATGATGGAATATTGTATCTGCTCCAAACAAAACCTCCACATCATTAATACTCAACTTTTGCATGTGAAAGTGACCTTTTTAGAATCTCAGTTTGGTACATATTTGAACTGAACAACTTTGACTTTGGAATGAGTGTGTTTGAAATATTATACATTTTGTCAGTTAATGCTATCACAGAAAGAATTGAAAAATGTGATCATACCTCAATATAAGACAAAGAATGTGCAATGTCAATAACTTTACAACGTGGAAGTCTCTGATTCTACCATAAAAAATTCTATGACGTACAGAAAATTAGCTGTAAGGCAAGAAAAGCCTGACTGATTAAGTTGAATGTCTACAATTAGCAAACCTACATAAACAAAGCTCAACTATTATTCATTCTGATATCTTACCTTGGTTTACTGCAGTCAAGTAGTGTTAACAACACAGATATTCCGCCAACTATCGATGACTCACTTTTCTCTTTCCCCAGTATGTAATCTAGAAGTTGTTTTACAGTTTCAGGTCTGCCAAAAAAAAAAAAAGTACTAAGTTAAGTGTGGTGTTTATTTAGGGAGTTTACATCTGCTGCAAAACACCCATATTCAGCCCTAAAAATGCACATCTACATAAGGCGATGTAATCAGAGGAATTTCATGCTTACGCCTCAATAGTGTTAAGTATTGGATCCGGATCTGTCCGCTCCACAGAAGTGTGCTGGTTCTCTCTTGACATTCTAATTACATCACAGAGCAGTTGTGCAGCATTACAATGGCGTTCAGGATCAACTGATGGGTCCAGCAATGCAACAAGACACTGCACCACTCGCTGACTATCCAACCACTAACAGATAACAAAAGAAAAAAAAATTCAAAACTGACACTATGTACAAACATAAATTGATAAAATTAAACGGGCACTTCTGCAAACTGCACATAGAGAAATGCAAAACAAACAAGGCTTATCTGTAATTTTTTCCTAAGTAACAGACAATAGTGGGAGATGACAATTACTAAGTAATTTTAACTTTCTACATAAAGCAGCCAAGAAAAGTGATGTAACATGTTGTAGACTGCGTTTGAAATGTGATGGCACATGAGCAGAAACCAGATTTTGTCTTTTGGCGAAACGGATGAGTCCATTTAAATCGGCGGGGGCGTCAGTTGCAGCTGAGGTGTGCGCAACTGCGGTACTAATTTTCGATACACCATGTTCCGTGGTAGTGTGAAGAGTACTGGCTACCCACTCCATTCGCCAGTTTCCCCTTCACTTCCCCTCCCGTGTGTCACCATGTGCCATTACATTTCAACTGGAGTCCACACACACACACACGCACGTTTGAAAAAACAGGTAGCAGACACTGAGAAGTCAACAACTTCACAATGACTTCAACATATACATGGAACAAGGGTAAGCAGATGGTACACATCAGATCTCCTCATAATCACCACTGATATTCAGTCACTTAACTCCATATGCTACCAGGGCCTGCAACCCAGCATAGTGGAGATTGATGTCAAGTGCCTTTTGCCAGGTGACAGCTTGTTTCACATGAAAGTTGTAAGTCACTTCCCAACCAGGTGCTTCTGAAGTGGTCCAAGGATATGGTAATCAATGGGTGTGAGACCATGAATGTAAGCAGTGTGGTCCATAATACCATGGCTCTCCCCCAATCCCCCTGCAAGCCATGTGTTATAAAGAGTCACAAATCCAGTCCAGGTGGTGGTATGGGATAAATTTAACAATGGCGAGAGTACAGAACACATTACATTCTGTGACGAACAAAATGATAAATAAAATAAACCAACTGATGACAACACCATCTGGAAATGCAACACTGAGCTGAGTACAAGTTCCTGTCATTGTAAATTGGGATAATGTTAGAACTGACAAGCATCCTAGCTGACCTTAACAAGTATAAATAATGACCTGGTTATTCAAGTGCATAATTCAGAGCAAAATAACAAACTACTATTTTTAGAATCGCTGAAGGCATATAAATTTCTTACCAGTCATTCCAGACTGTTTTAACAAAAAATCTGGGAATCACGCATATTTCATACAAGTTTGCTCTGTAACTGCTTATTAAGCAACTACCAAAAACTTAATGTCTATAGTTTTTGGCTAATACAAATGAGCAAAATCTGGTGACAATTTTTTACAAAATGTAACAGATGACGAATTGTGGGTTTATGACTGTGACCCTGAATGTAAACAGCAATCATAACAACAGATACCCCCTTCCTTGCTGCAGGAAGCACGCAAAGCTGAAGTGATGTTATTAATGGGGATGTTGCACACCACCAGTATGATTCATCAGGACAGACAGGCAGGTGGAAAATTCACCGTGAGAATGCACCTGCTCACTTGGCAATTTTGATACGAACAAGTATTCTAGAAGAGAGCCTTAACAGTCACAAGATATGGTACCTTCTAACATTTGTGTTCCCTAAGCTTTCAGGAAAAGCATCTGATAGTGTGGAAACAAGAAAACCTAATGCAACGCAGTAGTAGCTGATGATTAAACGAATGGAATTTTACGTTGTCCAAATGGTACAAATTATGCAAGACGCGCATATACACGGAAGGAACCTTCTCTGAAGAGTGGTGACCTCCCCTGCCCTGTCAAGTAATAAAATATACTCTTTTTAACCACTCTATAACACATTCTGATAAGGCCTCACAGCTTTCTGCAATTGAAAGTACCATACCTAACTCAGTCATGATAGGGGACCACTGCACAAACACACAGCATATTTTAATCTCCGGTCTCAGCACTGCACTTGTTGTGGGAACTTCACTGCACATCATGCCTGCCTCTGCCAAGAGTTTAACTCTTTGGTGTCAAAATTAAATGCCCTGTGTGACATGCAAGATGCCAGAATTTAAATGACCACTGCATTCAGGAGGCCATTAAATGGTCCTCATCTATACTTGATGTTCAGTGTTTATGAGCATCACACCATGTGATCGGTATATGTGACATTAGGCGCCAAAGGGTTATGTCAGTAATTCCCATGCAGTTAAATTTACATTATTTTACAGAAGAGTCTTGAAGCACCAACCGCACTTCTCAACACATGACAGGGTTGTCTTGAAATAATGGACATTTATCTTTGAACACTGTCTCTCAGTTCTTGCAATAAATGTGGGCTACTGACATAAACTCTGTGCTTTACTGTCCACCACATATAACAGATTCAAATCTGGAGCTCTAGGCGATCACAACCATCTAAAGGATGTCCAAACTGGCAGAATTTAGTTGTATGAATTCAATATTTCTACAACAAACAGGGGCCCTTTGATTTTGTGCGTGCTCACCATACACTGGACTCTCAACTTTATGGTTACGCACAGATAATGAAGATTACATGCGTCTTTTCAGAACACCAGTATCTCTTTATTATGGCTGTTTACACTCCTGTGCAATGTAAACCATGCCTCATCTGAGAAAATATGAGTTCCTGATCAAGAAATCCAGACTACTAATTCCTATAACAACCTGCAATACCAGCTTCTTGCATCCCAATATTGAGGAGCAAGCTGTTGTACAGCCCCCATTTTATATGGGCATACATTTGAAAGTTTTGTTGCACCCTGGAAAAAGGATTTTGACAATCCACTTCAGCTAAAACATAATGTTTTTGTACTGTGTTTCTGTCCAGCACTGAACCTGTTGGTCAAAATGCTCTCACTATTCTGTATACTTACTTACTTACTCCATGGTGCAGAGTCCTTCTTGAGAAGCTAACTGGTTTGCAGCTAGTCAAGAAATTCCCCGCATTTCACAGAACCCAGAGGTTCATTACTGCTGTATACCGTTCCTTTATATGGCATTGATGACACAAGTTTTTTTTTTCTACAAAACATTTTGCAAAAATTTGCCATGACACATACTCTGCATAAGTACTGAAAATGAACAATCTACCTGTGAACATTTTAAACATCCAGTTACACTGTACAAGACCCAACACATAACACACACAATCACAGTACAGTAATGACATGATGATTCAACACTTGGTAGACTGGCCTTGTGGAAGCTGGCTCATTTTTCTATGCTCAGCAAGACACACACTGTACAACGTATGTGCAAGAACCAATTACAATAATTTCTGTCTCACTTTGTCTACTATGAGAAATGAATGTCAAAAGGTGGTTCTCATGTTGATGAAAAACAATAATTCCATTTGAATACTAATATTTATACTTACATTGAGAATATTTTGCTTCATCTCTACCCCTTCTACATGTGTGATGAGCTTCAGCATCAAATCCATTATAGCAGATGTGCCCAAGTGCTTCAATAATAAACTGATACAGTTTTCCTTAGATTTTAAAAACTCCAAAACCTGCAAACAAGTGAACTGATAGGAATACCAGTTCTGGGAGAGGGGAGAAAAGGAAAGAGAGAGAGAGAGAACAAATATTTATATCACTTCTGTTCCAAAAGTGCTTATCAGTAAAGCCTACAATAATTTATACAGCTGGGCTTCTTTGTATCAAGTCAAAGACCATGGACCAGATGTCAAAAGAACCAAATAAACTTCACAAGTTAAGAAGACACTCCCAAAAAGATACCATTCGGTCAGAAGATAATGCAAGAGAGCAACCAGTACAGAATCAACAGTAAATATATAATGTAACTTAAATAAGCCATGCAATTTACCCTGTAGGTAATTCCAGGCCACCCATCCATTAACCATGATATTAATTTTTTACTTTTAAAACTGCCAACCACAGATTCTTGAAGTGGTAAAGTTGTATCTCTTTGAACTGTGTCTGGTAAACAATTACAACTTAATGAATGCAGCATTATTATCTGCTAGGTCATGTTCACAGACATGAACAACACAGCCCTCTTCAACATCAGAACTGACCTGCTGTAAAACACTACAATAAACTGTAATTTATTATTTCACGCTTTACCCAATGAACTATCACAGCTGTGGGATTATGTAAGCTCAAATTACTTTAGCAGTCTGACAGCTATGATATGTGGCAATCAAAGGTTTACATCCACGATATATGGGTACAGTAGTTTTGTGGTAATTGAAGAGCATTAATTTACAGGTTTAAGAATTTACTGTGTATAAATATTTGAAGCAGACAAAAAAAGAAATATTATGATAATGGCTTGAAAAGTTTTTTTTAATGTCAATTTTAACTTCCGTGTGGAATTCTGTTAATATTTTCTGCGAACAAAGCAAAAGCAACAATACATTAGAAAATCAGGCTAAATGTTGTGTGGTCCAACTGGAAAGTTTTGGAGTCCAACTTTGTGACGGTTCCTACAAAGCAAATATTTATTACCACTCACAACTATATATATTTTGTGATTTGTATTATGCACATGCATCTACCCACAAAAAAAGTTAACCTAACAATTTCCACACCATGGTTATTACAAAGCTGAGAAATATATCTAAATCCGTACGTCTTTAACAAGAGCAAACTGATAGAACACACCTGTATGTTAAAATTAATCAACTGCTGGACTTGGATCTGCATAAACATCTACATGTTAAATCGAAAATTATTTACAAAAGCGCATCTAAAACTAATCGAGACTAAACATTTTGTTTTCTTACACATTTTCATGAGATCAACATGCAGACTACTTAAGTGCAACATAAAAAAGTGTTCTTATTTCTTCATTTATTCTACGGATAAAATCTTCAGGCACCGTGAAAATCATACATAGCATACCAGACCAAGATAAACCATTGTAAGGGTGCATACTAATTTACAAATGAAATGTGTGTAAAATAAAAATACACGTAACACAACAGGAAGGACCTGTTTAAACAGGTTTTTTTTTAATAAACTGCACTGAAATAATTAAGACTATTTATTACATGACTATCATACCCTCGCTGATGCATGTTCTATTATTTTCAGGCACGGTGCTGCATAGAAACCTTGTTATACAGTGAGATTTTTCAAGTTCCACACAAATCACTGAACTTCATCAGTGAAATACGTTCCTCCTGACAAGATGCTAGAAGAACCGGCCTCTACACAAAAAAGACCATAGCAGATGCCGAAGATGTCCTCCATTGTCTTGCATGCAACAAAGTTCTTCTTCGTAAATTACATGAAGCTTCCCACCGGATATTTTTCTTCAGTTCCACGAATGTGAGGGCTAGTGTGAGCCCAGAACATCTGGCCATAATTGTCATACAGCGTAAGTCATGTGGGTTGCAGTCAACGGAATGTGCTGGCAATAAACCACAACTACTAATTCTACCCACAGACACTTCCCTCAGAACATAAGCAGATGGTCTAGCAGTACTCAGCATTAGCATAGCCTTGGGGTGGAAAGACTGCACTGTACTGCTGTTCACCTGGTAGCTGCTTCACAAATGAGCACAGCATCTAAATTACATGGTTCAGTGACCTTCAGACTGTCAGTATCTCTAACACATGAGACTTCCCCCAATCTGGTCTTCTTCGCGAAACAATAATCAATAATTTACTCACAACACAGTGACACCAGACGCTAGCAATTCTCGTTCCCTTGTTCACCTTATCCAACATCTAGGCCAGCAATGAGTCAGACACACAAACAAATGCAATGCCTTTTGATACTGTAATCCACAGGTTTCATAACCTTTTCACAAGGCACAGTAGTGGATGGTGTGATTTATAGATACTGCGCACTTCACCAATCCCTGTGGGCTTTTCTTTTAATCCTCCAGTCTCCAACCAAATCTCTATTATCTGATAGTCGGCTTTTACAGCATGAACAGGATGAATGGAACAGCAGTATTAACTGTATACAAGGAATGCTATTTCCATTAACCCTACAAATACCAAGCTCTCGATTAGCTCACAGAAAATACAACTGTAACATCTAACTTAGCATTAAAATATGTACAACTTATGTATATCATATACAGGTGAAAAACACTAAGTTTCTTCACAATACACCATCAGATCAGATGAGTACTCTTTGTGAATTTTATGTTACTCATACTGCACATACTCTTGCATTCACTACATCAACCAATGAATGCACTCAAACACAATAAGATACACATCATAAAATACAATTCATGACCAGTATCAAAATCCTACATGTTTCGGCACCACAGTGCCATCCTTGGGGAGTCTACTAGAAAAAGAGAATACAAGTACAACACGCCAACCTAGGTGTTAATCACCCTCACTGGTATAATTAAAATAATACCATTCTAGAATACACAAAGCTGACAAGCATAAATTACAATTTTGTGATATTACAACTACACGATAGTGAGCCTCTTCACATACAAGTTCATATCCATTTATACCTGGTGTGTGTAACATCTGCCTTAATTTATGTGATACCAGTGAGGTCAATATCTAGGTTGGAATGTTGGACTTGTATTCATTTCTTCCAGTAGACTTCCTGAGGATGGCGCTCCAGTGCTGAAACATATAGGAGTTTGTTACTTGTCATGAAACGTATTTTATTGTATTTTCAGTGCATTTGTTGGTTGATACAGTGAGAGCACTCTTTGAGTTTACAGCTCTACTTACAGTTGCTGTGCAGAGATGGCAGTACTAACAATAAGCACTCATTTTAAAACTGAACACACATATGCAAGTACAGCAGTGAGTTCTGTAGAACACACTTTGAATGCCAAAGCCATAGCTCAACTCCTTGTATTAGTCTAGGATTGCAACAAATATCAGTAACTGCCAGCACTGTTAAACACCACACGAAAAAAATCAGAGTGGATTTACTTCGCCATGTAAGCAAAACCAAGTCTTGTCTGCATTTACAACTGCATGAAGACGTCTTCTACGACAAACTGTAATATTATGAACTGATGATGGTATCTACTCCGGAGTCTTTGTGGAGAACTACTAACAAACACACACTCCACAAGGTATCTCACACAGACAACCTATAGCACAGAAGTGAAAATTATAACAACATAGGGCTCAGAGTATGTACCTAGCCTAAAACTGCAGCAGCTCACTTCATGCTAGCTGCTAATAACTCATAAGGGCACTTGAAAAAATCTCACTGTACATTAGAGTTTCCAAGAAATTAAATACCGATGAACACAGTTCTAAGCTATGAAAAACATGTTGTTTGGCTACCAACAGGGCCACAAAGAAGCAGAAATAACACAGTATAATGACTGGGTTACTGGCTAAATAAATGACTGACAAATCATGGTTCAATTGTCAAAGTGTAAAGACCAGACCTGGGGCACACATATCCTCCTATTCACTCAGTACCAGGGGCTCTTTCCCTGTGGGTAAAGCTGCTGGGGAGTGAAAATGATCAACATCTCCATCCAGTACCACGGTTAAGAAAGTCTGATGCAACTCCACTCTGCCATATGATTTCACGGCACCCACTAGTCCACTTTACTAAAATACTTTAACAGAGCACAAAGAAATTGAGGAAACTGGATGAAAGTATTTTATAAATAAAAATACAGGGACACCTAAGTCAATATACAACCTCACTTTTTTGTTGTTAAGACTCGTAGTCTAATGAATCAAAAAGAGGGAATACACTAAAATAGTGCCTAAACTCAAAAATGAGTGTGATTAATTCATACACCAGGTAGCATACAATCCACATGTATAACAAAGAATGCACCTAGCATCACAAAGTCACTTTTTTCTCCTTCCCTTCAAACCCAATAGCAAGTTATTCATGCAGTTAGGACAATAAAGAAAATGGAAGTTTTGCCTTGATATTCCACAGTTTATTTTGTAGGTGAGTACCAGCTGCTTGGCATATGCTATCCAAATCAAAGACTGCCCACAGAATATTATCTTCCATTCAGTTTACACCCCATTTAAAATTTTAATAGGACACAGTAACCAAGAGAAAATGTTTGGGACGATAGTCATTGTATTAATGGCACAAGAATATCAGTCACAGTCTTCATTTTCCATTCAAAAATTTATTTTGTGATATTTGTGTAGTACTTTTTAATTTGGAATACCCAAGCCAACTTTTTGAATGATAATATGAATACATGACAATAAGGTCATTGTCATCTGCCACATGTTTTAACTCATAAAAACTCAACCAATTTCAAAGAAGTGGCACCTAGAGGGAACCCACCCTTCAAATTACTATTGTTCATCAAGCTGAAACTGAATTCTCAAAAATTATTAAAATATGTGACTGAAGATATCTCATTAAAATCTGTATTTATATGAAACAATATTAATATATGTAAAGAGTCTGTTAGTCCTGTGCAACAGTACTGAACATAACTGTGATGTATGCAGAATTGCCAAGGAAGTCTGAAAGATGTGCACTTCAACTAACATACATTCCACTCTACACTGGAAATTTAGGGCCAGCTATTCTGCACCCTTCCTGCTAGTTTCAGGAGTCCTTCCCAGGAAGTATGCAGTTGCTCAGGTAGTCCAAGAATACGAAAGGTAAAGGTTCAGTACTGCATTCATATAAGCCTATCACTGGAACCTCACTTAAGTCAGAGTTCCCCATCTATGCCCATTCTCAACAAATGATCTCTTCTTTTCAGTTTTTCTGACTAAAACTGTGTTGCATTTCTCATCTCTCCCAGGCTCCCTACATGCCCCATCCATCTTATCCTTGTTGATTTGGTAAAACAATATTCAGATACAAAGGTCCTCATCATGCAAATTTCTCAATATCATTTAAGATTTAACTCTATAACAATGTGCATTCTATACTGCTATTACTGTATGCCAGAAGGATTTATTATTTGGTTATACACAGTACACTTCGCGAATGAAAAGCACCCATCTTCAGGTAACAATCACTTGCTACACTGATACACTGCAGAAAGAGAAATATGAAATTTCAATGACCTAAACTAAAAAACTAAACTCCGTGGCTTTTGTCCGCGAGCGAACCATACCGACAGAGCGGCCGCCGCCGGTAGGCGAAGTTAGTGCCAACTTTTTGTGGATAGAGGGGTGTCACGTGGTTAGCGCAACGAGTCCCCACGGCCGTTAATCTCTGTTTTCTGAACCTGGAGCCGCTACTTTTTTATTCAAGTAGCTCCTCAGTTTGACCTCACGA